>Ga0315281_10010126_pt1 | contig 13017 bp, 9 predicted proteins | sample YL17G07_0_MG_FD_204540 | JGI IMG/M metagenome (GOLD analysis project Ga0315281, IMG submission 204540) | Sediment microbial communities from Yellowstone Lake, YNP, Wyoming, USA - YL17G07_0 | ecosystem: Environmental > Aquatic > Freshwater > Lake > Sediment | place: USA: Wyoming | collected... | reverse complement strand
TTTGTAAGCGGGAATCCAGCTCTTTTGCTCCTGGATGCCCGATAAAAACCTTCGGGCATGACGGAAAATGGATGCTTATGGCACATAGTGCGTTCGCCCTGTGAGGAATAACTCTGAATAGACATATCTTGATCCGATTTGTGTATACTTTACAGACAACATTATTCTCAGGAGGATAAATATCATGGCAATTGAAGCGAAAATCGAAGGAACCAAGCTTATCATAACCTGCGACCTTGAAACACCCACCCCAAGTGCATCAGGCAAGACTCTTGTGGTGGCAAGCACCAGAGGCAATATGAAAACTGAGCTGACAGTAAACGGAAAACCGCTAACAATCGGCTTAAATGCTTATACCTCAAAATAGTGTCTGTCTAAAGCAGTGACAGGCGTTATCAGGAACACATAATGCAAATCGGAGAAGGCATAACTGTGTTGGTATCCTTTGGGATGCCTTACCGCATCAAACCTCTCAGCTTCACATGGTCCGGCAGAACTGCTGAAGCTAAGTTCAATGGTAGGCAAAAGGGCAAGACAGCATGGTTTTGTAGGCAAGAAGCTAACGCTTACCATGCGGTATTCTGATTTCAAGACCTTCACAAAACAGACTGCGATTCAGGCTCATAGCAACAACACCCACGAGATTTACCACAATGCCTTGGAGATTCTTGATTCGATTAGACTTGTTGATAAAGTCAGGTTGCTCGGCATCAGTCTCTCTCAGCTACTGCGGGACGATGACCAATTGGCTTTGTTCAATGACAATGCGAAGTCAAAGTCCATGTTAAAGGCGGTTGATAGCCTCAATGATAAGTTTGGTGATTTTACGGTAACGTGGGCATCTTATCTGAAAACAGTAGAACCTTCGAGTGTCATATCCCCTGCATGGAAACCCAGCGGAGTTCGGAACGTCAATATAAAAAAGTGATTCTTTCGGAGCGAGCGGAATGTTTTTGCGAGTCTATTAAAAACATCCTCCCAGCGCGATTTCACATTCTGATTTCTGTGATCCGCATTGGACTTTTCAAAGACATAGCATTTGTATTATCATACATGTCCGCGCCGCGCTCCGCCGCCGGGTTTGATTAAGCTTTTTTCATACCGCGAACCATAATTATTGGAGGTTATATGCAGAAACGTTATCTGTTGGCCCCAGGTCCCACACCGGTCCCGCCGGAGGTGCTCCTGTCCATGGCCCTGCCCATTATCCACCACCGGTCCCCGGATTTCCTGCCTGTGCTGGATTCGGCAAAAAAAGGGCTCCAGTGGCTCTTTCAGACAAAGAACGACGTGCTCATCCTGAGTTGCAGCGGGACCGGAGCAATGGTGGGCGCAGTCAACAACTTCTTCAATCCGGGCGACAAGGTCCTTGTCATTAACGGCGGCAAGTTTGGTGAGAGATGGACCAAGATATGCCAGGCCTACGGACTGAAAGCAGAGGAGATCGTAGTGGAGTGGGGTTATTCGGCCAGGCCCGAAGCGGTTGAAAAAGCCTTAAGACAGGACCCGGATATAAAAGGGGTCTTTGTACAGGCAACCGAGACCTCCACGGGTGTCTATCATGACATCGAAGGTCTTGGCAAGGCAATAAGCAAATTCCCCAACACCCTTTTTATCGTGGACGCCATCAGCGCCCTTGTGGCCCAGGACTTGAGGACCGACGAATGGGGCGTAGATGTTATGATCGGAGGGTCTCAGAAGGGCCTCATGCTTCCTCCTGGTCTTGCCTTTGCCGGCGCAAGTGAAAAGGCCTGGAAGAGAAATGAGACTTCAAAGATGCCGAGGTTCTATTTCAATTTCAAAAAGGAGCGGGAAAACCTGGCGAAGAACCAGACCAATTTCACATCACCCATTACGCTTATCATCGGTCTGAATGAGGCAATAAAGATATTACAGGCTGAAGGACTGAAAAATGTATTCATTCGGCATGCGCGGCTTGCCCATGCAACAAGGGAGGCTGTAAAGGCCCTCGGACTGGGCATATACTCAAAGGAGTCTCCCAGCAACTCGGTCACTGCCGTGGAGATGCCGGAGGGCATTGACGGGCAGCTGGTCTATAAGACCCTAAGGGAGAAGTACGGCATCACGGGCGCCGGAGGACAGGACAGGGCAAAGGGCAAGATATTCCGCATGGCCCACCTCGGTTATGCTGACACATTCGATGTCATCACCGGTATCGCGGCCCTGGAGATGGTGCTGAAGGGATTGGGACATAATCTGAAACTGGGCAGCGGGGTTGCCGTTGCACAGGAATTACTGATGAAGTAGTGTCCGATTTATTGTTACCTGAGTTTTACTAAATAATGCGGAGGCATGCAAGGATGAAGGTTCTCGTAAGCGACAACATCTCACCCAGGGGGGTGGAGATAATGAAAAACGCGGGCTTGGAGGTTGATGTGAAGACCGGTCTCAAGCCCGAGGAACTAAAGGCGATCATAGGCGATTACCATGCTCTCATAGTGAGGAGCGCCACCAAGGCAACCGCCGATATAATCGGGGCCGCCACGAATCTGAAAGTCATAGGCCGCGCCGGTTCCGGGCTTGATAATGTGGACAAGGCAGCGGCCTCAAAGAAAGGCATTGTTGTGATGAATACGCCCGGCGGCAACACCATTACCACTGCCGAGCACACCATTGCGATGATCTTCGCGGTTGCAAGGAAGATCCCACAGGCCAACGCCTCGATGGGAGACGGAAAATGGGAAAAAAAGAAGTTTATGGGGACCGAACTTTTCAGCAAGACCCTCGGAATCCTCGGCCTCGGCAACATAGGCGGAGAGGTTGCCAAAAGGGCGCTCTGCCTCGGCATGCAGGTTATCGCCTACGATCCGTTTCTCAGCGAGGAAAAGGCCAGGAGCATGGGAATAGAACAGGTGACGATCCCCAAGCTGATAAAGCGTTCGGATTTTATAACCGTGCACACTCCCCTGACAAACGAGACAAAGGGCATCATAAATAAAAAAAGCATAGCCAATATGAAAGACGGAGTGTTCATAATAAACTGCGCCCGGGGCGGGATAATAAATGAACAGGACCTTTTCGATGCCCTCAAGAGCGGGAAGGTATCAGGCGCTGCCCTGGATGTGTTTGAAAAGGAGCCGCCGGACAATAACCCACTCGTCGGGCATGACAAGGTGGTCTGCACCCCTCACCTCGGGGCTTCCACCCAGGAGGCCCAGGAAAACGTGGCCCTTGCAGTGGCTGAGCAGATTGTGGATTACCTCGTGCATGGGACCATACGAAACGCCGTGAATTTCCCGTCCATTCCCGCTGACCAGGTGTTGGCCCTCAGGCCTTACATAGGGCTTTCCGAAAACTTAGGCTCCTTTGCGTCGCAGATATCAGAGGGCGGCATAACCGAGGTCACGCTGGAATACAGGGGGGAGGCAGCGGAATTGAACACGTCTCCCCTGACTATTGCTGCAGTCAAGGGAATACTGGACCCAATCCTGCTTGAGACCGTGAACTTTGTGAACGCGCCTTTTATAGCCAAAGAGCGCGGGATAGAGATCAGGGAAGTGAAGAGCAGCGATGCCGGTGATTACCGTGGGATGATAACGGTCAAGGTCAAGTCGCCTGAAAAAGAGGTTGCCGTATCCGGGACCCTGTTTGGCAGGGAAGACCCAAGGATAGTGAAGATTAACGACTTCCCTGTGGAGATTGTACCGGAAGGCAACATGCTTGTAATGTACAACAATGACAAGCCGGGCGTTATCGGCAACATAGGGAACACCCTGGGCAGGAATGACATAAACATAGCCAGGATGCACTTCGGCAGGAAAAAGGCGGGCGGCATGGCCATTTCAGTTGTAAACATAGATTCCGAGGCCTCCGAAGGCGTACTGGAAGAAATCAAGAAATTGCCCAACATCCTTGAGATCAAGGTAATCAAGCTGTAAGCGGCCGCGCCGGATATGAAGCGCGGTTGACTGCCGCCCAATACGAGAAATTGCGAGGTATTCATAATGTCAACAGTGGTAATAGTGGGCGCCCAGTGGGGTGATGAAGGAAAGGGCAAGGTTGTTGACTTTCTGACTGAAAAGGCCGATGTTGTGGCCCGCTATCAGGGCGGCAATAACGCGGGCCATACCGTGGTCATAAACAATGAAAAATACGTACTGCACCTCATACCTTCCGGGGTCCTGCACAAGGGCAAAAAATGTATCATAGGCAACGGCGTTGTTATTGACCCGGCCGCATTGCTAAAGGAAATCGACGGTCTGGGACAAAGAGGGATACTGATAAACGACGGCCTTCTAATTGCAAAGAACGCCCATATAATAATGCCGTATCATATTGCGCTCGACAAGGGCAATGAAAGCAGCAAGGGCGATAAAAAGATAGGGACGACCGGCAGGGGAATAGGCCCGGCCTATGCGGATAAAATAGCCCGCAGCGGCATCAGGGCCGGAGATCTCCTTTACCCGGAGGTCTTCAGGGAAAAACTCGAGGCCAATCTGTTGCCGGTCAACTTCATGCTGGAGCACTATTATAAAACCCAGCCGCTAAAGGCCGCGGATATTTATACGGAGTACATGAGACACGCTGAAAGGCTCTCGGGTTATATAGCGGATACGGATGTGATGATTAACAGGGAGATCGAGGCCGGAAAGAACGTGTTGTTTGAAGGCGCCCAGGGCACCCTGCTGGATATTGATCACGGCACATACCCTTATGTGACCTCTTCCAACACTATATCAGGCGGCGTATGCACAGGCCTGGGCGTTGCGCCTACAAAGATAAACAGGGTGCTGGGCATTGTAAAGGCTTATACCACAAGGGTTGGTGAAGGACCGTTTCCGACAGAACTCAAGGACGAACTTGGAGAACTCATAAGGGAAAGAGGCGGCGAGTTCGGGGCAACCACGGGCAGGGCCAGGAGATGCGGCTGGCTGGATATGGTAATCCTCCGACACGCTGTGAGGATGAACGGTCTGACAGGCATTGCCCTTACCAAACTGGACATCCTGGACGGGCTCGAAAAACTCAAGATATGCGTCGGCTATAAATACAAAGGCAAGACTTACGAAGACTTTCCCAAGGAGACGGAGATCCTGCTGAACTGTGACCTCGTATTGGAGGAGGTTGACGGCTGGAAGGAAAGCACGCTCGGCATAAGGGAATTCGATAAACTCCCTTCCAATGCCCAAAAATACATCAGGAAGATCGAGACCCTGCTCAATACCGAGATACAGATAATATCCACCGGGCAAAAGCGGGACGAGATTATCTTACTTAAAGAACAGTTTTAGCCGACCGGATATGCTTTTCAGGTAGAGCATTCCTTTTTAAGTTCAGCCAGAAGATTTATCATATCCCCGGAGGCCGTCTCCAGTTCCTTAAACAGTCTGTTTGCCCCGCCGGCATCTCCGCTGTTAGTTTTTGCCACGGCCTCTTTTGCAACCTTGTGGACCTTTTCGTGGACAGGTTCTATCCTGCCAAATGACGGCAAATTGCCGCAAATTTCTCGTCCCTGACTGTAATACCATTTGCCGAACCGGCAGGTTTGGTGATTGGGCAATTTATCGGGTTCCAACCGGGCCTCATTCGCAAGGTGAGAGTGTATTTTCCCCACAAAATTCTTATGATCGTTAGTGGCAATGTGTATCATTACCAGCGCCCCGGACCTTGTCTTGACCCCGGCCGTCATACCACGCAGTTCTTCTGTTATCTCGGTCATTTTATTGATTTCAGTCATAACATTACGGGACATGTCCTCCATTTCTCTGGCAATCTCGGAGGTCTTGTCAATGTTCTGTTTTACTTCCTCGGACGCGGAAGACTGTTCTTCTACGGCAGTTGCGATGTGGGTTATCTGGTCGCTTACACCTTTTACCGACTCCACGATCCGGTTCAGAGAATCTCCGACTTGCCGGATATATTCGGTGGCCCGCGAAACCTCGGCGGAGGCATCCTCCATGGACTTTGATGTGCTTTCAGAGTCAGCACGGACCGCTGTTATTTTACCGGATATCTCGTTGGTGGCCCTTATGGTGCGCTCTGCAAGCTTCCTGACCTCGTCGGCCACTACTGAAAAACCCCTCCCCTGTTCTCCGGCCCGGGCAGCCTCGATGGCCGCATTAAGGGCAAGCAGGTTTGTCTGGTCTGCAATTTCCTTGATGACTGTGACTATATTGCCTATCTCGCCAACCCTGTTGTTAAGCGTCTCGATTGAGGATGCAAGGTCTACGGTGCAGGTATAGACCCTGTTTACGGTCTCAACAGCGCCGTCAGCAACATCTTTGCCTTGTTGGGCGGTAGACATGGCATTGTTAGACGTATCGGCTGCTGCCGCGGCGTTTCTTGCTATGTCGTTGATGGTCTGCGTCATTTCCTCGGCAGCAGTCGCTATCATGGCGGCCTGGCCGGCCTGGTTTCCGGCAGCGGTTGAGGTCTGCTCAGAGACCTTTTTCATAACGTCCACAAGGGGCAGCAGTCTTCCGGTCAGTGTGACAATGCCGTTTATCGTTGTGGAGAAACTGTCGATTACCTTATTTGCAATATTGGTAATACGCAGTACCTCATCCTTATCCTGATAGTTCAGTACAAGCCCTGTTTCCCTGTTTGCAGCCTCTGTCATCGTCTTTGCCAGGACGGACAACGGCCTGAGAGTGTATCCGACCACGAGCAGTACAAGCCCTATGGTAGCCGCAATTCCTAGCCCGCCAAGCAGCATGTAAAGATATTGCAGTTGCCTTATCCGGCCGAAGGACTCTTTAAGCGGCAGCTTTATAATCACGGCCCCAAGCACTTCGCCTTCCTTTACCTGATGGCAGGAAAGGCAATTCTTGCCCATGAAATCCGACTTTGCAACATAGGGATATATCCCTACAATCGTATCATCCTTGAGAAATACCTGTTCCTTGCCCGTCTTTATGACCTCCTGTTCCATGTCGCCCGAGGCATACTCGTTCGGCTCTCCCTTGCCGTAGTCTTTGTCCACAGCCTCTGTCTTGACGACCTTCACGTCTAATATCTTCTTCATCTGTTCAAGGAAATCCTTCTTGGAGTCCTTGAAATTACCGGTTGCCATCATCGTTGTAAGTGAATTCAGCACTGTGTCCCGATAACCGTTCAGGACAGACGACTTCATCTCGTCAAGCACAATCTCTCTTGCTTTATAGCCGGATACAAAAACCGTGACGACCACCCCTATTGCAACCGCGCATATTATGGGTACAGCCGTTTTCCACTTTAAAGAGACGTTCATATCAGGCATGTGCCACCCCCCTCCAAGATTATCGTACATATAGTCCATGGCATCCGGACTGATAGGACCTGAAAAGAATTCAACCCTCCCAGCCGCTATTTTAGATAATACTCTCCATGAAAATAAATATCAAGGACCGGCGGCATACTTATATTGTTATCCTTCACCATGCAGTATCCTCTTGTCGTAAAGTATGTATCCCGCGCCAAGAAATATTGCTCCAAGCAGGATTAGCCTGATCAGGTTCGGCAAGAGCAGGTCGAAATCCGCGCCCCTTATGAGCAGGCTTATCCCAGAGTCCAGGTAGTACTTCATCGGAGAAATCACGGAGAGCGCCCTGAGCCATGAAGGGAGGGCCTCAGGCGGCACCCAGCCGCCTGAGAGCAGGAGCATGGGCGCAAATATCATGATAGTCAGCATGCCTATCTGGCTGAGCCGCTTTGCTACAGAGGCTATGATGAAGGAAAGACCGGACGTGGCGATGCTGTATACAAGGCTGATGCCAAGAAACCCCAGCAAGGTCCCTTTAAGCGGTATGTGCAGCCATAGCTTAAGCACGAACTCATAACTCAGGGCGGTCACAGCCAGAAGGAACAGGGAAGCGGACAGGAGCTTCATGACGAGCAGCCTCTTTATGCCCAGGGGCGAGATCATTATCTGCTCAAGGGTGCCGTATTCCTTCTCTCTTATGATTATTGAGGCCGGCAGTATGAGTCCGATGAGTGTAAAGACCATGAAAAATTCATTGATGCCCTCAAAGTACCGGTCCCTGGCCTCGGGGTTGAAATATATCCGGCTCCTCAGGTCTATGGCAGGCAGGCCGGTCATGTCGAGGTTGCGGAGCCTGTCCCTGAGAAGGTCCTCGGAATACTGTCTCGCGATAAGCCCGATATATGCCGAACTGAGGTATGCGGCAGTGCTCTGGGTGCCGTCAACAAGCAACTGGACTGTTGCGCCGTCGCGGTAGATATCCCGTTCAAAGCCCGAAGGTATATCAAGCACAAGGACTGTCTCCGATTCATTCAGGAGCCTGTCAATGGACCTCCTGTCCGAGAGCATTACAGGCTCACGGAAGGCCGGAGGTCTTATCCTTTGCGTGAATTCCCGGCTTGCCGCGGACCTGTCCTCATCCATGATGTTCACTGAAACAAGTTCGGGGATTATGTTGAGGCCCTTGGCCGCTATGTATATGTCAAGCGTAAAGGCATAGATGATGAATATCATCAGCCCCCAGTCCCGGAGGATGTGCAGGAACTCTTTTTTAAACAGTTGCAGAGTCATCAGCCTTCCCTTTTCCTGAAGACCGAAACAGCAACCGTAAAGACCAATATGAAATAGCCCCCCAGTATCAGTATCTGTGGAAACAGGTAGGTCATGCCAAGGTTTTTCAGGTACACTCCGTGGACCACCTGCATGAAATGCATTGAGGGGTAAAGATGGGCCATAATCTTACCTTCTCCCTGGAGGTTCGACACCGGTATGAGCAGGCCCGAATAAAGAAAGGCCGGGATAACGGTTATGATGATGGTGACTATCTGGGCCGAGACAATGGTCCGTGTTACTGTGGACACAAGCAGGCCGATGGACACGTTTATCATGACATACAATAGCGCCGCCGGGAGGAGGGTTATGAGGTCTCCCTTCATGGGCACATTAAAGAGGAGCTTTATGGTGGTGATAATAACCGTGAAGTTGAGGGCAGAAATGGCGATATACGGGATGAGCTTGCCTGTGAGGAACTCCCACTTTTTTATCGGCGTGGAATAAACATTGTATATGGTCCCGAACTCCTTTTCCCTGGCTATGGCGAGGGCGGTCAGCACGGCAGGGTTCATGAGCAGGATTATGGTAATCAGGCCGGGCACGAGGGCATTACTGCTTCTGAGGGACTCATTAAAGAAATAACGCGTCTCAACATTGACAGGCATTACCAGCAGCCCGGCCCGGCCGCTTTTGAGGAGCCTGTCAGCTATCAATTCCATGCTGAAAGAGGAGACAATGGCCTGGGCATAACCCTTCATCGTAAGCGCCCTGTACGGGTAGCCGCCGTCAATCAGCAACTGGAGGTCGGCCCGCCCGCCTCTGTAAAGCTTCCTTGAGAAGTCGGGCGGTATGACAAGGACCGCCCTGAGTTTTCCTGCAGTGAGCAGGCGATCGGCAGCAGCAAGGTCAGGCGTTTCAGCGCCGACCTCAAAGTACCTGCCCCTGAACTTGTCCACAAGCCGTGCGCTCAATTGACTCCTGTCCTGGTCCACGTACGAAAACGGCATATGCTCAATATCCAGACTTATGCCGTAACCAAAGACTATGAACATGACAAACGGCACTGCAAAGGCCAGGATAAGAAAGAGCCTCACCCGCCGGATCTCCCTGACTTCCTTGCCCGCCACAGCCAGTATCCTGCGTATCATGGGCCTTCCCTCTTGTTCAGATAATAAATAAATACGTCCTCCATGGGCGGGCGTATCTTTTTGAGGTAACGATATTTAACCCCCATGCCCTCCAGTTCGGCCTCTATCCCGTCTTTTTCAGCCCCCTTTTTCCATATATGAAACCTCTTGCCAAACGGCGCTATTGCAAGGCCCCTTGAATTGAAGGCCCCCTTGTTCACTACAGACTCGGGATAAAACTCAAAGACCTCTCCTGAATTGTCCACGAACTGCCGCCTCAATGCCTCCGGAGTATCAACAGCGATTATCCGGCCTTCGTTCATAACCGCGATCCTGTCGCAGAAGTCGGCCTCCACGAGGTTATGCGTGGTCACCAGCACTGTCATGCCGAGCCTTTCGGACAAGGCGCGTATCAGCATCCAGAAGGACCTCCTTGCCACCGGGTCAACGCCGGATGTGGGCTCATCAAGAATAAGGAGCGGCGGGAGATTGAGCGCTGCGCAGCCAAGGGCCAGGCGTTGTTTCACACCCAGGGGCAGCTTTCTGACCTGAGTCCTTTCCATGCCGCTCAGGTCGGCAACCGCAAATATCCAGGCCTCCCGTTTTCTGAGATCGCTCCCCTTGATGCCGTATATCGAGGCGTACAGTTCAATATTCTCCTGAACAGTCAGATCACCATATAGTGAGAAAACCTGTGACATATATCCGATTTCGCTTTTCAGCTCCGGCATGCCCGGTTTCAACCCAAGCACGCTGATGTCGCCCTCATCAGGCTCAAGCAACGAGAGTATACATTTTAAAAGCGTGGTCTTGCCTGCGCCGTTTGGACCGAGAAAACCGAATATCTCACCTTTTGTGACCGACAGAGTAACATTGTCGAGCGCCTTGAAGTCGCCGAAATATTTGCCTGCGCCCCGTATCCTGACCGTGTCCGGGCCGTACTTCGCGACATTGCCTTCAAAGGGTATGTCATAGGCAGGCAGTTCAGAGTCCTTCAGCAGCATCCTGAAGAAGGCATCTTCAAGATCAGTCGCACCTCCGGTCAACTGCTCCGGACTGCCTGAAAATACGGTATGCCCGTTATGAAGAAAGGAGATAAAGTGGCACCGTTCAGCCTCATCCATATAAGAAGTGGCCAGGATGAGCGTTGTGCCGATCTCTTCTGTAAAGTCGTAAAGCAGTTCCCACAACTGCCTCCTTGAAAGAGGGTCCACACCTGTGGACGGCTCATCAAGGAGAAGCACCCTGGGATTGGAGATAAGGGAACAGCAGATGCCGAGCTTCTGTTTCATCCCTCCTGAAAGGTGCTTTGCATAACGGCCCCTGAAAGGCGCAAGGCCTGTTGCATCCAGCAGCCTTTTCTTTAATGGATCTCTTTTTTCATCGGAAACGTTTTTGATGGCTGCGAAGAAGTCTATATTTTCTTCCACCGACAGTTCCATATAAAGGTTAAGGCCCAGGCCCTGCGGCATAAAGCTCAGGTCGCCCTTTACAGCCTCGGGATTTTTGGCCATGTCAATTCCCATAAAGACAACCGAGCCTTCAAAGCCCATTACCCCTGAGATAATCTTGAGCAGGCTGCTTTTGCCGGCCCCGTCAGGGCCTATTATGCCGAATATTTCAGCGGGTCGCACTTCGAGGTCTATTCCGGACAGGGCCTGGGTCTTTTTGAACCTTCGGGATACGTTCCGCAAGGTGATTACGGGCGGGGTCATTTCCTATTCACGTCAAGGTTAAAACGCACGTCAACAGGCATGCCTTTTTTGAGGACGGCAAAAAAAGGCGAGCTGTCCGGGGTCTTTGTCGTGTCTTTGGAAAAACATATCTTGACGCTGAAGACCTGTTTGACGCGCTCTTCGTAGGACTGTACTTCCTTGGGAGTGAACTCGGCCCTGTCCGATATATGGCAGACATTGCCCTTGATGGGATATGCCGGATAGGCGTCGCTCAGGACATCGGCGGACATGCCGGGGCGTATCCTGCCAATATATTTCTCAGGCACGTAGGTCCTGACGTGGACATCTTCGGGTATGATCATGACCCCGACCACTCCGCCGGCCGGGATGACCTCTCCGGGCTCAGCCGTTTTCCGAAGGACTATGCCGTTGGCCGGGGCCGTGATCCCGGCATATCCAAGCTGTATCTCAACCTGTCTTAAGGCCTCACGGAGTTGATCAAGCGATTTCCTGAGCGCTGACAATTCCAGTTCGCGGGCCTTCACCAGTTCGCGTGAGTCTCCGGCCTTAAGGAGTGTAACCCCTGCCCTTTCCACGTCCTTGGCGGCAGTGGTTACCTCATCTTCCGCAAGGCGGGAGGTCAGCCTTACAGAGTCGAATCTCTGCTCGGATACCGCGTCTTTTGCCTTCAGGGCTGAAAAGCGCTGCAATTCCTTGGCTGCATTTTCCCTCTTGCTTTCAGCCTGCCTGAGTTTTGAGCGGGCTGATGCCACGACCTTTTCAGCCTCTTCGATAGTGTGAGCGGTGTTGTTTTTGGTGAAGGCAAGTGATGACTCAGAGGCGCGGATCTTTTCCCCCAGTTCTGCAATACCGGCCTTGGCCTGGTTATGCCTGGATTGGAGTTCCGCGTCTTCAAGAGCGGCGACGATATCTCCTTTATTGACCGAGGACCCGTCTTTGATATTAACACTACTAAGTCTGCCCGGTATCCTGGAGGAAAGGTTTATCTCATCGGCCTCCACCCTGCCGCTGACGATCAGGCGGCTGTCCTTTTTGCTCAGACGCGGGACGATCAGAAACGCGGCAAGAGCGATCAAGGCAACTATAATTAAGGCGATAGATGTTCTATTTTTCATGTTATATAGATTTTAGCACAGTATAAAGGCATGTATGTAAGGGACCGCACCCATTTTTTAGTTATACCAAAACAATCTCTGAGTGTGGTATAACAGAGAGGTTGTTGAAAAATAAGGGGGAGTTGAGAGGGCTAAGGGGTAGGGAAAGAGTGATATGTGCAGGCTTGATGGAAACAGGCATCCATCATGGTTAGATACTGATCGCGCTGGTCACGCCCCCAATGTTCTTGTGTATAGTGGCCTATCTTTTTCAAATCGGCCTTGGCTTTGTTTGTGAGGGTAAAAAGGGGTTTCACTTGAGCCCTTCGTCATCAAGCTCATCAATTAAACCCTTGAGGGAGTAGTCGGCTTTCCCGCTTTCTTCACCCTCGGATAGTGCGCGACGTAACAGCGACAGCTTGGTTTCCCGTTCCTCCAATAGCCGAAGTCCGGCCCGTATCGCTTCACTAGTGCTTAATTGCATAAATATGCGATATGTGATACAATTCTGGACAGGAGGTGTTTATGTCCAGAAAAGCGCAACAATTGCAGTGCTCTGAAGGCGAGAGGAAAGTACTGGAGGAATGGGCAAGGAGCAGAACATTGGAAGCACGTATGGTTGAGCG
>Ga0315281_10010125_pt1 | contig 13020 bp, 10 predicted proteins | sample YL17G07_0_MG_FD_204540 | JGI IMG/M metagenome (GOLD analysis project Ga0315281, IMG submission 204540) | Sediment microbial communities from Yellowstone Lake, YNP, Wyoming, USA - YL17G07_0 | ecosystem: Environmental > Aquatic > Freshwater > Lake > Sediment | place: USA: Wyoming | collected... | reverse complement strand
GATCTGAGGAAAATCAGAACCGATGTCATCGGCAGCTTGCTGCGTCCGCCCGCCTGGAAGGAGGCGCGCGCGCGCCTCGATCAGGGAAAGATGGATGCCGAGGCGTTCCGGCACATCGAGGACGACGAGATCCGCGAGGTAGTGCGCCTGCAGGAAGCAGTCGGCCTGGACGTGGTGACTGACGGCGAAATGCGCCGGCTGAATTTTCAGGACAGCTTTGGAATGTCGGTGGAGGGCTTTGACGCGGCCCGCGAGAGCATGGAGCTGCACGAGCGGCGCTCCGACGGAGCCAGTCCGCTGCGCAGATGGGACATCCCCGACCTGGAAGGACAGGGCACGCCGGTTTCGCATCGCCGCCCGGTGAGGGAGCGCCTGCGTCTGGGCCGAAACGTTCCGCTGGAGGAATACCGCTTCGTTGCCCGCGTGGCGAAAAAGCCGGCGAAGGTCACGCTGATCGGGCCCGACCGCATCGGCCAGCGCTTCGACCACCGGGCCTCGACCGCGGTCTACGCGAACGTCGACGCATTCATGAACGATGTGGTCGCGCTGGAACGGGAGATGATCGGCAGTCTCGTGGACGAGGGCTGCCGCTATGTCCAGATCGATGCGCCGGGCTATACCGCCTACGTCGATCCGCCTTCGCTCGCGACGATGCGAGCGCGCGGAGAGGATCCAATGGAGAATTTCGAGCGTTCCCTCAAGGCAGACGCGCGGGTCATCGACGGATTCCCCGGCGTGACCTTCGGCATCCATCTGTGCCGGGGAAACCAGCGCAGCATGTGGCACCGCGAAGGCACCTACGACGCCATCGCCGAGCGGCTGTTCAGCGAACTGCCCCACGACCGGTTCCTGCTCGAGTTCGACAGCCCGCGCGCCGGAAATTTCGAGCCGCTGCGGTTCGTTCCCAAAGGCAAGCTTGTGGTGCTGGGCCTCGTCAGCACCAAAGTTCCGCAACTCGAGCGCGTCGACGATCTGGCCAGGCGCATCGACGAGGCGAGCAGGTACGTCCCGCTCGATCATCTTGCGATCAGCCCGCAGTGCGGCTTCGGCTCCGACGTGGTGGGAAATCTGATCGGCGAGGACGACCAGAAGCGCAAACTCGAACTCGTGGTCGAGACGGCACGGAGGGTTTGGGGATGAGAGGCGTTGCGTTGTTGGCGCTGCTGCTCGCGGCGCCCGACAACCGCCGCAGCGCCGCTTCTCAATCGACGCGCAGGCCGATGCGTCTCACCAGTTGCCCGTTGCGTTCGTACTCCTCGTGCAGGATTTTTTCGTACTCTTCGGGCGTGGTGCCGACCGGCTCCATGCCGATGTTGGCCATGCGCTCCTGCACGTCGGGCGCGCGGATCGCGGCGATGAAGGCCTGATTCAGCCTTGCGATGATTTCCCGCTGCGTCCCCGCGGCGACGAACGCGCCCAGGGGAGCCGCCATGTCGAAGCCGGGCACGCCCGACTCGGCCACGGTCGGCACCTCCGGCGTCAGCGTTGAACGCCTTCCCATGCTGAACGCCAGCACGCGCAGCCGAGCGGCCTTGATCGCCTGGCTCATGGCCGGATAGCCGACAAATCCGAGCAGCACGTCCCCTGCGAGCATCGCAGGCACCGACTGGCCTGCGCCCTTGAACGGCACGTGAGTGAAGTCTGCGCCCGTCTGCGCCTTGAACGCTTCCATGGTGAGGTGGTGGATCGAGCCGTTGCCCGATGAGGCATAGGGCAGCGGCTGCGGCCGCCCCCGTGATCGGGCCAGCGCCAACAGTTCGGCCACCGACCCGGCGGCGACCGATGGGTGCACGACCAGCCACATCGGCGCCACCACCGCGAGGGTCACCGGCGCCAGGTCGCGCACTGGGTCGAAGGGCAATTTCCGGTAGACATGGGGATTCGTGGTGACGACGCCGCTGTCTCCCACGAAAATTGCGTGCCCGTCCGGCGCGGACTTGGCGACAACGTCGGCAGCGATGCTGCTGCCGGCGCCCGGGCGGTTCTCGACAACGAATTGCTGGCCAAAAGCTACACCGAGCTTGTGCGCCATCATGCGCGCGAACAGGTCCGGGTTGCCTCCCGGGCTAAGGCCCACGAGAATCCGCACCGGCTTCTGCGGATAGCGCTCAGGCAGACGGCCCGACTGCGCGAGCACTGCGCCCTGCCAGGCGAAGCAGGCGATGCCGATGAGGTGACCCAGGTGGCGCATCATTGTGCGTTCGAAAAACACTGTAACGACCCTTACCGGCTTTGCTGAACCATTATAGACCGCCCGCAAGATCCGCCCGCCGTGTGCGGGGAAACTGACCGCCACCGACGCCGCGCCCACGCCGCCGCAAGCTAGCGCAGGAAGGTGTTCAGGAAGCCGCACAATACGGCATTGAAGCCGGCGGGATTTTGCAGATTGGCGATATGGGCCGCGCCGGGCACGGATGCGTGCCGGGCTCCCGGCACCATTGCGGCCAGCCCCTGCATCAGCGCCGGCGGCCCGCCGATGCGGTCGTCCGCGCCGCTAATGTAAAGCGCCGGCGTCCGGATGCGATGGAGCTGGTCCTCGAGATCGAGCTTCAGGAACGCACTGACGCAGCCGAGGTAGCCCGCGACGCTGGTGCCGCGGATCATCTGGCGCATGCCTTCGAGCACGGCGGGATTGGCCGCCTTGAATTCGTCCGAGAACCAGCGCTGCACGGTCGGCTCGACAATCGCCTCCATGCCGCTCCGCCTGACGGTCTCGACCAGCTTGTGCCACATGAGCGCGAAATCCGGAACCATTTTTGCGCGGCAGCAACAGGGCGCGAGGCTGAGCAGGCGGCCGGGGTGGTGAAGCGCGACGTCCTGTATCATCGCGCCGCCCAGACCCAGCCCGGCCAGGTGCGTCGTCTCGACGCCGAGCGCGTCCCACAGCGCGACCAGATCGCCGCTCAGCAAAGCGATGCTGTAGTCGCCGCCTTCGGCCTGCGTGCCGCCCTGCCCCCTCAGGTCATAGCGAAGAATCCTGAAGCCGGGCGCGAGCGCGCCGATCTGCCCGTCCCACATGCTCAGATCGTTGGCAATCCCCGTGACCAGCGTCACCCAGGGCGCGCCTTCGCGCCCTTCGACGCTGTAGCGCATCCTGGTTCCGTTTGCTTCAATGTGCATGATGGCCTCCAGCCGCGCCGGTCGTCATCGCAACAGCACGGTCGCGAGCGAAGGCACGAAAATGATCAGCAGCAGCACGAGAAACATCGCGATCGCGAACGGCGCGGCGCCGGCGAAGATATCCCCGAGGGAGATGCTGTCGTCCGCCAGGGTGCTCTTGATGACGAACACCGACAACCCGAACGGCGGCGTCAGCAGTCCGATTTCGACGGCAATCACCGTCACGATGCCGAACCAGATGAGATTGACGTTGTGGGGCGCGATCAGCGGCAGGAACATCGGCACCATGATCAGCATGATGGAAATGCCGTCCAGTATCGTGCCCATGAGAACGATGATTACGGAATAGATCAGCAGCAGCATGACGAAGCTGAGATTCGCGCCGGTCACGGCTCCGTTAAGTACGGCCGGCAATCCAGACAACGCGATCAGGCGCGTGTAGATGTTCGCCGAAATTATCACGAACAGGATGGACACCGTCACCTGCCCGGTTTCGACCAGCACCCGCCATACGCCGGCCCAGGTCAGCTTGCGCCGCCACGCCGCCAGCACGAACGAGCCGAGGGCGCCGACCGCGCCGGATTCGGTCGCGGTAAACCAGCCGGCGTAGATGCCGCCGATGACGACCGCGGCCAGAAGCGCCAGCGGCATCAGCAACACGAGCGCCGCGCCGACACCGAGATCCGACTTCGGTTCACCGCCGGCTTCCCTGACGTAGACCCGCGACGGCGCGGTGTTCGCGATCAGCACGATCATGATCGCGAACACCGCGGCAAGCAGCAGGCCGGGAACGATGCCGGCGATGAACAGGTCGCCGATCGACTGCTCGGACAGCAGGCCGTAAATGATCAGCAGCAGGCTTGGCGGAATTAGCATGCCGAGCACCGAGCTGCCGGCGACTACGCCCACCGCAAAGCGGGGCTGGTAGCCGAGTTTGATCATTTCCGGCACCGCCACCTTGGTAAACACCGCCGCCGAAGCGATCGACACGCCGGTAACCGCCGCGAACACCGCGTTGGCAGCCACGGTGGCGACGCCGAGGCCGCCCTTCATACGCCCGAGCAACGCGTTCGCCGCAAGAAAAGCGTCCCGTCCCAGGTCAGCAACGCTCACCAGCAGGCCCATCAACACGAACAGCGGGATGACGCCGAAGTCGTAACCGGAAACCGCGTCCTTTGCCGCCAGCGCCAGCAAGGTGGAAGCCTGGTCATAGCTGCCCTTGATGGCCCACACGCCAATCAGCGAGACCAGGCAGAACACAACCGGCACATGCATGCCGCTGTAGATCAGGACCAGGATGATTGCGATCGACATCCCGGCGATCTGGGTTCCGGTCATTGGGCCGCTCCCGCGCGGCCGCGCGCGGCCCTGGCGAGCTGCTCCCATGCGAACAACAGATACTGCACGGTCGAGCAGGCGCAACCGATCAGCAGGATCAGGTGGATCGGCCAGAACGGATAGGTGACGTAACCCTCCACACCGGCATAGTCGCCTCCGATCCACGACTGTACGAAAATCGGCCGGCAGGCGATGAACAGCACGATGAACAGTATCGCGCCGAACAGGCTGTAGATGCCCTGCAGGGCGAAACCGACGCGCGGAAAACGCCGCTCCAGCCAGTTACTGAAGCTGTCGACGCGCGTGATCCGGCCGGAACGCAGCGTATGCGCGATTTGCAGGAAAACGATGCCGACGATGGACAGGCTGACCAGTTCAGGCACTCCGGGCAGCGGCCTGGAGAACACGGTCCGCCCGAACACATCGACGATGATCACCAGCATCAGCACGAAAATCCAGATCGTGCCGATCGAATTCAGCGCGAGCAGCAGGGCCGCGAACGGCCGCCATTGGCGCGGTGCAGCAGCCGTCCGCCCCGTGAACGCACCGCCGTCAGAACCTTTGGTCACTTCAGAATCCATTTCGAAATGAGGAAAACGGGTTCCTCTTCAAAGATCGTCGCTTGCGTGCGGATGGTTTAATCATCCCTGCGCAAGCGACGATCCGCACGGACAGATTTTCCGTCCGTGCAGGTCTTGCCAACACCTGCGCGCTGCGCGCGCCAACCTCGCTTTTTGTACGGATACACACCATCCGTGCAAAAAGCGAGGTCCTTTAAGTTAGCAGAATTTCACACGCGTTAACCGCCCCGAAAAATGGCAGCGGCTCGCGCCCGCATCAGGTCTCCGGAATCCGCGCCGCGGGCGATGGTCCGCCGCGCCAGGTGCTGCGTTCGCGCCTAGTTCTTGTCCCAGTCACGCACCAGCTGGACGTTATTGTCCCTGAGCTTCTTCATGTATGTCGACAGCACCTTGCCGGCCGGCAGGCCTCGTTTTTCGTTGTTCTCCACCCAGTTCCTGGCAATGTTGGGCATGGTGTTGGCCCATTTACGGCGCTCATCGGCGGGGAGTTTGGAAAATTTCCCGCCTTCCTCCGCCATCTTCTTCTCGAAGCCCGCGGCGACGTTGAGCAGCAGCTCGGCAATCTTCACGGTGTACTCCTTGCCCACATCCTTGATGATCTTCTGCACTTCCGGGGGCAGCTTGTCGTAGAACGCCTTGTTGATGCTGAGCGCGCCGAACATCATCGAACCCAGGTCGATATGCGTCGCATAGGGCGCAACCTGGTGCAGCTTGGCCGGATACATGCCGGTGGTGAAGGCGATCAGCCCGTCATAGACGCCGGTCTTGATATTGTTGAAGTGCGTCGCGAAATCGCCCTGCACCGGCACCGCGCCGGCGCCGGCGGCCCACAGCGAAAGCGAACCGGACGCGCCCATTTTCTTGCCCTTCAAGTCGGCGAGCGAATTCACCGGAAACGTGGTGAGGATATAGTCGGTGTCGCTGGTAACGGCCGAGATGAAAATCTGCTTGTGCTTCAGCCACTGGCCGGCCAGGTCCGGCATTTCCTCATGCATCTCGGTCATGATCCTGCTGACCAGGCGCGGATCGTCGCTGCCGAACGGCGCCATGAAGCAGACCGCCAGCAGCGGCAGCTTGGCCGCCTCGAAGATGGTATAGACATAGCCCATCTCGGCGATGCCGCTTTCCACCGCATCGAGCTCGCCGCCGATCTTGGCGAGCGTGCCGCCGAACGCATCGGTCCACACGATCGAATGCTTGCCGCCCGCCGCCAGGAGGCGCTTGTCCACCTCCGGCATGTAGAATTCCTTGATCATGCGGATCCACGGCAACTGCGTGCCGTGCCCGGCGCTGAACGTGACCTTGAACGTCTCGGCCTGCGCAAGCGATATGCCGGAGGTCAGCACCGCAAAAACGAGCGCGGCAAACGCAGACTTTGCTGGTGATTTCATTCGCGTCCTCCTCCAGAGGGTTTGAATTCTTTGATCGGCCCGGGCCCCGGACCTTGTTATTCGACTTGTCAAAATAGTGTCACAAAGGCAGTCGACGCGCAACCGAGTGGCAGCACCACCGTTCTTCCTTTGCCCCCGGACAGCGGCATCGATTAACATGGCGGCTCGGGCGAACGCGGATCGGCAGCGCGACCCGACAATCCAGATCGGAGCAGCACTCATGGATTTCGGCGTTTTCATTCCGCCCGTGGCGAACTCGTGGAAGACGGTGAAGCGCGCCGAACAACTGGGCTACAGCCGCGCGTGGTTCTACGACACGCAGATGCTCAATTCCGAATTGTTCGTGTCGATGGCGGCCGCAGCCATGCACACCTCGAAGATCCGCCTCGCAACCGGCGTGCTGATCCCTTCGAACCGGATTGCCCCGGTGGCCGCAAGCGCGCTGGCGAGCCTGAATGCGCTCGCGCCGGGCCGCATCGACTTCGGCATATCCACCGGCTTCACCGCGCGCCGCACGCTCGGCCTGGGCCCGGTGAAGTTCGCCAAGATGGAGGAGTACATCCGCGTGGTGCGCGGCCTGCTCTCGGGCGAGACGCTCGAATGGACCTGCGAGGACAAACAAAGGAAAATCCGCTTCCTCGACCCGGACATCGGCGCGCTCAACATCAGGGACGAGATACCCCTGCACATTTCCGCCTTCGGGCCGAGAGGACGGAGACTCACGGCGACGCTCGGCGCCGGATGGATCAACGGCATGGCCAACGTCGCCCACGGCAAGGCCGGCCTTGCCGACATGCAGACCGCCTGGCGCGAAGCCGGCAGGGATCCGGCCAACCTGTACGCGTCAGCCAACCTGTTCGGCTGCGTGCTGAAGCAAGGCGAAGCCTGCGACAGTCCGCGCGTCAAGGCGCAGACCGGGCCGCACGCGACCATTGCGCTGCACAGCCTCGCCGAGCGCGATGAGTTCGGCGACCTGGGCCGCCCGGTGCCGCCGCAGCTTGCGCCGCTGCTCGCGCGCTATCGCCAGATCTATCTCAACTACGCGCCGGCCGACACGCGCTACCTCAGCAACCACCGCGGCCACCTCATGTACCTGCGGCCCGAGGAGCATGAGGTCTGCACCGCGGACCTGATCCGCTCTACCACCTGGACGGCGACCAAGCCCGAACTGCAGGAGCGCCTGCGCGACCTCGCCCGCGCCGGGTACAGGCATTTCGGCATCGGTATCGGCTACGGACATCCAGAACGTCTGGAGGAATGGGCCGAGGTGTTCGCGGGTGTCTGAGCTGCGCGCAGCCGCCAGCAGGGAGTTTCAGCCCAGATGGCGCCGGAACGATTTCACTGAAAGCGCCAGCGCGCGATCGGCCTCAGGCTTGCTCCAGGTCCTGCCGCCGTGGCGCGCGAACGCATGGTCGGCGTCCGGGTACTTGTGGATCGTCACCAGCGGATTCGGCGCAAGCTTGCGCTCCAGAAGCTCGTTGACCTCGGCCTGCACCCAGCGGTCGCGCATCGCCATGTGCAGCATGAATGGCCGGTGCAGCTTTGGCGCCTCGCGGATGTTGTGCTCGATATAGGTGCCGTAATAGGCCACCGCGCAATCGACGTCGGTGCGGCAGCACATCAGGAAACACAGCTTTCCGCCGAGGCAGTAACCCACCGCGCCCACTTTGCCGTTGCACTCGGACATGCCCTTCAGGTACGCCATCGTGTCTTCCATGTCGCGCACGCCGAGGTCGTAGTCGAAGTCGAAGTACAGGTCGAACGCCCGCCTGACGTCCTCCGGGTTGCGGTCGTAAAGCTCCACGCCAGGCTCCTGCCGCCAGAACAGGTCCGGCACCAGGCAGAGGAATCCGGCCTCGGCGAATTCCTGGGCATGTCGGCGCATGGTGTCGTTGACGCCCCAGATCTCCATGATCGCGATGATCGCCCCCGCGGGCGTGCGGTCCGGGTAGGCGACATGCACGCCCATCTCGCCGTCGCGCAGCGCAATGCGGAAATCACGGGTCTTCTTCACGCTGTGGCCTTTCCGCCGTCGGCGGCCGGTGGCGCCGGTTCTTTGAGTTTCAGCAGGGAGCGCGCGTTGCCGGAAAAAATGCGTTCCTTTTCCGGCGCGGGAATCTCAAGCGCGTTCACCGCGTTGATGGTCTCGCGGATCAGCATGCGCCCTTGCTCAGCGTCGAAGGGGGCATCCGTGGCAAACAGGCAATGGCCGGTGGTGAAGAACGCATGCCCGCAGCGCGTCGCCGCTACCGAGCCGTTCAACGAGGTGTCGGCATAGAGCAGCTTGTAATACTCGGCCGGCTTTTTCTTCAGGCCGGCCTTCTTCGCCACTGGATTCACATCGGTCTCCCCGTGAAATATCTGCTCGAAGCCCAGTTCGATCTTGCCGGCGAAGAACGGCACCATGCCGCCCATGTGGTGGGTGATGATCTTCAGGTTCGGCAGCTCGTCGTAGATGCCCGAGTAGATCAGCCGCGTCACGCAGGCGCTGGTCTCGTAGGGCCAGCCGAAGGTGAACCAGATCTCGTTCTCGGAAGCCTTCTCGGTGGCGTAGTCGGAGAACTGCGGGCCGCGGATCGGGTGGATCCAGACCGGCAGGTCGTGCCTCGCCATGTTGCGGAAAATCGGCCGGAATTCCGCGCCGGAGAGCGGCTTGCCGAGCACATTGGTGAAAATCTGTATGCCCTTCGCGCCCAACTCGTTGATGGCGCGGTCGGCCTCGCGCACGCAGGCCTCGACGTGGTTCATCGGCATCGAGGCGATGAAAGCCGGAAACCGGTCCGGGTGTCTGCGGCAAAGCTCCGCCAGGCCGTCGTTGGCGATGCGCGCAAGCTCCGGCGTGCACTCGGGCGGCCCGAGCAGCTCGATGGGCGGATTGGCGAGCGAGAGCACCTGCTGCAGGCCGTCGAACTCGTCCATCATGCGCAGCCGCGCATCGACGTCCCAGAGCGTCGGCAGTTGCGGGAAGGCCGACAGGGCGATATGGCCCGGAACGAGCTCGCTCAGCCGCTCGAAAATCGCCTTGGGCATGAAATGGTTGAATACGTCGATGAACACTTTGTCATTCCCCGGTCAGGTGCGCCACGGACCGGACCAAGAATACTTTGCGCAATTCGGCAGCGCAAGCGTGCCGCCGGCCGATGCGCATTCCGTCCTTCGAATAAGTCCATGCCCGCACGTGGGACTTCCCCATGGCCCCAGTTTCGCCGCTCATTCGGGCTGGATCCCGGCGTCCTTGATCATCTTGCCCCAGCGCCCGTGCTCGCTTTTGACGTAGGCTGCGAACTCGTCCGGATTCATCGGTTCGATGTTGAAGCTCATTCTGACGAGTGCGTTCTTCACTTCCGGCGTCGCGAGCGCCTTTTGCACCGCGCGCCAGAGCGTATCGATCACTTCGCGCGGCGTTCCGGCGGGCACCGCCATTCCGGCCCACACGGAGACGTCGAACCCGGGAATCTCTTCCCCGATCGCCGGAATCTCGGGCGCGACCGGGCTGCGATCGCGCGTGGTAACGCCAAGGCCTCGCAGCTTTCCGCCCTTGATCTGCGGCAGGCCGACCGCATAGTCGGCGAACGTGAACGACACCTGTCCGCCAAGCAGGTCGCTCACCGCCTGCGGCTGCCCCTTGTACGGGACCTCGAGTACTTCGATGCCTGCGAGCGTCCTCAGCATGGCGATCGAGACGCGCATTCCCGCCGATGCCTGCGCGGCTGTCAGCTTGCCCGGCTGTGCCTTCGCCTGAGCGATGAACTCGCGCAGGTTCTTGGCCGGGAAATCGGGACGCACCGAGAGAATGAGGCCGGTGGTGACAAAGCGCGCGACCGGCGTGAAATCCTTGAGCGGATCGAACTGCATGGTCCGGAAGAGATACGGATTGGCGGCGAACGTGGTGTTGTTTGCGCTCACCACCGTGTACCCGTCGGGGGCGGCCTTCGCGGCCTCGGTGACGCCGATGTTGCCGCTGGCGCCGGTCTTGTTGTCGATGATGAGCGGCTGACCGAGCGTCTGCTGCATGCCCTGGCCGATGATGCGGAAGATCTGGTCCGGCGCGCTTCCGGCCTGAAAGGGAACGATCGCGCGGATCGGTCGGTTGGGATAGCCCTGTGCCGCCGTCACGCTTGCCGCGCCGGCAAGCGTGACGGCGACCAGCGTGCGAAGGCTCGCTCGGAATGCTTTCATCGTTCTCCTTCTTTGGTTTTGGCTGGGATGACGGGCAGCAGCACGTAGGGCTGCTTGCCCGGCTGGAAATGCAGCGTGTTCTTGCCGCCGAAGATCGCGTCCGGGCGGTCCTTCGCCTGGCCGTGCAGGAACGGGCCCACGCCCGTCAGCGTGTACTTGACGCCCGGAACGCTGATGGTCGGCCCCGGATGTGCGTAATCCTTGCCGCGCACCGCGAGCGCGAGGCGATAGCCGGCCGGGATAACGATGCACATGGGCCAGATCTCGACGTCGAGCTCGACCGGCTCGTTCGGGCGTAGGGGCTGGGCCTCGTCGTGCGTGTGATACGGCCGGTACGGCAGCGACCACTGGGGGTGGAGCTTGCGGTGCGAGGCGCGCAGCCAGCCGATACCGATCGGCGTGCGCGGATCGTTCGAGCCCTCGAAGGTGACTTCCTCGCCGTCCGGACGCAATACGCGCAGCACGAGGAAGACATCCGCATCCGTGGTATCCGAGTCCAGGAACAGTTTCGCAGCCGCGGGGCCGGTGATCTCCATCGGCTCCTTGAGCGTCGCCTCGAAGAGCAGCCCGTCGCCCTGGGTCTCGTACTCCAGGCGCGCGCGCGCCTCGGGCGCCTTGGTGCTCAAGGTCTTGTCCTCCGGATGGAGATAGAACTTCGTCCATTGCGTGCGCGCGAGCGGCCATTCGTTCTCATGACGCACGACGAACGTCTCCCCCGGATGCCGGATCTTCAGCTCCACGGGCGATTGCCGCTCCCAGCCGGTGTTCTTGCTCTTGAGAAAATGGCCGAAGAAGCGCTTCTGCAGCCGCTCGCCGTCCTTCGTATAAAAGCTCTCCCAGTGCGCGCCGCCGTGCGCCTCGAGCCATTTCTGCTTCGACGGGGCGTTGACATAGCCCTCGAAATTGCCGCGCGTGTGCAGCCCCTGCCCGCCCCAGTTTGCGGCGGACAGGAACGGCACCTTGACCTTGTCCCACTGCGGCGAGCGATCGCGATATGCCTGATCATCGAGCCTGTGATCGAGCATCCAGGCTTCGAAATCGATGCGGTTGTGCGCGAGATCTTCCTCCGAGAGCGTCTCCGGGCCGCAGACGAGATCGCCTGTCACGCGGCTCCGCGGCCCGCGCTCGCCCATGCCATGCTGCGAGCGGTGCACCGCGCGGGGAAACCAGTTCGTGAGGAACTGCGAGAATATGCCGCCGTGGCGCGTCGCCTCGCGATAGTAATCGCCCGAGCCTTCCCAGGCGCAAATGGCGGTCAGATGCGGCGGCTGCAGGCAGGCGACCTGCCAGGCGTTCATCGCGTAGTAGGAGATGCCGTTGAGACCCACCTTGCCGCTCGACCAGGGCTGCACGGCCGCCCACTCGATGCAGTGGTAGAAGTCCTTGGTCTCGCGGGGCGACCACGGATCGATGAAACCGGGCGACCGACCGGTGCCGCGCGAATCGACACGTACCACGGCGTAGCCGTCGGGCACCCATTTTTCCGGATCGATGAGTTCCCAGGCCTGGTAGAGATTCGACGAACTCTCGAGCACCTCCGGATGCGCCTTCACCAGGCGCTCCCAGGCCGGGGCATTGCTCTCCTGGAACGCAAACCCCTTCCCGTACGGGCCGTAGGACATGATAACCGGGTAGCGGCCTGCATCCACCGGCAGGAACACGTCCGCGCGCAGCACGATGCCGTCGTCCATCTGGATGGGCGCGTCCCACAGGATGCGCATGCGGTCTCGGATCTCTTCTTTCTTCAACGTCGGGCTCCTCAATTCAGCCGCCGGAACAGCCGGCGGGGTTTGTCTGCTCCGATGCGCCGGATGTCTTCGTGCGAGAACCCGGCGCGCAGGAGACTGCCGATGGGGTCGCGATCGTCCTTGTAATACTCGACCGGCTTTTTCTTCTGTAATTATGCACCAGCTCCATGCTGAGGTCCGGATCGACGTCGCCGCCCTGACCACCGATCGCGGCTGCGGTAGAATAAGTTTTGCCACAACCTTCTCCGACGCCCATTCCGGCAGCCCCGCGTGCCGGGGCGCCGGGAACCTGCCCGATGCCGCTTCCATTCAAAGTCTGAACCCCCCTATGGACAACCGACGACTCGCCCGGATCGCGCTGGTAGCGCTGCTTGCACTGGGCTGCGCGCTGATCCTGGCGCCGTTTATCGCAGCAATTTTGTTCGCCGCGGTCATCTGCATTACCACCTGGTCGATGTACGCCTGGTTCCTCGCCCGGCTGAAAGTCCGGGCGTGGCTGGCGGCGATGCTGATGACGCTGCTCCTGACGCTGGTCGTGCTGCTGCCAACCGCTCTGCTCGCAGCGAGCCTGACCGAGGTGACGCCGGCGCTCATCGGCAAGATCCGCATGCTGATCGAACGGGCGCAGGGCGCGCCGCCCGAGTGGCTGATCCAAATACCGCT
>Ga0315281_10010124_pt1 | contig 13021 bp, 16 predicted proteins | sample YL17G07_0_MG_FD_204540 | JGI IMG/M metagenome (GOLD analysis project Ga0315281, IMG submission 204540) | Sediment microbial communities from Yellowstone Lake, YNP, Wyoming, USA - YL17G07_0 | ecosystem: Environmental > Aquatic > Freshwater > Lake > Sediment | place: USA: Wyoming | collected... | reverse complement strand
CCCGTCCAGATCCAGGAGGAAGAACACGTTGAACGCCTCCTCCCCTTCGTGAGGGTCACAGACAAACGGCTCCGCTCGGTCGGCGAAGTACACGCAGGCAGGATGGTGCTCGATTGTGCTGAGCTCTGGCGACGCGGCATCCCACAGGAAGTGGATGAGGTCGAGACCGGAGAGGTTGACTGCGACATCACGGCCGTCCAGCGTGCTGAAGCAACAGAAGCCGGCCGCGCGGCCAGACAGATTCCTCCTGATGCGTTCCGACGTCTCCTCGTCAACCTGGTACACGAGTGCCTCTTCGCGCCCCCTGAAGAGGCACTTGACGAAGTGCCGCATGACGATACCGCGCATTCCCCGTCCTTTCGCCGAGACGCTCACTGCCTGCCCGGCGGCCGCCGGGCAGGCCTATTCGTACTCAACGACGATCACGAGTGCAGCCGTGATCTCGTCGATCTCATCGGCAGTCAGACGACCTTGTCGGTTCAGGAACTTGGCGGTGTCGAAGCTCTTGATCTGCATGACGTCGGCGGCCTCAGTCCGCGTGAGGCCGTTCGCCACCGTCGGTTCGATGCGGACGACCCACGGCCACGTCGCAAATCGATCCTGCCAGGTCTTGAGCGGAACAGCGATCTTGACCGGCACGTTGCCCATGGAATCGGCGCTGATCACGACATACGGCCGCTTCTTCTGCAGCTCGGCACCGACGGTCCTGCCAGGCTTGACCCACCACACCTCGCCACGCTTTGGCTGAGGACGAGCCGCCATCAGTACTCGACCAAGTCGCTGTCGAACCCCTCGCCGTCGTCCGACTCGTAATGGTCGGCTGCCGACCTCGCCTGGCTCTCGAGTACAGAATCGCGCTTCTTCTTCGGCAATGTCGCCATGACACGACGCCGCGAGGGAGCATCAGTCATCGGCAGCGTTCGACCGAGCGGCGACGCTGCATCGGTCTCGCTGATGAGCCCTTCGGAGACCGCGCGCAGCGTAGTCTGAGTCAGCCAACGTGGTTCCTCGGCTGGTGTCTCTTGAGGTTCTTCTTTGCGCCAACCCATCTTGGTGATGTACCTCCACCAATCCTGGTAGTAGCGGTCGCTGATCACACGGAGGTCATGCAGTCGGTAGATCAAGGCCGCCAGACTCATGCCGAACCTGTGCTTCAGTATGAACAGCTCCTCGGACGTGAAGTCGGTGCGGCGAGAGCCGACCTCGCGGAGCAGCGTCTCTCGCGGCGCCAGGAAGGCGGCGCCGAATCGATAGGCCGCCTTCTCTTCATTGACCTGGCCCTGAGGAGCGAGCACCAGGTGTCCCAACTCGTGGCCTAAGCTGAGTCGTTGCCTCTCGCGACACACGCCCTCTCGAGACACCACGGCCACGGCCACTGGCTGGCCGTCGACCTCCGCGACTGCCGACATACCGTCGAACTGCTCCGTGGCGGCGACTTCCATGACATGGAAGCAATGGTCCTCGAGCACATCGACCATCTTGTCAACGGGATCGCGGCCCAGCTTCCATGCATCGCGCAGGTCCTCGGTGGCCGATTCGACAGCGTCGAGAGTCCCCACGGCGTAGGCGTGGAGAGGCACGTCGCCGGCGCACCGCTGGCCGACCAACTCCTGGAGCTCCGCCCGCCGTTCAAGGTCGAGCACGACTCGGTTCTCAATGGCCTGCTGCGCGCCCTTCGGAAAGGCAGACCGCTTCCGGAAGGCGAGAACCCGGACTTCCACGGCGGGTGTCGTCACAAGATCGATGGCCTTCACGTGAAGGGCCTTCGCCAACGCAACGAGAACGCGCGGCGAGGGCGTGCTCGCGTCGCGCTCGTACTTCGAGAGCGCTTGCTTCGTGACGAGTCCGCCCATCGCATCTGACAGCTCCTCAAGTGTCAGACCCCGCGCCGTGCGAACGGCCTTGAGCCTTCCTCCGCTCATGTGCTGCTCCCCCTGTCTCGTCGCTGTAGTTGACAGATGCTACAATGATACCACTCTCTGTCAACTGCGAGCGAGGTCCTTGGCGCTCGCACGAATCGAGAAGGAGGTGGTAACGATGGCATCACGCAAGGTCAACAAGAGCGCCAAGACCGGCAAGTTCGTCAAGGACAGCACGGTCAAGAAGAGTCCGAGCACCACGTACCGGCAGACCGTCAAGAAGTCTGGGAAGAAGAAGTGAGCTCAGCCTCTAGCCAATAGGATCCGGCGCCCAGATCCAGCCCTCTACTCGAGCCAGCTCGAGATCGGAGGGCGGCATGGCGCGTCCCAGCAAGAAATCAGCGGCCGCCAACACGCACACGCACGCATCCGCCTCGTCGACAGAGCAGGCGTCCAAATCGACCGCGGCATAGTCGAGCGCGGCCCCGAAGCCGTCGAGCACGCCGCCTTGGTCGACGACTCCGTAGGCACGCCGAGTGGCCGCGGGATAGACCTCGATCACGCGCCACTCGCGCTTGTCGCCGGGCCCCCACGCCATGGGGATCGCGCGGCCGGTCTCACGACGCAGCGTCTCGAGCAACCCGAGCGCGGCAACTGCCGTGCGAGCGATCCGGTCGGCCCCGACATCCAGCGACTGCTTCCCGAGGCGCCGCTTGATCTCAGCGTCCGCAGCACGGCGAAAGAGCGTGTTGGCATCCACGTCAAGCGGCGCGCCCGCCTGATGCGCGGCAAGACTCGGTCCGAGCTTCGCCGGCCATCCGAGCGGCGAGTCAAGGGCGAGCAGGACGTCCCCTCGACCTTGCAGCCACTCCAGAATGATGCTCGCCGGGCTGCGCCAGGATGCTCCCCTCGCAGACCGGTCGATACAGACTCCCTCTCCCTGCAGGTGTCCCAGGGCGATCCCCGTCTTGGCAGGGTCAGTCGAGCAGTCGACTCCGAGCAGAATGGTCATCCGCGAAAGACCTCCAGAGCATGCCAGTCGAGCAACTCGCGGTCGGGCTGATCCGTGAGGGCGCGCGGCACGGTGATGGCGCGGCCGGCGAAGCGCTCGTACTCGCGGCCGTTGTGGAAATCGTCGGCAAGGTCGCGGCTCACGCGGAAGCGGTAGTCGGGCGTGACGGTGACGTAGCCGGTGTCGTACAGGCGGTGGATGTCGGCGCGAAGCAGCAAGCCGTTGGGAAGTGCGTGCGCGCCGCCGTCCGCGTAGGGGCGCACGTGTGCCGCCTCCAGCGCGGGCAACGAGTGTTCGCCGGAGACGGCGCAGGCGCCGTAGGCGCTGGTGACGGCGATGCGGAAGGTGCCCTGACCCAGGCGCGGCTGCACGATCTGAGGGGCGCCGTAGCGGCGGAGCTCCTCTGCGAGCGGCTCCGCCTCCGGCCGCAACCGTGCCGTGCGCTCGAGGCATTCGGCGAGGATGCGCTGGCCGTCGCCGTGCGAGACGTCGATGGTCTTGCCGCCCTGGATGCGCGGGTGCCAGTCGGCGTGGTCTGCGACCCAGTCGCGGCGGCTGAAGAACACCGGCTGCGAGATCATGATGCAGCCGACCTCGTAGTCCTGGGGACGGGCAATGAGGGCACTCCCCGTGCGGCGGCGGATCGCCTCGATGCGCGCCGCCATCTCGGCGAACGTGTCCGTGCCGTTCTTGTCGCCGAAGGACTCCCACGCGAGCCACGCGGGCACGCGCTCGTAGCGCGCGAAGAAGCCGAAGCCGGCGATGGCCTTGTGGGGCGCGCCGAGACGAAAGAAGAACGGCGCGCCCGGCGGAATCGCCTTGAAGCCGTGCGGCGAGGGCTGCCAGAAGTCGACCTCGTCCGGCGGCTCGGCGCGGTGCAGGAAGTGCGAGAACCAGCCGAAGTCGGTGTTGGCGATGAAGCCTGCTGTCGCGCCGGCCATCAACGCGTTGGTGCTACGTCGCCACCCTGGCCGGAAGCCGCTCGTACGAGAACTCCTCCATGCCGGCGGAGCGCTGGGCGTGCTCGATGGCGAGGCTGACGATGTGCCCGTCGGCGCCCAGGTCGACGTAGATGTTCTCATCCAGCTCGCGCGTCTCGACCGGCGTGCCGCCGAACTCGACGAGCGCGGTATCCGTGTCGGCGAAGTACTTGACGTGCATGGCTACTCCTCGAAATCGCGATCGAACAGGGCGGTCATGTCGTTCCGCCTTCCTCGAGCCGCGTCCGGCACGTGAGCCAATAAGCGCGCCGGCTAGGCTATGCCTGCGCCCGCTTAAGGAGAACGTCGCGCGCCAGACCGCGTACTGCGGACGCGTTGCCGTTGGCGACGTCGACATCGAGCCCTTGTCGCACAATCTCGACCACCTCACCCGCGCTCAAGGACTCGACGTGCTCGCTGGCGGCGACGTACGCGGCCACCCGACCGGGGGACGCGCTATCGCTGATCCAGCCCTTGTGCGCCAGCTTCGCACCCTCAGCACGGATGCTCTCGGCCTCACGATTGAGATCGATAGCCACGGCGCCCTCCTCTACCCTCTCGTTCCGCAGTCGCCATGCGTATCCTACCCGGCGCCAGGAACAGAAGTCTCGACACCAAGGGCGACCCCGAGTGCGCTCATAACGAACCTCTGAGATCTCCGTCTGAGCGCCTGCCGCTACCCGTCGGCTGGGCCAGCCGCAGTGGTTTCGGACTCACCAACGTCCGAGTGCTCAACGTCGAGCTGCACCACCGCTTGATGCCACCGCTCCGCGGTCTCAGCCGTCATCTTGTAGAAGGCCTGCTGCGTTCCGTCGGCTGCCCACGCAATGGCGAACGGCCAGTTGCGGCGGCCGAACCGGCGCTTGGTGACCATGGTCAGTCCGGCGAGATGACCCCTTGCGACCTCGCGGGAAAGCCCGGCCGCCTGAACTACGTCGGTGAGGCTGACAGGTTCGTCCGGGTGATCCGCACACAGGTCGAGCGTGGTGCGGGTGATGGTGTTCGCCACTCGGCCAAGCGCGACCAGGTCGGCAACGCTCCACTCCACCGTCGGCAGCTTCTCGGTCGAGACCTCTGTCGTCGGCGTTCCCGGCGCGATCATCGACTTTTCGAGATCTGGCAGCGGATAGAGCCGTGAGAACGTGACGAACACCTGGCCGCTCGTCTGCTGGTATGGCTGGAAACGCACGAGGGACAGGTCCACGCCACGGTCGGCCAGCCACACGACGGATGACATGACGATAGGCGTGAAACCCTGTGCAACGACGACCACACGCGGATTGCCCAGCGTCTTGTCAGAGACGAGTTCGGCGTGTGCCTGCAGTGCCTCGGCCGCCTGCTCGGTCGTCATGGGGGTCCCGCGGGCAGTGCTGAAATCGGCATGTGCTTGCGCCAACGTGTCGAGGCGGAAACGGCTCGCCATGGCAGCGTACTTGATGGCCTGCATCTCTACGGTGTCGGGAGCGATACCTCTCTTGAGCTCCGCGACGACCAGGCGCCCGTCCGTGTCGAGACCCAGCACATCGAGCCTGTCTTTGGGCGCGCCACCGGCGACCACCCATCCCGCGTACTCCACGGTGACGATCTTCACGCCTGGACCGAGGATGTTCGGGTGCGAGACCACCCATTCCTGAAGATGCACGCGCTCCATGAGCCCAGCAGCCTCGAGCGTCGTGACGGCGACGGCTTCAGCGATGTCGCCGCCGTCGGAAATCGCGAGGAGGACCTCTCCGGTGTCAGCGCTGTCCATCGTTGCTCCTCTCACTCGACGCCGATCGGGATGCCGTGCGATCAGGCCTCGTACACCTTCAGCACCTCGTCCCCGTAGTGGTTGATCACCTTCACCGCGATCTTGCCGGTTGACGGCGGGTCGAACGGCCGACTGACGGTGCTGCAGAGGCTTGACCACGCAGCCTCGCCGATCTCGTCGGCGGTGTCGCTTCGGATCTCGCCCGTGGTGGGGTCGTAGACGTCGAGGCCCCGGAGCTCCACCTGCAGCTTGCCGTCGGGGAGGGTGCGCAGCTCGAGGTCTGACTCACCGAAGACCATGAAGAGGTTGCCGGCGCCGGTGCTCTTGAGGAGCTTCTGGTCGGCGGTGTCCATGGCGAGGTCGGGGTTCATGCGCGTGAACCACGCCCCATTTCGGCCCTTTATCGGCCACTTATCGGCACTTATCGGCCTGTGTCGCTCTGTCTGGCGCAGCATGTGGGTAGCAACGCTCATGGTAGAAGATACCGCCTGCCCCGTTTCTCGCCCTCAGGACGCAACAGCCCCCGGTCCGAGAGCCGTCTCAAAAGGCGACCGGCTCGTTGCGTGCTATCCCAGCCGAGCAGTTGCGAGCAGACCCCCGCCTGGATGGACCCATGGAGGCGCACGTAGGCGAGCACCCTGTCCTCCACGGCGATCGGGGCCTCGACCGCGGGCGCCTCTCGAGACAGCGCCAGAGCGTAGAACGCACCCCCACGAGTGCCCTTCATGACGGCCGCCCCGGAGCGGACCAGGCCCTGCTGTTCACGCCCAGCCTCGCGACTGTCCAAGCCGTGATGCAGCCGTCGGTACTCGCTGTTCGTGAGGCGATGGTTGTGGCGCAGGTAGAGCAGCGCGAGCTTCTGGCGCTCGTTGAGCTCCAGGTGGGCAGCCACTGCATTCAGCCAGTCAATACCCTCACTCGTCAGCAGCAGCGTGTGGCTCGAGAAGGTGACCGTGAAGGAGCTGCGATCATCATGAAAACGCGGTGGCTCCATGTGCGCGGCACGCATCTCCGCGATCATGCTGTCGATGCCGCTCCCGCGGTTCTCGACGAGGCCCTGGTGCTCAAGCAGCTGCATCAGACGCCGATTGCGAGTCGACTGACACTCCTCCAGCGTCTCGACGGTCACGTCGCCAAAGAGGCCACCGGGGCTCCGGACCTCCAGACGATCGGCAAACAACTTGACCTGCACCTGACTGCCGCGTACGTAACTGCTGTAGTCGCGGTGGGCCACGGCATTCACGAGGGCTTCGCGGATCGCCGCTCGCGGGTACTGCGGAATGTCGGTGCGCAACAGCCCGTCGATGCGCGCCGCCGTGGCGATGCGGCTCACGATGTGTGCCTCGGCCTCGTCGACCATCTCGAGAACGGGTCCCTCGAACTTCTGGTTGTCGAGGAACCGCTCGCCGCGCGGGCCCTTGTCCTGCTCGCTGGTGCCGGCGAACTGCATGAACGTGATGACCAGCTGCGGCTCGAACTGCTGAGGATACCTCCCGAAGCAGAGCAAGCCGCCCAACGTGGGGCGCAGCATGCCCTCGGACTGACGAACGACACCAAGCGCCGTCAGGGTCTCCTCTGGCGTGGGCCGCAGGAAGCGCGCCCGGGGTCGTTCACGTCGCAACCGCTCGACGAAGGCGGCGACAACGTCAGCATCCAGGTCGTCAAGGCATGCAGCCGCGATCGGCTCCTCGTCCAGCGTCGGCTGCGACCGCGCGCTCAGATAGCCGAACACCTGATACGAAGACATGCGCTGGGTCGAATTGCCCACACGCACCCATGCGTGGGCCTCGTCCTTGCTCTTCAGATGCGCCGGTCGACGCGACGGCGGCAGTGCATCGACTTCTGCGACCACGACCTCCCTGCCATCGATCAGATGACGCGAGACGGCGACCTCGGGCCAAGGGTTGAGTTGAGCCGCGTTGGTGGCGACGTCGCTCTGCAACTGCTGCGCATCTGCTACGCCGACGACCTCAAAGCCTCGCCGCTCGTCCACTCCAAAGACGAGAACGCCACCGTCACAGTTGGCGAAGCCGGAGATGTCCTCGTACAGACGGGCCGGCGTGCCACCGTGAGCTGTCTTGACCTCGAGGTCGTCTAACTCACAGGCGTGTGCCTGAAGGTCCGCGATCAGGTCGAGAAGCTGATCACGTGTCAAGCCACGACCCCCGTGACTTCGCCTGATCCGCGGACACAGACGTTCGGCCGCCCTTCAGCGCAACTGCGTACCGAACGGCCAACTTCATCGCCACTCCGTGTCAGGCATGGGCGGATCCCTCGCGCATGAGCATACTCACAGCATCGGACGGCTGCGAGATCATGATGCAGCCGACCTCGTAGTCCTGAGGACGGGCGAGGAGGGCGCTCCCCGTGCGGCGGCGGATCGCCTCGATGCGCGCCGTCATCTCGGTGAAGGTGTCGGTGCCGTTCAGGTCGCCGAAGGACTCCCGGGCGAGCCACACGGGCACGCGCTCGCAGCGCGCGAAGAAGCCGAAGCCGGCGATGGCCTTGTGGGGCGCGCCGAGGCGGAAGAAGAACGGCGCGCCCGGCGGGATCGCCTTGAAGCCGTGCGGCGAGGGCTGCCAGAAGTCGACCTCGTCCGGCGGCTCGGCGCGGTGCAGGAAGTGGGAGAACCAGCCGAAGTCGGTGTTGGCGATGAAGGCGGCTGTCTCGCCGGCCTTCAAGGCATCGGGGCTACGTGCGAGACGAGCGACCGGTGCCAAGCGCCCACGATAACGCCGACCTTCATCCGCCGAAGAGGTCGTCCGGGCCCACCAGAGTCACGTTCTCCAGTGACGCGCGCTCCACGACCTCGGACGTGAACCCACCTCGAGCGAACAGGGCGAGCCTCGCCTGCGCGGCCTTCGGCCCCAAGACGGCACGCGCCCTGTGAAGGTCATCCAGCTCGGCGGCACCCACGCGCTTCCGCCACCACTTGCAGGAGCCGAGAAGCCCATAGCCCTTCTTCTCGAGCGTGACCACGTCCACCTCGACGTCGCTACGGCGCGACCACCAGGAGCCTACCTCGAGAGCGCCCTCGCCGAGCGCAGAATAGCGGCCCACCCAGTCGCGGCAGATGTCCTCGAAGATGGGCCCTATGAAGTTCGCGAGATCCTTACGTATCTCGTCGGCGACCTCCCGGATGCGCCCCCTGGCCAACCGGCTGCGGTTCACCAGCACGTACCGGAACCAGAAACGAAAGTACGGGTCGATCGTCGTCCAGTGACCCCGCGCTGCGCTCTTGCCCCCTGGCTCGAGCGGCTCCACCCTGGCGACATAGCCGAGCTGCTGCAGGCGAGAGAGATACTGAGTGGCGAGCTGCTGCTTGATCTCCAACCGACCGGCGATCGCCGACGTCGACGAGTAGCCTTCGGCGATCGCCTGCAGCACCCCGAAGTACGGTCCGGGCTCCCTGATGCCCTCCTCCAGCCGAATGAGATTCTCAGGCTCGCTGTGGAGCGCCGCATCCGGCGGCAGGATGATCTCGGAGAGGATCCGCGCAAGCGACCTGGACCCGGCCCACCGCTGATACTGCGGCGTGCCGCCCAGCACGGCGAAGCGCTCGATCAGCGTGTCGGCAGATGAGTCCTCTGGTGCGAACGATGCGCAGTCACGGTAGCTCAGCGGCAGTAAGACCGGCCGATAGACGCTTCGCCCGAACGTAGGCCTCGATCCAGTCAGCAATCCCTGCATGAAGCTGAGGGCGCTGCCGCTGAGGACGAGCGTGACCGGGGTCCCCCGCGAATCCCACTGATCCCAGAACCGCTGGATGGTCGAGATGAGGGCTTGGTCGGACGACGCGAGATACTGGAACTCGTCGAGCGCGACGACCAGAGGCCCCGCCCGCGATGCTTGGTCTCCCACGAACTGAAGGGCGTCCGCCCAGGTGCCGAAGCTCAGCGGCGGCGAACCGGGAACGACCCGGCTGCACTCTTTCGCGAAGGCCTCGATCTGAAGAGCGCGCGGCTGCTCCTCGGCCTGGAAGTGAACGACTCGGTCCCCGGTGAGCGCAACGCGCAGAAGAAACGTCTTGCCGATGCGCCGGCGCCCCCGCAGGATCACGAGGGCCGGCGGGTTCGCGGCGAGCTCCTGGAGCTGGCCGACCTCTCCCTGGCGGTCGACGACTTCGACTGGCATGGCCGTCGCAACGTATCACTAAGGCCACTCCTTGTAAAGTTATGACTTGTAAACCTATAACTTGTGATACCCGTCGGGGCGCTCAGCGTGCGGCGACGGATCGCCTCGATGCGCGCCGCCATCTCGGCGAACGTGTCCGTGCCGTTCTTGTCGCCGAAGGACTCCCAGGCGAGCCACGCGGGCACACGCTCGTAGCGCACGAAGAAGCCGAAGCCGGCGATGGCCTTGTGGGGCGCGCCGAGGCGGAAGAAGAACGGCGCGCCCGGCGGGATCGCCTTGAAGCCGTGCGGCGAGGGCTGCCAGAAGTCGACCTCGTCCGGCGGCTCGGCGCGGTGGAGGAAGTGGGAGAACCAGCCGAAGTCGGTGTTGGCGATGAAGGCGGCCACCTCTTGCCCGTTTCTCATCACGGCAGCCATCGCGACAACTCTGGCGCCGCGATGCTGAGCGTCACTCCCGTTAGGAGCCAAGCGGCGCCGATAGCTGAAAGGTGAAGCCCGCCGGTCTCCGAGGCTTCCAGTCGTGCGCGAAGTTGTCCCGTCTCCTTTGTGCGACTCTGTCGCTCCTGCTCGAGGCTCTCGCGCAGCTCTCGGCCCTGGTCGTCCAGCTCATTTCCAAGGCCGGTGATACGGTCGTGCACCAGCTTGACGTTCTTCTCAAGCGCGTCAACGCGGGCCGCCATGGTGTCGTCTCGAGGGTTTGCCGTGACATGCGCACGACCCCGACCGACCACGGAGCTAAATTCCAGGCTGGCGCCGACGGAAACGACGCGCCCACTCAAGCGAGGACGTCTCGCGAGCCAACCTCCCATCGCGCCGAACACGCCCGGCCGGTCGAACAGCAGCCGTGTCTCGTGGATTCCCCACGCCACGGCGCAGATTCCGAGAGCTTGCAGCCCCAGGCCGACGAGTCTGAACCCGGCCTCCCCCCAGTGGAGCATGGCTGGTAAGAGGAGAGACAGAATCATCGTGGCGGCGAAGAACCATGCCAAGCGCGCCTCCCACAACCATCGAACGGAGGCCCTCAACCAGGGATACAGTCGAGAACTTCGCAAGTCCGAGCTCACGGGTGCGTCATCGACCCCACACCGCGTACCCCGCGATGAACCCGGGAGCGATAAGGTGGGTCGTCCCAAGAGCTCATCGGGCGCTGTCAGCACCCTTCGCGAGCTCGTACACCTTCAGCACCTCGTCCCCGTAGTGGTTGATCACCTTCACCGCGATCTTGCCGGTTGACGGCGGGTCAAAGGGCCTGCTCACGGTGCTGTAGAGGCTCGTCCACGCCTCCTCGTTGATCTCGGCCTTGAGGGCGCGCTGGAGCTTCTGGTAGGGCTCGTCGGCGCCGGTGAAGTAGGCGTGGCGGACGAAGAAGCTCTCCTCGTTGTAGTCGGTGTCGATGAACCAGCAGGCGATCTCGTCGTTGGTGTTGCTGCGGATCTCGCCGCTGGTGGGGTCGTAGACGTCGAGGCCGCGGAGCTCCACCTGCAGCTTGCCGTCGGGCAGGGTGCGCTGAAGAGCCTGCTGGCGCCGGTGCTCTTGTGGGCCATTCCAAAGCATCGGGTTGGTTGCTTCGGCACTCATTGAACCAGCCTCTGGAACCTCTCAGCTAGCAGTCGATACTCCCCGCTACCTGGCGGCATCCTGACGGCATCCAAGATGCTCGTCAGGTCCTGGTCATCGAGCGGAATGACATACCCGCGCCCATCAGCAGCAGTGTCGCGGCATCTTTGAATGAAGAGATCCTTGTCGTCGAATCGCCGACAGAGCAGCAGGCCGACTTGTCCGCGTCGCGGTGAGAACCGACCAGCCAGCTGATCCAGCTCCGGGTTTCCAGGATCCCCTGAGTAGTTCTTGCACTCCACGAAGACTAGTGGGGCGGAGTAGTGCTGTCCGACCCAGCTGAAGAAGCCTGAAGTCGAAGCGTTCTCGTAGGTGATGTCAATTCGCTTCCTGCCGCCGTGAATCGGGAACTCCGACTTCGGCCAGACCAGCGAAGGGTAGAAGAGGGCGCTGAGCAACCGTTCAGCGGCGTCGTGGTAGGCATCGGCTCCTTCGTGCCCGGGCGGCACCGCGAGGACCGCGCAAAGGAGTTGCCCCCAATCGGGTTCCTCCGAGTCTGTCAACGCGGCGAAATCCTCGTGGAGAAGCGGCGATGAGGGGCGCCCCACTTTGGCCTGTCTGTAGCGATCGAGGAGAGTAGGCTCCTTGAGTGTCGTCGCAACAATGGTTGCTTTCCCCGAACCGTACTTCTGTTCAATGCTCTTCCGGGTGACGCGTGGCCTGCCGTCCTTCAGCAGCTGGACAAGCTCGCCGTTGGCCGCTATCTCCGACTCGCGGAGATGCTCAACGATGTAATCACGGTAGTACTCCTCTTGGCTGTACTCGAGCTTCCGGCGAACGATGGCCTTGGGGAGCAGGAGCAACCGGCCTGACGGTGCGACGGGCAACGGGTGAAACTCGCTGTCGTTCCACTCGTGCCGAAGTGGATTCCACATTGCCCCCGCAGGAACGCCCGGGGTGAGCGGAATGCCGTATTCCCGAGCGACACTCTGCGTGTACTCGACAAGCTGTCGTCGAATGAGGCAGGTAGTGATGTCGGATATGAGATCAATCGAGACCCCCTCGACCATGAGAATGGTGTCCTCAAGATCCTCAAGGAGGCCGCTCTTGGCGGCTTCGCTGCGCGCCAAAGCGTCACCGACGTCCGCAGCAGACTGAACCCCCAATGCCCTTCCCCTGGCCTTGCCGCTCGAGTAGCCAAGGTGAGTCTCATTCGGCTCCCTAATGGCCGCGAGCATGACGCGTGCATCGTTCAAGCGGTTCTCTTGAATGGCTTTGAGCACGGTCGAGAAGAAATCCTGGACCAGGAACACGCATTCCTGTCCCCAGTCCGTCCTGAGAAGTCGCAGTGCCCGGGGGTCCACGAACGCGAGCACATCACCGTAGATGTCAACATCGACGAAGTCCAGCTCAGGCTGAGTTCTGTTCAGGTGGAACTGTTCAGAGACGCGCATCGTCTACCTCTGGCTACTGAGATCCTCAGGACTGATCTCGTACACCTTCAGCACCTCGTCCCCGTAGTGGTTGATCACCTTCACGGCGATCTTGCCGGTTGACGGCGCATCGAACGGGCGGCTCACAGTGCTGTAGAGGCTCGCCCAAGCCTCCTCGTCGATCTCGGCCTTGAGGGCGCGCTGGAGCTTCTTGTAGGGCTCGTCGGCGCCGGTGAAGTAGGCGTGGCGCACGAAGAAGCTCTCCTCGTTGTAGTCGGTGTCGATGAACCAGCAGGC
>Ga0315281_10010123_pt1 | contig 13021 bp, 11 predicted proteins | sample YL17G07_0_MG_FD_204540 | JGI IMG/M metagenome (GOLD analysis project Ga0315281, IMG submission 204540) | Sediment microbial communities from Yellowstone Lake, YNP, Wyoming, USA - YL17G07_0 | ecosystem: Environmental > Aquatic > Freshwater > Lake > Sediment | place: USA: Wyoming | collected... | reverse complement strand
GCCGGACGAGAGCACCAGGTATCTCGCATGCCCGGCGCGATACAGCGCGACGGCCTCGTTCAGCCGTTCCTGGGCGCCGCCGCCGGCCTTGCCCGTCTCGCCGACGCCGCCGGCGAAGACGACGATGGCGTCGGCGTGCGTGGGCGCCGAGGACATGCGCAGCGGCCCGGCCACGCGCCACATCAGGTTCGTCTGGAACACGAGCACGTATGCGGCGACGACCCCGATGACGATCTCGGCGACGTGCGCGCGCGTGCGCCGGTAGATCCGCCGGAGCGCCTGGTCCCATCGCTGATCCGTCGCTGCGCGCTTCGCGATCGCCTCGTCAATCAGCCGTCCCATCGCCTCGAGCCGCCGCTCCCAGCTGTTGGACCGCGCGACCGCAATGCGCCGCTCGACGACTGCCGGCGTCGACGCGCCGTTCAGCGACTGGCGGATGGCGGCGGCAAAGGCGTCGGCGGTCCCCGCGATCTCGACGACGTCGCCGTGGTCGCGGTTGAAGCGGCGAATCTCCGGAAGATCCGTCGCGACGACCGGGATGCCCATGATGAGGTACTCGTTCAGCTTCGTCGGATATACGTTCGCCGTGTAGTCGGTCAGCAGGTATGGCACGATGCCGACGTCGAACTGCTTCACGTACCGCGGGACATCGGGATGCGCACGCTGGCCGAACAGCGTCACGTTCGCGCAGCGCTCGAGTGCCGAGACATCGGTCTGCGCGGGCCCGACGAGCGCGAAGCTCATGTCCGGGAGCTTCGTGGCGACCGAGGAGAGCAGCGCCTGATCCACCCACTGATGGAGGCCGCCGACGTAGCCGACGACCGGCCTCCGGAGCGGCGCGAGATCGGCCGGCGGCTCGTCGCTGCCGCGGCGGACCGCGTCGAACCGTTCGAGGTTCACGCCGAAGGGAAACAGATGCACGCGATCGCTGTGTCTGGCGGCGCGTTCGCGCAGCCGCTCCGACGTGACGAACACGAGATCCGCCTGCCTGAAGAGCTGCTCTTCGCTCGAGACAATCTTCCGTGCGCCGTGCGAGCTCGACGCCAGGTCGTCGATGCAGTAGTAGATCGTCACCTGCGGATCGACGGCGCGAATCATGTCGAGCGCCAGGGGCGTCGGCAAAAACGTCCAGAGAATCGGCCGGCTGAAGCCGACGGCTTCCATCCAGCGTTTCAGCGCGCGGGACAGCAGCGTCCGGTTGATCCAGCGCGCGAGCCAGAAGTACGGCAGCGGCAGCAGGAGCGGCGAGTAGACGAAGAGGTTCGGCCGCTCCTCGCGGAATCCCTTCGTGCCGCGCCACCAGTTGCGAATCCGCTGGCGGACGCGAGGCAAATCGCGCACTTTCGGCGCGCGGACGCCGGTGTTCTCGACAAACAGCACGCGATGGCCCTGGGCGGCCATGCGCGACATGATTTCCTGGTGCCCCTGCCAGATGAAGTCCCAGTCGATCGACGAGACGCAGAGGACGTCGGGCAGCCGTCCGGTCATCGGGCCACCTGGCGCAAACGCAGGATATCGAGCTGGGAAATCACAAAGTCGGTGGACGGGGCTTCGGAGTAGACGAGGACGCGCACCTGCGGCGCCGTTGCGATGAACGCGCGGTCATGCGGGAACCACGGCGGCGCGATGAGCGGCGCGGGGATGCCGGACGAAGACGCGCCTGAGAGCGAGCGCACCTGCGGCTGCTGCCACATGCCGAGATACAGCAGGTCGCCGTCGTGAATCATCGCAGTTTTCGTCCGCACGAGATATCTGTCGCCTGAGGTCGCGTCGAACATCTTCACGATGCCCGGCCAGCCGGTGCCGGAAATCCTGACGCCGCCGGCCGTCAGCGCGACCGCCGGTCGATCCGTGGAGGTTCGACGGGGATCATCGTACTTCGTCCAGCCGGCAAGCTGGCCGGCGGACTGCGACAGCACCGATTCGGCGGCCTGAAACTCCGTCGCCCCACCGATGATCCGGACAGCCTTCGCGGGCGGCGCGCGCCGCAGCCCGCACTCGAACTCCGCGATCGTCCCGTGTGCCGTTCCGTATGCGACGGCGCCCAGCTCGCACTTCGTCTGAATGAAGCGCACCCAGTCTCGCTGCCACGACGTCGCCGGCTGTGAGACGCCGGTCGTCAGCTCGGGCAGCCATTGCAGCTCGTCGACGAGCAGGACGATCGGTTTGTCGTCAGTCGCGCCAGCGAGGGTGACGACGCCGTCGCGCTCGAGCGGCTGCGCTTCGGCGTAGGAATTGAACACGACGCCGGCTTCGTCGTGAAACGGCGTCCAGAACTGCGGCGACGCGTAGATGTACGTGCCGTCGGCAGGCGCGAGCGCGCGCAGCGTTGCCGCTGTGCTTTCGTACGGCACCAGCTCGGCCTTGCCCGCACTCGAGTACCACTTCTCGTAGTACGCAACGCCCGCGAGCGCGTACAGGGCGACCAGCACGGGACCGACCCACCCGAACATCGGCAGGAACTCCGTCACTTCGCCGACGGCAAAGCCGCCCGCGAGCGCGAAGCCGATCAGGAGGTGCGGCATGTAGACGGGCACCTTGTTGTTGATGAAGCCGGCAAAGATCGCCGCGGCGCCCACGGACAGGATCAGCAGCCGCACGGCGCCCTTCCCGTCCGCGTCGGTGCGTTTGGCGCCGATGACGGCGCGGACGGCGAGCAACGCGATCCCCACGACCGTCGCGAGCTCGAACATCCACAGCAGCGGGTTCGGCACCAGGTTGGTGACGAGGCCGAAGTACCAGCCGCGGTAGCGTCCGATCTCGAGCGCGGCCTGATGCAGCACGACAGAAGGCCGCCACGCCGGCACGCGGTCGCCGGCGAAGTTGCCGATCTGCACCTGCACGTCGTGCCACCTGACGAGCACGACGGCGAGATACGGGCCGAACGTCGCGAGCAGGCCGCCGGCGAACCAGTAGCCCAACGACGTGACGAAACCCGCGAGGCCGTAGTCGAGCAGGTACCACGCGAACAGAATGATTCCCGCCCAGAACGCGTTGCCGTGCACGAGCATCGCGATGCCGAGCGAGGCCCCGCCGAGCGCGAACCACCAGCGGCTCGACCGCTCGCGGCCGATGACGTACGCCAGGAGCGCCGCCACCACGAAGAACACCGACGGCAGATCCGTCCGCGCATTGCGCGCGCCGCCGAGAAAGTTGCTGTCGCACGCCAGCAGAACGGCCGCGGTGAAGCCCGCAACAGGACTGATGGTCCGGCGGCCGATCGACGCGACCGCCAGCACGGTGCCCAGACCCAGCAGGACGTTGAACAGCCGCGCCTGAAACAGCCCGACGCCGAAGACTCCCATCCACGGCGCGAGCAGATAGCCGTAGCCGACCTGCAGCAGGTACGCGGTCTTCAGCCCGAGCATCGGCTGGCTCGGCACGCCGGTGCGCATCACCTGATACGCGCGCTCCATCAGCCACGGCTCATCCACATTCACGCGCGGCATCGTCGTCAGATGCGGCAGCGTGTTGTGGAGATAGACGAGCGCTACGGCGGCGAGCGCGACGAGGTAACTTCGGCGGGCGGACGTCAAATCAGCTTTCGTGCTTCGAGCCATCGAAGGATCACGTCGCGCGAGGTGTCGACGGTTTCGCGATCGGTGTGGACGGTAATCTCGGGGAATTGCGGCGGCTCGTAGGGATCGGAAATGCCGCTGAAGTTCGCGATCTCACCCCTCATGGCTTTCGCGTACAGGCCTTTCGGATCGCGCTTGACCAGGGCGTCGAGGGAGCAGTCGACGAAGATCTCGACGAACGGCGCGTCGTGCTCGCGGCGGATCTCTTCGCGCACGTCGCGGTAGGGCGAGATCGCGGCGGCAATCGCCACAACGCCGCTTCGTGACAGCAGCCGCGCGACGAAGCCGATACGGCGGATGTTCTCGTCGCGATCCTCTTTGGAGAATCCAAGACCCCGGCTCAATCGCAGCCGGACCTCGTCGCCATCCAGCCGTTCGACGCGGTGTCCCCGGGTGCGCAGTTCGTCGGCAATCGCCTGCGAGAGCGTCGACTTCCCTGCCCCGGAGAGGCCCGTGAACCACAGCGTGAATCCCTGCGGTCCAGCCATCACGCGGCCTTCTCGAACACCAGCACTTCGTGTTTGAGCTGCGACAGACTCACGCTCGCCATCGGATGCCGTGCCATCAGACGAAGCCCCACCGACGCCGCAATCGTCTCGCGCAGGCGGCGACCGGCCATCCGCTGTGGCGCGATGTACATGTAGGGGATGCGCTCGCGCAGGCCTTCATCATCCATCTGAGTGCCGTGAAGCAGGCGGCCCACCTGCAGAATGAGCGCGTCGAGCGCGCGCGAGCGAACCAGCCGCAGGAGGCGCCGCAGCACCGCAAACGCGTAGTTGTAGGCGCAGTCGTACGGCATGCAGACGACAAGCGTACCGCCAGGACGAAGATCCGCCGAGAGCCTGGCAAACAGGGCGCGGGTATCGCCGGGAATCAGATGCAGCACGCCGTCAGAGGCGATGACGTCGACCGGCGACGCCGGCCGCGTCAGGTAGTCGGCCTGCTCGAAACGAATGCGCGCGGCGGTCGCCGCGTCAAGCGTCGCCCGATGTCCTTCCGCCCTTCGAATGTTCGGCGCGGACACGTCGATGCCGGTCAGTGTCGCAGTCGGGAGCGCGGCGGCGAGGAGAAACACCAGCGAGCCCGTGCCACAGCCGAGGTCGAGTCCCTCGACGGCACGATTCCTCGCCACATGCTGCACGACGATGTCGCACATCCTCGCCGATCGTTCCGCCGGCGCGGAACACGTCCTGTCCGAGAATTCGTTAGTGCGCACGCTCATCCACGACATCCGTCGCCCGCCTGAAGACGAACCGATCCGAGTGTGTGCGCACGTACTCGATGAACCGGCGATATGCGTCGAGCATTCGCTCGTCGCCGCTGAACCGCCGCTCGCAGTGCGTCAGCAGGACGACGACGCCGCCTGAGCCGGCGATGCGATCGGCGCATTCCATCCACAGCGTTGCGATCTCGTCCGGCGAGTATCCAAGAAACCTGAGGCTGCCATCGCGCGGCATCGTCAGCGGCAGCTCGCGGATGCCCTGGATCGTAAACGGCCGCGCGGTAGCGCAGCCGTTGTTCGGCACGGGAAAGAGCCCGCCCGATGTCGGGATGCTGCTGTCGTAGTGATAGCGGCCCGCGAGGTCGCGCAGGAGCGCGCGCGTCCGCAGAAGCGACGGAGCGCGATACCCGACGCTGCCATGCCGTTTGGCAAACGGCAGCGCGGCGTCGAGGCGGCGGAGCCGCTCCTCCGCTGTGGCAAACGGCGTCAGGTTGCTGTGATCGTACCCGTGAACGCCGATGTCGTGCCCACGCCAGGTCACCTCCGACGCGAGGCCTTCGTCGACGGTCCAGGCGCACGGCACGATGTAGCTCGTCGAGCTCGCGCCGGCGCTCTCTTCGAGCGGCAGAAACCGCGCGACCAGATTCTGCAGCCCTTCGGGCGAGTCGATGTCGTGCGTCAGCACGACCGGCGCCGGTCCAGGGTAGCGTGTACGGCGATGCGAGCTGAGATCGCTCAGCAGATCCGCGCTCAGATCGAGCGGCCATCCGGGAAAGGCCGCCCAGCGATCGGCGCGTCCGCGATTCCAGCGGCCGATGATCGACCCGATCGCCGCGCGCACGCGCCCGGGCACGCGCTGGTAGCTGATGGGCAACCGCGCGCTGGCCGGCGGCCGATCGGTGAACGCGGCCCGTTCGCGAAGCGCTGCAGCGTCAGACGCCGTCGCCGGCATCGACAAGGCCGCCAGCGAGAGATCCCCGGTCGACGACACATTCCAGTGCAGGCGCGCCGGCAGCTCGGCGGGAATCTTGAACTGACGCCCTTCGGCCCACGCCGCCTCGGCGCGATCGCCGACCGACGTCACTCGCACCGCGATCAGCGGATTCACTCCCACATCTGGAAGGACGGACCGACGAGCGCCGCCAGCCGCCGGTTTGGCTCCGCGTACCGCGCCGCAAGATCGCGCCGCACATCGTCCGAGAGACCTTCGGCGTCGCGCTCGGATGGATTGATCACCCCGAGCCCTTCTGCATCCCCGGGGCGAAGCGTCACGCCGATGAAACGCTGGACGGTCTCCGCGAGCGCCGCCGGACGTTCGACGATGTCCTCGAACCGCGCGACAAGGATCTGGCGCTCCACGAACCGGTTGAAATACGGTTCGAGGAGATCCGCGTACAAGCCGCGCGAGAAGTACGAATAGGGGCGCGTGAACTTCAGTCGCTCCGGCAGTTCGCGCTCGCGCTGATCTTCGAGACGGAGCGCCGTCGCGAAGTCTTCTTTTTCCAGACCGTTCATCTTCGACCAGAGATAGTTCGAATACGCCCGCGACACCGGCTCGCGCAGGATGAACACCAGCTTCACCTGCGGCAGATCGCGCGCGATGCGTGCGGCTGCCGTGGCGCTCTCCAGGTAGTCCGTGCTCTTCTCCCCGGCCACCTTCGCGGCACCCGCCGCTGCGAACCATCGCTCCGAGTAATACTGAAGGCCCTTCGCGTACTCGTCGTCCCGCAGAAAAAACTTGGGCTCCGGCGAGAGCGGCTTCGCCATGTGCACGTCAGGATGGCGATCGAGCAGCGCGTACAGCCAGGTCGTACCCGACCGCGGGGCCCCGCCGACGATGAAATCAGGAAGACGCAAACGCTAACGACCGATGGTGCGTTCGATGATGTACAGAGGACGGGCCCGGGCTTCGTCGAGCGCGCGCCAGAGATACTCGCCGAGGACGCCGATCATCACGAGCTGCACCCCGCCGAGCAGCACGACAGCGAGCATCACGGACGTCCAGCCCTCGACATGCGCGCCGAAGAGCAGCTTGTTGACGAGCACGTAGAAGCCGAACAGAAAGCTGAAGAGCGAGACCAGCAGGCCGAAGTACGAAATCGCGCGGATCGGCAGGAACGAAAACGACACGAACGTGTCGACCGCCGCCTTCAGCATCTTGCTCATCGTCCACGACGAGGCTCCGACCAGCCGCCGCGGACGGTGATACGGCACTTGCGTCTCGCGGAAGCCCGCCCAGGCGATGAGCCCGAACGTCAGCCGGTTGCGCTCGTTCATCTGCCGGAACGCGTCCATCACCGGCTTGGTGATCAGGCAGAAGCTGCCGGTCCCACCCTTCGGATAAGTCGGAATCGCGATGCGGCGGACGAGCGAATAGAAGCGATTCATCGCCCACGCGCGCATCTTCCCGTCGTCTCTGCCGCTGCGCGCGCCCCAGACGACGTCGAAGCCCTCGCGCCAGCGCGCCACGAAGTCTTTGATGAGCGACGGCGGATCCTGAAGGTCGGCCGCCATGATGACCGCGGCGTCGCCCTTCGAGTAGTCGATGCCGGCGGCAATGGCGACGTGGCTGCCGAAGTTGCGCGGAAATCGGATCGCGGTGACGCGCTGGTCGAGATCCCGCAGCGTCTGCAGGACGTCGAACGACCCGTCCGTGCTGCCGTCGTCGACGAAGACGAATTCCCAGTCGTAGTCGCCCAGCTCGCGCATGACCGCCGACACGTCCTCGTGAAAGCGCACGAGGTTGTCCTTCTCGTTGTGGACGGGAACGACGATCGCGATAAGGGGTTTAGCCATGTTCAACGCGTGACGAGCCGGATGACGGTTTCAACGACGAGGGCCTGATCCGGCTCCGGGAGCGACGCGTACATCGGCAGAAAGATCGAGTCCGCCGCAACCGCTTCCGTGACCGGGAGCGATACGAGGCCGCGATCGCGATACAACGGCTCGAGGTGAATCGGCGGAATGCCCCGGCGGCACGCGATGCCCGCGCCAACGAGCTCGCGCATCAGGTCGTCGCGCCTGGCGCGGATGTCGCGGCGGTCCGGACGAAGACGAATCGCGTACGACTGGTAGGAGTGGGTCGCGTACGCGGGCTCTGCCGGCGTCTGGATCTGCTCCACTTTGCAGAACGCGGTGTTGTACCGGCCCGCCACGGCGCGCCGCCGGGCCAGCAGGTCGTCCAGCCGCGTCAGCTGCTCGATGCCAATCGCCGCCTGAATGTCCGTCATCCGGTAGTTGTAGCCGAGCTCGCGATACTCCTCGTAGACGAGGCCCTGCGCGCCATGACGATCGAGATCCGACACGCTCGCGCCGTGAGAACGCAGCCGCCGGACGTGATCCGCGAGGCCCGCGTCGTCGGTCAGCACCATGCCGCCCTCGCCGAGCGAAATGGTCTTTCGCGGATGAAAGCTGAGACACGACACGTTGCCGGACGACCCAACCGGCCGTCCCTTATATAAGGACCCGATCGCGCAGGCCGCATCTTCGATGACCGGGACGCCTTTCGGCGCCGCGTCCTTCAGCCGATCGAGGTCGGCGGCCAGTCCAACTTGATGCACGGCCAGAATGGCCCTGGTCTTCGACGTGACACGCCTGGCGACGTCGGCAGGATCGATGTTCCAGGTGTCCGCCTCGATCTCCGCAAACACCGGCGTCGCGCCGGTATACATCACCGAGTTGGCCGTCGCGATGAACGAATACGACGGGCAGATCACTTCGTCGCCGGGCCGGATGCCGCTCGCCACCAGCGCCAGGTGGAGCGCCGTCGTACACGACGTCGTCGCCACGCCGTGCGCGGCGCCGACACGAGCCGCGACGAGCGACTCGAACTCCTCGACCTTCGGCCCCTGAACGACCCAGCCGCTCTTGAGCACGTCGGCGACCGCGCGCGCCTCGGCGTCGCCGAACTCAGGCTTGCTCAGCGGGATCATGAATTCGCGGTGGCCCGCTGGCGGCGCCACCAGCCGACGAGATCGCGAAGACCTTCTTCAAGGCTCACGGCCGCGCGGAAGCCAAGCACTCGCGACGCCTCCTCGACCGAGGCCAGACGCCGCGACACCGGGTTGATCTTCCGGGCCTCGGCGTGCTGCGGCTGCAGTTGCGATCCCATGACCCCGAGCAGCTTGCGCGCCAGCTCGTCGAGCGACGTCTCCACGCCGGTGCCGACGTTGAAGACGGCGTCGGTGGCCGGCGACAACGCCGCCAGCATGTTCGCCTGCGCCACATCCGTCACATGCACGAAGTCCATCGTGTCCGTGCCGTCGCCGAAGATCGTCGGCGCGCGGCCGCTGTCGATCGCGTCCATCCAGCGAATCATGACTTCCGTGTAGGCGCCGTGCGTGTCCATACGCGGGCCGTACACGTTGAACGGCCGCAGCGCCACGTAGTTCAGCCCATACATGTCGTTGAAGCTGCGCAGCAGTCCTTCGTTGAACACCTTGGCCGCGCCGTAGAGCGTCCGGTTGCCGTACGGGTGATGGGACTCGTCGGTGGGAAACTCTTCGGCAAGGCCGTACACAGACGCCGACGAAGCAGCGACCACGCGTTTCACTTTCGCCTGAACGCACGCTTCGAGGACGTTGAACGTGCCGTCCACCAGCACGTCCTTCGCCAGCCGCGGCTCTTCCGCGCACTGCGTGATGCGAATCGCCGCCTCGTGAAACACGAGCGAGACACCGGCTATCGCGCCCTCGACGTCCCGCTGGTTGCGGATGTCGCCTTCGACGACGCGCACGCGGCCGGTCGGCAGCGCGTCGCCGAGGTTCTGCAGCCGTCCGCGCGAGAAGTTGTCGAGGACGACGATGTCGGTCGCGCCGCGGCGGAGCAGCTCGTCGATGATGTGCGAACCGATGAGGCCCGCGCCGCCGGTGATGAGAATGCGGCCGCTCGTGACAAGGCTCACGCCGGACCCTCGATCGCGCGGACCGGTTTCGCTGGATTCCCGGCCACGATCATCCCGGCCGCGACGTCCTTCGTCACGACGCTGCCGGCGCCGACGATGGCGCCTTCGCCAATCTCAACGCCGCAGAGAATCGTCGAGCCGGATCCGATTGACGCGCCCTTACGAACGACCGTCGGCACGACCTCCCAGTCGGCGGCGGCCTGCAGTTCGCCCATCGGTGTCGTGGCTCGCGGGTAGAGATCGTTGATGAACGTCACGTTGTGACCGACGAACACCTGGTCTTCGATCGTCACGCCTTCGCAGATGAACGTGTGGCTCGACACCTTGACGCGGCGGCCGATGCGCGCGCCTTTCTGAATCTCCACGAACGTGCCGATCGTGCTTTCGTCGCCGATCTCGCAGCCGTACAGATTGACGAAGTCGTAGATCTTCACGTCGCGCCCGAGCTTCACGTCGGGCGCAATGTTTTGAAAGTTCACAGGCGGACCCTCCGCCCTTCCGATCGCAATGACTGCCCGGCCGCTTCGAGCAGCGACACGACCCGGATGCCCGACGCCGCATCCGTCAGCGGCGCCCGCTTCTTCGCAATGGCGTCGGCGAATTCGCTGACGACACCGGCGAGCGCTTCCGTGCGATCGAGCTTGGGCGCATACATGTCGCCCGTGCGGTACGACACCAGGATCTGCCGCCTGGCCTGATCGTCCTGGACATTCACATTGAGATCGATGCCCTTGTCGTAGACCAGCACTTTCTCGCTCGGCTCCATGTCGTTGAAGACCAGCATGCGCTGGCTGCCGCCGATGAGCATGTGGCGGATCTTCACCGGCGCAAGCCAGTTCACATGGAAGTGTGCAAGAAAGCCGGTGTCGAAGTGGACCGTGATGTACGCGATGTTCTCGTGGTCGTAGCCGGCGACCGCCATCCCGTCCGCCGAGACCGCGACCGGCTTCGCGTCGATGAGGTGATCCATCACGGACAGATCGTGCACCGCGAGATCCCAGATGACGTTTGAATCCTGCTGGAACAGGCCGAGGTTGACGCGCACCGAATCGAGATACAGCAGCTGGCCGAGATCGCCGGCGTCAATGAGCGACCGAATCTTCCGTACCGCGCCCGTGTAGACGAACGTGTGGTCGACCATCAGGCAGACGCCGCGCAGTTCCGCGAGCTCCGCCAGTGCCTCGGCATCCTTGCGGGACGCCGCGATCGGCTTTTCGACCAGCACATGCTTGCCGCGGTTGATCGCGTCGGCGGCCAGAGCCTTGTGCGTCGCCAGAGGCGTCGCGACGACCACGGCGTCGACATCGCTGCTGCCAATCAGGCTCGCCGCGTCGGCGCAGGTCTTCACGCCAGGATGACGGCGCTCGGCGGCCTGACGGCGCTCGGGCCGGGCGTCGGCAATCATCGTCAGACGGACGGCGTCCGCGTCCGCGAGATTGCGCGCGAGATTGGGGCCCCAGTAGCCGTAGCCGATGAGGCCGACGTTCAGCATCGTGAGAGGAATTCAGCGGCGGCCGAGGCGACGTGCTGCACGTCGGCCTGCTGCAGGAATGGATGCATCGGAAGCGACACGATCTCGCGCGTGAGCCGTTCGGTTACAGGGAAATCTCCCACACTATAGCCCAGCTCGCGGTACGCGGGCTGGAGGTGCACGGGCACGGGATAGTGCACCGCGGTCGCGATGCCGCGGGCGTCGAGATGCGCGCGGAACTCGTCGCGCTTCGGCACCCGCACGACGAACAAGTGGTACACCGATTCGTTCTGCGGATCGTCTTTCGGATGCGACATCGACGGCGGCAGCGCCTGCTCGTACCACGTCGCCGCCTGGCGCCGCCGCGCGTTCCACTCGTCGAGCATGTCGGCCTGGACGCGCAGCACCGCGGCCTGCAGGTTGTCGAGCCTCGCGGTGTAGCCGACGAGATCGTGTTCGTACTTGCTGACGCGTCCGTGATCGCGAAGCAGCGCGATCCTCGCCGCCAGCGCCTCGTCGTTGGTCGTCACGATGCCGGCGTCGCCGAACGCGCCGAGGTTTTTCGTCGGGTAGAAGCTGAAGCAGCCGGCGGTTCCGAGCGAGCCGGTGCGCGCGCCCCGGTATTTTGCGCCGTGCGCCTGCGCCGCGTCCTCGACGACGGCGAGGTTCTTCCGTGTCGCGATGTCGAGGATCTCGCGCATCGCCGAAGGCCGTCCGTACAGATGGACGGGAATAATCGCCTTTGTTCTTGCTGTGACAGCGCGCTCGACGAGGTTCGGATCGATGTTGCCGGACGACTCGTCGACGTCGACGAGGACCGGCCGCGCGCCAGCCGCGGTAATCGCCGCCGCCGTCGCAATGAACGTGTTCGCGGACGTGATGACCTCGTCGCCGCTGCCGATCTTCAAGCCACGAAGCACGAGTTCTATCGCGCGTGTGCCCGACGAGACGCCCACGGCGTGGCGCACGCCGCAGAACGACGCGAACCAGCGCTGGAAGTCGTCGACCTCCGGACCGTTGATGTACGCCGACCGGCTGATCACCGACGCAATCGCCGCGTCAATCTTCGGCTTCAACGCTTCGTATTGGCGGTGCAGGTCGACGAACGGCACCTTGATCGTTGTCTTCATGCCTGTGGTCATTGGAGCACGCTTCGATACGCGTCGAGCCAGCGCTCGACCGTCTGGCGGATATCGTACCGGTTCACGACGGTCTCGCGCGCCTGCCCGCCCAGCCGGCCGGCCTCGTCGGGACTGGCCAGCACCTGCGCCAGCGCGCCGGCGAGCGCCTGCTCGTCGTCTCGATCGACCAGGCGGCCGTTGACGCCGTCCTCGATGATCACGTCGGTGGCGCCGGCGATGCGCGACGCAATGCACGGAAGCCCGCAGGCCATCGCTTCGAGGAGCGCCACCGGATGCGCCTCGCGCACCGACGAGAGCACGAAGACATCGGCTGCGCGATAGTACCGCTCCATCGCGTGCGTCGGCTCGACAAACACCACGTCGGCCCCCCGGCCCATCGCCGCGGCCTGGGCGCGGATGTCCTGCGCGATGTCCTGATCGATCTCGAAGTACGGCGACGAGGTCGCGCCGATGTAGACCAGCGTCGAGCGCACCCCCTGATCCACAACGCGGCGCCACGCGCGAAACAGCAGATCGGGACGCTTGTCGCGCGAGAAGAACCCCACAAACAGGATCACGCGCTCGCGCTCGTGCCAGCCGATGTCGCGCCGGAGCGCGACCCGCTCGGCGGGCATCGCCGGACGGAAGCGGTCGAGGTCGATGCCGTTCGGCGTCAGGCGGATGCGAGAGGCGGGAATGCCGGCCTCCTCACAGCGGCGAACAAGG
>Ga0315281_10010122_pt1 | contig 13022 bp, 13 predicted proteins | sample YL17G07_0_MG_FD_204540 | JGI IMG/M metagenome (GOLD analysis project Ga0315281, IMG submission 204540) | Sediment microbial communities from Yellowstone Lake, YNP, Wyoming, USA - YL17G07_0 | ecosystem: Environmental > Aquatic > Freshwater > Lake > Sediment | place: USA: Wyoming | collected... | reverse complement strand
AATCGGCATGCCATGTCAATCTCTTTCCGACAGACCGTGCCAATCCCGGTCCGCCGTTCCCGAGCGGTGGACCCGCGAGCGGCCGGGCGCCCGGCAAGGAGGACAGGACCGTGACCGTTCGTCCGCTGATCACCACCGATTGCCACCTCGCGCCGCCGCCTCAGTTGGCCGACGAGCTGCCGGAGCCGTACCGGTCGCAAGTGACGCACCTGGAGCACCGCAGCGACGGCGCCTACCTGGTGCGACCTGAACTGCTGCCGGAGGGCATGCGAGAGGCCATGGGAGACGCGGTCACCGCGATGTTGGCCCAGGGAGTCAAGGTCGACGACCCGGACGACACCGCGGCGCTTGCCAGGATGATCGCCGGCGACTGTTGCGCCGAGGCCGTTCCGGGTTTCACGGCGCGGAGCTTCATCGACGAGCTGGACCGAGACGGGGTGGTGGGAGCGGTCCTGATCGGCGGCGCGGCGTTCGGGGTCCATGCCGACACTGACGTGGACGTCGCCTGGACCCGGCTGGTCAACGACTGGACCTACGACACGTTCAAGGACCACCTCGACCGGTTCGCGCCCGGCATCAACCTCCCGCTCGGCGACATCGACGCGTCGGTCAAGGAACTGGAACGAGCAGCCGGGCTCGGGCTGCGCCCGGCGTTGCTGCCCGATGTGGTCCCCGCACGGCCCTACACCGACACGGCGTGGGAGCCGCTGTGGGAAGCGGCCGAGGGCCTCGGCGTGCCGTTGGCGACCCACGTCGGCCCGGCACGCTCGATGTACCCGTGGGTTGGCCAGACCGCGTACTCGCCCGGGCAGGGCGCGACCACAGCCTTCGCCCTGGTGTCGATGGGCATGGCCGAGACGATTGCGTGGTCCGCCGGTGGCGGGATCCTGGAACGCCACCCCGGCCTCAAGGTCGTCATGACCGAATGCTCGGCCGGCTGGCTCGCGTGGCTCATCAACTTCTTGGACCACCACTACTTCGGCCGTTTCGGCAACGCGTTCCTGACCGACCAGGGTTTCCAGCCGATGAAGGCCACCGAGGCGCCGCCGAGCTACTACATCAAGCGCCAGATCTCCTGCACCTTCATGGACGACCCCGTCGCGATCCGCAACCGTGACCTCACCGGGCTCGACTGCCTCATGTGGGGTAACGACTACCCCCACCAGGAAGGCGTGTTCCCGAACTCCCCGGAGTGGGTCGACAAGCAGTTCACCGGCGTGCCCGAGGCCGAGATCATGCACGTCGTCCACGACAACGCGGCCAAGGTCTTCGGCCTCACCGTCTGAGCCGACCTCCCGACGAGAACGAGCGACCCGCAGACACGACGCACACGCTCACTGTGGTCGCGTTCGATCCGACGACGAACACCATGGACGGGTGGGCGCGCAGACGCGCACGGGTCGCCGGCGAGCTCGAGCGGGCGGCACTCGAGTTGTTCGCCGTCGACGGCCCTGCCAACGTCACCGTCGAGCAGATCGCCCAGCGGGCCGGAATCTCGGTCCGGACCTTCTTCCGCTATTTCCCCACGCGCGACGACGTCATGTTCGCACTCCCTCGACGGTTGGTCGACGACCTCTGCGACCGAGTCGCTGCCCGACCCGCAGCCGAGGGCGTCCTCGACGCGTTCATCGAGGCCGTGCGCGACGCACAAGCAGCGACGATCGACGACGACCTCGTACGCCTCTGGGGCCGGGCGATGCATCAATGGGGCACCGCCCAGTCGGGGCCAGAGCCCACCGGTGGAATGGCCGTCGCGTACGGCGAGGTGATCGCCGCCCGCATGGGTGTGCCCGCCGACGACACCCGCGTCGAAGTCATCGCGACCGCGATCGCGAGCGTCATGTGGCTTGCCTTCCTCCGATGGCTCGACTCCGACGGCGCGACACCACTGGCGACAGTGGTCGAGGACTCCTTCACCGTGCTTGCCGAGCTCAACCGCCGAACCATCGACCGCCCCCGGAAGCCCGCCCCACGCTCCCGGTGAGCGAACAGCGCAATCCGTCGATCCGCGGAACGACTGCCGGTCTCGAGCTCCGAGGCGTTCCCGCGCATGCCAGGATTGCCCATGGTCGAAGACGTGGGGGCGGAGGCAGTCGCCGACGCGCGCCGACACGCCGGAAGCGAGCGCATTCCGCTCGGCCTGCTCCACCTCGGTGCGGTGGGCGTGTACACCACGTTCGCCATCTGGCTGCACGCACGGTCGAGCTTCGTACGCACGACCTTCGGCACGTTTTCGGACTGGACCGACTACCAGACCGTCACGCGTTCGTCGCCGCTCTCGAGTCGCTTCTGGACCGGCGTCAAGCCCGCTGGCTATCCACTCCTCGTCAAGCTGCTCGGCGAAGGTGCCGGATTGCACTGGGCGGCCGTCGTGCTGAGCATCCTGGCGTGGTCCGCGCTCGCGTTATCCGTCGCGATGGCGTTCCGCACGCCATGGCTGGCGACCGCCGCGTGCGCGTTCGTGCTCGCGCTGAGCCTCTCCCAGCGGATCCAGGTCTGGAACGACCTGGCAGGGTCCGAGACCCTCTCGGTCTCCCTGTTCGTTCTTGCGGTCGCCGCGGGCCTGCTCCTGACGAACGCACGGCTCCCATCGCAGCCCTCGCTGCGCGTCGTCGCCTGGATCGTCCTCGTGATCTCCGTCGCGTGGTGGTCCTTCACGCGCGACTCGAACGTTTACCTGCTGGTGCTCGTCGGCGTCGTGGCCGGTGGGTGTGCGATCCGGAACCGAAGCCGAGTGCTCGCCGTCGTGTGCGGAGCCGCGCTCGTGGTCTCCTTCGTCGGCGCCGTTGCCTCCGATGCCGGCGACCGGTGGGTGGTTCCGTACTACAACATCGTGTTCAACCGAGTCCTGACCGACCACGACCTGACGGCAGCGTGGCGCGACGCCGGCATGCCCGACACGCAGGCGCTGCGCAGCCACATCGGTGAGATCGCCTACCACGACGACCCAGCGCTGTTCGGGGACCCCCGCCTCGCGACGTTCCGGCGGTGGGTCTCGCTCAGCGGTCGCAGCACCTACGTCGTGCAGTTGATCACGAAGCCGTCGCTCGGCGTCGAGGGTCCCGTTGGCGATCTCGACGCGCTCCTCGCCTCACCGACCGAAGTCTGGGGTCATATCGGTGGCCACTCGTACCGGGGATCGCCCGTCGACCCGATCGCCAATTCCGTGTTCGTGCCCGACATGGTGCCCCTCGCGGCGTGGCTCGCGCTCGTGGTGGTCGCCGCCGGCTGGCTCCTCGTACGTGTACGCAGATCGCCGACCCGCGGGGCTGCGCCGCTCCTCGTCGCACTGATGGCGCTCGGGGTTCCGCACCTCTGGTTGGTGTGGGTGGGCGACGCGCACAATGTCGCCCGCCATGCTGTCACCGCGTCCGTGCAGATCCGCGTGGCGGGATGGCTCATACTTCTGGTGGCGCTCGACGAGCTGCTGACCGGTCGCCGTCGTGACGCGAGCGTCGGGTCGTGACGCCGTCGATTCCCGCAGCCCCGAGCACGACGAGCGCGACGTCGGCTGGCACCCGGTATCGCACGTCGCCGTGCAGGAGCACCGCCACCATCAGCACCATCCCGATCATGGCGACCAGTGGCGCTACGAGCAGCTTGCGTCGTCGCAGCAGCACGAGGCCATAGGCCGCGAACGGCGCGAGCAACAGCGAGGTGCCGTAGGCGAGCCACGACGCGAAGCGGGGCCGCGCGCCCGTGTTCTCCGCGAACGTCACCATCTGTCCGGGTGCGTACAGACCTGTGATTCGAGCGAGGCGGACGGCGGCGACGACCGGCAGGCGCGACGCGTGCTCGCGCGCGTAGGTGATGCTCCGGCTCGTCCAGAAGTCGTCGAGCACCGACTGGTCGGCGAGTCGCCGTCCAGGCACCGGGCACGCGCTCCGGTCCCACAGGCCGAGCTCGGATCCGGAGTATGTGAGCCGATTGTTCGCACCGCAGAGCGTGCCGCCGAGGTTGCTCGACACGTAGACGGGTCGCGCGAAGCGCGACGCGTTGTAGGCGGCCCACGGAGCGATCAGCAGCAGCGTCCCGATCAGCACGCTCGCGAGCGCGACACCGCGTCGGCGTACGTCGCGACGATGGCCGCGCACCACCATGGGTATAGCGACGAAGGGCACGAGGAGGATCAGCTCGCCGCGCGTCAGTGCCGCAAGCCCGCAGACGACTCCCATCCATGTCGCATTGGCATTCGTCGGCATCCGGGCGTACCGATACGCCATCAGCAGCGCGACCGCGACGAGCAGCGCGGCGAGCGATTCCGACATGAGGATCCCGTCGTTGACCCAGAGTGTGGGCGAGATCGCGGCGAGGACGGCGGCGACGAGCCCGACGCGGTCTCGGGCGACCGCTCGCCCCAGGTAACCGATGACTACGACGGTGAGGGTTCCGAGCACTGCGCCGGCCAGGCGTTGCGCGAGCAGCGCGCTGCCCGACGCGAGCCACGACACCGGGGTGAGCACGAGGGAGTAGAGCGGGGGATGCAGCGCGGAGGGGATTCCCGAATGCGGCCCGGCGGTGAAGCCGAATCCCTCCGCGAGCCAGTTCGCGGTGAGGTGGAAGTACGGCTCGTCGCCGACGAGGGCGTCGTGACGCTTCACGAACACGACGTAGGCCACCCGCACGGCGAGCGCGACGGCACCGATGAGCAGCACACGCCTACGGAATGCCGCTGGAGCCGATCGGGCCGGCCTCGAGGGTGCCGAGAGAGTCAAATCGCACCGAAGCTACAGCGGAACCCCACACGGATGGCTGCCCCGTGTCCGACAGGCTCATCCGAGTGAAGGCTCGGGAGTACCCTCCGAACATGGACGGTCGCCCGGCTGAGGACGTTCCTGCGCGGTGAGCAACGCCAAGGATGTGCTGAGGGACCAGGCGGCCTGGGGGTGCCCGGTCGGGCGCCGCGCCTTCGTGGGGCTGGCGGTCGCTGCGGGGCTGGGCGCGCACGCGATGAGCCGGGGCTCTCTGTCCGAAGCTGCTGCCGCGACGCCCACGCGGGTCGCGGGGCAAGACCCGACGACGCGGCGAATCGCAGCTCTCGGGAAGGCTTACCTGAAGCTTCGACCGGATGAAGCCGACAAGGCGTTCCTCCTCCGAAATCTGCCCGACGTCGACACGACCCGCCCTGTCGTCGTGCAACTCCCCGCATTGCAGCGGCCGATCGTCGACGACTTCGTTGCCGGCCGGTTCGTTTCGGTGCTCGGCTGGCAGCTCGCGGTCACCGAGGCGCGGGCTGCCGCGCTCGTCGCGCTGGGGGCGTAGCTGATGCTGCTCGACGCCAACCATGTGCGGCGCGGGGCGTCACTCGTGGCCGACGTGTGCGTGATCGGCGCGGGCGCGGCGGGCATCACGATCGCGCGTGAGCTTGACGGCGCGGGCCTCAACGTCCTGGTCCTCGAAAGCGGCGGCTTCAACTTCGACAAGGCCACGCAGGCCTTGTACAAGGGAAAGGCGGTTGGGCTCCCGCTGGATCCGAAGGTCGACGTCGGTCTCGACGGGCCGAGGTTGCGATACTTCGGAGGTACCACCAATCACTGGGCGGGCTACTGCCGACCATTCACTGCGCTCGATCTCCAGACGCGTGCATACGTACCGAGGTCGGGCTGGCCGATGGCGCTGGGTGACCTCGAGCCGTACTACCTGCGCGCGCAGGAGGTCTGTGGAATCGGGCCTTACGAGTACACCGTGGACTACTGGCGGAGGGAAGGCCTGATCGACCATCCGCTGCTCGAAGCAGCGACGACGCCGCATGCGGTGGTTCAGATCACCGACGCGCCCCGGTTCGGTGAGGTGTACCGCGATGATCTCGTCGCGTCCAAGAATGTGCAGCTCTGCATCCGGGCCAACGTCACCCGGCTCGCGCTCTCTGCCGACGGCGCTGCCGTCTCCAAGGTCGACGTTGCAACCTTGTCCGGAAACAGGTTCACCGCGACTGCGAACGTCTTCGTCGTCGCCACAGGTGGCCTCGAAGTTCCCCGTTTGTTGCTCGCGTCCAACGACCGGCGTCCTGGCGGGATTGGCAACGAGAACGATCTGGTCGGGCGTCATTTCATGGAGCACGTGAACATCGCGTCTGGTGTCGTGCTGCTCGCCACCGACTTCGACGGACTCGCGCCGTATACGCCTACACCTCGGACCATCAACCACAACGGCGTGTCCCGTGACCTTTCGCTCCAGGCTGTGCTGCTCCTCGCGCCCGATGTGCTCCAGGCCGAGGGACTCCGGTCGTGTGAGGTCACGATCGAGTACGGCTTCCCGGTCGACGACCGGCGTCTCGAGAACCTTTTCCCCGGGACCCGCCAAGGGACCGCGCTCGTTCGCGCCGAGGGCATCGATCCAGGCGTTGGTGCCGTAGTTCGGGTCCTGTGCGAACAGGAACCCAACCCGGCCAGCCGGGTGACACTCACCCGTGCCCGCGACAAGCTTGGCATGCCTCGCATCCAACTCGACTGGAGAATCACACGCGACGATCGGCTCAGCATGCTGCGCACGTTGCGTCTCGTCGGCGCGCAAGTCGCCCAGCGAGGTCTCGGCCGGCTACGAGTCGACATTGACGGATTTGTCGACGCAGACCCGCCCGCCAGCGATCCCCTCGACTACCCCGTGAACATCGGATGCCACCACATGGGCACCGCCCGCATGCACGCCAGCTCGCGCTCGGGGGTGGTCGACCCCGACTGCCGCGTGCACAGCGTCAAGAACCTCTACATCGCAGGTAGCGCCGTGTTCCCCACCAGCGGAGCCAACACACCCACACTCACAATCGTCGCACTGGCCCTCCGGCTCGCCGACCACCTCAAGACCGCCGCCACATGACCGAGATCCACGCTGCGGAACGGTGACGGCGTAGTCGGCGACAACTGCGTACGCTGCTGGCGTGCGTGCGGTGCAGTTCGACATGGCGGATCCCGCGTTCCCTGCATCGCTCGCGGACCTGCCTGAACCGGAGCTTCCCGGAGCGGCGTGGGCGCGCGTGGCCGTCACCGTCGGCGGGATCTGCGGCAGCGACCTGCACCTGTTCGCCCACAACACCGGGCCGTCGCCCACGTTGATGGGAATGGGTGGGTCGTTCCCCTTCGTGCTCGGCCACGAGATCGCCGGGCGCGTGATCGAAGCGGGACCGGAGTGTGCGTACGCGATCGGCACGCGCGTCGCGGTCGACCCGTGTATCCCGTGCGCGGCCCGGGGGATCGACCCGCTCTGCGCGAACTGCGCGCGCGGCTGGACGTCGTCGTGCTTGAACCTCGACAGCCGCGTCGTCTCGGGCGGACGCTCGCTCGGGTTCACCGCCGGCCTCGGCGGCGGATGGAGCGAGCAGGCGCTGGCGCACGCTTCGATGCTGCACCCGATCCCCGACGCGGTGCCCGACCGCGCCGCGAGCCTGCACGAACCGGTGTCGATCGCCTGCCACGGGCTCCTGCGGTCACCGCCCCGCGACGGCGAGCCGGTGCTCGTGGTCGGCGCCGGGATCATCGGGCTCGCCACCGTCGCCGCGGTGAAGGGACTGTTTCCCCGGTGTCCGATCACCGTGCTGGCCCGTCACCCACACCAGGCCTCGGCTGCCACCGCATGCGGTGCCGATCACGTCGTCACGACCGACGACCACAACGGCCACTTCGACGAGCTCGCCCGCATCACCGGCACGCGGGTCGTCGGCGCCAGGCCGGAGGTCATGCTCATGGGCGGCTTCCCGTATGTCGTCGAAGCCGTCGGTGCACCGCAGTCGGTCACCGAAGCGCTGCGCGCCGTCGCCCACCGCGGCACCGTCCTGCTCCTCGGGGCGGCGGGGATCAGCGAGGTCGACCTCACGCCGGTCTGGTACAAGGAAGCCGCGCTCGTCGGTTCGATCGACCACACCGTCGACGCCGGTTCGGCACCGGGTCTCGCCGGCGGCCCCGACCGCCACTCCGTCGACCGCGCCCTCGACGTGCTCGCGGCGGGACTCCTCCCCGATGCCGTCGTCGTGACCCACGAGTTCGGTCTCGACGACTACCGCGAGGCAGTCGAGACCGCGATCGACCGCGCCACCTCGCACGCCATCAAGGTCGTCTTCCGTCCCTGACGCCTGCCCTTAGGATCAGCTCATGCAGGATTCCGTGACCGTCCACATGGCCGCATCTCCGGAAACGATCTGGGAGTTGGTGAGCGACGTCACCCGGATCGGCAGGTACAGCCCCGAGACCTTCGAGGCCGAGTGGCTCGACGGCGCCACTGGGCCTGCCGTCGGCGCGCGGTTCCGCGGTCACGTGAAACGCAACCGTAAAGGGCCGACGTACTGGACGACCTGTACCGTGACCGCGTGCGAGCCCGGCCGCGAGTTCGCGTTCGGTGTCGGCCCCGCCGACAAGCCGCTGAACGTGTGGAGCTACCGCCTCGTTCCGTCCGGCGACGGCACCGACGTCACCGAGTCGTTCGCACTGGCCAAGACCCCGATGCTGCGCGTGTACTGGGCGCTCCTCGGCTGGTCGCGTGGCCGCACGAACCGCAACGGCATGCGCACCACGCTCGAGCGCATCAAGGCCGAGGCCGAGTGACCTCGCCGGCTTCGGGCAGGCGCCCGAAGTCGAAGGTCGTGAGCTGCTCGAGTGGGACGGTGAACGACGCCTCACCGTGGTGAACCGGCTCGCAGGGTCGGGACGTGCCGTGCACGATGACGGACTTGATCTCGTAGTAGCTGGGGAACTGCTCGGCGATGCAGCACGCGCGCGCGTCCTCGGCCAGCGCGGCGACGATCGGGTCGGCCTCGGGAACCGACACCACGAGGGTGCCCGACTCGAACCGGGCGCGGGCCGGAGTTCCGAGCGGCGGGCCGTCGCCGGAGTTCGCGACCAGGATCACCCGGTCCTGGGAGGCGAGGAACTGTTCCGCCTCTTGGCGCGACATCGAGATGTTCTGTCGGGTGCTCATCGCGTCGGCGGCTTCCATCCGATCCAGCGCGTCGCGCGGATCTCGACGCGCATGAGGCAGCGCTTCCCCTCGTGCATTCGGAGCGCGGCCTTCGCCGCGATGTCGGCGGGGACGGCGAGGCCGGCCGCACCCGGCTCCGACGTCCGAGCCGCGGATGCCTCCGTGTCGTCCCGGATGCCGGCGGCTCCCGCGATCCAGAGACAGCGATCGTCTCCGGACCCGTCGCGGGGTACCACGAGACACGAAGCGTGTCCTTCCCGCACGACGCGCGCGACCTTTGCGCTCGCGCGATAGGTGCTGAACTCGACACCGCCGTCGCGAGAGTTCCCGACCATCGGGTACCCGGTGGGCCACCCGTCGTCGCGATGTGTCAGCAGGAACACCTGGTTGTGACGGCCGATGAACTCGACGACGTCGGGCTCGGGCATGCTACGACGCGGCGGTCTCGCGTTCGGTTGCCTGGGCGTCCGCGATGTTCTTGTTCGTCGCACGCATGTGCTCGAGGACGTTCGAGGTCTTCATCTCGGGGTTCGCCGCGCGCATCGACGCCATGATCCCGTGCGCGAGCTCGTGCACGTCGAAGCTGTGCGCCAGCGACGCCGAGAACCCCATCGTGTCGAGCGTGCTGTTGATGCCGCGCTTGATGAGGCGCGTCATGATCGGATCGAGGGTTGCGATGTCGCGCGCCCAGGTCATCGCTTCGTCGCGCAGTTCGTCGAGCGGCACGACCTTGTTCACCATGCCGAGCTCGAGTGCGTCGTTCGCAGTGATCGCAGTGCTGCGGAAGAGCAGCTCCTTCGCCTTGCGCGGCCCGAACTCCCACGCGTGCGCCATGTACTCGACGCCGGCGAGACCCATCCGCGCGGTCGGGTCGGAGAATTCGGCGTTGTCGGCCGCGATGATCAGGTCGCAGGGCCAGCACAGCATCAGGCCGGCGGCGATGCACTTGCCCTGCACCGCCGCGATCGACGGCTTGGGGATGTTGCGCCACGCGAGCGAGTAGCCCAGGAAGTACTCCGCCTCGCTGCGGTACGTGTCGGCCATCGTCCACGTCCCGTTCCGGGGCGCCGACGCCCCGCCGAGGTCGTGCCCGGCGGAGAAGTGGCGGCCGTTCGCCTGGAGCAACACGACGTTCACGTCGTCGTCGGCAACCGCACGCTCGAAGCTGTCGTTGAGCTCGATCAGCAGGGGTCGGTGCTGCGCGTTGGCCTTCTCCGGCCGGTTGAGCGTGATCACCGCAACTTGGTCGACGACCTCGTACTCGATGAACTCCACGTCGCCCTCCATCGCTTCGCTCGCCCCGTAGGCGGCACCGGTCTGATGACGGTACCGCGCGCGCCCGCCCGGTTGCGATCCCGGCGTCGATCGGCGGATCCGGCCCTTCCACCTAAGCTTTGAAGCCATGCATTACCAAGGCGCCACGCACCCCTCGCACCCCTCGAAGGAGACGCGACTATGACGACCCGCCATTTCGTCGTGGGCCTCGACGGCTCCCCGGGATCGGTAGCCGCCGTTCACTGGTGCGCGACCATCGCGCCGCTACTCGACGCCGACGTCACCGCGGTCTATGCGCTGTCCCCGATGGTCTCGTTCGTGCCGCAGCCGATGGGGCCGGCGCTGCCGCCGACCTACGACGAGACGCTGCGAAGCCGGCTCGCCACGTCACTCGAGGAGTGGTGTGCGCCGCTGCGCGACGCCGGTGTGCCGTACACCGCGCACATCGTCGACGGGAGCCCGGCGGAGTCGTTGATGCGGCTCGCCGACCAGGTCGACGCCGATCTCCTCGTTGTCGGGCGGCGCGGGCACGGCGGTTTCACCGAATTGCTCCTGGGCAGCGTCCCGCATCACCTCACGCACCATTGCGGCCGTCCCGTGCTCGTCGTACCAAGCGCCTGACGGGCCCGCCCGCCGCCGAGTACCTCAGTCGGGATTCACGTCGGCGGGTCGCGGGAGCAGCACCCGCACTTCGAGCTTGTTCCGCCCGCGCGTCACGAGCGCGTCGCAGCTCGCGGTGAAGCCGGCGGCCTCCACTTCGCGGATGACGGGAAGGTAACGACGCGAGGTTGCCGGGGTGAGCACGCCCACCTCACGGCCCGCGATGGAGACGACGACGGTCGCGTCGCGGTCCGTCACGCCGAGCATCGCGGAGAGCGTGGTGCCGGGCGCGGTACGCACGAATTCCTCGAGATCGTGTTGGTGGCGTTCCTCGCGGGACACGGCCACCGCGACGTCGCCGGGGAGGAACGGGCAGTTCGGCGCCAACAACGAGATCCGCGGGTCGATGTCGAGGACGATCCCGATCGTCCCGCGACCCGCCGGTCCTCGCTCCCAGCCGCCCGTCAGCCGTGCCCGCGCCGTCGCCGCACGGTGTGCCTCGGCGAGACGGCCGAGGATCGCGTGGAACCGCGGCGCAGCGGCGCGGGGCAGGTAGCCGACCGTGCATCCGCCGACGTCGACGCGCACGGCGTCGGTGTCGTAGCGGTTGTCCGGTTCGCGGACGAGCTGGGCGGTGACGAGCCGACGCTTCACCCCGCCCCATGTCCTGGCCTCGGCGATCGCCTCGAGCGCGTCCGCGTAGGCCGATTCACCGGCTACCGGCTGCTCGCCGCCGGGCTGCAGCGTCGGCCACTGCAACCAGGTCGCGGGCACGACGAACTCCGGCGGTTCGGCGGCGGGGAGCAGGGGACGGGGCCACAAGGCTTGTGCCGATTCTGAAGCCGGGCGCGGATGTACCGCCCCGGCCTTTGCCCGCGCCGCGACGAGCGCCCGGAGCCTGGCGGGACCGCCGCCGCGGTTGCATCCGAAGCAGTACCAACGGCAGCCCGCGGCGTCGACATGCAGAGAGGGATGCGCGTCGTGGTGGAACGGACAGTGGTAGTAGCGATCGCCCGGTTCGAGCTCCATGCCCATCGCGGCCCACAGCCGGGCGAACTCGGCGCGCTCTGGAGCCGTCCGCGGCGCCGATGCTCGCGGCGATGACGACGAGTGGTGTGCAGGCACGCGGGATCCGGTCGCGACGAGCCAGTCGGGTGGCGCGGCGAGTGAGACCTCGTCGAGTCCGAGGCCGGGCGACCAGCGATACTGCCGACCCGACCCGTGCACGCTCGGCGGGGCGACCACGATCCCGCCGTCAGCTCGCAGATCGAGTCCCGCTGCCACCGGCCCCGATGCTGCCGGGGTTTGCGGAGCTGCGAAGTAGTGGTGGACGCCGCCACCTCCCGTCTCACCCCGCGGCGCGCTCGGCAGTTCGCCGCCTCGCGCAGCGAGGTCGGCAAGCGACCGGTCACCCCCGTGGCGCGGATCCACATCCAAGACGACGATTCCGGACACCGCGCCCGTGACGATCCCGACATTCGCGTCGGGCCAGCGGCGCCACCAGTCGATGACCTCGGTACGCGTCGCCGGGCGGGTCTGGTAGTCGTCCCACCGAACTCGTGGGTGCTTTCCGGGGGACGGGCAGTCGGGATTCCCGCACGTGCAACGCGCGTCCCGAAGGCTGTGGAGCGGGACGACGGACCACCCTCGCGCCGCGTACTCGACCGCCGCGTTCCGTGTTGATGTCACTGCCGAGTCCGGTGCCGTCGCGTCTCCGATCGTCGCGTGCCCTGCTCAGCTGGTCGTCGGGGTCTCGAGGTCGAGCGCGACCGCGTCCCGAAGTTCGTCGGCGACATCGCGAAGCGCGCCGCGCTTCTCGCGGACCGTGTGGATGCGCTGCTCGAGTTCCTCCTGGTAGTGCGCGCCATCCTCTGCGCGCTCGTGCATGTCCTCGAGCTGTCGCACTGCGTCGGAAAACTCGCGTTCGAGCGCACACCATCGCTCGAAGACTTCGTGCACCGAGAGCGACGCGCGGTTCTGAACGAGCCGGCCGACGGCGTCGAACTCGTCGGGGTCGGGACGCGCCCTCGGGGGCGAGAGATGGTCGACCGCGGGCAGGGTGCGGCTCACGTCGTCCATCGTCCGTTCGAGGCACGACATGAGCGCGACGAACATCTGGCCGCGACCCGCCGCGGGCACTTGTGGAGGGGCGTTCACGGTGCAGCCTCGCCGTGTTGTTCCAGCCAGTCCTGTAGCTCGTTCATGCCGGGCTCGTTCATACCGGGTTCGCAGCTCTCCGG
>Ga0315281_10010121_pt1 | contig 13022 bp, 10 predicted proteins | sample YL17G07_0_MG_FD_204540 | JGI IMG/M metagenome (GOLD analysis project Ga0315281, IMG submission 204540) | Sediment microbial communities from Yellowstone Lake, YNP, Wyoming, USA - YL17G07_0 | ecosystem: Environmental > Aquatic > Freshwater > Lake > Sediment | place: USA: Wyoming | collected... | reverse complement strand
CCCAATACACGGTGGTCCGGATCACCGCGACCGATGGCGATCGGGCCGAAGAGGTCGACTTTGCCGAGCGTTGCGTCGGTGCCCGTTACGGCTGGGCAACCATCGTCAGCATCACGCTCTCGTTGTTGAGCGGAGCGAAGCTCAGCTTCGGCTTCGATGGCCAGATGATCTGCAGCGGCTTGGTGGCTCGGGCGCTCGAGCGCACGACCGCCGTGTTCAAACACGAGCCCTCGCGCATCATGCCGGCGGAGTTGGCCAAGGCCTACGGAGCCGAGCCGCCGCCGAAGGGAACCCCGAAGGGCGCACGCGCTACCCGCGCGCGTCGGAGCCTGGCTCCCCTGACCCGTGCCGTCAAACGCTGGCCCACGCGGCCGGCTGGGCGCGAAGAAACGAGCATGACTTTGCTCGGCTCGTTGCAGCGGCTCGACGCCACTGACACGGTCGCAGATGCAATCGAGCGACTGGCCGGGTCCCAGGTGAGCGCGGTCGTCGTATCCCGCGCAGAGCCGGGAGCGGCACCAGGCGCGCGGCCGCGCTGGTACTACGCGTACGAGCCACGCGAACTCCAGGTCATCGAGAACTATCCGCCGACGATGCCGCTCCTACATGCCCTCAACCTGCACGAGTACACCTCGAACGCCGCGGGCGCGAGCACGCGCGAAGCGCTCGATCAGCTGCGCCGCCAGCCGCTGGGCGCAGGCGAGGCCGTACGCGCGGTGGTCTTGGATGACGCGGGTCAACCCTCCGGTGTCGCGGTGTTGGAGAAGGCGTTTGGTTACGCCCAACCCGCCGCTGCGATGGCGCCGTCCGGCGGCGAGCTGCTGACGGAAGCGCTCGAGGCCACGGACTCGGAGGAGCCGCAACTGCCCTCGCCCGGCCCGGCGGCGAACGGCGGTGGCAAGCGCACGGCACCCGCGATGAACGGCGGCGGGCAGCACGCGAAACCGCCCTCAACGAGCGACGGACGGCAAGAGCAGCAGAGCTTCGACTCGGCTGCGACCGCGGCCCCGGCGCCGCGTACGGCATACGGCCGCGTCGACGCGCCGGATCGGACGGCGGTCGGCGCGTGGTTCGACGTCACGGTTGGGCTCGCCGCGGCGGCGCAACCCGGCGTCGCGGGCGGGCCGATGCCGATCCCCGAGCGCGTGCCCGACAACTACACGTTGGATGTGCAGGTCAGCGCGGATGGCTTTGATTTAGACCCGAACGAGACGTGGCGCCACGAGCTGCCGGTGAGCGGTGCTGCGCCCTATCCCAGCGTGCTCCTGCACCTGCGCGCGCAGCCGATTGCTACGGAGGTCGAGCACCGCCGGATCGAAGTGAAGTACTCGATCGATGGTCAGGCCATCGGCTTCGCGCTGCGGTCGATTGCGGTAGCCGGTGACCCGGCCACCCTCGGAAGCATCGTGACGCAGCCTCAGGACTCTGGCGCGCGTATCGCCCTCCCGCAGGACACGGCGATCCCGGACCTGACGGTCACGATTCGGGTGAACAAACGCCAGATCGGCAGACTGCAATGGACGTTTGATGTCGCCCACGGCTTGAAAGCCAAGCCTCCGGCTAAGGCCGTGTACTCCGAGATCGGCAGCAAGCCTGAGGACTTCGCGCTCGGACTGATGAACAACATGGGCGCCCGAGAGCAGCAGAACGGCCTGTACACGTTCCTCGTCGGCAAAGGGGTCGAGGTCGCGCGGCACGTTCCCGTCGCGTTTTGGACGCTGTTGGGCGACATCGCCAAGGAACTTCCTGGGCGTCCGCCGTCCGTCCTTCTGCTGACCGACGAACCGTCTGTCCCATGGGAGCTGGCCGTGCTGAAGCAACCCCTCGATTCGGCAGTGCCGCCGTTCCTCGCGGCCCAAGCCACGGTCGGCAGGTGGGTGCTCGCGGACGGCTCCGATCCACGGCCGCCCGTTCCACCGCCTGACTCCACCCCTGCTACGCGCATGGCCATCGTCCAGGGCGACTACAGCCTCCAATCCGGATGGGCTCCGTTGCTCGAAGCGCAGCACGAGGCCGATGCACTACGTAGTGCCTATCACGCGACGACGATCAACGCGGTCATGACCGACGTGCTGGCGGAGATCATCAAGCCCGGCGCGGACGTCCTTCACTTCGCCTGCCACGGGCAAGTCAACTTCACGCCCGGGAGCGCGAACGAGGGACTCATCCTCAGTGATGGCACCTCACTCGCGCCCGAGCATGTCGAGGGGTTGCAGTTTGCCAACGCTCCGTTCGTCTTCCTCAATGCCTGCCAGGTCGGTCAAGCGCAAAGCTCGCTCGGCAACTACGCCGGAATGGCTGCGGCCTTCCTGGTCGCTGGCGCCGCCGGCGTGGTCGCTCCGCTTTGGCGGATCGATGACTCGGTCGCCCGGACCCTCGCCCTGGACTTCTATCAGGCGGCACTGAGCGCCCCGGGTGTTCCCGCAGCCGAGGTGTTGCGTCGGCAACGCGCGAACTTCAAGAACACGACGAACAAGCAATCCAGCACCTGGGTCTCGTACATGTACTTCGGCCATCCGCTCATGCGGCTGGTGCCATGAGGAGAACGCGATGCCACCACTGAATCCCAACGGCACGCCGATCCAGGTTGGTCGGGCCGTGCTGCGCACGCCAGGTCTTGTGGGCGTCGCGAACGAGATCGCCGCGGCGGGTCCGACGACACGCGGCGCGACTCGAACGAGTGCTGAGCTCGAGGCCGTACTGACGGCCCACGGGATCTTCCGGAGCCAAGTGATCGAGCTCAGTCAAACGCGCACCCAGCCAGCTCCGGCGGCGAGCACCCGCGGCACCCGGTGGGATGGACCGGCGATCGAGCTCGAGGTCCCCGATCTGGGTGAGCAGGCCGGACAGGTCGTGCTCGCGACCGACGAAGGCGGGATTACGACCTGGCATCTGCCGCGGGATCGGTCGAACGCGCCCACCACGACCCGAGGCGGCGGCACCCGTACGTTTCTGATCAAGAGCGCGGTCGCGCCGCCGCCGGCGACTGGTGCCGGCCGGGGCGTTATCGCCACCGTCGGCACCAAGCTCCTCCAGGTGCTCGTCTTTCCGATCACCGATCCGCTCATCGGCGCGATCTCGGAAACCTTCGCCCGCCGCTGGGAAGAGAAGAACCGGCCCTACCAGCTCCGCAGCTTCCGGGCTGCCGAACACACCCAGCCCGCTCCCGGTGACCTGCGCCCGGACGAGATCGCTGCCATGGCCGCCGCCGGCCCGGTGCTGCTCTTCGTCCATGGCACCTTCTCACGTGCCCACCGGGTCTTCGACTCGGTGCCGCTACCGACGATGACTGATCTGGATCAGCGCTACGGCGGCCGCCTCATCGCGCTTGACCACTTCACCATCTCCGATGACCCGCTGACCAATGCGCGCTGGTTCGCCAAGGCCCTTCCCGAGGGCACTGCGCTGACGCTCGACGTCGTGACCCACAGCCGCGGCGGCCTGGTCGGGCGGTCCCTTGCCGAGCAGAGCTCGCAGCTCCAGCTCGGCTCTCGAGCGATCACGGTCCGCAACCTCGTCTTCGCGGGTTCGCCAAACGCGGGTTGTGTGCTGGCGGACCCGGACTACATGACCCACTTCGCCGATCGCTACACGAACTGGGTCGGATTCCTCCCGACCAGCGGCGTGCTCGAGGTGCTCGAGGGCGTGGTCGCGGTCATCAAGCAGCTCGCGGTCGCGGGGATGAAGGGCCTGGTCGGTCTCGAATCGATGGTGCCCAAGCCGGGCGGGACCTTCCTAAAGGGCCTCAATGCCGCCGGCGGCACCTCCTCGGCGACCTATCACGCCTTCGCCTCAGACTACGAGCCGCCGGACGTGAATCTGAAAGCGTTCGCCCACAACGCCCTCATGGACGCGCTCTTCAGTGGGCCGAATGACCTGGTCGTGCCCACCGGTGGCGTCTACGACCGGAACGACGCTCCGAACTTTCCCATCGCGGCCGCTGATCTCGTCCTCTTCGGGCCAACAGATTCGGTAGATCACGGTGGCTACTTCAGCCATCCGAGCTCGCAGGCCAAGCTCCTCTCGTGGCTGCCCGGATGAAGCGCCGATGAGCCGGGTGGTCGACTACTACGCAGGACATCCCCGGTCGGTGCTGCAGTGTTTTCGTGACGACCACGGCGTCCAGGGCATCGCACGCTATCTCGTCAACGATCCGGGTACCGACCCACGGGCAGCGCGGCCGTACGAAATCGCCGACGCACACGCCCTCGGGCTGGCCGTGCATTTCTGGTTCGAGATGGATCCGACCACGTCCGCGTACTTCACCCACGCGCGCGGTCTGGCCGACTGCCAGGCCGCGATCGCGCATCTGGACCTGATCGGCGCCCCCGCGGGCACGGTCGTCTATTTCGCGATCGACGCGCCCGCGTCGGTCATCCCCCCGCCCGCGATCGTTCCGTACTTCAACGCCGTCGAGCAGGTGGCCGCCCAGAGCGGCGGCCGGATCATCCCGGGCCTCTACGGCTTCGAGGACCACGTCGAGTTCGCCCGCACGAACTTTCCGAACATCGGCCGTCATCTCGCGCAGACCTACGGCACCCCGCGGGGGCCACTCGATCTTTGGCAGCACGAGCAGGACACCTTCTGCGGCGTCCAGGTCGATATCGACGAATGCACGGCACCCGGATGGCGAGGCGAGGGAGGGGCGGACATGGCAATCAGCACGGCCCAGTACATGGAGAAGGACGCGGTGAGCGGGAACTCGCTCGAAGACCTGGTCAAGGGAACGATCCGGGTGATCTATGCCAACGAGATCGCACCGGCTCTCGAGGCGGAGATCACCCAACGCATCGCGGCTGGTGAACGGAACGCGATCGCCAAGGCCGTCAAGGCGGTCGGCGATCGACTCGTCGCTCCGTAGGAGTTAGAACGCGACTGCGAGAGAGTAAGCATCTCGTCGCATACGTACGCCGCGGATGACTGGTCCGATGTAGACCGACGGGATACTGCTAGTAGTCGCGTACAATCGACACTCGACCGACGCGATTAGGTGGGCGGGCGCCTCGCGCGGCACTTCCGCTGTTGGAGTGGAGCTACGTGGGCGTGTCACCAGAGCTCGCGCCGCGGGTCCGTTGGTCCGATGAGATCACGCGCCGGCTGTTGTGGGATGAGCTCATCGCGTCCGGTTTGCTCGCGCTCCTCATCTTGGCCGCATTAGTGATCACCGATGCGGTTGCCGAGCACATCGACCCGCAACCGTGGATGCTGCGCCTCCAAACACATCCCGACCTGCCGGCCCGTGCGGAGTTTCTGCGATCGCTGCTCACGCTCTTCGGGTTGCCGACCACGGTTCTGGTCGCCCTGACCGCCTTCGCCATTCCGGTCCTGCGTCCGACGGCCACTGCCGGCGCGGTGGTCCTGCATCGACGTTATCCCGGGCCGCTCCTCGATCGCCCTGCGCTCTCGTTCTTGCGCCTAAATCCGTTTTACGTGGCGTTTGTGTTTGCTGTTGGGTTCAGTGTTTCGCTGCTCCTGCTCTCAGTTGGCGTCGCTGCTGACCTCTTCCGGGCTCAGCTGCCGACCCTTGCCGTGGCCGTTGTCGTCGCCGGCTTCACGGCATACCTCGCCATCAGCTCCATCGTCTGGACCCTGCGGATGCGCGACGGAGTGGCGCTCGTTAGCCATGTCACCCAATTGGGACTGAATGTCATCCGCCATGTCGGCGCGAGCCAGCGCTTCGCGCCGTTCATCGACTTGTCGCCTGGCCCCCGTTTCTCGTTTGTCGAGCAAGTCGAGCTCAAGCAGTGTCTGGATACGCTCGCCCAACAGGCCCTGCATTTCAGTGACGAACCCACAGCGGGTGCGGCCGCGCTGCGGGGTCTGCGTCAGATCCAACAAGCTGCCACCGCTGCTGACGCCGTCGCTCAATGGCGCGAGCGTCCCGGCGACTTTGGCGAGCCCTTTCCTGATCCCTGGCTCGAAGACACGGTCATCGCGACGCTCGGCCGGGCGACCATCGCCGCCGTCCGGACCCGAGATGCCGACGGCGGCCGCGAGGCGAGCGCAATCCTGGTCGCGATCGGGATCGACCTTGCCGAGAGACCGGGCGCCCCTTCAACGACAGACCAGGCCGTCGTGGACCTGGTCTTGCGCGCACTGCGACTGTCGTTCCACGCCTGCGTTGAAGAGCGCGAGTTTGTCCTTCGGCAGGATCTGCTGAGGCAGCTTGCCGAGATCCTGGGACGACTGGCAAGTCCGCGCCTAAGCGTCCTGCGCCGCGGCGCCGACGCGCCAGATCCTTGGAGCGGGTATGTACGAGAACAGGGCCGGCGATTCACCCTGGAGCTCCTTCGGCCGTGCGTCATGGCCGAAGATCCCGACGCAATCCAATCGGCGCTCTATCTAACCGAAGACCTCAGCGGCCAAGGCTCGCTCGAGGGCTACGAAGTGCGAGTCCGTGTCCTTGAGGTAGTGCTGAACCTCGCCGCTCATGCGCTCGCAGCCGGCGCCCGCGTTGGTGCCTACCAGCTCATGCGCTGGCTCGCGTCGGCGGCGATTCCCGAGATGGAGTCAGCGCTGATCGACGCACAGGCTCGCATCCTCGGAAACGCCTCCGAGGTAGCACCTTCCTCCCTGCTGCGCCCCAGCTACGTGACCCTCGAAGACCTCCAGATGTCGCTCGTGCTTACGACCGCACTGGCATTCGAGCGCACGTCAGGAGAATCGCGAAATGCAGTCCAGTCGGCCTTTGACCGCCTCGGAACTGGGGCGGTGGGCGAGGAAATCGACCGTGTCAGCCTGGCGAACGGACTGCCGGATCGGGCTGGATCCGGCTGGCGCGAAGGTCTAGCGGCCTTGGAGGCTTGGCTGGCCACCGGCCTGTAACAGCGTCGATACGCACTTGACAAGACTCGTTCACAAAAGCAATTGAGTGAGTTGAGGAATACCCTTAGTTTCACGCGAGCCAAGTACTCGGGGGAGCACCGGGCCAGCGCCGTCGTGAGGTAAGAGCCGAACCCGACCACCTTCTCGGTCGGGTTTCTTGCTTCGCCGACCTTCGGGTCGGCTTCTTGCGTTGCGTTGAGACCCGGAAAGGAGCGGACATGGCTGTCGCGACACGAGGCGGAACAATCGTCTCCGACCAGTACGTCGAGGTACGCATCTTCGCTCAAGATCGCGTGGTTGCGGACACCGCCCGCGCGGGATTGCTCCGTCATCAATTTCTGGATGAGTTCGAGGCGGCCGATGTGCTCGACCGTTATCCCGTGGTCATCGATCTGAATCAACTGACGGTTCTGACCCCTGACGCGGCCGATGAGTTGGTCGTCCGTTGGCTGGAACGCGTGCGCTCGCCGCGACGCCCGGTAATTGCCGCAATTGCGACGTACTCCAGAGGGATAGCCGGAGCGCTGACAACTGCCCTGAGAGACGCCAAACAATGCGCCTATCTGGTGCGCTCGGCCCCGATCGGCGAGGTTCCGCGCGCCGTCGGTGAGGTCACAAACACGTTGTTGGACACCTTGGATGCCGTTCGGATCCAAGAACAAGGCCGGGCCACCGCCCGCGCGGTCGCCGAACACCTCCACCTGAACAACACGACCGCGGCGAACCGCCTTGCCGAGCTGGTTGGGCGCGGACTGCTACAGCGACAGGCGCAGCCCGGCAAGCTCGGAGACCTATTCGTGTACCCGTGGCCGGCTGTCACCGGCCCCGACTTTGTTCCATCGGACATGCACGCTCCGCAGCCTGCCACCTCAGGCACTTATGGCGGCGCCGCGCGAACGGCCAACGAAACGACGATCCCGGGCCGCAAGCGAGCTGTGCTCCAGCACTAGAGGGCCCCGCCAGCGACGTTTCTAAAACGGCAGATCAGGCCGCCGTCCTCATGGATGGCGGCCTGTCGATCCCAGCTCGGTCGCCAGCCCGCAAGCGGCTCGCGCTCCCAGTCCATGAGCAGCCCGCCGTTTCTCTCTGCCAGAGCCTCCCTTGACCGCAAGATGTACACTTGTCTCAGGCAGCCATATGAACCAATGGAGGTCATGAAATCATGGCAATAGTTATTCACCTCGGGCATCAGAAGTACGAGGCGGCAGGCGACCACATGACCGGACTCGAACTCAGGCGGTTGTTCGACCTGCCTGCCGACGACCTGCTCTACCGACAGCAGGGCTCCAAGGTCGAGGGCGATCCGATCGCGGACAACGACACGGTCGAACTGAAGAACGGCGATCACTTCACGAGCGTGCCACGGGACGTGACCGGTGGCGCCGGCGAGACCGCGGTCGCCTTGCTGCCGCGCGTCGCCCGCGAGATCGACGGGATCATCGCCGAGCACCAAGAGAAGGGGCAGGTCGACCTGCGCATGGAAGGCGCCGAGACCGTGCTCGTCGTGCCGCTCGCCGCGCCCGGCTGGACACCTGACCCGCTCCCGGTGTTGTTCAAGATCCCGCCCCTCTATCCGGATCAGCGGCCGGACATGATCTTCCTGGCCCACGGGGCCAGGCCGTCGTGGGGAACGATCGCGCGCCACTCGGGCACGGTGACCATCGGAAGTGGCCAATGGGAGCAGGTGTCCTGGCACCTGAGCACAGCGAACTACGACCCGCAGCGCGACAATCTCGCGGGTTTCGTCCGCAGCGTCGAGGCCAAGTACCTGCGCTCTCCTGCGGTATGACGGCGGTCATCACCCTGCTGGCAGATCCGGCCGAGCAGATCGCGGCCGCGTTTGATGGCACCGAGCTCGAGACCGTCGCCTTTGGGTATTGCGGACGGTTGGAGCAGCGCGACCGCCGGGGCTTGATCGTCCGACGCGCCGAGTTGGTGCCCGATGCTGGGTATCGCGAGCGCTCGGCGGGTCACTTCAGCCTGCAGCCGGCATACGTCGCGGAGGCGGTCCTGCGCGCGGCCGAGACCGGTGAAAGTTTGGTCATCGTCCATAGCCATCCCGGAAGCGCGTTTCCGCCGGACTTCTCGCACATCGACGAGCGTATGCATCGAACGCTCGTCCCGAGCATGCTCCGGCAGCTGCACGGACCGGTTGGCAGCCTGGTGCGCAGCCCGGCCGGATGGAACGGGCGTATCTGGATGCATGCAGACGCCGAAGAGCGAGTCGCACTCATTCGGATCGCGGGTCGCCATCTTGACCTTCAGGCGCCAGGCGCCCGCGATGCGAGTTCGCCCGATCCGCAATTTGACCGCCAGATCCGCGCGTTCGGCGAGCCGCTGCAACGCCGACTCGGACGGATGCGCGTCGGCATCGTGGGCTATGGCGGTACGGGCTCGCTGGCAGGCCAGTGGCTTGCGCACCTCGGGGTGCAGGACTTCCTGATCGTCGAGCCAGACCTGCTTGAGGACAGCAACCGCTCGCGCTTGGTCGGAGCGCGCGCGATCGATGCGGTGGGCACGCCCAAGGTCGCGATCGCACGGCGGACGATCGCGGAGATCCGTCCGTCCTCCCGGGTCGAGACGCTCCAGGCCGACGTAACCGGATGCGCGCCCCTGCGCGCCCTGGCCGGATGCGATGTTGTGCTGTGCTGCACCGACTCCCACGCCTCGCGAGCAGCGATCAACCCGCTCCCCTACCAGTACGGCGTGCCCGTCCTCGATGTCGGCACGCTCTTGCGTTCTGACCAGGGCGGAGTGCGCGACGCGCACGCGGAGCTACGACTCGTCACCATCGGGCGGGGCTGCCTGCGTTGCCAGGGGGCGATCGATCCCGAGCGCGTGCGCGTGGAGATGCTGAGCGATGACGAGCGAGAGGAGCAGATCCGATTCGGCTACACACCCGGGATCCGGATGCCAGCTCCTTCGGTGCTCCCGCTCAATGCCTTCGCCGTCTCACTCATGACCCTGCGCTTGTTCGATCTGCTGGAGCCCTGGGTGGATTGGGACGATCGGGTCAATGTCGAACTGCGCGGCCTCCAAGTCACCGAGCGGCCCTCCGCCTCGCGCCCGGGATGTGACATCTGCGACGAACCCGAGCGCCTGGGGCGCGGCGATGACTATCCCTTGGCGTGCCGGCCAGACCCTGATGCAAAAGCAAAAGGAGGAATCGATGCCAAAGATCGCTCGTAGCTCCGTGTCTGGACGGTTTGTGAAGAAGTCCTACGCACGGCGTCATCCGAAGACGACAGAAGTCCAACGAGTCAGAACGTCTCGCTAGTCGGAGCGACCCGAGCCTCGGCTAGCGACTCACGAGAATGAAATGGAGAAACGAGGGTGACGACCGAACGCAGCGACCTCCTCCAGCGCGCCAGCGAGGGGATAGACCAGGTCTCGAAGCGGTCATTTCGCAGTCCCGATGAGGCATTCGCGGCATTGTTCGAGGTTCAGGCGCAGTTGAATGCCGCTCTGGCCTCGGGCGCGAACGATCCCGGCGCGGCCTTTCAGACCAATGACCTCCGGAAGACATTTGAGGAACTGATCGGGAGATTCATTGATGTCGCACGCAAGATCGCGCGCGAGTTCAAGTCGCCCAGTTTCTCAATCACGGTTGGAGGCTGGCCGCCGAGCGTCTCGCTCACGCTCACGTTCGAGCCCTGATCAGCCGCTCGCATCGATGGTGCCTGGAATCAAGCAGCCTTTGGGAACCCTTCGTCGTCGCCAATTCATCGCCACGAGATTGCTGCCGATTCTGATTTCACTTGTTTCGATCGCAATCTCGCTTGTTGGCGTGCGGATTGCGTCCGATGGTGTGCGGATTGCATCCGAGGCGCTCGAGATCAATAGCCGATCGAACCTGAGTGTGGAGTTGCTCAGAGTTAGAACTGCCCCTACCCAGAACAACACATTGCTCAGCGTGACGCTCAGGCTCGAGAACAAAGATCCCGCCGCGACGACCGTGACGGCGGTGTGGATCGACGAGAGCCCATCGAACATCGCATCTGATGACCATCCAATATGGTTCGAGTCGTATCGAGTGGGCGATCAAGTCGTCCACGTCGATCGGTACTACCTGCCGGCGCCGCTGCGCATCGATGGGCGTGGGGCGGCGGACTTGACGATCACCCTTGCAGTTGACGGAGCTCCCGGAAAACGCGCCGATGTGCTTGCGTGGCTGCAGCGGGAGCTCAGCTCAGTGTCACTTCGGGTCCGGGATGCGCAATTGAAGGACCATCCCATCACACTCTGGAGTTGCCGGGGCTCGCCGAGAGGCTCTGAGCCGTGTAATGGTGCGCTGGCCGGACGCTACTTGGACTGGCCGGACCCTTAGGCGGCTTCGCTCTATGGGCGTGTCCACGCCAGTGGGTGGGGACAAAGACCAGCCACCGTGCTATCCGCAGGCTCTCGATCGCGCGCGGAGACGAGCAACTCGCACTACCTCCGGCGCGTCGGAGCTCTGAGGGAGGTGGAAGCCTCGCGCTAGGGCACACCAGCGAGACCCGCATCCGGTGAGTCGCTAGAACCTGCGCATATGGATCAGCGCGGAGCGAGCGGCGATGATGGAGGTCAGGCTCGGGTCAGCCATCGTCGGGCACTTCGCGCGGTATGTGGCGATGCGAATGGCTGTCCTCGTCCTGCTCGGTGCTGTTGTTGGTGCGTGTAGCAGCGTGTCGCCGATCGCACCCGCGCCAACGCGACCGTCGTTTAGCTACCAACTTGAGCCGATGGCCGACGTGCTGACCGCGGGCGATTCGCTCCACCTCGAATGGGCACCACATCCTGATCCGAACTACACGACGCTGACCTCGGACGTGACCCTGTGTTTCGCCTTCTTCGGCCCGTGGCCGGACGCCGCAACGGTAAAGCGCGAGACGCAGGCGCTGGGCTCGAGCCTTCCAACGTGCCCCCCGGCCGGAGCAGCGGGGACATCGCCGAGCCTACGGACGACCACGGCGGCCGGCGCGCGCCTCAAGATCGATGCATCAGTTCCAGACCGTCCCGGCTTCTACAACCTTCGGCAGATCTCGCTGATCGGTCCCGCGACCAAGCCAGATGGCGGCATGAGCAGCGGGTCGTTGACTTCCGACCGTATCGTCGAGGTTCGCGCACGTTGATCCCCCGCGCCTGTCGTCGTCGCTAGTTCGCGGGGGTCGTGAGCCGAGTGGCAGATCGACTCACCGACCAGATCCATGCGGACCCCTGCCTCCGCGAGGGCCGCACGTGAGCTGGATGCGGTCAGCCCGACGATCCCGTCCGGTCCGGCGCTCCTGATCGTCGCTGCCCATCCTTCGCATCCAGTCTGACCGAGTCCGTTCGGGAGTGCCCAAGCGCGGCACGTCCGCGTTTGACGTCCCTGAATGTGCTCCTGTCCCTCCCGAACCGTGCTGGTCCTCGGCGAATAGCCTTTGGTCATGCCCTCGTCATCGAAACAGCGGCGCAACCGCCATCCGGCACCCACCGGCGACCTGCACGTGCGGGTCGGCGCGCTGATCCGCGCGCTCCGAGAGGAACGGGGGCTGTCGCAGGCAAAGCTGGGCGCGCCGAACTTCACGCGCGCGCACGTCAGCGCTGTGGAGCTGGGGAAGGTCGCTCCGTCATTGAAAACACTGGCGTTTTTCGCGCGCAAGCTCGACGTCCGCTTGCGCGATCTCATCCCCGACGACGAGGGATGAAGCAATCAGGACCCACTCCGCGGACGTTCATCGAGCACGGGATCTTGCCACGTGGGACGTGGGCCTGTGCCGCGTGCGGCCAATCGATCGCAGCCGGTCAGATGATCCAGGTTTCCATCACGCCCGGCGCCGGCCCCAATCGCGTTGAGCACGATCCGCAGTGTCCACCCGGACGCCGGCCTCGGCGGGCCGGTACTCCCGGCTCTCGAGCCGGGCTGGCCAGCAAGCGAACGCGCCTATCTCACCCCGGCAAATGATGCAGCGACCGCACCGACCTGCCGGTTCGGCTACGCAAACGCCGCGGGGCACTCCGGTCCCCGCAGCTCACCGCGCAGTTGTTGCTCTTAGCTGGGGCCGCGTGAGCAGAGCGCAGGAGAATCCTCGCGCACCTCGCCGATGACGTCAGAACCGACGTGCGTCTATTAGGACGGCGCCCTCGTCATTTCGTTGGGGCGGCCAGCTCAGGGTGAAGGTTGCGGAGCTCGTCGATCAGCAGATCAAAGTGACGGATACGCGGAGTCAAGATCA
>Ga0315281_10010120_pt1 | contig 13022 bp, 8 predicted proteins | sample YL17G07_0_MG_FD_204540 | JGI IMG/M metagenome (GOLD analysis project Ga0315281, IMG submission 204540) | Sediment microbial communities from Yellowstone Lake, YNP, Wyoming, USA - YL17G07_0 | ecosystem: Environmental > Aquatic > Freshwater > Lake > Sediment | place: USA: Wyoming | collected... | reverse complement strand
CGTCCTCGTCCTCGGCCGTTCAGATGAGCAGTTCGAGGACGAGTATGGATTTGGGCGAGGAGGGATTCGAACCCTCACTTCCCTAGCGGGAAATCGGATTTTAAGTCCGATGCGTCTGCCATTCCGCCACTCGCCCTTCGTCCCGCTACGCTCGACGGAGCGGGGCGCGACGAAGACATCATACCGGAATCGCCGGTTTTGTCCAGTGATCTTGTGGATTGGCGCTTTTTAGACCAGCCTTGGCGCTTTTTGGGCCGGTCACTGGTCAGATTTGCTGCGCGTGCTACGCCCCGGCCGAAGCGATGCCGGCCCGTCGGGCTTGCGTCTGCGAGATTTCGGTGACGGCGATTTCAGTCCGGCTCCTGCAAAACCCACGGTTCCGCCTCTGAGGCGCCTCCGCTGCCGGCCGAAACGACCCTTTTCTTCCGAGCGCGGGCACGAGCGTTGCTTTCGTTCATGCCGGCGGCAATAGAAAGGCGAACGGTGCGGTCATGCGTACGGCGGGGGGTGGAAGTTCGCGCGGCACAGTGCGACGACTCGTTTCGATTCGAGTGCGGCTGATCTTCAGGAGTATCGCTCTCTGGCTGGACGCGCGCAGTTTGCGCTCCTGCTCGCAGGACATGCATTCCTGGTCCGCGAAGATGGAGACGCTGCGCGCGCTCAAGAGCGTCGCGCCTCGACCCGCATGGACGCGGGGGTCCAATGCTTTCAGTTGCGTTACGCCGAAGGCTGCGAGCGCGCTTCCGGGCCGGACTATATCCGTCGCGGCGTAGCATGTCGGGCATTGCGGCCGGCAGTTCGTCATCGCCCCTGGGCGGCGCGCATGACGATCGCGGCGGCGATGAACTGCTTGGCGTCTTCCTTGATCATGGTCCCGAACACCAGTTCCTTTTCGCCGGTGCGGGCCGAGATTAGCTTCCGCGGGACATTGTTGCCTCGGGAATTCGTCAGGCGCAGGCCGACCAACGCGCTGCGGTCGCACGTGAATCGCCGCGTCCAGCCGAGATTGCCAACACCCATGAAAACCGTTCCGGCGCCCTGATTGGCCGCGCGCCGGCCGGGAAAATCTGGAATGCGGGGCTTGGCCGTAGTATACTGCAATGTCGTCGAGAGCGGGCTCGGTTGCGACTGCGGGGTTCGGCAATCGAAAGGGGTCGCAATGGTCTGCGCGGCGATCGTCGCGGCGGTGGTGTTCCTCTCGGTGCTGGATTGGCTTCTCGGACGCGGAGGCGCCAAGGCCGCGCGACGCAACAACGAGAAGACCTGGATCCTCGTGCGGGCCGCCGACGGGGGCGATCTCCATGCCGTCACTTCCCTTCTCAGTCATGGCGCGGACGTCAACGGCCACGGCGCCGAGGGCAACACGGCGCTGTGCGCGGCGGCCGCGCGCGGCCGGAAAGCGATCGTCCGCCTGCTTCTCGAAAAGGGCGCCGACGTCAACGCGGCCAACAACGCCAAGTGGACTCCGCTGCTGCTGGCGGTTTCGCGCGGGGCCTACGATGTCGCGGAATTGCTCCTGGCCGGCGGCGCGGATGCCCGCGCGGCGCTGAGCGACGGCTGGACGGCGATTCACAGCGCCTGCAAGGAAGGCGAGATGGGCGTGCTGAAGAATCTGCTGCGCCACGGCGCCAACATCAACGCGGCCGACAGCAAGGGCCAGACGCCGCTGAGCCTGGCGCAGAAGCGCGGTCACGCGGAGATCGTTCTGTTCCTCAAGGAAAACGGGGCGGAGTGACGAGTGCAGATTGCCGATTGCCGATTGAAGTCCGGACAGAGCGCTGACAGGCGGGATCGAACTTCTTTCGCGTCGCGCGCAGCACGCTGCGCGCTCTTGTTTTCGCGGTTCCAACGTTTCTCGGCTACGGCAGCAGCATTGGGTCGCGCGGGACGGACTTGATCAAGGCGTAGCACTGCAAGGTGCGGCTCGCGGGCGTGATGATGTTTTCGCCCTCGATCTCGAACTGGACCGAGACGGTCAGTTTCATCGGCGCGCAGGCCGCGTCGCCCAGGCCCTCACGGCCGCCGAAGATCTCGTGCTTTTCCAGCTTGATGCAGCGCGACTCGCCGTGCGGAACGATTTCGTCGCATGTGGATTCCGGCGTCTGCAGCTCCATCGGCGCGGCGCCCGGCGAATCAATGCCGATCTGCTCAAATCGGTAACTCCGCAGCCGGATTTCGCATCCGGTCGCGTTCTCCACCTTCACCTCGCCCGAGAGGAAGGCGCGCCCGGCGGGCTTTTCGAAATCAACGATCAGCCCGTGGCCGCCGATCTCCAACCGGACAAGTTGCAGGATCATCGCGTCGAGGTTGCGCACGGCCGGCTCGATGGTCCAGATGACATAAGCGCAAAGCGCGAGCGTGAAGAGCAGCGCGACGAAGGCCGTCTGAGAATGGATGGCCGCTGCGACGATGCCGCAGAGGACCACCACGAGCGCGCCCAGGCAGGCCAACTTCGCCGAGATCCTGCGCTCGGTCATATCGCGCAGGACATGGCGCGCGAGGAGCAATCTTCTCATCAATGTCATGATCGTCGCCTCCCAGCCGGCGCGCGGCGCCCCGGGAAACCTTTTTATCGGCAAACGCGGTTGTAGTCAAGTGCCGTACGTCACCCCTCGACCAGCCGCGCCTCGTCGAGCTGGCGCAGCACGTCCTGGATGGTCTCGGCCAGGATCGGCTCGCCGAAGCGCGCGGCGTACTCGGCGCGGATTTCGTCGAGGGTGTGCTCTCCGTCGAAGAGCGACGCGATCATGAACGCGCGCGGCGGAAGGAGGACGGTTTTCTTCGAAACGCCCGCCGCGTCGCGCAGGCAGACAAGCCGCTCGCCGCCGCCGGAGCGGAACGGGATCGCCTTGATCGGCCGCAGCTTGGGCTTGTCGTTCATTATTCCGTTCTCACCACCAAGTTACCATGTAGCGAAGAACGGAACAGAGAGATTTCTTCCTTTCCGCTGTTCTTGGCGCCTTGGTGGTTAAGTGAGACGCGCTGCCGACTTCCTTCCTCGCGCTTTGCCCCGATAACTCCCAACTCGATCTTCCGCCCATTGATGTCGAAGTAGAAGTACTTCGGCTTATCGCCCTTGAGTTCGATGAGGTAGTTCCCCGGTGAGTCTTCTTCGTGGATGGGTTGGCCAGTGAAGGGATTACCGTAGGCCTTTGCGTGCTCTCCCCGCGCCTTTGCAATAATGGCCGTGGCTTCCTTCCTGCACGCGGCCAAGGCCGCAGCCGGATCATCGGCAGGCTCCATCTCATCCAGCTCCTTAAGAATAAGCTCGTGGTCAAGCTTGTTGAAGGAGAGGGGCATTAGGTGCAAACTGAGCACATCCGCTCCTCGTAGTTTCGGCAGCGCCAGATAGACGCAGGAGCCCAGGAGAATGGGCGCAAGCACAACCGTCATTATGACCCGTAGAGGCGGCGGTGGCGGCGTTGCTTTTGTCAGCTCAACATTAAACCAATGGCGGTCGTAGTCGACCGCGCGACGCCAAGTAAATGCCAGCACAGCCAGCGAGCAGATCAGGATGGGACCGCCGTATAGGAATTCGCAAAATGTCAAGAGGGTCAACCCCGCGATGGCGCCAATGACGCCCAACAGAACACCTGCGGCTGCGAGAAGCCTCTTCAACGCGGCCGGTCCGCCTTCATACCGCCTGCGGTATTGGACCGCGCAGACAATCGAGAGGACGAGGAAAATTCCTGCGGCGAGCAGGCTCGCCAATGCCAGCGCGCCCTCGCGCATGTGGTAGATGTGGCGGAATGGCGTCAGGGGCTTCCAAGTCAGGTACAGGTCAGCCTTCATCTGGTCCGGCGAGAGGGTGGCAGAGAGCAGGGTCAGGGCAGAGAAGCCTTTGCAGTATGATTGGAGCGCGTCGTGCGACATTGGAATGAAGTCGTCCCGATCCCTCGATGCGGCGAAATCAAGACGTCCGCCCCGCTGGCGCACGAATGGGCCAGCGACCGCCTCCTCGTTCCCTGCGACGTACAGGTCCACCGCCACGGGCCCGTTCTCTATGCCCGTCAGTCGCATTGGATAGACGGCGCGGGAAGTGGCGAAGCTGAAGGAGAGCGGGTGAGGGATGAATCGTTCAGCCTCGGCCGAGTCCCGCCGGAGGCGACCTGCGACGAAAATCCACCCTTCCTTGGCGTATTGCGTCAGCGCGTCTTGGATGCTTCCCGAGACTTTGAATCCATTGCTATTCAGCCAGTCGGCGATGTTCTTTCCATCAGCGCCGGATATCGTCACCGTCTCGTACAAGCCAACGATCTTCCGCTCAAGAACGCTGATGCCGCTTGGCATCAAAGTCATCGTACTCCCACCCGCAGACAGGAACATGCCTCGCAGGAGAAGCAGCACCAAGAAGACCACCAACCACTTTGTCCATTCGCGTGTGTAGATGGACATCCACATCAGTATTCCGAAAACCAGCCCGACCGCTGACAGGAACAGCCACCCGGTGTTATATTCCACGACCCGCGGCCTTGTGATCATCCGGAGCGTGGGAAAGAGGCCGGGCGTCGCCGCTTCAACTTTCGGCATGGACGGAACCGGCACGACCCAGGCGAACTCAGTGCCTTCCCCCTCGGCATCGGTCTCGATAACAAGCTGCTCCGTCTTCCCGTCGAAGGTGATGAGCGCGCTCTGGTCGGGCATGCGCACCTTGGCCATGCCCTGAACTTGCGCAAACACCGCGCCGTCGGCAAATGCGGCGGCGGTGGCGCAGCAAAGGATCCCGACCGCGCAGATAAGCCCCCGGACTTTCATAGGCCCCTCCTTTGGAAGTCAGAAGTGCGAGTGATGAATGATGAAGTACAAAAGGTGCGCGCAACACCTCCCGTTCATCACTCATCACTCATACTTCTTCGTTTCCTGTTATCGTCGCCGTCCGCGCTCGCGGCGGATCTCGCGGTCGGCCTCGCGCTTCTTGATCGTCTCGCGCTTGTCGAACTGCCGCTTGCCGCGGGCGACGGCGATGAGCACTTTCGCTATGCCGTGCTTCCAGTAGAGCGAGAGCGGGATGAGCGTGAACCCGCGTTCAGCCACCTTGCCGACGATTCGGCGTATCTCGCGCCGGTGCAGGAGCAGCTTGCGCGGGCGGAGCGGCTCATGGTTGCGGATATTCGCCTGCGCGTACGGCTTGATGTTCATGCCGAGCAGCCAGACCTCGTCGCCCTTGGGCCGCGCGAACGCCTCGGCGATGCTCACGTCGCGGTTGCGCAGCGACTTCACCTCGGAGCCGACCAGGCTGATGCCGGCCTCGAACTTCTCGAGGAGCTCGTACTCGAAACGCGCTTTGCGATTGGTCGCAATGACGTTCTCTTCGGACGCCGCCGACTTTTTCTCTTTCGCGCTCATGACCACAGAATACTAGCAGGAGCCGCGGCGACCGGCAAGTCCGGACACGACAGACTTGACAGGATCGCGGAACAAGCGAGAATGATATGAAGCGGAGGACAGATCATGAAGGAGTCCACGATGCGCGCGAAAAAAAAGACGCCCTCTTCCGCCGAGGCGGTTCGACCTTGCTCACCGCAGGCGGTCCGGCGGCGGGCGATCGAGATGGGCGCGGCCGGCGCGAAAATCATTTCGCCGGAAAAAGTCTTCACGGCGGCATGGGTCCGGTGGAAGTGCCGGTTCGGGTGCGACGCTTTCGGTTCGAGCCGGCTCTGCCCGCCGCATTCGCCGACTCCGGCCGAGACGCGCGCCGTCCTCGACGGCTACCGCCGCGCGATCCTGATCCACGCGGACGAAAAGCTGGACATGCGCCGCACGGTCGCCGCGCTGGAACGCGAGGCTTTTCTCGCCGGGTTCTACAAGGCGTTCGGCTTCGCGTGCGGGCCGTGCGGCCTCTGCGAGGAATGCGCCGGCGATAAGGGCTGCCGCCACGCCGAACTGGCGCGCCCCGCAATGGAGGCCTGCGGCATTGACGTATTCCGCACCGCGCGCGCCGCCGGGTTTCCGATCAAGGTCGTTACGGATTACAAGTGCAGGCAGAATTATTACGGCCTGTTGCTGTTGGAGTGACGGGAGAGGAGAAACGCATGACCAACGGTTGCGACCAGCGGTTAAATAAAGAGGGCCTCGCAAGTGAGGGGCAAGTTCCACGGTATTGCGCCGGGAACCACTTGCGGGCCCTCTGGATTTCGTCGTCCGTCTCTCAGTGCTCCTCCGCTTCACGCCTCTATAATATATTATACATGTGGCGTCAATGCTGTCAACGGCACTTGCGGACTTTCTCTCGCTGCAATCATAACACATTGTGTCACAACATGATAGGATATGACAAAAATCGCAGGCCGCGCGATCCGCTTCTTTCCATTTTGCTTCTGAGAGCAATTCCTGCACAATAACTGAACAGGGGCGGGCGCTTGAAATCGTCCCGAATAAGCCGCGTGTTCGACGTGAACCTCGGGCTGTGGGGCTGTTGAAAATTGACATTCGGTCTGCGAAGTTGCTGTAATGTCGCGCTCGTTTCCCTGTCATAGCGGTTGCGCGCCGGAAGGATGTGATCCAGAGATGTCCAAACTCGTCATCGTCGAATCTGCGGCCAAGGCCAAGACCATCAACAAGTACCTCGGCAAGGAGTACAAAGTCCGCGCGTCGCTCGGGCACGTGCGCGACCTGCCGAAGTCCAAGATGGGCGTGGACATCGCGCACGACTTCGCGCCGGACTATGTCGTCATCGCCGACCGCAAGAAAATCATCACGGAGCTCATGAAGCTCGCCAAGGACTCCGACGAAGTCTTTCTCGCGACCGACCTCGACCGCGAGGGCGAAGCCATCGCCTGGCATCTGGCGTCGGTGCTGAAGCTCCCGAGCGGGAAAACCCGCCGCGTCGTTTTCAATGAGATCACTCAGGGCGCCATCCAAGCGGCCTTCCAGCATCCGTCGGACATTGACGAGAACAAGGTGAACGCGCAGCAGGCCCGGCGGATCCTCGACCGCATCGTGGGCTACCAGCTCAGCCCGCTGCTCTGGATCAAAGTCCGGCGCGGGCTCTCCGCCGGCCGCGTCCAGTCGGTCGTCGTCCGGCTGATCGTCGAGCGCGAACGGGAGATCGAGAAGTTCAAGCCGCAGGAATACTGGGAGATCGCCGCCGACCTCGCGCCGCTCAAGTCGCACGCCGGCGAGGCTGAAAGATTCCGCGCGCAGTTGACGAGGCTCGACGGCAAGCCCATCGCCACCGTTGCGACCGACGAGAGCGGTGAGGAACGGAAAACATTCGCCATCGCCAACGAGGCCCAGGCGAAGCAGCTCGCCGACGAGTTCCGCAGCGCCCGGTTCGTCGTGACGCGCTGCGACCGGAAAGAGCGCTCGCTGGCCGCCCCGCCGCCGTTCAACACCAGCACGCTCCAGCAGCAGGCCTCAAGCCAGCTTTACTTCAAGACGAGAAAAACCATGCTTTTGGCCCAGCGGTTGTACGAGGGCGTCGAGTTGGGCCCGGAGGGCGCCGCCGGCCTCATCACTTACATGCGAACGGACTCCCTGCGCGTGGCCGATCAGGCCATCGGCGAGTGCCGCGACTTCATTTCGCAGAATTTCGCAAAGGAGTACCTGCCCGGAAAAGCGCTCTTCTACAAGTCGGCCAAAGCCGCCCAGGGCGCGCACGAGGCGGTCCGGCCGACCTCCGCCGAACGCACGCCGGAATCCGTGAAGCCCTTCCTCGAACCGGACCTGTTCCGTCTCTACGACCTGATCTGGCGCCGCTTCGTGGCCAGCCAGATGACCCCCGGTCGCCTGGCTGTGACGGATGTCGAAATCGCAGCCGGCCGGGCGACCTTCGAGGTGCAAGGCCGTCGCCTCCTTTTCGATGGGCATCTGCGGTTAACCGGCTTCGACCTCAAAACGGAAGTCCACCTGCCGCACCTTGCGCCGAACGACCCGCTGAAACTGCTCACGCTCGAACCGTCGCAGCATTTCACCATGCCGCCGCCGCGCTACTCCGAGGCCACCCTCGTGAAGACGCTCGAAAAACTCGGCATCGGCCGGCCGAGCACCTACGCGCCGATCATCTCGACGATCCAACTCCGCGATTACGTTAAGCTCGAGAAACGCGCGTTCCACGCCACCGAGCTCGGCAAGACCGTGACCGATCAGCTCGTCGGACACTTCGGCGACATCATGGACGTGAAGTTCACTTCGCACATGGAAGACCGCCTGGATGAAGTCGAGGAAGCCAAGACCGGCTGGCTCCAGGTGCTGCGCGAATTCTACGAGCCGTTCTCGGCGGACCTCAAGAATGCGGAGAAAAACATGAAGCGACCCGCCCCGGAGACGACCGAGCACAAATGCGAGAAGTGCGGCAAGCCGATGCTCAAGCGGTCGAGCCCGCGCGGCCAGTTCCTGGGCTGCTCCGGCTACCCCGAATGCCGGTTCACGATGCCGCTCGACGACGCCGGCAAGCCCGCGCCGCGGCCCGCCCCCGAACCGACGGACGAAAAATGCGAGAAGTGCGGCTCGCCCATGGTCATCCGCACCGGTCGCCACGGCCGCTTCATGGCCTGCTCCGCCTACCCCAAATGCCGGAACACGCGCAACGTCGAGCAGCCCGCCGAAACCGACGGCAAACCCGCCGCAGCCCCGGCGCCGCAGACGACCGGCGAGAAATGCGAGAAGTGCGGCTCGCCCATGGTCATCCGCACCGGTCGCCGCGGCCGCTTCATGGCCTGCTCCGCCTACCCCAAATGCCGGAACACGCGCAATGTCGAGCAGCCCGCCGAAACCGACGGCAAACCCGCCGCAGCCCCGGCGCCGCAGACGACCGGCGAGAAATGCGAGAAGTGCGGCAAGCCCATGGCTGTCCGCCGCAGTAAACGCGGCATGTTCCTCGGCTGCACCGGCTACCCGAAATGCCGCAACGCCAAGCCCATGCCCAAGACGCAGGACGCCCAGTAGCGAGGTTTTCTCGCCGCAGAGAACGTGAAGAAAGAACTGCGATCTCAGTTCCGTCCTCTGCGACCTCAGCGTCCTCCGCGGTGAAACGTCATTCCCCGGCCTCATCCGCGCCTTGACAGGCGGCGGACGCGGGCATACACTCATCCCTCGCCGAGTTCCCGTCGCCCAACCGCTCGGAGGGGAGCTATGCCGATCCGCTTTCGCTGCCAATGCGGCAAAACCATCAAAGTCGGAGAGCAATACGCCGGTCGACGCGCGATGTGCCCGAACTGCGGCGCAGAACTGGTCGTGCCGGACGTCTCGGCAACGCCCAAAGCGCCGGCGTCCGAACTCCAATTGGAGTCCGAGCGCTTAGGCCCGGGCGGCAAGACGGGCGCAACGCCCGGCGATTCCGCTCCGGCGGCAGCGCCGTCCGCGCCGGCCTCCGAAAAGGTCTGTCCGAACTGCGGCGCGGCGGCCTCGCCCAACTCGGTCATCTGCGTGGAGTGCAACGCCAACCTCATGCCGGAGCAGTCTCCCGCGAAGAAAACATCCGGAATCGCGAACGTCTTCCAGTCACTTCGAGAGCACAAGGCGTTCCCGCTCATCGCGGCCGTCGCCGTGGTGGTCGTGGTCCTGATTGCGACGGCGGTCATGCTCCAGGTCCGAAAGTCGAAGAAGCCCGCGCCCGTCCCGGTCGTGCAGGTCGCGCCGCCCTCGCAGCCGGCGCCCAAAGTTCAGGAAAAGCCCAAGCCGCCGCCCGAGCCGGAGTTCAACTGGCCGGGCTTCAGCGACCCGGCGATCGTCGCGCGCGATCGGATTCTGAAGATCGGCCGGGCACTCGCGGCGTATATGGACAAGAACCATCCGCCCGCCACGCTTGCCGAAGCCGGCGTGGCCGAAGCCGACAGCGCCGGGTACAAGTACGTCGGCTCGGAGATCGCCGCGCTCCCCCGCTTCCGCGCGTTGGTGTATGAGGCAAAAACGCCGGCGTCCAACGCGCCGTACGTGTTCTTCAGCGACGGCAGCGCGCGGCCGGTTCCCAACGCGCAGTCGGTCCTGCTCAAGAAGACCGAGTTCGGCTGGGCGACGGACACAGACGCCGCGCTGCTGGCGAAAACGGCGCCGGTGATCCGCGTGGCCAATGTCCGCTTCCCAACACTGGAAGTGGCCCTCGATGACAAGCCCGCCGTCGCCGTTCCGCGCGGCGGCATGCGCGCGATCCCGGCCGCCGCCGGCACCCACCAGATCACCTTCGCCGCCGGCGGGCAGAAAGAGGGCTTCCAGGTGGACCTCAAGCCCGGCATCGTCTATATGTTCGTCCACCCGAGGCAGGCCGATCTCGCGTGGATCCCGATGCGGGAATACCGCGCCGCGCTGTCGGGGCTGCATTCGACGTTCACAGTGGGCAAGACAGTGGACGAGAAAAAAGGCGTCGTCGTCCAGTCTCTCAAGGGATCCACGGAGAGCGTGATTTTTACCGGCGACGGAATGAGCGCGCTGGCATCGGATCTGCGCTCGCTCGCCGCACGGATCATCCGCGAGAAGGATAACCTGAGGATCGAAGGCCCTGCCCCGGACAAGCCGATCCTCGTCAACAAGATCGGCCGCCTCGAAGCCGGCGTCGTCGTCTTCCCGTCCAAGGGCGACATCACCGTGACCGTGACATACAGCAAGACGGCGCTCGGCGCCCTCCGACGCGAAGATCTGCCGAATACGGACCCCGCGGCGGTTTCGCTGCCCGAGGCGGAGCAGGGCAAACCGCCGGCATTGAAGCCCAGGACGACGCCGCGCGAGGCCCGCAAGCGCACCCCGACAACGCCGGGCACGATGCCGGCTTTCCTGCCTCCGTCGCCCCCGCCGCAACTAACTTTCCCAAGCGCGACCTTCACGCTGTTGCCGGACTGCGAGGCGCTCGCCGCCACGCTCTCTTCCTCGGCGCCCGACGACGCGGTCCAGTTGCTCCTGCAACGCGCGCAGATGGAGCCGCAGCCCGCCGAGGCCGCGTCCGCCCGCGAAACGCCATCGAGCGGCGTCGAGCGGGTCCCGCGCCGGCAGGAGATCCGCGAAGAAGCTCTTCGAAGCGCCGCAGCCGTACGCGCGCGGGTCCAGCGCCCGCAGGAGATCCGCGAAGCAGCGCCCGGCAAAATGGTCGAGACCGGCGAGCGGCCCCTGCGCGCACAGGAGATCCCGACGCCGCTCATTTACGCCGCCCTTGCATTCTACGGCCATCCCTCGGCGTTCGACGTACTCAAGCAGTACGAGAATACGCCGGTCGAATCGCCGGCCTACCCGCCACTCCTTCTGGCGCTGGCGCGGTCCGGCGGAATGTCGGCCCTGGCGTATCTGCAGACCGCCGCCGCCAAGGCGCCCGCCTCCGCCGTCATTGCCCTCTGCACGATTGACGACGACGCAGCCCGGAAAGCGCTGGCCAAAATCCTCGCCGCCTGGACTCCCGACGAAGTCGCCGAGGCCGTGGACGAGTGGCCGGTCGTCGCCGGCCCGGCCTGCCGCATCGCCTTTGTGGAGACGCTCGCCTCGGCCAACCCGGCGCTCCTCGACGACCCGACCGCGCTCAATGCCCTGATGAAGCTCGAGCCGTTCGCCCTCGAGCGCGCCCTGGCCGCGCGCCTGGCGGCCGAGCCCAACGGGCCGACGCCGCCGGCCCAGCCGCCTCCGACGCCGCTGCACAGGCCGGCTCCGACGCTGACGAAGGCGCCCGTGCTCCGCTCGGCCGCGCCGCTCTCCTGGATTGCGCTCGCCCATTTCAAGAACAGCGCGGCCGTGACGCGCTTCGTGCAACTGCTCAAGGTCGACAACGACCCGGCGATACGTCTGCGCGCGGCCGCCGCGCTCGGCGAAGTCCGTGACCCGGCCGTCGTCCCGCTCCTGACAACGCTGTTGAAGGACAAAGAAGCGGCCATGCGCCGGGCCGCGGCCAGGGGACTGGCCCAAATGCCCGATGCCGCCGTCGTCGGCGCTCTGGATGCGGCCATGGACAAGGACCTGCTCGTGTCCGCGATTGTGGAACAGGCGCCCGCCATAGCGGCCAAGGCCGGCACTGAAGCGACCGCGGCGCTGCTCGCGAAAATGCTGACCCTGGCGGTCAGAGAAAAGGCGCCCGCGGGTCAAGCCTCCGCCGGGCAAGAGCTCCTCGCCGCCGCCAGGCAAAGGCCCCCCGCCGCCATCAGGCAAGAGTTACTTGCCGCCGCCGGGCAACGGGCCCCCGCCGTCGCTGCGTCCTCGACGGCTGAGCCGGACGCGGCGACGCCCATCATGATCATCGAAGCGCTCAACCACCTCGGCCTCTATTCTCCGGTCGTCAAGACGGCGCTCGAGGCGGCGCGCGAAGCGTCAGATCCCGCCGTGCGCGCCACAGCGTACCAGGCGCGCGAGCAGGCGATCTCCGGCGAGAGCGCGGCGGACCGTTCCGCCTCGGCGATCGCCGCCGCCGGTCTGGCGCTCAAAGACAAGCAAGGCATCGTCCAGATCGCCGGGATCGGGCTGCTCTCGGCGGCCGAGCCGAAGGAGGCGTTCTCACTGCTGCTGCCGGCGCTAAAGGATAAGAATCTCGACGCCGACGTTCGCGCCGCGGCCCTGAGCGCGCTGCCCGAAATCGCCGATGACCGCGTCGCCGCCGCGATCAAGGACGCGCTGAACGACCCGAATCCGGACGTCGTCCGCGCGGCGGCGTTCGCGGCGGCGCGGCGGCCGGCGTTCGGCGCCGCCGGCGCGTTGGCGAACCTCCTGGCGAACAAACAGCCCGAAGTCCGCGCCGCGGCCGTCCGCGCCCTGGGCAAACTGAAGGAGGACGCGACCGCGCTCAATTCGCTGCTGAGCGCCGTGCAGGACAAGGACTCCTCCGTCGCCGCGGCGGCCATCGGCGCGCTCGGCGAGTCCGACGCGCCCGAAGCCATCAAGGCCGCACTCGACGCGCTCGCCGCGCTCGGCAAGGAAGCCCTTCCGGAGGAACTGCGTCGGCAGATCCTCACGCACCTGGCTACCCGTTGCGCCGATTCCAAGCCCTATGGCGAATGGGCGAAAACCGGCGCGCCCCTGAAGGAGCCTGACCTCGCTTTCCTCGCCTCGCTCGCGCCTTCGACGCCGGCCGCACGTCCGGGCCTGATCATCATCGCGAACCGCTACCTGGACGATCC
>Ga0315281_10010119_pt1 | contig 13023 bp, 8 predicted proteins | sample YL17G07_0_MG_FD_204540 | JGI IMG/M metagenome (GOLD analysis project Ga0315281, IMG submission 204540) | Sediment microbial communities from Yellowstone Lake, YNP, Wyoming, USA - YL17G07_0 | ecosystem: Environmental > Aquatic > Freshwater > Lake > Sediment | place: USA: Wyoming | collected... | reverse complement strand
CACAACTTTGTATCTTAACTGGACTTATCACTATAACGGGAGAGTTAGAAAGATAAAAGCAGAAGTCGTCTCAAATGATTCACGGACCAACAATAACTATGCTGTCAGATATATTACACCAGCTCATCCTTACTTATTTTTTAAAGATATAACAACTACCCCCGGTTATATTTACCAGAATCAAGCTCCTTATAGTACTTGGTTATACTCCATAAGAAGCACCGCGGATACAGGTATGCGATATGATTTCTCAAGTCCATCCGCCTCTGAAGAGCTAAAGGCAGAGTATGCCGCCTCCATGGCATTTATATACCAGATGACAGGTAACACAACATACGCCAGTAAAACCATCGAAGCTTTGCAGTATATAGGTACTGGAGACTGGAACCCTAATTTTACTTCTTCTTATATTCTTGATGAGATGCTAATAAAATATTCTGAAGCATATGATTGGGTTGCAAGTTACGCCCTGATAACTGCACCTGCAAATTTGAGTGTGATGCGTGATAAGCTTGCAAAGATAGCAAATGAGGAGTACTGGTACAGACTCAACCAATACCGAGGTGAGGAAGGAGGCATACTGCAAGACGTGGATATGGGTGGAGAGGGCGGTTCGGATAGTGCTCTAGGTGTAGTTGCTCTTGCTCTGATGGATTACAATGGACAGTATGTAGACAGAAATTATGCTCTTTACTCAAATGAGCAGAATGGTAGCCCATATCAATGGTTTAACGCATCTATACAAGACCTTTTCATTGAACAGATGGCAGGTGGTGAGAAACCAGCAATGGCACTTTACTATACTCCTGGAGGACTAATGCCTGAAAATGCATATAGAAGCTACAATATATGGTCTTTCCCTACGTTTCTCAACGCATATAATACCACTTTGGGGCGGAATCTTGTTAATTCATATCCAATTGCAAAAGGAGTTTTAATCAATGAATTATGGTCCCATAATCCCGCTGGAGCTTCAGCTAATACAGTTACCAACTGGATGGCAGTTTGGGGTTATCATTGGATAGTTCCATCTCTTTTAGAGGGAGATGAAAGCGCTTATGTCCAATGGTATATCAATAACAGGTTAATTGCTCCTTCCTACCCAACTGGATACGGATACGGTGTCGTTGGAGATGTGCAAACCGTTTTGAAAATGGTTTATTATAATAAATCACTTCCCGAGAGCACACCGCGTTGGGATGGAAGTGCAACGTATTTCTCCAATGATAATGGAGCTGCGGTTTTCAGAGGAGGATGGAACAGTACGGATTTATATCTCTATTTGAAAGCTGACCACTATCCAGTAATAGGTGGACACTCCGCACAAGAGGCCCATCAAGGTAGCTATGATATATGGGCAAAGGGAGCATACCTTACCATAGATTCTGGTGACCCACGATGGACAGATGGAAAAGGTTTTCAGATACAGGGTGAACTTGCAAAAAGTGCACAGGGTCATAACACCATTCTGATTGATAATAAAAGAATGGTTCGCAGCCCCGCAGGTTCGTCTCTCTTCACATTCTATGATAAAGCATTCTTAAATGACACATTTACAAACTCTTTACTCGACTACGGAGAAGTAAACATTACTATAACTATGACCAATCAATCAACCATAGCTCCAGTTGAACTTCTTCGCTCAGTAGTTTTTCCAAAAAACGAATATTTCATAATACTAGATAATATACAATCTCAGGAATATCACTACTATGATATGCTATTACATCTCGGAGGAACTGAATGGGATAATACTGTTCCCAGCTATAGTGGGAGTAAGTACATAAACGGAACACTTAGAGTGGAAAGCGAAGAGATAAAATGGAATAATTGGGTATCTAGCAATTACACAACCAGAAATTCCATAAAGAATATAAGCTGGACTACAAAGAGCCTTCCATATACTGATTCAAGTTTGCATGATGTGGAACTGAAAGCTTATACGGTGCCTGCTGTAAATGCAACTGTTTTACTAGGACTCTCCCATATAGGAGGATGGGGAGAGAATTTTGATTTCTGGCATCCATATATAAAATTTCGCCAGAACGGAAAAAATGTTAAGTATCTAACTATTCTCTACCCACGAGACATAACTTTAAATGAAACCACTCCTTCCATCATGAGCATTCAAACCAGCGGAGGAGATGGAGATGATTATGCTGCTAAGCTCGAAAAAGCAGGCATCAAAGATTTGGTGGATTTTAGTGATGGGGAATTAATAACTGCGGATGTAATGAAAACAGATGCAAAGATTGCATTCAGCAGAAATCTGGCCGGCTTGGAATATTTTTTAATGATTGATGGAAGCGATTTCATTTATGAAAATATTGAGAGAGTAAAACTATCAAATAGAGTTCCATTATTTTTCTATAAATATGATGGAGAAAACAGATACATAAATATCTCTGGTGTTGGCTACATTGAAATAACCCTAAACGATCTCAGACCTGACTTCAGCTATGTAGTCTACCGGGATGATTCGCCCTACCTAAGCTGGAGGATGAACAATGGAAGCAGCATGACAATAACCACAACCCTCAGCGACCACTCCTTCAAGCTAATCGCAAATGGAAATTACCCGCCGTCAGTCGCATTGAATTCACCAGCAGATAATGCCAGCCTGAGTTCAACTGCCGTTTCATTCAACTGCTCTGCCACTGACAGTAGCGGACTTGTCAATATCTCGCTCTGGTATAACCTCGGTGGATGGAATCAACGTGCTTCTGCAAATCTTACTGGAACATCGGCATCAGCAAGCTGGAACATAACCAACCTCACAGAAGGTCTTTACTCTTGGAATTGCAAGGCATTTGACGCGCTCGGAGCATCTGCATTTGCCTATTCAAATAATACCTTTACAATATCTGTACAATGCAATGAATCTTGGAATTGCTCTCTTTGGAGTGCATGCATAAACAGCACCCAGAGCAGAACCTGCAATGATTTGAATTACTGCAACGCAACATTCAATAAACCAGCAGAGGTTCAGTCCTGCACTTCTCCGGGATGCACCGAGAACTGGAATTGCTCTCTTTGGAGTGCATGCATAAACAGCACCCAGAGCAGAACCTGCAATGATTTGAATTACTGCAACACAACATTAAACAAACCTTCAGAAAACCAGTCATGCATTGTCGGAGGATGCACCGAGAACTGGAATTGCACACTATGGTCTGCATGCATAAACAGCACCCAGAGCAGAACCTGCAATGATTTGAATGACTGCGATACAACATTAAACAAACCCGCCCAAAATCAATCATGTACTCCCGTAGGGTGCACCGAGAACTGGGTCTGCTCATACTGGTCAGCATGCATCAACAACCAACAGACACGCAGTTGCACAGATACCGAAGCTTGCAATACCACAGTGAATAAACCAAGCCAAACACAGAGTTGCAACAGCGGTTACCAACCCGGAGGGCAGGGAGGCTACCAAGGTGGCAGCCAAGGCTCAACCGGAGGAACTGTAGGGTGCTATGAGTCCTGGTCCTGCGACGACTGGTCTGACTGTTCTGGTGGGAAAGAGACGAGAAGATGCACAGACTCAAGCCACTGCGGCACATCAAGGAACAAACCGCCTGAAACCCAGCCTTGCGTGAGCGATATAAACATTGAAACGCTCCCGAGCGAAATAAGGATAAATAACGGCTCTTCAGTCGATTTCGAGCTCACCGCCTCAGTCAAAGGAACTGAATCAAACTTGAAGCTCAACATTACGGGCCTTCCAGACGACTGGTTCTCAATAACTCCTGAGACGTTCGACTCTTTAACTGACAAGTCGGTGAACTACTCGGTAAGTTTGAGCATTCCTTCAAATGCAAATGGCACGAGGGACATTCAATTCCAGCTGATGGGAGCGCATCTAAACAGTTCTGTTTATACAACTAGCCTGGTCATAGTGGTGCCCTCAGTACAGCGCTGCAGCCTGCTGTGCAAAGACAACCTGACCCTTGACTCAAACAAATGCATCTGCATATGCAACATAACCTGCCTCAGGCTGGAAGATGTTGATGTCATGTCATGTTCATGCATAAATACCAACCCGATAAATGCTCCAACCCCGCCTGCAAAACGCAATGAACCAAAATACGCAATGCTAAGCCCTCTTGTTTTCGTATTAATCATACTGGCGCTTCAGCTCATATGGATTATACCCCTGCTAGCCCTCCTGCGAATAAAAAGGATTATTTAGCCTTTTTTCTACTTGTGAGAATTACAAATGCAATTATAGCAACGAATATGAGACCCAGTGCTAAGGAGTATGTGCCTGCTGACAAGATTGCTGCAATATAAGGTGACTCCGCAGTTTTAGGCGGATAGGTCACGCAGGAGCTGCTGCAAACTTCGCTGCAGCATATCCCAGAGTAGCAGTTGTTATTCAACGAGCATGAGAGTCCATTGCATTTCCCGCAGTCAACGCTGCATGTAGAGCAGTTCTCATCCCTGCTGCAAACTCCGTCCCCGCATCCTGCTGCCAGCAATGGAGCTAGCAGGCTCACGAGAACAATAAGCGTTAAAGTCCACCTCATACTTATTTTTGCTCATTTTTAGAATAAATACCTTTGCTTTTTGTTAAGTAAACCTTAAATCTACCCACTTCTTTACATCTATTCTTTCTTCTCTCTCTTCTTTCATTTCAAAATAAAAACAGGCGACCAGAAAACTGGTTGCCGGAGGGAGAAAATGACAAAGCATCTCTCCCCCAGCACCAGACAACAAATTGTAGATTCAGTTAGGAGAGGCAACAATAAAAACCTTGTTGCTCAGGTGTTCGGGGTATGCAGGAAAACAGTGTGGGAGTGGTGTGTCAGGGCATTCCACCCAGGTTACGAGTCCTTCAGGGACAGGAGGGCAGAACCACAGCCCAGAAAGATTACCCCTGAAGTTGAGAGGGCAATCCTTGCAATGAGGGTAGCATTTGAATGGGGCACTGCAAGGATACAGCAAGGCCTTGTTTCCCTGCCTGATTTTGCAGAGGAGGCTGTTGAGAAAATCACAGGCTGCGTGATGCCGGTGCTCAGCCTTTCAAGAGTTGCAATCAATGAAGTTCTCAGGAAGCACCACCTGAACGGCTATCCTGTGAGGCAGGACAACTGGAAGTTCTTCAGGGCTGAAAAGCCTGATGAGCTGTGGCAACTTGACATAAAGGGGCCTTTCACAGTTGCAGGGAAGAAGTTCTACATTGTTGTATGCATAGATGACTACAGCAGGTACCTCATCCTGTGTGAGCTTCTCAATGAATGCCCGACAACTGAGATGATAACCTCCCTGCTCTCAGCATGCATAGGCAGGACAGGCAGAAAACCTGAGAAGATTCTCACGGACAGGGGAGCGCAATTCCAGGAAACATGGAAGAAGTGGTGCAGCAGGAATGTGATTGAATCTCTGTTTGCGCATCCCCACTACCCTCAGGACAAGGGGAAGGTGGAGAGGTGCATCAGGAACATAGCTGATGAGTTTGTGAAGCTGCTGAGGAAGTTCCCTGAATGGCTTGGCAGGCTTGGGGAGTATATGCAGTGGTACAATGAGAAGAGGTTTCACAGGGGAATAATGGATTATCCTGCAAGGCTGTACCTGTAGTGAGGCGTGTAGATATGAAGTTTACTTAACACTTTTCTCAAATTTCCTGTAGGTTAGGAAGAAGGCGCTCCAGTAAATCAGCATCCATACTGCAAAAATAATCCATCCCAGATGCACATGGACAGTCTCAGTTGCAGCACCCTGACCCTCGTAGTACCCTGTGAGGCAGATGGCTACCACTCTTGTTATGTTTGCGAGATATGTTCCCATCATCCCAAGTAGCAGAAACATAATATTTTTATCCCTGGGCATTTTTCTAAAGTAGTAAAAAACAACAGCAACTGTTAGGAGATAAGCCCCCATCGATTCGACCCCGGTGCAGTCGAAGACTATGGTGACGTCCAAAATCTCTCCTGTCTTAGTAGCGAACATAACGACATTGTCAACGGAGTAGGCTCCGATTCCCATGAGTTTAAGAATGAAAACAGTAATCATCACCACAGGCATTTCAAGAGGAGCCCCGGCTACGGCCATCCAGTCCCTCAGTTTATCATAGAGGTGAAAAAACAGAAAAGAGAAAAATGGGATTAAAGAGGGGATTATCACTTCCCTGTGGCCTACAAATGCAAGGAAGATAAGCGTCAAGCCAGAAATGAGGATAGAGAAATCATCAATTGAATACGGAGGATTCCCTACGCCGAGCTGAATATTTGCGAAGCTGAATATGCATATGAGAATGCCAAAAAACACGGCAATAATCTTCTCGTTCTTGCTCAATTTTCTTTTCTTTGCTTTTGAGAGATGAATCACAATCGCGGCAGTTGCCAGCCAGATTAAAATCAGCAGATGCCCTGTCAAGCTCGGCGGCTGTATAAACAACCATGCAAGTAGAGACAGTGTGACAAATACCAGCCAAACTTTAATTTTATCCATGTTAATATTGTAAAGTTCAGTAATTTAAAACCATGGTGTCATCATTACAAAATCTTAGATTATGCGGCTCTGTAGAAAACCTCAAAGTTTGGTGCTAATCAAACAGTCACTATTCTTCTCACAACCTGATTGGAAAGCATTCAAAATTCGACAAAAGACGAAGTTTCTGGATTTACGAGGGGAATGCAAAATGATTTCTACAAAGCCAGATTATGCGTAAGATTTAAATATAAGTAATACGAAAACTATATAACGAGGTGGAATTTATGAATACGAAAATAACATTGTTTGCGTTTCTTATGCTAGTGCCGGCAATTTTTGCGCCACCACCGGTTTTTAGCTGTGGCAACTACAACGCGACCCTGCAGTCTGTAACTCCTGTCAATGGAGACTACAACTGGACATACTTAGTATGTCAGAGCGCACCACCTGCAATAAGCCACTGGGTTCTTGAAACCTGCATCTGCACAGAAAGCTCAGACCCAAGCACCTGCAGAGGTGTGATACTCGATTATGGTTCAAGCGTACCTGATTGGAATCGTCATATTGAATACGGCACCGACCCAACGACCGGTATAACTGGCTTGAAGTTTGATGAACTTCCGGAGTTCCGTGGTTGCGAGACCTTCTGGTTTGTGGTTGGTACGAATTATAACCCAATAAGCACAATTGGAGGGATAAAAGCTGGAAGCACTGGAAAGTGCAATTACACTGTGACAGGTCCAGCACATCAACCGCCCTCAGCTCCAGAATTTCCGTCGATAGCTGTACCGTTTATAGTGGCGGCAGGAGCAGCGACCTTTGTCTATACTCTTAGGAGAATGAGCTGATTTTGATTTTTTTCTTTTATTTTTAAATATCGTCGTTCGTATTACGGAAGGTTTATATACTACCTGTAATCAAATAATACTGCGAATACATAATGCATGAGGTGAGTTTATATGAAAAATGGCATCCTAATCGCCGTGCTTTTGCTTGCATTAACCCCGACGGTTTTTGCATGCGTATGTACAGACTATAGTGTATCCTTTAACAATGTAACAAGGGTGCCTATTAACGGCGGTAAGTATAACTGGAGCTATACGGTATGCAGGACCCAGAGTAATGCAATAAAATACATTATGATTCAAACTTGCATATGCACAAACAAGAGCTTCAACGATTGCATATACTCCTATGGATCCAATGCCGGTGCTGGCGTAAAGCTGAACTACACCACGGATGCGACGACAGGCATAACAGGCCTGAAGTTCTACGATCTGCCAAGCTTCAACGGTTGCAAGAAATTCTGGTTTGTTACCAATGAAGATTACAACCAGATAAACACAACTGCGGGAATAAAGATAAAGGATTACAACCTGAAGTGCAACTACACTGTAAAAGGACCACAGCACATACCAATCTCAGCACCAGAGTTCCCGTCAATTGCAGTGCCACTGATAATCTCACTCGGGGCAGCCTCATTCATCGCAATGAGGAAAACCTCCTGAGCATCCATTTTTAGTGTTTTTTCTTCATATGACACGAAAGATTTAAATAGACATGATATGTAAATATAAATTGGAGGTATTTGTATGAACAAGTTGTCTACCGTAATGAGTATATTACTATTAATTGGGTTAGTGAGTGCAGTTCCAGTCTGCACAAAACACGCCACAGACGGCAGTCTTGGCGACTGGGGCCTTAACGCCCTGAAGAATAGCGCAAATTGGGGCACGAACACCACATGGGTTCCAAATTCTGGAGTGCGGTATATAGTAGAAGATAACTACAACCCCAGATATGCTAGTGGGAGCAACTTACCCGGTGTCCATATAATGGGAATAGGGAGTTCATTCATATTTTACGATGAGCCAAAAGTTCTAACGAAAGACGGAAATCTTGTTCCTGAACCATATGGGCATGAGGAATTTGACAATGAGGCTTTCTACTTCGACCAGGACGCTGACTGCATATACCTAACAATCATAACTTCAGAAGCACCGAACGCACAAGGTGATGCTGCTCCATCAGACCTTGCGCTGAATATGGACAATGATCCAAACACAGGGAAATTCGGTTATGAATACGGGGTGAAACTTGAGAGTTACCACGCACCACTGACACTGTTTGGTTTATACTCAAACCCTGATTGGCAAGTACCTTATTATGTACCACAAAACAAGCCAAACATCTTCGGCAGTGGTACTTATATAGAGCAGGTCAAGGGGGTATACACAGAGCTCAAGGATGACAATAGCAATGGAGTATACGACAATGGATACCCAAACTACGTAATACAGCTTGCAATACCAAAATCAAGTGTGGGAAACCCAAGCAACCTTGGATTTGATAGCTTCCACATGTCAGAGTACTGTGGAAACGACCACATACCGGCACCAGAGTTCCCGTTCATTCTAGTGCCTCTGGCAATAACCGCAATAGCTCCAGTGCTCGGCTACTACATATCCAAGAGACAAAATTAGATTTTTTTATTTTTTCTTTCTTATTTTATTTATTTGAAAACTGAATAGTTTACCCCTTTTTGTCACAATAGGCTTCTCCCTCCTTACCCTTATAGTCCCTACGTCCTCCCACACTTCAAAAGAAAGATCCCTTCCTCCCTTACTTCTTTTCCTAAGTCCGTCATAAACAGCATCAATGACCTTTTTCTCATCCAGCTTTCCCAGGCTGGGGGTTACCAGTATATCCATGTGGGTGAAACCTTTCTCATCTTCCTCTTCAACCAGCTGGTAGTCAGTGCTTGAACCGCCAAACATCGCCGGCAAATCCTCTTCAAGCACATCCACCATGTCACTTCCGATAAGAGTCATACCCTCCCCTGTGAGCTTCTCAAAACTCCTTATATTATATACAACGTCTGCCATGCCTAGTTTTTCATACCCGCATCTGCATTTCAGCTTCTCCATAACTCCATAATCCCCCATTTCAACATTAAGAAGACGCTTTCTGGCAAACTGCGATAGGGATGTCAAGAGAAAGGCATTAACACTGATTCCAAAGTCCTTTATCTCTCTTTTATACTGAATCATGGCCAATCTGTTGCTAAGGAGATGTGTATCATCGCAATTTGAGGGTTTTCTGCAACCGAAACTTATAACCCCGATCTCAGATGCCGCATACCAGGGTATCACCTCAGCCCCCGTACCCTCAATCTCTTTTCTCTTTGTTGGCGTGAGAGGTTCACCTGTCACAAGAAAAACTACCCCGTCAATATCAGTTCCTGAATCGACTGCAGATTTGCAAGCTCTCAGAGCGGAACTAACGAAAGTTGTTACGCAGCATCGTGAATTCTCTTTAACAACTGCTGAGATTTTTTTAGTCACTTCGTTTACATAATTCATATCCACCCATTTCATTTTTGGAAGTGGGATGCCTATCCTCCTCGCTTCGTAGGTCATCGAATCAATCATGACTCTGTTTTTGATTGATGAATATAGGTTGCCTTTTCCTATTTTTGGAAACCATCTTGCCTGCGAGAACCATCCGACGGGAGTATTCCCAAGCTTTCCATATCTCAGAACGCATATCATTCCCAGGCCAGTCGGCATCCACACTATTTGTGGCGTATCGACCAAATCATGCACATATTGCATCACTGCAAAATCCTCAGCGCTTTCAGTAAGGGAATTGAAGTCAACCATGGTTCTTGTCCCTGAGCTTCTCGTAGCCCCAGTTGTTATCTCCAGCCCAGAATGGAAAAGAATGTTATCAAAGTCGCTTTCCTTAAAAGTGAAACTCCTTCCGTTTCTAACACAAACGTTCTTTCCCTTAAACTCATTTATTCCCACATACACTCCTTCCTCCGCAAGCTCCCGGAGCGCTCCCTCAACTCCTCTGCTGTCAACTAGTGACTTTACATCACTGAACTCAAAATTTGCCGATTTGAGAAGCTTTAGAAAAGGGCTATCCTCATTTTCGTATACTGCCCTCTTCACAATGCCTAAAAAATCTTCACTCCTGCTCTCACGTTTTTTGGATACCTTCTCAACAGCATCCTCAATCGATAGACTTTCCTTAAAAAAATTTCTTAGACCCCTGCATGCTCTAACATACCCAATTAAATCTGAAAAGATGGACATAACTAGCGTCTCTTTTTTTGAATCTGGAAACTTAGTATCTTACCCCTTTTTGTCACAATAGGTTTCTCCCTCCTCACTCTTATTGTCCCTGCATCTTTCCACATCTCAAAAGAAAGATTCCTGCCTATACTCCTCTTCCTCAGGCTGTCATAAACAGCATCAATGACCTTTTTCTCATCTACCTCTCCCAGACTGGGACTCACCAGGACGTCCATGTGGGTGAAACCTTTCTCATCCTCCGCCTCAACTAACTGGTAGTCAGTGCTTGAACCGCCAAACATTGCCGGCAAATCCTCTTCTAACACATCCACCATGTCACTTCCTATGAGAGTCATGCCCTCCCCGGTGAGCTTCTCAAAACTTCTGACATTATACATCTTCTCCCTGAATCCATGTTTACTAAAGCCGCAAGAACAACTTTCACTCTTAAGCACGCCGTGGTCACCCAATTCGACATTTATCATTATCTTCGAAGCATGCTCAAGTAATGAAGTAATCAGAAAAGAATCAACCGAGATTCCAAAATCTTTTATCTGTCTCTTATACTGCACTACTGCCAATGAATCGCTCCAAAAGTGCATATCATCGCAATGTTTATGCTTATAACAGCCTTGGGCTATCCCGCCTGTCTCTGATGCAGCATAGCCCGGTATCACTTTTGCCCCTACTTTCTCCATCTCCCTTCTCCTAGTTGGGGTAATTGGCTCTCCGCCGCATCCTATTACAACTCCATCGATATCCAAGCCCATCTTCTCAGCCTCATTGCAAACTCTTACACCTGAGCTTGGGAAATTTCGGAGGAAGCATCTCGAATGCTCCTTCATAATGCTGGCGACTTGTTTTGCTATCTTGGTGCAATGATTCAAATCAACAAACTCAGGAGTAAGTACTCTAGCACCCAGCAATCTTGCTTCATACATCATGATTCTGGGAAGCAGGATTCTTTTTATAGTAGGGTAAGCGTTTCTGATATTCAGGCTGGGCACCTCTACAGTTTGTGAATAGCAGCCAGCCACCGGAATCCCTGTTTTAAAAGAAGTAAGCGCCGCTTGCTGGGCCAATAAACCCGGAGACCAGATCACTCTGGGATGGTCCGTCAATTTAAGAACGTAATCTGCGAAGAGGCTGTTGTAACATCTTTCCTCCATTCTCTTAAAATCCACCAGCACTCTCGTTCCCTGGCTTCTAGTCCCACCTGTGGTCATTTCAAAACCGCCACTGAAGGTGTTGTCAAAATCCGATTCCGAGAACTTTATTCTTTTGCCTTTCCTAACCCACTCCTTTTTCCCCTTGAATTCCTCTATTGTCACATATGCTCCTTCATCTGCAAGTTGCTTCAGAGTTCCTTCCAATCCCGAGCTGTCAACTAGGCTTTTGATATCTTTGAACTCATAGCCCACAGTATTGAAAATCCTGTAGTACGGGCTTTTTTTGTTGCTGTAAACTCGCTCCAGCATAAGCAGAAAATTCTCTTCCCTGTTCTCAAGCCTTCGCTGCATCTCCTCTATGCTTTCCTCTACAGTTATCTTATCCTTGAGGAATTCTCTCATGCCGCTCAAGGAACCTGAGAGCATCTTAAACTCGGAAAATAAGCCCATTTTACCTCACATTAAATTTAGGCAGTTATTATTTAAATAGGCATCATAAGGATTTATAAAGATAAATGTGCACAATCAACTACCAGAAGTTCCTGCTGGTTTACAGAAGATTTACATGCAGATATCTAAGAAACACTACCCTATATGCGCTAGAAACTAATTGGAGGCGAATCTTTGAACAAAAATGCCATACTGTATTTTCTCCTCAGCGCTATTGCAATATCTTCCAACTATATAGTAAACAGAGCAGGGCTTAAGCAAGGACTTGATCCGGTTTCCTTTGCGTTGACGTCAGGTGTCATTGCAGCCATTTTCTCTTCCATTTATATAATACCAAAAACCAGAGAACTTAAAATGTTCAGCAGGCCCGAGTGGCTTAACCTCATAATTCTTGGTGTGATTGCTTCAGGTACCTCAGCTCTGACAAGATTCTGGGGCTTATCTCTGACCACTGCAGTAAATGCAAGCCTCCTATCAAGATCCAATATACTATTCACTGTCCCAATCGCATACATAATGCTAAATGAGAGAATATCAAAAATGGCATGGCTGTCAGTATTCATAATTCTAAGTGGTTGTTTCATCTTGAGCACTGGCGGCGCCCTAATAACTCCACAAACGGGGGATTTGATAATAATCTTTTCTGCGCTTCAAGTTGCATTTGCCAACTGTCTTGCAAAGAAAGTAATGATTCGAATTCCGGCGGGAACTGTTTCAATGTTAAGATTAATTATAGGTGCCATATTCATGCTGATTTCAGTACCCATATTCATGGGTCCGAGTGCATTTTCATCACTTTTTGATGGGTTTTGGTACGTTATAGTGTCCGGTGTATTAACCGTAACCTACGTCTTTGGTCTTTATAGAGGAATTGGGCTGTCAAATGC
>Ga0315281_10010118_pt1 | contig 13024 bp, 14 predicted proteins | sample YL17G07_0_MG_FD_204540 | JGI IMG/M metagenome (GOLD analysis project Ga0315281, IMG submission 204540) | Sediment microbial communities from Yellowstone Lake, YNP, Wyoming, USA - YL17G07_0 | ecosystem: Environmental > Aquatic > Freshwater > Lake > Sediment | place: USA: Wyoming | collected... | reverse complement strand
GCACGGCGCCGCGGCATTGCAGCGCCGCACCGAGGCGCTGGGCGCACTGACCCGCCATGCCGATGCGCGTGTGCGTGCCGATGCTTGTCATTATCTGAGCTTCAGCGGCGACGCGCGGGCATTGCGTTTTGTCGAGTCGCTGCTGAACGACGCCGACGCCCAAGTGCGCGAGATCGCGCGCGAGAGCGTGGATGCCTTGCATGTAGTTCAACGGCCGTTGTTAGGTTGACCGGCTAGAAACTATATTTCAGTTCGCTGAACATTCCTTGATTGGGTTTCAATCTGCCGAAATACGAACTCCTGGCGCCTTGATAGATTTCGCCGCCTGCGGTCGCCTTCATGCGGTCGGTGACGGCATAACTAATAAGCGGCCGAAGGAAGGCGTTATGTTGCGTGATGTTGGCGACCACTAACAGCTCGGCCTCCAGTGTGTCGTTCAACCATTTATTGCCGAGGCGCGCAGTCCAGCCGTAACTTACACGCGCTTGCTGGCCATCAGTGATGGCGTTTTGGAGCGCGAGCTCGCGTTGTAACGCATCAGGGATGGATTGCGGATCATTGAAATTACGCACCCAGCGTCCGAACACTTGCAGATTGAGGTTCAGACTCTCGGAGAAGGTCCGATCAAAACCCGCCACGTAATAGAAGTACGGGTTCATGACTGAAGGATCCCCCCCATTTTTGTCTTGGGTAGAGAAATAAGCCGCCTCGGCGCGAAAACCATAGCGCCCGAAATTGTGCGCCACATCGGCGCCCAGCACGTTGATACGATCGTAATGCAGTTCCACTTGCGGTCCCGCCGCATCGATACCCAGCAGGCGTGCACCGGGCAACAAGTTATGGCCGCGCAAATAACTCACCGACCAATCCAGGTCGCCGCCGGTTCGATTCAGCTTGAGTGCAACTTCACCGTCGGCCAAGGTGTGGGCAGGCCGGGTTTCCACGCTTGCACCGCCCTGTGCCAGGCTCGGAATTTTCGCAGGTTCGAAAAACGGCGTGGCGAATATCGTGAAGGTGAGTTCGTTGGAGAGGTAGTTGTCCCATTTCACCGCACTAGTGCCGAAGCGCTGGTCTTCTTCAAAGGGTAACAGCACGACATAATCATGCGGCGTCAAATTGTCGGTGGGATTGATGCCGTCGGCGCGTCCCCAAGCGACGATCTGTTTGCCGACGCGTAAGTCGGAACGCTCGAAGTGCAGCGCGAGATAAGCTTCCAGCAAGCTGCTATGCGTTTTGGCGTCGCCAGGTAGATCGGAGTTGGTAACGCGCGCTTCCAGTTTTCCATCGACGCGGTCGCCGAATTTAGGCACGGCTTTGATCTGCGCCGTGGCGCCGAAAAAGCCGTTTGTATTATCCAGTGAGTGCGATGAGCGGTAGTAGTCGCCACGCACTGCGCCGCTTGCGCTTTGCTCGTTCCAAAACGCTTGCCAGTCAGAGACCGAGGTTTGCTCCGCTTCGACGATCGCGGCGGATTGCGCACGCGCTGCGCCGTCCATCGCACATAATAAGACTGCTGCAAACACGCGAGACTTCATTCGCGCTCCAGGTAACGCGTCGTGAACAAATCGTCCGCGAGGCTGAGTCCGCTTTCAACGCTATCGAAAGTCAGAATGGTTTTATGCGCGGTTTGATGGTTGATCATTTCGCGCCGCAGCGCGACCCAGCGTTGGGTGTCGGGCTCGACCATTTTGTGATTGCCGGTGATCTGCGTTTTGAGCAGTCGCCCGCTCAGGTCGTAGTACTCGACCTTGGCTTCCAGGAAATTGTCTTTGCGCACCCAGATGGTCTTTTTGCTGTAACCGCTGTCGTGCTTGACCGTATCGTCCTTGGGAACGGACTCGATCACGTAGCAATCTTGCCCGCTCAGATTTTCGGAGCGCAGCACGCTATGCGTGTACGCATCCACCTTGGGCAATGAAATATCGCCATAGGAAAAATCCGAGCCGACGAAGCTGTCCTTTTTGTTGTTCGCCACCAGGCGCCGGCTCTTCTTGAGCGCAGGCAAATAGATCCACTGGTCGTCGTCGCCCTCGGAATGTTCGATCTGGAGAAACCCGGTGCCCTTGATATCCGCCGGAGTCGCAAATCTCACCAACAGACTCGAATCGACGCCGTTTTTTTGCAGCTTGGAAACCGTGGTCGTTTTGCGCTCCCGGGTCTGGTCTTTGTCGTTCACCAACACCATGGTCGCATCGCTCTTCAGCGTCTTGGTTTTGGTGACGAAGAAGTTTTTCTCCATGATCTCGTGCGCGCCGAGTTCGGCGGCGTGCGCCGGCATCTGCAGCACCAGTCCCATCACAGCGGCGAAAAGAGCGTCCGGTATGCTTAGGCTCATATTCATGGGCGCGATCCTTCCGTGGCTAACGCAGAGTTGAATAGGACGGCGCGCTTATCTCCGAACACGAAGCGCGGTTTGAAGATCATCATCATGGCTCGCAGGAACAACAAGGCCGACGCCGAACTCACCAGCATCGTGGCCATCACCATCACCGCCAGACGGGTATAAAAACCGAAGCCCGAGGCCAGCAGCACGGAGTATCCGCCCGCCACCGAAAGAGCGACGAACAGAATGGCTTTGCCGGACGTGAGCAGGGAGTCGCGCGTTGCGGTAAACAGATCGGCGTTTTTCGCCAGCTCTTCGCGGAACCTGAACAGCAAATACAATTCGTAGTCCGCGCCGATGCCGATCGCCATAGCCGCCGTCGTGGCGGTGCCCATGTCGAGCGGTACGCCTAACCAACCCATGAGTCCGAAATTCGCCAAGATGATGATGAGCAGCGGCAGGACGACAAACAATCCGCCGACCAAGGAGCGCAACGCGAGGCTGGAGAGCAAAAATACCACCAGGGCCATTTGCGCCATGTTCTGGAATTTTCCGCTGGTGAGCACTTCGTTAATGGCAATGGTTTGGGCCAAGCCGCCACCGAAGTGCACCGTGGTACCGGGCGGAAATTCGTCGGCAATAATTACTTGTGCGCGCTTGTAGAGCGACTCCGCGTACGCGGTGCTGTCGTCTTTCAGGTACACGAAGATCACCGCTTTTTGATAGTCGTTATCGACGAAACTATCGAAATCCTGCGGATCGCCGGAGAGCGAATACAGCAGCAGATATTGCGCGATCAAATCGCGCTGCTCGGGAACGGTGTAATACGCCGGATCATCGGCATGCATCGCCTGGTTCATGCGCTTGAGCAAATCCGCGAGCGATTGGGTTTTGCCGACTTGCGGCTGACTTTCCAGGAACGTTTGCAGCTTGACCATGCCTTGCAATACTTTGGGGTCCTTGATGCTGTCCGCTCCCTGGCCTTCGATCAGAAAGAACAGCGAGCCGGTGCCCGCGAGGCGTTCGTTCAAAATGGCATCGTCATGGCGAACTTCGCTGCTGGCGTTGTTGTAACGCTTCAGGCTGTTGTCGGTGTGGAGTTTGAGCACGCCGAGAAAAGCGATGGCGATCAACCCCAATGCACCGCCCAATATCCACGGTGCGCGACCGCCTACGAGATTGGTTGCGAGACTATTGAGCATTCGATCAAGAATGCCGCTGCGTTGCTCGCTCTCGACCTCGCGCGTCTTGGGTGCAGGCAACCAGCTGCGCAATACCGGAATCAAGCTCATTTCCAGAATCAGCGCGCCGAGCACGCCACTGCCTGCGAAGATTCCGAAATGCTGCACCACGGAAATTCCGGCCGTCGCCAAGGAATAAAACGTGATCGCGGCGATCAGGCCGGCCGTGATCATGGCAGGACCAACGCGCACCAACGATTCGATCACCGCATCTTTGCTGATCTGCTTGTCGGAAAGACCCTGTTCCGGCAGCGCCTTGAGGCGGTGATATTCTTCGTAATAGCGCTTGAGAATTTGTATGGCGTGACCCGCCGCGACCGCCATGATCAAAATCGGCGTGGTGGTATTCATCCCATCCATATGCACGTTGAACAAACCCATCAGACCCAAACCCCAGACCACACTCATGAGTGCGGTGAGAACGGGCAGCAACATGCCTTGGAAACTGCGGAACGACCAATATTGAATCGCCATGATGATCAGCAGCGCGACGCCAAACCACATCGGCATCTTCATCATGTGAAACTCAAACCACGCGAGGTCGATCGGTACGCCGCCGAGATAAATGTCCACTGTGGCATCGCGTTCCGCGTCAGTGACTTTGCGAATCGCGCTGTAAAGGGCGCTATAACTGGGGTTCTCTTTGTTGATTTTAAAATCGGCGATCACCGCTGCGGTCCTGCCGTCTTGCGAGGCGAGAGCGTTGATGTAAATCGGATTGGACGCGACCGCCGCCTTCAGGCGCGCGATATCTTCGGCCGATCGCGGTAGCGTATCCAGCAAGCCACGCACCTGCATGCCGTCCGCCGTGCCTTTAATTTCTTTGGCTTGGCGCGCAGCGAGACTGTTGATGTTGTGGCGGACGGCTTCCGGAATCGCCTCGATTCCGGCTTGGATGCGCTGAATTTTCGCCAAGACGGCGGGCTGGTAAATATCCCCCTCCTTGGGTGCGATACCGATCATCGTAAAGTTGCGGCCACCGAATACGCTTTCGAGCAATTTGGTGGCTTTGACGTAGGGGTGCGATTGCGGTGCCCAGAGGTCCGGATCCATGTCGATTTTCAGACTGGATATTTGGGCGCCGAGAAATACGGTCACACCGAGAATCGCCAGCATCACTAAACTGCGCCGACGGAGAATGAATTCCACATACAGCCTTAACCAACTCCTTGCTTTGTTCATGACGCGTTTCCTCCTGCTTTCCGTTTTAAAATTCAGTGACACTTACTGGGTGTTTTGCAGTCCATCAAAGGTGCCGAGCTGCGGGTGTTGCTTACAGATGTAAGCGCGGTAGCGACTTAAAAATTAATTGCAGCGTCCGCCGCTGCCGGCCGCGCCGACGATGAGCACGCTCAGAATCCACCCGCGAAAGCGAATCAACCCTTGGCAAAAGTTCTTCAACATAACTACCTCCGTTTAGTTTTGGCGGGTTTTTTAGCGACTGAGGGAGCGCGGCGTTTTGGTTGCGCGCGCAGGGTTTCCAGATATTGCATCAGCCCGGCGCCGCACTCGTACAGCAGATTAATGTCATGACCGCTCTTGGCCATGCCGACGCAGCCTTCGATGGCAGCGACGATGAAGATCGCCGCTGCGCCGGTGTTGACGTCGGTGCGCACCGAGCCTTCCCGCTGGCCGCGCTCCAGAGCGTCGCTGATGCCACCGCGCCAAAGCAGAAATATCCGCGCGATGCGCTTGCGAAAACCCGCGTCCAGTGCCGACACTTCCTGCGCAAGGTTGTTCAGCGGACAGCCGTTGAAGACTTTTTCCTGCGCCATCGCGCAGCCTTCCATTTCAAGTGTGCGCAACATCGCGTCGACCGGATCGCCGCTCGTCAGCGGCACGATCCACTTTCGCTGCACCACCTCTTCCAGGATTTCATCCACCACCGCGTAGCCCAACGACTTCTTGTCCGGAAAATGATGATAGAGCGCGCCTTTGGTGACATTGGTGTTGGCGATAATATTGCTCAGGCTCGCCGCATGAAAACCATGCACGCGGATTTCATCAAAGGCTGCTTCCAGCAGCACACGGCGAGTTCGATCGGCGTCGCGAGTTAACATACCGGGCAGTATGTATGTGGAGATTCAGCGCGTCAACCCGTACAAGGGATTAGACCGCGGGACGTTCCCTGACCACGATTCTTGTCAGACTAAACAGTCCGCGCAATTTGCGTAGCCACACAAAAAAATCGTAATCTGCGCACCACGCGCAATATTCGGCGCGGCAGTTAGCACACAAACACATTCCACAGGCGCGAAACGAAGGAGTAGTGATGAACGTGAAAGACAGTAACGGCAACGCCCTCAGCGACGGCGACTCGGTGCAGGTCATTAAAGACTTAAAAGTCAAAGGTACATCCGTGACATTAAAACGCGGAACGGTCATAAAAAATATTCGCCTGACCGACGACGAGGAACAAATCGAATGCAACGCGGATAAAGTCAAAGGCCTGGTGCTAAAAACCTGTTTTTTGAAAAAGGTTTAGTTGGCGAAACAGGCTCCGTTGCGCAGCGTACAGCACGAGCTCGCTGAGGCACTATTCCTCGCGCGCAACACTCTTGATGATATAGCCGCCGGACTTTTCGTCGTACTCAAGCGCGAGCAGTTTGCGGGTTTGTGCTTCTTCCAGCAGTTCGCCGAACGAGCGGAAGCCGTGGTAACTCTCGTTGAAGCCGGGGTTGCGGCGTTTCAGTGCCTGTTTGACCATCGAGCCCCATACTTTTTCTTCTTCACCGCGTTCTTCGAACAGGGCTTGCACGGTTTCCATCACGACGTCGAGCGCTTCCTGGCGTTTGTCGTCTTCGGAGGGTGGTGCGGAGGTGGTTGGCTTCTCCGTTTTCTCGGCGGTCGTGCGGCGACGGCGTGCGGCGCGCGGTTTCGCTGCCTCGCGCACCAGGTCGTCGTAGAAAATGAACTCGTCGCAATTGGCGATCAACAGGTCAGAGGTTGACTGTTTTACACCGACGCCGATCACTACTTTGTTGTTCTCGCGCAGCTTGCTGACCAGCGGCGAAAAATCCGAGTCGCCGCTGATGATCACGAACACGTCCACGTGCGACTTGGTGTAACACAGGTCCAGCGCATCGACGACCAGGCGGATGTCGGCGGAGTTTTTCCCCGACTGGCGCACATGCGGGATCTCGATCAATTCGAACGCTGCCTCGTGCATCGCCTTCTTGAATTCTTTGTAGCGTTCCCAGTCGCAATACGCTTTCTTGACGGTGATGCTGCCTTTGAGCAGCAGGCGCTCCAGGACTTTTTTAATGTCAAACGCCGCGTACTTGGCATCGCGGACGCCGAGCGCGACATTTTCGAAGTCGCAGAACAGGGCCATGTTTTGGGTTTTGGTTTTGGTAGTCATGAAAATCTCGGTGGTTGCTCGCCTTAGGGGCGGTTGCTCATACAGCGTAGCAAGTAGGACAGCTTTTTTGAATCGGGCCGGTAAAGTGCGCGGCACTCACCTTACGTCGGCGGTGCCATCACAGCGGAGTTGTAGGGATGCCGGCGTGTGATCAAGCCGCTGAATAAAAATACATCGAGCAGGTTTTCGTAAGACTGCGGAGCGATCGCCACGTCGCCGGACCAGCAGCCGAGGTTTTGATACGCGGCGATGGTGCGTGCCAGCACGCTGCGCTCCACGTCGGGAAAAAATCCGGCGTCGGCTTCCAGCGCAGCGATTTCCGTAGCGGGGGCGCAGTGCGCAAAAGCACGTGCGCGGCGATAGGCGCGCATGAACGCGCGGGCCATGTCGGTGTGCAGCCATTCTCGTGTAGCGCACAGGCTGCTGAACGCGACCGGGCCGACTGCGTCACCGACTGCGGCGACGACATAACCGACACCGTCGTGCTCCAACTGCTGCGGTGCTGGACCTTGCAGGTGGACGTAGTCGCCTTGCCCGTTGCGAAACGCGTGTTCGATTGCGCCGACGTCACCGGCGTCGATCACGCTCAGTTGCGCGAAGTCCACGCCGTGGCGATGCAGGCCGTACTTGAGCATCGCCAACGGTTGGAAGAAGTGATCCACCAACACGCTTTTGCTCGCGAGGCTACGCCACGTGAAGTCCGGTTCGGGTTTGCGGCCGGCGATAAAAAATCCATCACGTACGTTGATTTGCGCGAAATGTACGATGTGTAAAGCTGCGCCCCGTTCGAGCGCCGCGAAGCTGGTGGCGACCGCTGACTGCGCGACGTGGCAGGCGCCGTCGGTGAGACTGTCGGGCACCGTGCGTGTGGGTGTGGCAACGGTATAGGTGGGTTCCAAGCCTTCGTCGCGCAAATAGCCGCCGGCGATGCTCAGCAGCAGCGGGCTGTAAAATGCCGAGTGGCGCAGGGCCATGATGTTGATTTGCGTCATGCGAACGCCACGCTGAATCCAAATTAGGCTTTATTCCCCGACCGCCCGGAACTGGGACGCGCCTGCGGTTTACCGCCGCGCGGGCCACGCGGTGGCTGCGGGCCAGAACGGGGTGCGCCGCCTGGCCTTCCACCCGGGCTACTGCCGGCACGCGGTGGATGTTTTTTCGCGGCACCATGTTGCGGTTTCGCACCGCCACCACCCCCGCCGCGACGCGGTGCGCCGTTGCGGCCGTTGGGAATCACTTCGGCCTTGATGGACGGGTTAGGCGCGTAACCTGCGATCACGACTTTGGGCACTTCGCTCTTCAGCACGCGCTCGATGTCTTTGAGCAATTTGTGTTCGTCGACGCACACTAACGACAGTGCTTCACCGGCGTTGCCGGCGCGGCCGGTGCGGCCGATGCGATGCACGTAATCTTCCGGCACGTTGGGCAATTCGAAATTCACCACGTGCGGTAACTGGTCGATGTCCAAACCGCGCGCCGCGATGTCGGTGGCCACCAACACGCGCACCACGCCTTGTTTGAACTCGGCCAATGCGCGGGTGCGTGCGCCCTGGCTCTTGTTGCCGTGAATGGCGGCGGCGGTGATGCCGTCCTTTTCCAATTGTTCGGCCAGCCGGTTGGCGCCGTGTTTGGTGCGGGTAAATACCAACACCTGCTGCCATTTGTTCGAGCCGATCAAAAATGACAACAACTCGCGCTTGCGCTCGCGGTCGACGGGATGGACCACTTGCGTGACGAGTTCGGTGGTGGCATTGCGCCGCGCGACTTGCACGTACGCGGGCGAGTTCAACAGGCCGTCGGCCAGTTGCTTGATTTCATCGGAGAAGGTCGCCGAAAACAGCAGGTTCTGCCGCCGTTTGGGCAACAGCGCGAGAATTTTGCGAATGTCGCGAATGAAGCCCATGTCCAACATGCGGTCGGCTTCGTCGAGCACCAGAATTTCAACTTTGGACAGGTCGACGGTTTTTTGCATGACGTGATCGAGCAGCCGCCCCGGAGTGGCGACCAAAATGTCAACACCGCGACGCAGTGTGTCGGCTTGCGGATTAAAGCCGACGCCGCCGAACACGACGGTGCACTTCAACGGCAGGTATTTACCGTAGACGTTGATGCTCTCGGCAACTTGCGCGGCGAGTTCACGCGTCGGGGTGAGCACCAGCGAGCGAATCGCGCGGCGTGCTCCTGCCGCTTGCGGCGTACTCAGGCGCTGCAACAACGGCAGCGTAAAACCCGCAGTTTTGCCGGTGCCGGTTTGCGCGCCGGCCAGCAAATCGCGACCTTCCAATACGATGGGGATCGCTTCGCGTTGTACCGGCGTCGGTTCGCGGTAGCCCTTTTCGGTTACGGCGCGTAACAGTTCGGCCGACAGGCCGAGAGTGTTAAATGAATTCAATTCGGATACTCCACAAAAAAGAACCCCGCCATAGGGCGGGGTTCGAGTCACTGAATACGTTGTGACAAAAAAGCGTTACGCCGGCACCACGTTGACTGCGGACGGACCCTTAGGACCCTGCTGCACATCAAAGTTTACTTTCTGGCCTTCCGCGAGCGACTTGAAGCCGCTGCCTTGAATGGCTGAGTGGTGGACGAAAACGTCTTTGCCACCGTCATCCGGGGTGATGAATCCAAAACCCTTGCTATCATTGAACCACTTTACAGTGCCCTTACTCATCGAAAATCACCTCAATTGCTGTTAATGGACTTGTGACATGCAGTCGTCTTGGTGGGTAGATCTACGGGAGTAATGGCTGAAAACCAGTAACGAACTTCCGAAATGATTACTTGTCAAGCAACTGCGGAAACAGAATATACACGTGCTTTTGTTGCGAGGCCAGCTTTATAGCGCTTTATTTTCCGGGCTCAGACCGGAGGACATCAGAGATCGCTAATGATTGATGTCGCCGTTCACATACAGCCATCGCCCGTTTTCTTTTACAAATTGACTGACCTCATGCAGTCGGTGCGCTTTGCCGTTCAGCTTGTGACGCGCCACAAACTCGACCACGCCGGTGTCGGCATTCTGTTGGGAACGAATCACTTTGAGTCCCAGCCACTGTACATGCTCGGCTGCATCAAGCGCGATCGTGTGCGGTCGTGTTGCCGCGTGCCAGGTCACGAGCAGGTAATCTACGCGCCTCAGCACATACGCGCAGTAGCGTGAGCGCATCAGTTGTTCGGCGGTATCGGGAAGCTGCGCATCGTCGAGATAATGCCCGCAGCAGGATGAATACTCATCCCCGGAACCACAGGGGCAGGCACCAATCATGGCGCCGGATTGGTGAACTGCAGGTGTGTCGCTTCGATGTCGGCGAGCGCCTGTGTTGACAGCACCGTATTCCACGCGCCGAGATTTTCACGCAGCTGTTCCAGCGTGGTGGCGCCAATGATGGTGCTGGTCACACAGTTACGGTGGTACACAAACGCCAGCGCGAGTTGGGCCGGCGACAAATCATGTTGGCGCGCGATCTGGACGTACGCAGCCACGGCGGGCGCCACGTTCGGCTTGGTGTAGCGCTGACCGAACTCGGGGAAAAGCGATAAACGTCCGTGTGCTTTGGCATCAGCGTGGTACTTGCCGCTCAAATGCCCAAACGCCAGCGGCGAATACGCCAGCAAGCCGACCTGTTCACGATAGGCAGTTTCAGCCAGGCTGTAATCGAACACGCGATTGATCAGGCTGTAGGAATTCTGGATCGACACCACGCGCGGCAAACCGTGTTCGTTCGCCAGACGTAGAAATTCCATCACGCCCCACGGATGTTCGTTGGACAAACCGATGTAACGCACCTTGCCTTCGCGCACCAGCTCGGCCAGCGCGTCGAGTTGCGCGCGTATCGGCGTGGTCGGATGTTCGTGCGCCGGATCGAACAGATAGCCGCCGAACATCGGCGTGTTGCGTTCCGGCCAATGCAATTGATACAGGTCGACATAGTCGGTGCCCAGGCGTTGCAACGAAGCGTCGATGGCCGCGCGGATGTTGGCGCGGTCGAACGCCTTGGCACCGCCGCGTATCCACGGCAGGCCGCGCGACGGCCCGGCGATTTTAGTCGCCAGAATCACCCGGTCGCGCGCTTGCTTGCGCAGCCAGGTGCCGACAAATGATTCGGTGCGGCCGTAGGTTTCCGCGCGCGTTGGTACCGGATACAACTCGGCGGTGTCGATGAAGTTCACCCCGTGGCTGAACGCGTAATCCAGTTGCGCATGCGCTTCGGCTTCGGTGTTCTGTTGGCCAAACGTCATCGTGCCCAGACACACGGCCGATACGTTGAGGTCACTTTGTCCCAGACGGCGATAGTCCATGTTCACACCCGGCTACTTTTTGCCTAACTCGTCTTTCAATCCGGCAAACGGATTAAAAGTCGCTACTTTGGCGGCCGGCGCGGCTTTCGGTGTGGTCACGCCAAAGTCCGCGCCCGCGCCGATGATGAACTGCGAATATTTTTGATGTTCCCAGTCATGACAATAAAGACACAGGTTTTCCCAATTGCTGCCGTCGGGCGGGTTGTTGTCGTGGTTGTGGTCTTTGTGATGCACGGTCAGTTCATGCAGATTGGCGCGGGTGAAATCGCGGCTGCAGCGGGCGCACACCTGCGGGTGCATGCGCATCGACTGTTCGCGATAGCCGCCCATGCGCGTGCTCGCATCCTTGTGCGCTTTCGCGACGATGTCGTCGAGTTTTTTTGCGTCGATTTTGCCGCTCGGGGGGCGACGCGGGTGGTGTGATTTCGGAGCCATCGCAAAGCCTCTAGTGTTTAATGCCTTGAGCCGCGCTCAATGCGTTGCGCAATTTTTCCAACTCGGTTTTGATTTCGGGCGGCGTGAAATTGCCAGCGGAACCGGAGTAGGCGTAGGTAACATATTCATTATATTCGTCGAAGCAGCGCTGTGCGTAGGGGTCGCTGCTGTAAGTCAGCACGCAATCTTTCAAATACAAATCGGCCAGCGAGAAAAAATATTCGTAGCCGATGGCGCGGTCAGTCACCGCCAGCCAGTACAACAATTTGGGGATTTGGGTCGGCTCCGGCATGTGGTTCAGCGCCTGATACAGCCGGCCGCGCAACCACACACGGGCAATCTCCTGCTCGGGCGCGACGTGCACTGCGGTTAACGGCGTTTCGAGCGGGCCGAGATATTGCCGCACGTAACCCTCGACAGCTTTCATGTCAGGATCGGTAACCTTGGCGGCGCCGCTGGCGTCGAGCGCACGCAAACCGGCAATCCAGCCTTCAAGGTGTTTTTTGGTGATGGCGGTATGGCCCTTGATGGCGGCATAGCGAGACATTTTTTCCGCGCCGACACCCGGCTGGTTGAGCACCTGGGTGTAGATGGTGATCAAGCGCTGCAGCGGTTGCACAATATCGAATTCAGTCTTGTCCTGCGCCGACTTCAAATACGCGTCGTAATACTGCTCCGCCTGCGCGTAGTTGCGCGTCAGGTAGTTGAACTCGGCGTACGCCAAGTCAGTGGGGAACCGCGCACGCTGCGCGCCGGCAAATGCGGTGCGTAGTTTCGTATCTTGGGTGTGGCACGACGTGCAGATCGGTCCCAGCGCGTACAGGTCCATGCGCGCACGCTCGACAAATTTACCGTCAAGCGCGCGTTTGGTTTTGTCCAAATGCTCCAGCACCAGTTGATACGACACGTTGTACGCTTCGGAGCGTTGCCGGATGTGTGGCCCGGCCTCGCGAAACAGCACGATCAGGCGCGTTAGATCTTTTTTGAGTTGCGTTTGCTCGGCGGCATTTAACTCGCGCTGCACTACGATGAGCGGAAACAGTTCGACCATCACCTTGCCGATTTCAGACATCTTCTGATTCAGCGGCGCTGTATCGGCAGCCAGTGCGCCAACGGGTTGCAGTGCGCCGCCAAAGCAGCAGATCAAAACTGCGAGAAGCTTACGCATAGGTGTGTGTACCTGGGTGAGTTCAATCGGATAGTAACGGCACGTAAGGTAATTGACGAGAGCCGACTGTATCAGGGCAATCGCGCTATGTGGCTGCGTTGCCGAACAGAAGGCCGGAGCGATACTCATCACTGAACGCGGCGCGCATCTTGCGGCGACGCAGGCTGCGTTTTGGGTCGGGATCGTTGCGCAGTAAG
>Ga0315281_10010117_pt1 | contig 13025 bp, 7 predicted proteins | sample YL17G07_0_MG_FD_204540 | JGI IMG/M metagenome (GOLD analysis project Ga0315281, IMG submission 204540) | Sediment microbial communities from Yellowstone Lake, YNP, Wyoming, USA - YL17G07_0 | ecosystem: Environmental > Aquatic > Freshwater > Lake > Sediment | place: USA: Wyoming | collected... | reverse complement strand
TTGGGATCATTGAACCCTTCGTAAAACACGTCCATCACGGACAGTACGGTGTCGAGACCTATGAGGTCGGCGAGTGCCAGCGGCCCGAGAGGGTGATTGCAGCCAAGCTTCATGCCGTCATCGATTTCCTTGGCGGTGGCGAGCCCTTCCTGCAGCACGAAAACGGCCTCGTTGATCATTGGCACCAGCACGCGGTTGACAACAAAGCCTGGCCGGTTCCTGACATTGATCGGCGTCTTATCCAGCCGCTTGGCCAGTTCCTCGACTGCCGCGCGCGTGGCGTCGGCGGTTTGCAGACCGCTGATTATTTCCACCAACGCCATCAGCGGAACCGGATTGAAGAAATGCATACCGATGAACTTGTCGCCGCGTTTGGTTTCGGCGGCAAGTTTGGTAATGGAGATGCTGGAGGTGTTTGTCGCAATGATTGCATCCGGATTGAGGATCAGGTCCAGCTCTTTCAGCATTTTAGTTTTGATCCCGATGTTCTCAGTGGCGGCTTCAATTGCGATGTCCGCGTCCTTGAGATCGGCGATATGGGTGGTCCCGCGGACGCGCGCCAATATCGCATCCTTATCGGTTGCGCTCAGCGTGCCTTTCTTGATCAACCGGTCGAGGCTGCCGGCGATCGTTGCCATTCCCTTTTGGATGGCTGCCTCATTGATGTCTACCATCATTACCGCGAGGCCTTTGAGCGCACAAACCTGCGCGATACCATTGCCCATCGTGCCGGCGCCGATGACGCCTACCTTGCTGATTGCCATAATGCACGCTCCTTGGAAAACTGTTATCCGAAAACCTTTGTGGGCCGCCGCGCCCGGAACGTCTGTGAAGCAGTAAATTGTTTGCCGCTGGCTGCGCGTGAGCCCGAAATATTGGTCCGCGCTGCAACGACCGGCAGAAATCGGCCGGGCCACCGGCGCAGTCTCTGCGGACCAGCTGCTGGGGTCAACATACGATTTTGTAGCGAAGCGGACTTTGACTTGGCGCAAAAAAGTTCGGCATTGCGCACCGGCGGCGATTCGACTCGGGGTTATTCGGGTGCAACATCAAACGGTTGAATCAGTGTTATCATTACGCCGGCCGTAATTTGATCTGCACACGATACCAAAACTAATAGAGTTTGATTGGCGGCATCCACAGGTGCGGGGCCGCATTGTTGAGGCTGTACTTGACATTTCAAATGCGTTTGCGTAGCGACCCTAATTCCGGTGCGTTTGTCGGCAGCCCGCCGGTGTATTGCGCATGGCTTGCCGCGCTGTTCTGCTGTGCCGCCCTGGGATTTCCTGCGCAAGCGGCTTCGCTATTCGGCGAGATCGATCCACTGAAAGTTAAGGCACTTACCTCGCCGGCGCCCAACCAGCCCTGGTCGTCGGATAAACCGTTGCCCGCGGTGTCGGCGCGTGGTCCCATACCGGAGATCCCGGATGACTTGAAGGGGCCACTATCGCTGGCGGAGCTTACGGATCTCGCGCTCATGCTCAACCCCAGAACACGCCAAGCCTGGCTCCAGGCACGCGCTGAGGCCGCAACCTTAGGAGTTGAGAATGCAGATGGCTTCCCGCAGATTACCGGCTTGTATAGCCACCGCATCGGTCGTCTGATCTCTGGCACCACTGGCGGGGCCGTTCCGGTCCAGACCTTTTACGGGCCGAGCGTAAGCTTGAGTTATGTCTTATACGATTTCGGCCAGAGAGATGCCGATATTGAGACGGCCAATTACCGACTGCTCGCCGCCAATCTTGCGCAGAACCGGGCATTGCAGGAGGTGGCCAATCAGGTCGAGCAGGCGTATTACCGGGTACTGGCGTTTGATTATCTGGTGCGCGCCAGCCGCGAATCACTGAAGAACTTCGAAACCGCGCTCGACGCCGCGCAGCGGCGCCGTTCTTCTGGGCTGGCGACCGCCGGGGATGAGTTTCGCGCGGAAACGCAGGTTGGCCAGTCCCGTCTTTCCCTGACCCGTAATGAAGGCGAGCTATCCAAGGCTCGCGGCCAGCTCGCGAACGCAGTAGGACTGCCGGTGAGTTTTCCGCTGCAATTGAAGGCAGTATCGGAGCGGCCGATGGTCTCCGCAATTACTCAATCGATGGACGCGTTGATTGAAAAGGCCAAGATGAATCGCCCCGATTTGATCGCTGCCGAAGCGCGCGCGCGCGCCGCACGCGCCAATGCCCGATCGGTTTCAAAAGCCGGACTTCCAACCCTTGAATTTGTCGCGAATTACGGCCGCGTAATGTTTACAAATAGCGGGGTAAATTTGGTATCGGGTTTTACCCAAGCCCAGGCTATCGCGTCCCAGGTTCAACGCGCGGAGCAGGACGTTTATCAATTCGGCTTTAACGTGCGGATTCCGATTTTCAGTGGATTTCGCGATACCTATAGCGTGCGGCGGGCCCAGGATCTGGCAGAGCAAGCCGAGAGTGCGCGGGATCAGTTGGTCAACCAGACCGAACTCGAAGTTTGGCAGGCGTATTTTGACTTGCAGACTTCTGCATCCAGCATCGCAAGTACTGCGAATTTGGTAAGAAGCGCAACGGAATCGGCAGCCGCTGCGGCCGCGCGTTATAAGGCCGGAGTGGGAACCCTGCTCGACTTTATTACGGCACAGCTCGACGACACCAATGCCCGGGTACAGGAAATCCAGTCTTACCTCGATTGGTACAGTGCGCTTGCGCGTTTGAATTTCTCGCTGGGAGCATCTGATCCAACGGCTCTCAAGGCGAAATAGTCCGGCAGCGAAAAATATTGACCATAAAAATTGTTATCTTTGCGGTCGCGTAGTCAGTTTGAGCGGGACACGCAGGGGATTTTTTGAGATCGGCTGATGAAAATATTCTGGAAGACGTTTTTGGTGATTTGCGTTCTGGCGGCGGGCGGCGGATTCTACTGGTGGAAGACGCAGTCGGCTGCCAAAACGACCGAGGTGGCGCCGGCAAAAGCGGCCAAAGGCGAAGGTAAAGGCGCGGGCAAACGGGGCGGCGGCCCGTTGACTGTGCGTATCGTGACCGTCACGCGCCAGCCGATGCCGGTTGTCATCAGCGCTGTCGGCACAGTCGAATCGGAACACAGTGTCGCGGTGCGGCCGCAGGTCAACGGCGTACTTCAGGATGTGATGTTCACGGAAGGCGACCGCGTAAAACAGGGGCAGGTGCTGTTCCGCATCGACCCGCGCCCCGTGCAGGCGGCCATGGAGCAGGCGCGCGCTGCGGTCACGCGCGATCAGGCGCAATTGGTTCAGGCCAAGGCGCAGGAAGCGCGGCTGCGGCCGTTGATGGAGAAGGACTACATCACGCGCCAGGAGTACGACGTCGCCGCAACGCAGGTCAAATCGCTCGAGGCCACGGTAAACCAGAACAAGGCGGCGCTCGAGCAGGCTCAGCTGCAGTTGTCTTATGCGCAAATCAGCGCGCCCATTTCGGGGCGCACCGGCAGCCTGAGCGTCAAGGCAGGCAATCTGGTGACTGCAGGCACTGGCGGCGCGTCGCTCGTGGTGATCAACAGTACGCAGCCAATACTCGTTTCACTGAGCGTGCCCCAGCGTTACCTGGACGACGTGCGGCGCGCCTGGAATACGCCTGAACTGAAAGTGGAGATCAGTCCCAATCCCGGTGCGCCTGCCGTTGCGTCGGGATCGCTCATATTCATCGACAACACCGTCAATCCGCAGACGGGCACCATCGTGCTGAAGGCGCGCGTGAAAAACGAAAAGGAAGAATTGTGGCCCGGCCAGTTCATTGCGGCGCGCATAGTTCTCAGGATCGAAAAGGAAGCATTAGTGTTGCCCGAGTTGGCGGTACACCCGGGGCAGGACGGTTCGTTTGTTTACTTCGTGAAGGATGGCCGGGCGCAAATTCAGAACGTCGAAGTTGACCGTCAGGTTGGCGAATTGGTCGTGATCGCCAAGGGACTTAACGGCAGCGAGGATGTCATTGCCGAGGCGCCGCCTACACTCACGGCCGGATCGCAGGTCAGAGTGCGCGGCCCCGGTGACGGTAGTGGCAAGGAGGGGGGCGCACGCAAAGGCGGCAAATCCAAGCAAGGCGAAGGAAGCGGCAGGGAAGACGGCAGCAAAGACAAGGAATCTCCGGCCGAGGAAGCGACTAAGAAAGGGGCGAAGTCATGAACGTTTCGCGTATTTTCATCGAACGGCCAGTGGCCACCAGTGTACTGTTCGTTTCGATCATGTTTTTCGGCTGGTTGGGATTCAATTCGCTGCCGGTGAACGATCTGCCCAACGTCGATTTTCCCACGATCACGGTGAATGCCCGCTTGCCGGGGGCGAGTCCTGAAGTCATGGCCAACACCGTTGCATTGCCGTTGGAACGGGAATTTAGCCGCATCGCAGGTGTAGACGAAATGACTTCATCGTCCACCAGCGGCAATACGCGGATCACGCTTACGTTTTCGCTGCAGCGGGACATCGACTCGGCCGCCCAGGACGTGCAGACAGCAATATCGCAGGCTAGCCGGCGCCTGCCAGGCGACATGCCGGAACCCCCCGCGTTGCGTAAGCTCAATCCAGCCGACGCGCCGGTACTCGTGCTGGCATTGGCGGCCAAGCAGGTCCCGATGCCGAAGCTCGACGAGTTCGCTGATGCGCATATTGCGCAGCGTTTCTCCACCATCAACGGCGTCGCGCAGGTGAATATATTCGGCTCGCAAAAGTACGCAGTACGTTTGTTCGTCGATCCCAATGCGCTTGCCAAGCGCGGGTTGGGCCTGGACAAAGTGGTAAGCGCGATCCAGGGCGCCAACTCCAATTTGCCATCTGGGGCGCTTCAGGGCAAGGCGCGCACCTATACGGTCAGGTCTAACGGCAAGCTTGAGCGCGCAGCGGATTTCAATGCATTAATCGTCAGTTACAAGGACGGCATGCCGGTGCGATTCCAGGATATCGGCCGCGCCGAGGATGGTGTCGAGAATGAAAAAATACGCAGCTGGCACAACGGCGAGCGCGCGCTGATTCTTGCGGTTTACCGCCAACCCGGCTCGAACACGGTGGAGGTGGTGCGCAAGTTGCGCGAGCTATTGCCCGAGATCGAGCGCGAGATGCCCTCCGGGGCATCGCTGAACGTCTTGGTCGACCGCTCGGAGTTCATTCGTGACTCCATTCACGAGGTCAACTTCACACTGGTGCTCTCGATCCTGCTGGTTATCGGCGTGATTCTAATATTTCTGCGGAATTTCCGCGCGACTTTGGTTACGGCGCTGATCCTGCCCGCCTCGGTGCTTGGCACGTTCGCTGCAATGAACCTGCTCGGCTTCAGTCTGAACAATTTGTCGCTGATGGCGATTACGCTGGCGGTAGGTTTTGTGGTCGACGACGCCATCGTCGTGCTAGAGAATATCTCGCGCCATATGGAAATGGGCAAAGACCGCATGCGCGCGGCGCTTGAAGGCGCCAAGGAAATCGGTTCCACGGTCGTGACAATGACGGTTTCGCTATCGGCCGTATTCCTGCCGATACTGTTCATGGAAGGCATGGTTGGACGCCTGTTTCGAGAGTTTGCGGTAACCGTCGGCATCGCCGTGCTGATTTCCGGCGTGGTGTCGCTGACGATTACGCCGATGCTGTGCAGTCGCTTGCTGCGGACCGAGCATGCACACGGACGAGTATTTATTTGGTCGGAACACGTATTCGATGCGGCGCGGCGTGGCTATACCAGCAGTCTGCGCTGGATGTTGAACTACCGCGGCAGCGTGCTGTTAGGCTCGCTGGCGGTTCTAGTCATGACTGGTTGGCTCTACGCTATCGTAGCGAAGGGCTTCATTCCGAGGCAGGACACGGGTGTCATCAATGGCAATACGCGCGCGCGCGAGGGCGTTACCTTTAACGAGATGATCCGCCACCAGCAGGCGGTTGCGGTAATCATCCAGAAAAATCCGAACGTGGAATCGGTGATGTCGACCGCGGGGCAGGGCACGGGCGGTGTTTTAGGTGACAACGTCGGCCGCTATATCATTCGCCTCAAACCGCGCTCGGAACGCACCGCTACCGCGGATGAGGTTATTCAGCAAATACGCCGCGAAGCAGCCGGGTTGCAGGGTGTACGGTTATTCCTCTCCAACCCGCCTGCGATCCGCATCGGCGGGACGCTGACGACCAGCGAGTACGTATTCGCACTGACCGGAACCGAACTGAAGCAGTTGTATGGTCCGGGACAGGAACTGGATAATCGCTTGCGCGCACTGCCGCTCCTGCAGGACGTGGCGAGTAACCTTGAATTGCGCAACCCGGAAATCCAGGTCCGCATCCTGCGCGACCGGGCATCCGCGCTAGGCATCAGCTCGCAACAGGTGGAGCTGGCATTGTTCAATGCGTTCGGGGGACGCCAGGTGAGCACGCTGTACGGCGCCGCCGATCAATACAACGTGATGCTGGAACTCGACCGGCGCTACCAAGCCGATATCAATGCCATGGAGTCACTTTTCATCCAGAGCCCCGGTGGCTCGATGGTACCGCTCAGCGCGGTGGCGGAAGTGAAGAGTGGGGTCGGCCCGATTTCAGTGGCCCACTTCGGGCAATTGCCGGCGGTGATACTGTCCTTCAACCTTGCCCCAGGTGTCTCGGTCGGGGATGCGGTCACGGCCGTTCAGGGCATCGCGGAAGAAGTGGTACCAGCGGGAATTTCGACATCGTTTACCGGCAGCGCCAAGGCGTTCCAGGAAGCGTTTCGAACGCTGCCCTTGCTGATGCTGGTAACGATACTGCTGATTTACATGATACTCGCGATTCTTTATGAGCATTATGGGCATCCCTTCACTATCCTCACTGCGCTGCCGTTTGCCGGTTTCGGCGCATTGGCAACGCTAATTTTGTTCCGGGAGGAACTTAACATTTTCAGCTTCGTCGGCATCATACTGCTGATCGGGCTGGTGAAGAAAAACGGTATCATGATGATCGACTTCGCATTGCAACTGCAGCGCGAGCAGAACATGAAACCGCTGGACGCGATCGTGGAAGCGTGCGGTGTCCGGTTCCGTCCGATCATGATGACTACCGGGGCGGCAATTTTCGCCACGCTGCCAATTGCGCTTGGCTTCGGCGCGGGTGCAGAGACGCGGCGGCCGCTCGGTATCGCCGTTGTGGGCGGGCTGGTATTCTCGCAATTCCTGACGCTTTACGTTACGCCCGTGTTCTATGTAACCATGGAGCGCTTCGCCGAGTTTCTCCGTGCGCATTTCGGCCGCGCCAAGCCAGTGCAACCGGAGCAGGTCTAGGACCGGCAATTCGGGTGCCGCCGTATGGTGGCCTGCGAATTTTTGTTTGACGCGGGAAGAGCCCGCTGCTAGTATCCACCCTCACTCAGGCGCGGGGTGGAGCAGTCTGGCAGCTCGTCGGGCTCATAACCCGAAGGTCATAGGTTCAAATCCTATCCCCGCAACCAAATACGAAGCCCCGCGCGATCCGCGGGGCTTTTTTTGGGTGCTGACTTTTCCTGTTATCTGCCTCGATATGCCGCTACCGTCGCAACGTAACCATTGCCGACATCTGCTGCGTATAGCTTCCAGTCAGCGATCGTGAGGTAAGCGGCGGAGAGTATTTGCGGCTCGACATCGGGTTCGACCGTTACCTCGAATTGATCTAACGCCAGTGTCAGGCCATCACCGGTGGCTTTGATGATTGCTTCCTTGCGGGTCCAGCAGGCCAAAAATGCACGCTTGCGGCTGGACGCATTCAGATTCTGGAGCGCAATGTACTCGTTGTCGGTGAAAAAGCGTTTAGCCAGGCCATGCCAGTCGGCGTCGCGGTTCAGGCATTCGATATCGACACCGAGCCGGCAACTTCTGGATATTGCGTATAAGGCGCATTCCTCTGAATGCGACACATTGAAGTGGATTTGCGCGGTGTTCCCGGCAACCAATGGTTTACCGTGTTTCGAATAAGCGAATGCGATGGCGGTTGGTGCAATATGAATGTGGCTGCCGAGCAGTAGGCGCAGCATGCCGCGCGCCACTATGAAGCGCCGGCGATCGCGTTCAAAATGAAAACGACCGGCGCGCAATTTTTCATCGCGGGACAGAACACTGGCGCATTGCTTGACCTCCTCGGCGCGAAGATCAAGTCGTGCCTTCCAAACCTCGATTTCCGGGGTCGGCAATGTAATCCGATCAAGCGCGGCGTCGGGCAGGTCGATTCGCTTGCCTGTCTTTGCCAAGTCGCTTAGGCTAACGCACGTTTGCATACTCAATATTCCATACACCGTTCAGCGCCATAACCTGCAAAGCAACTCCACGTGTTTTTTCTGAAACTGCTGTCCCGGCTGCCGTTGCAAGTGCTATATGCGCTGACGGACTGCCTGTACGTGGTTATTTACCATATCTGGGGTTTCCGCAGGGAGTTGTCGCTGTCCAATCTCAGAAACTCGTTTCCTGACAAGCCCGCGCCAGAATTGGAGCGGATCGCGCGACAGGCCTATCGCAATGCTTGCAACATGATAGCCGAGGTGCTGAAGGCTGCGGTAATGAGCAGGGAGGAACTTCGTCGCCGCGTGCGGATACTAAACATTGAAATCCTCGATCGATTTACCAAAGCGGGCCAACCGGTGGTATTGCTGGCATCGCATCACTGCGATTGGGAGTGGTTGTTGCTAGCAAGCTGCCTGGAGCTGAAAATCAGCGTCGACGCCGTTTATAAGCCATTGCGGGTCGACGCGATCGACCGGTTCATGCTGGAAATGCGCTCGCGCTTTGGTGGCAATCCGATACCGGTCAAGGATTTTTTGGTCGAAGTGCTTGGGCGGCGTAAGGGGGCGCGCATGATTGCGCTGGTTGCCGATCAAACTCCGCTCCAAAGCGAAGAGAAGCACTGGACGCGTTTTCTCAACCAGGATACGGCGTTTTTCGTGGGGGCCGACAAGATTGCGCGGATCACGCGTTCGCCGGTTTTTTTCGTCGGCATGACGCGGGTGCGCCGCGGATATTACGAGGCGCGGCTGCAATTGCTCGCCGAACCGCCGTATGCAGCGGAAGGCACCGAAATCATCGAGCGTTATGCGCGCGTGGCCGAGGCGCACATTGCACAACATCCCGCCGATTGGTTGTGGATGTACCGCAAATGGAAGTACAGAAAGCCGCTTTACGCCTGAGCGGTTTTCAGTCGGCCTTCGAGATATTTCGCGAGCTCTGCAACGGTCGGGTAATCGAAGAAATCAGTGACTTCCAACTGGCCCGGATAGATAGTCTCGACGCGTTGGTATATCTGTGCCAGCGTCAATGAACTGGTGCCCAGCTCGAAGATGTTGTCGTGGACCCCAATGGGTTTGTCCGTGAGAAATGCATCGCAGATTTCCTTGAGGTTCTTTTCAATTTCGCTATGTGTTTCGATTACGCTGCCCGAGACCGCAGCGGAGACATCGTGCAGTCTCACCAGCACGTCCGTGAATTCGCCTCGCCGATAGGATTCCCCGAGCAAATAGCGTTGAATTTTTCCGCTCGTCGTTTTTGGAATCCTGGCAGCCGGAATTACGTGGCTCACGACAATGCCGATGTGCTCATTGACGCATTTGCGGACCGCTCTGACAGTTTCGAGGAAGTCCTTTAATTCGCCCCGATGCAGAACGAAGGCAAGTACTTCGTCGGTTGCTGCATTTTCAGGGCGTACGCCGCAAACTGCGGCTTTGCCGGTATCAACGCCGGCGTATTTTTCGATAACCGCCTCGATATCGTTGGGATAATAATTCTGACCGCTGACGAACAAGATCTCCTTCGCGCGTCCACTGATGGCAAGGCCATCTGCAGATAGAAAGCCGAGGTCGCCGGTGTCGAGCCAGCCGTCGGCGCTGATGGCCGTCCTGGTCGATTCGGGATCCCGGTAATACCCGCGGCTGACGTTATCGCCGCGTATCTGGACGTGCCCGACGGTGTCAGGCGGCAACTCGACATACCCGTCATTGGCAATTCGCAGCTGGCAGCCTGCAACCGGATTGCCGACGAGCACGAACGTAACGGCGCGCGCATCGCCGGCGGCGATGCGCTCCACGGGCGCTCCTATCGACAGCGCGTCGCGATTTACCGTGACGGTAGTGCATCCCGCACCTGGCTTGGGGAAGGTGACGGCCAGACTCGCTTCCGCCAGGCCATATACGGGGAACATGACAGTGGCTTGCAAGCCGCAGGGGGCAAGCGTTTCGAGAAATTCCCAGCATAACGACACCGAGATCGGCTCGGCGCCGTTGAATAGGATTCTGACAGGTGACAAATCGAGCGTCGCGGCTTTGCCGGGATCGAAGGTCTTTAGAAAATGCCGATACCCGAAGTTGGGTGAGCACAGCACGCTTGCCTTGTGTTCGCTCGCTTTGGTCAGCCATAACTGCGGTCGCCGCACGAAGAGCGCTGTCGACATCAGGTGATGAGTCACGTCCATCACGAACGGAGTCAGGTGAAAACCGATCAGGCCCATGTCGTGCGTAAGCGGCATCCAGCTCAATCCGGTGTCCGTTTCGCGAAGATCGATGCCGGCGGCAATGGCTGCAATATTGGCGAGCAGGTTGCGATGAGTAAGCGCGACGCCTTTCGGTTCGCTCGTTGAGCCTGAAGAATATTGCACGAACGCGACGTCCTCGGGTTTGGCGGCGCAGGCCCGGCCCGGCTTAGAGATGTCGTCGAGCTGGTCAAGAAAGACTGTTGCGGAGCGGATGCGCTCGATTTCGGTAGTCAACCCGTTGGCGGCCGCAAATGCCGCGAGCCGGGCGAAGATTTTCTGATCGGTAAACAAGTACGGTTTACTGAGTTTTTCCATTACACGGAAAAACTTCAAACGGTGCTCGTCGGTGGTTCCAGGAGCAAGAGGTACCACGATCATGTTGCCGAGCACGCCTGCCCAGAACGCGTCGATGAACTGTTCGTTACGTTCGACCTGCACAATCATCTCGCAGCCCGGGCCGGCGCCATGGTCCTGGAAGTGGCGCAGTAGACCCAAGGCCCGTGCATGAAGGTCGCGGAAGGGCAACGCCCGCTCGTTGTTCTCGCCTTCAATGTAATGGATGGCGCGGCTGCTCGAGCGCCGCTCTTCCAGCGCTTCGTAGAGGGTGCTGTAACTCATTGCGGGCGTTTTTCCGGCATCATGTAGAGGCTGTGTTTGGTGCGCAGATTGACCTGGCACTCGAGTTCGATCGGCTGTTTCGGAAGATATCGCAGACGGATGTGGCGCGCCAGCACAGCGGTATGCAGGATCATTTCAAGCATTGCGAAATGCTCGCCGATGCAGGCGCGCGGGCCCAGCGCAAATGGAAGATAACAAAAGCGATTGCGCTGCACGCTTGGCGCGGCGTCGAAGCGCTCCGGATCAAAGCGGTCCGGGTCCGACCAGAATCCGGGGTGCCGGTGCACGATGTAAGGCGATATAAAAATGTCCGTTTTGGGGGCTATTGGGTAGCCGCCGATGTTGTCGGCGTCAATGGAGCGACGCGTCAATAACCACCCGGGAGGGTAAAGTCGCAACGTTTCTTCAACGACTTGCCGGGTGTAAGGGAGCTGGGTGATCGCATTCGCCGAAAGTCCATCTGCAGGCTGTGCCTCGAGTTCGGCATGCAAACGATTTTCGACATCAGGATGCTGCGACAGCAGGTACCACATCCAGTTGAGCGCGCTGGCAGTAGTTTCATGACCCGCGACTATCAACGTCATGACTTCGTCGAGCAGTTGCTTGTCCGGCATCGCCTCGTTCGACTTCCGATCACGCGCAGCCATAAGCATGGCCAGGAAATCGAAACGTTCGACCGTTTGCGCGCGGCGACGATTGACGCAATCCAGGATCAGCTTCGATAGCGAGCGAAATTTGTAGGCGAAGCTGAGGTTGCGCTCGGTTTCCTGGGTCAGAAGGGCAAATGGATTGGATCCATGCAAAGATACGATAGTATCGAGATCGTCGCTGAAAATCGCGCGGAGCACTATGCTTAGCGTCACGTCGCTCATATCCTGGGTGAGATTGATCTCCTGTTTGTTATCCGCACACGTCAGCCATTTTTCTAATAGTTCGCGGTTTGAAACGTGAATGTGGTCGACCATGCGCGCGATGATGTCGCGATGAAACGCTGGTTGTATCATTCTGCGTTGGCGACGCCATAGCTCCCCTTCGCTCACCATGATGCCGTTGCCAAGCAAAATGCCGATACGCTCGATTCCGATTCCCTTGGCGTAGTTCTTGTGGTTGTCCACGAATACGCGCCTGACGTGGTCGGGATGGCTGAACACGTAAATTTGGGTTTGAGTTACCGGCGAGTAGATTCGAAATGCGTCGCCGTAGTGCCTAAAGGCGCTGCAAAGTGTGGATAACGCGTCCTCGTTGAAGCCGATGTCAATCGACTCGGCGGACGCGGGAGGCACATGCGGCGTGCTGGAAAGGGGCATAGGCAGGTGGCAATCAGATATGGTCGCCAAATTCGGTGCTCTTAACGCCACCCTACGGCGGGGTGTGGGCAAGGCAGAAAGTGGCTCTAAGCCATTATTTTAGTTTCGGTCTTGCAAAATTGGGAACTGTTCTTTATAATCTTCAGTCTTTCGGGATCTGGTTTTCATGTTTTGCCGTTTCCCCCTGTTCTTTAACAATTTACAGCCGATAAGTGTGGGCGCTTGGTTTTGGAACAGCGCACCTATCCGTTCGCGGAGAAAGTGCGCAACTTTCAATACAGAAGTGCTCGCACGATGTTTTAAACGTCAAGCGAGAGTAATAATTTTGCACGGATTAAACTGAAGAGTTTGATCCTGGCTCAGATTGAACGCTGGCGGCATGCCTTACACATGCAAGTCGAACGGCAGCACGGGGGGCAACTCCTGGTGGCGAGTGGCGAACGGGTGAGTAATATATCGGAACGTGTCCTGTAGCGGGGGATAACCTATCGAAAGATGGACTAATACCGCATACGCTCTACGGAGGAAAGCGGGGGTCGCAAGACCTCGCACTATAGGAGCGGCCGATATCGGATTAGCTAGTTGGCGGGGTAAAAGCCCACCAAGGCGACGATCCGTAGCTGGTCTGAGAGGATGATCAGCCACACTGGAACTGAGACACGGTCCAGACT
>Ga0315281_10010116_pt1 | contig 13025 bp, 10 predicted proteins | sample YL17G07_0_MG_FD_204540 | JGI IMG/M metagenome (GOLD analysis project Ga0315281, IMG submission 204540) | Sediment microbial communities from Yellowstone Lake, YNP, Wyoming, USA - YL17G07_0 | ecosystem: Environmental > Aquatic > Freshwater > Lake > Sediment | place: USA: Wyoming | collected... | reverse complement strand
CCACACAGGCACCCACACCACTCCCGCAGATTAAAATTCCCTTTTCAGCCTTTTTGTGCAGAATCTCCTGGGCCACTTTTCTGGCATAATCAGGATAGTCCACCGGCTCATCAGAATATGTTCCCAGGTCATTGACCGCCTGTCCGAGTCCTTTTAAAAACTCGACAAGGAGGGTTTTCAAATGAAATCCGCCGTGGTCGGCAGCAATGGCTACCACCTTTTTCATCAGCCTCTCCTTTTAGCCAAAAGAGCTTTTATCCTGTTCAAAACATTCTCCGATGTAAAACCAAACTCTTTCAGAAGTATCTTTCCCGGAGCGGAGGCTCCGAAATGATCGACCCCGACGATTTCTCCTTGCAACCCGATATACTTATGCCAGCCAAGCGTGACGCCTGCTTCAATGGACATTCGGACAGTGATCTCAGGGGGAAGTATTTCACTTCGATACTGTTCCGGTTGCTTCTCAAAAAGCTCCCAGGATGGCATGCTTACAACACGAGCCCCTATGCCTTCAGAGCGAAGCTTTTCATAGACATCCAGCGCGAGATGGATTTCTGAACCCGTTCCGATCAGGATGATCTCTGGTTTTCCAGAAAGAGGATCAGCCAATATATAAGCTCCTTTTCTAAGCCCATTCGCTGGATTGAATTTGCTCCTGTCTATCACCGGGACATTCTGTCTTGTCAGGATGATGGCAATGGGTCCTTCTTTATATTCCATCGCCATTCTCCACGCCTCGGCTGTCTCATTCGCATCCGCAGGCCTGATCACCGTGAGGTTTGGCATGGCTCTCAGACTGGCAAGATGTTCCACAGGCTGATGGGTCGGCCCGTCTTCCCCGAGGGCAATGGAGTCGTGGGTGAAAATATAAATAATATGGAGTCTCATTAAAGCGGCGAGCCTGATCGAAGGCCTCATGTAGTCTGAAAAGATTAAGAAGGTGCTTCCGAAAGGAATTAACCCTCCGTGAAGAGCCATTCCATTCAAGATACTTCCCATGGCATGCTCACGAACACCAAAGGCGATATTCGCTCCTTCATATCCCCAGGGACCTGATACAGAGCCCTGAACGTCCCCATTGCCAGATGTAAGATATTGAAAATTGCCCCTCCCCTTCAATGCCGTATTGGTTGAAGGATTTAAATCGGAAGAGCCTCCTATTAAAGAAGGAACATGTGAGGCGATGGCATTGATGACCTGTCCTCCGGCAGCGCGCGTGGCAAGCCCTTTGGAATCCGGAGGAAAAACAGGGATATCCTTATCCCAGTCCTTTGGCAATATGGAGTTCATCCATTGGTCCCATTCAATCCTAAGCTCTGGATAGACCTTTCCATGGGACTCCAGTTTTGCTTTCCATTCTGCTTCAAGCTCTGTCCCTTTATCGAGGGCTTTTCTGAAATGGGCAAGGGCCTCGCCGGGGATATAAAACGTTGGCTCAAGGGGCCAACCGAGATTTTTCTTGGTAGCAATGACCTCCTCCGGACCGAGAGGAGAGCCATGGGCCTCGAACGTATCCTGCCTATTCGGACTGCCGTATCCGATATGCGTCCTGACCGATATGAGGGAAGGCCGGGAGGTTTCGTTTTGGGCAGCTGTGATGGCCTTTGAGATAGCCCCAATGTCATTTCCATCTTCAATCGACTGGACATGCCAGCCGTAAGCCTCGAAACGTTTGCACACATCCTCTGTAAAGTTAAGTCCTGTCTCTCCAGCCAGAGTGATGCGGTTATTGTCGTAAAGATAAATCAGCTTTCCTAACTTAAGGTGTCCGGCTAATGACGCCGCTTCAGAGGCCACGCCTTCCATCAAATCTCCGTCGCTCACAATGGCATAAGTGTGGTGATCAATGATCTCATAACCCGGACGATTAAACGTAGCTGCGAGAAAACGTTCAGCCATGGCCATGCCCACGCCGTTTCCGAATCCCTGACCCAGAGGGCCTGTGGTCGATTCCACCCCTGGCGTCTCCCCATGCTCAGGGTGGCCAGGGGTTTTGCTTCCCCATTGTCTGAATCGTTTCAATTCTTCTATGGACAAATCATAACCGGTGAGATGCAGAAGAGAGTAAAGAAGCGCCGAGGCATGACCCGCTGAGAGGACGAAACGGTCACGGTCAGGCCATTTGGGATGACGAGGATTGTGTCTGAGGAGTCTCGTCCAGAGCACATAGGCCATGGGAGCTGCGCCCATCGGCATTCCCGGATGGCCAGAGTTGGCTTGCTGGACCATATCCACGGATAACATCCTGATGGTGTTGATACAGAGCTCGTCAAGGTCTTTCATCTCTTCTTGATTGCCTCCTACTGATCGATCGATTAAAAAATATTATCATTCTCTTCTCAACTTGAATATCATTTGTGAAAGACTCTGTTGCCTTAATAGGAGAGAATAAAATTTTTCAAGTTTTCTGCAAGGATGGTGAGATCGGCCTTTATCTCATTCTTTTGCTTCTCCTTCGATGCAATAGTAAAAATCTGTCAATTCGTATTTGTCCCAGATATCACACGTCCCGCAATTGCAGCCCGATTTCTGTTTTGGCGAACGGCTTTTACCTCTGGCGCAGAACAATAGCTCACTTTTCATGCCGGGATAGGTTGGACAGACTCCACAAAATTTAATACAAATGGTTTCGTTTTCATAGCTGTCTTCTACTTTGGCCATGTCTTTACCTCCCCATCATGATGGGTTGTGCTCCTTTTCGCCTTCATGCTCATGGCTGTCCATTGGATTTCCACAAGTTGGACAGATATCAACCTCCCCCACCTTATTCATATATTCAAGGATGGTTGTTACAAATGCTGCATGACTCCATGTAAGGGGTGATACTGAAAGGGGTTGATCGGTAAATGGGTGAACCTGCTCGGCAAGAACTCCCGAGGGCAAGGCCCTTGAGGCGACCCATTCAAGAATCGGGATCGCTTCCTGGAGCTCTTCAAAATTCTGTGCCTTAGCAATATACCACTGGGCAAGCCAGAGAGTGCATATAACCCACGGATTGCCCGGGATCTCCTGGATATTATCGCTAACCTTATGATAGCTATCCCCCTCGTATCTTGCTATTCCTCCGACCTCCGTTTTTACCCAGAGCCTTTCTTTAATGGCATTCATGGTGTTGACAACCTTTTCATCATCTGGTTCAAATACACCGAAATAAAAGGGGGCGTAAATACTGGCGTCGATGGTGGGGTCTAAATCAAAAGAACCATCCTTCCTGGGAACGATGGTTTTTAAAAACCTCCCATGCTCTTTGCTGTAGAGGTATTTATCCATTGCAGCCCTCACTTCCTCTGCTGCTTTTTGGTATATCTTAATTCTCCTTGTATCTCTGAAGAAACTGGCGAATTTCTCTGCGGCTCGAATTCCAGCGTAGACCGTAGATACGGTGAATGTGTGGATCCCCCACTTCTCTTCCCACAGGTCATAGGATGGAAGCGGGAGCCCTGTTTGACCATCTCTGTATGAGGCGAGGAAGTCTCCACACCGGATCACAAGATTCTCATACTGGTTGGCGGTAAATTCGATATCCTTGAATCTATCAAAATGGAACCACAAAGCCCAGACGACCAACCCTGTCCCATCCTCCTGGATCGGCAGTATTTTTTCATGATGGTTGACCCATGGATGCCATGAACTCCCAAGAGACCCATCTGGATTATATTTATGAAGGAAATACCCTGATGATTCTTTCCCCTTACGGATGATGTCCAGGCAGAAATCAAAAAAATGTCTGGTGATTCCGAGGTAACCCGCCATATCCAGGGCATAGGCAGTAAGGGCTCCATCCCTCGGCCACATATAGCTGTAGGTATCCCTTGCAAAATGCTGAACGTCAGAATCATTTCCTGCAATGATGGCCCCGTTGGAATCAATATTCGTCCTTAATATCAGGAGGCTCTTCTTATATTGCTCAACAATCTTTGTTGGAAGATTTGAGAAATAAATCTTTTCTTTGTTTAACCATGCATTCCAATAATTGCCTGTCCGCCTGATGAAATATTCCGCTCCATGGCCCATGATCATCTTATTTAACCGGCTGACTTCCGTGTAATCCTTTCCTGCCGCAATCCAGTAATAGATGGTTTCCTCTCCCTCTGGTTTGATATTTACTGAAAAAGACAGGGTTGAGTCCACAGAACCCTGTGCAATGGGACTTCCTTCGAGCCTTCCGTCTTCAGCATCCTTCCACGTGCCTTCCAGTCCATGAAATTCCTTTATTCCCATTGCATACTGGTCTATCCCTTGATTTCCATCCCGGATGCCACTCATCAAGAAATATCGGTTTTCTTTATAATGGATAATGGCCTTCTCATCGGGGTCGTAGTAGGCCGTATCCCCTGTCGGAGATTCGAGGATGTGGTAGTCATGGTGGAAAAAGAGGCGGAATTCCCTTTCTCGATTCAAAAGGTTTTTTAGAATGATCTTTTTGATATAGATATTTTCTCTGTGGTCCACCATATCATGACAGTGCAGATTTACCCCTAAAGGATCATTTGATGCGGTCACCTGGGTCATTAACATTTCATAGGCATAATCAAGGCGGAGCCCCCAGTTTCTTTTGACCCAATCAAACTTGCCATCGACCCAGATACCCAATCTAAACTTATGTCCCTCCGTATGATTTTCCTTTCCGACACAGGGATAGTAAATATCTCTCAGACAATAATCCTGATCAAAGGTGATGAGCAACGTCCCATTTCCTACAGGGATATCACGGGGCATAGGTTATCTCTCTCTCATTAAATTAAAAAAAGGCCTGACCAGCAGCAAGGGCCTCTATCCCTTCAAGGGATTTTATTAAAACATATTTCCCCAAAGAATAGGGAGATTTCGTTTCCTAATCATTATTCAACAATTTTGACGCAATTCTGGCTTCCGAATTCGTTCGGGACACAGCCGGAACAGGAAGGGGCATTCTCCCAGTTACCATCAGCAAAGAGGCGGTACTCATATTTTCCCGGCTTCAAGGAAAGGGTTGTTTTCCATTCTTATCCTTTTTCATTTTATTTGCATAGGTATCCCAATGATTAAAATCTCCTACCAAATAAACCTCTTTTGCCTCCGGTGACGGGAATTCGAATCGAACCCTTTTCTCTGAAACCGTCCCCTTTTCTCTATTTTTTCTTGCTATTCTCTTTCTTACCATAACACTTACCTCCCTAATTTTATAGATAAAATTATATAGCCACTATTCTTCATAATTATGTAATCATCCTAACCTCATCAATTAATTCTTTCTATAAAAATTTCATTTGTGAATAGGGTGAAATGAGTATTTTTTGTTGAAAAATCCGGTAGTTTGGGATTTGTGGTTATAAAAGTAAGTGTTAACTTTGTGTTCAGTACTGATTAAGCAAGTTTCTGGAAATCCCTGGGCAGATGGATTCTTTCCGGGGATCATGGTTAGGGGTTTTCCCATGCTTTGAACGAAAGCGGAGTTCCGGGTTCACAACTTAAAATCTTCCGACCCTAACAGAGGACGGGTGAAAAGACTAATGAGGATCTCAGAACTCCACCTGCGCCTGGATATAAGCATAATCGATATTTCTTCTGCAAGTTTGGTCTTTCATAAAATGTATCTATTTTTACTGCACTTATGGATTGAGTATGAGCTTGGCTCTTACATAGGCCAATGAAAGTTATTGGCGTCTTCGAAATACCCAAACCATTATCAACTGCAAACAAAACAAGGCCACTGTCATTTGTCCAGGGGGATAATCATAGTAGTTAGCCAGTAAAAACCCAATGACGCCGGTTCCCACGGCGACCATGGGTGCAACCAGAAACATGTAACGAACCTCCCGGCATAAATTCTTCGCCACAAGAGCCGGAAGGACAAGACATCCAAATGTATAGAGCATCCCTGAAGCACGGATCGAAAGGCCGATGCTAAGACCCAACCAAGCCGAGGTGACCAGATTCCAAACTCTTATTTTCATCCCTATGGCCATAGCCATCGAAGGATCGAGGGCAAACAGAAGGATTTTTCGATATAGAAGGATGAGAAGAGAGCTCGTCAGAACGGTAAGAATGCTAAAGACCCAGACATCCGCTACCGTAGCCCCAATAATGCTGGAAGAAAGCAGTCGATGAATCTCTTCCAAACCAAGCGGGCTATGGGAGACGATGAGTATGGAAAGGCTCGCTGAAACGAGGAATACCCAACCCGTGATGGCCTCGTGGCTCTCCTTCCCGGTTTGCTCCCCCCGTCCGGTCAATGAAGCAGCCATGACAGAAAAGATAACCGCCATCACAGATAGCATAGCATCCGAATGAAACCACGGAAACTGATTTACGGGAATTGCACTAGCGGCCCACATTGTTAAGGCGATCCCAAGGGTGGAAGCCTGAGATACGGCCGCACCGATAAAGATCTGATCCCGAGCAACCACTAATACACCCACCATTGAAAGTAAGAAACTGATCAGCCATCCAGCCAGATAGCTCTGATAAAAGAGATGCCAGGAGGAGAAAAAGTTCTGGATCATCGAAGCCCTCCTCCCCCCCCTCCCGTCCCATCGATCCGGACGTTTAGAGCTCCTGAAGGCTCCTGCCAGATCGAAACCGGAACCCCATAAGCCCTTGCGAGGTTTTCCTGATTCAAGATGGTACGACAGGGGCCGCCCAGCACGGAACCGTCAAGGAAGAGAGCAATGTGGGTGGCGTAATGTGCCGCCAGGGTAAGATCGTGACTGACGAAAAGAATGGTGAGATTTTCTTTTCGATTGAGATCGGTCAAAGATTCCATCAGCGCATTTGCGGCTGTTAAGTCTAAATCTTTGGTGGGCTCATCGACAATGAGGAATTTGGGTCGCCGTATCAGGGCACGAGCAACTAAGGCCCTCTGGCGCTGTCCACCTGAGAGGGACCAGTAATTCTTGTCCAGCATCTCTTCCAACTTCATCTTCTCGAGAGCCCAGCGAAGCCGTTCAAACCTCTCCTTCTTATTTGTTCGGATACCCGCGAGGCCTAACAGCACAAATTCGCTCACCGTGGTAGGTAGGGTCGGATTGAGATCGCAGCGCTGAGGAACAAATCCAACGAAGTTTCCCTGAGCAAATTCCGGATGCAGAAAGATTTTTCCCTGCTGGGGTTCTAACATTCCCAGCAGGGTTTTAAGAAGTGTTGTTTTCCCAACGCCATTCGGCCCGAGGAAGAACCAAAATTCTCCAGCCTTGACCTGAATACTTACATTTTTGAGAATAGGCCGCTTTCCATAAGCGATCCATAGCCCATCCATTTTTAAGATCAAGTCATCTTTCTCCATACCACTGAGTTCTCCATATAATTCATCGCTTTGAATAAGGTTGAAATCATGGCTCTGAGAGCCGTCATTAAGGATGCCCTCCAAACGCGGTTACAAGGTGCCGGACATTGTAATTGATCATGCTAAGGTAATCATCTGTTCCCGGGCGGGATCCCACCTGATGAGCCATAGGTGCGATTTTGGCGCCCGTATTTTTGGAGACAAATTGGGCATGACGGATGTCGAAAAAGGGTGAAGACAGAATCACCTTTATCCCATCTGCCCTCATCTTCTCGACCAACATCTGGAGATGTTTTGTCGTAGGCGAAATCCCGGGTTTCGGCTCCAGAAAACCGACCACCAAAATCCCGAACCTCCGGGCAAAATAAACCCACTGATTGTGATCAGCCACGACCTTGCCTCCCTGATACGGAAGCATCATTCCCAACCAACCCCCGAGTGAACCCTCTTCTTTTTGTTCCCTCAGAAAAGGATTGAGTTTCCTCTCCTCATATAAAATAGACAACTTTTCAAATTCGTATTTCCTGGCTAACTTTTCTCCGACCAGTGCGTCGCCTATTTTGCGGTAGAGCATCGTATACCGCTCTTCGAAGAACGGCTTCTCCTTTGGCCGGATTTCTGTAAGCCTGTCTCTGATCAGTCGGGCCACCTGGAGGCCATTTAATGGATCGAGCGTGTAGTGGGGATTTCCTAAAGGATGGACATCGCCCATGGAACGATCCACAATCCCTGTTGGAACCTCCATGGGGGTTATCACTTTAGAGCAATCTACATGCCCCAGGGCTCCAATGAGGACTCGGCTATTTCTGGCATTCTGCAGTAGGACAGGGGCGTATCCGACCTCTAACTCCATGCCGATTTGAAGAAAGAGGTCTGCCTGACTCAAGGCCTTGATGAAACTGGGTTTGGCCTCGATGAAGTGGGGATCTTCCTGGCTTTTGCCGAAGACGGTAATCTTAACCTGGTCACCCCCTATTTCCTGTGCAAGGTTCCCCAGATCGGGAATCGTGGCACAGACTTGAATGGGTTTCAAACCCTGAGTATGTACAATCGAAGGGAGGAAACTTAGGGTTAAAAAGAGTAGAGTCGAAATATAAAGTATAGATTTACATAAAAGCCTGTTCTGCATAGCGATGCTCCTTTCATTTAATAAAAATAATTTAACCGTACTGAGTAGTGTAGCCCTTTAAGCCTACTTGGCTCGGGCACTGGCGCAAAATCACAGGGCGCAAGGCCCTGCATTACAAAGTCACCTTTGTGTTTATGTTAGTATTTATGGGCTGCGTGAGCCCCAAACATAAACTCTCCTCCCAGCCAGATCGATTGGGCATTCTGATGGTCAAAACCATTCAGCCGATCATAATTATACTGCAGTCGAAAGCGAGAAAATTCAGTGGGCTGCCATACGAGCAGGGGAGAGACGCGGTGTCGGTCACCCCGGAAGGGATCGGAATTTCTTGAAACAATCGCAACGGTACCGGTTCCGAAATCGACATTGACGTTGCCCCCGCTTCCGCTTGCATACTCGTACCGGATACCGGCAGCCCAGGTATTTCGAAATCCCCAGAGCAGTTGCGTATAGAATCCCCAATCCACAAGGGTCTTCCGGAGCAGGCGGATATCGTCAGCCGTGCCCGCGATTCCATCCGGTCCTGGATTGAAGTAGCGATCTGCACGGTAGTCCCGCCCCATGATTTCCGATTGGAGGAGAAGAAAGGGCCAGCCACGGAAGTTGTTCACCGGACGCCACTTCAGCTTAAGATCAGCGCCGTAGATCCAGGTTTCGCCATGGGGTCCAGTTGCGTTAGGCCCGTAGAGCCCTGAGAAACCTAATACGGCGGAGACCTCGTCGCTCAAGTCCCATGAGTTACCCCACCTGGCGAGATAGGCCAAATCTCTTAAGCTCTTGACATCGCGATTCACGAATGGCCGCCCGCCGATGGGACGTTCTGCAAAGGCCGATGAGCTGGAAAGGAAGCTGGTCATGGTTTCGCCGTTGGCATTCTGCATGCCGAAGTACAACTCAGAGAACCAGGGGAGAGGGGTAAGCCACGATAATCTGAAGCCAGGGCCTCTCATGCCATCGGGTCCGAAGAGGCGCGTGTTGATGATAGGTTGATCCTGCCAGTCCCACTGATGAGGGTGTTGTGGATTGATTCTCCCGAACTCCGTAAAGAACTGGCCTCCCTTAAGCTGAAGCTGATAGGGTAGCTTCTGCGTTGTGAAGAAGGCTTCCTCCAGCTCAACCTTCGATTCCCCCGTGAGAGGGTCAAGAAAGTAGACGATGTGAGACTCTGCGTTCAAATAGGGATCGACCGCCCCGGAAAAGGAGAGTTCCACATTCTGGACAGTGAAACCCCGTTTTCGTGGATCGTGCCCCCCTCCTTCAAGGAACTGTAATGGCTTATCACGTTCTGTCGAAGCTCCAGCAGCGAAGAGTCCATCGAAAGAAACATCGATCAGCCGCAGGGTAGCTCCACCCGCCTGGTAAGATAGAATGTCCTTTTTTGGTTCCCCTTCCTTCGGAAGAAGAATTTCCTTTGCCCTTTCAATCATGAATGTTTTAGGCGGTTCCTGCCCTGCAGGAGGTGGGGTCTCCTTGGGTTGCGCTACTTGCTGTTGTTCTGGACGCTTTGCCTGTTTCATCTCAGCCTTTAAATCTTCGATGAGCTTTTGTTGGTCCTTGATCGTCTGTTCCTGCTTTTTGAGGGCCTCCTCAAGGATCTTGATGCGCTCCTCCAAAGTCTGGGCGAACCCACTGGAATAAAAGACAAAGACCATAATGATGGGAATAAGGATCGTTTTCATTTTGATTCCTCCATGTATTCGATACCTCGATTTGAGAGAGGATTATTCCCCTGTCATGCATCCATCAACAAAACAAAAAGAGAGAGGATGGCATCACATGGTCCTGTACACATTGAGAAATTAAATTCTGGTCTTGTCCTTTATGCGGGAGGAGCTCGATTTGAATAAGGATGATAACACAGGGTTGAGCTGTTGAGCGTATTTTCTATGGAGATGAACGAAACATTTGAAAGTAGTAATGAAATTTGAGGGCAGTCCTGAGGGATCAAAAGGGAATGGTGCGAGACATGACAACAGAGAGGGCATGCATCATGGGGAACTCCATCCGCATGGTGGTGAAATGCAAGTCCCAGAATAGAGAGAGAAAAGCAAACGATCAGGAGATAGACAAGTTTTCTTTTCATTAGCCTATTAATCTACCAATACGTAAAGAGAAGTAAATGGGGTACATACTGTATTTTTTAAGAAGGCATGCTGTATTTTTAAGCTGAAATATAACAGAGATTACGAAATATGCAAGACCATCTATAAACCGAACCTGTTTCGGATATAAATCTTATTGATTTTGGGTTAAAATTAAAACCTTTGAATGAAGATTTGTCAACCATCGCTTTCCATTTTTCTGTCGCTTTCCATTTTTTTCTCAAATCTCTGGCACGCCTTTCAAACTCATCAGGTATAAACGGCCTCTTTTCTATTGAAAACCTCCTCCTACTAAGATATGATTTTCCACCAGAAGGAGGAAGCGGAAAGTGGACCAACTCTTCAACCCAAAATCAGTGGTCGTGATCGGTGTTTCAGAGAACCCCAACAACCTCGCCCGAGTCATTGTCGAAAACCTCTTCGAATTTCAATTCAATGGAGAAATCCTTTTGATTGGCCAAAAAGAAGGAATTCTCTTTGGGAGGGGAATCTGTACCTCCATAGAGGATCTCAAAGAAGGAATCGATGTCGCTGTCATCCTCACCCCTGCTCAAACCGTGCCAGGAATATTGGAATCTTGTGGAAGGAAAAAAATTCGTTGGGCCATCATTGAATCAGGAGGATTTAGCGAATATTCTGAGGAAGGGGCAACATTGGAGAAAGAGATTCTGCGTATCGCTAAAAAATGGGGGATTCGAATCGTGGGACCGAATGGAATCGGGATTATCAATGTTGAGAACGGCTTTGTTGTCCCTTTTGCCAATTTGAAGCGGGGAGCCGTCCGGAAAGGAAAAGTTTCTATTCTTGCCCAAAGCGGTGGAGTATCTCTTTCCTATTTTAACTTCCTGGCAAGTGCCAATGTAGGGATAGCCAAAATTGTGAGCATGGGCAATAAACTTGATCTCAACGAAATCGATTATCTTAAATATCTCATCCATGACCCGAAGACAGAAATCATTGGCCTTTATTTGGAGAGCATTGAGAGAGGAAGGGATTTGATCGAGGTTGCCCGATCCACATCAAAGCCTATTATCCTTCATAAGGCCAATATCGGAGAAGCCAGCAGACAGATCGCAAAACTCCATACGGCAGCCCTTGCCAACGATGATAAGGTTGTAGATACAGCATCAAAGCAAGCAGACATCATCAGGGCGAGAGACTTCCGCTCCTTCATCAATGCTGTAAAGGTCCTCTCCCTCCCGCCCATGAAAGGAAATAATTTAGTTATCCTCTCCCGCTCCGGAGGGGTCGCCATCGTTGCCGCAGACTCGGCTGAGAGATATGGATTTCGACTCTATCCCCTGACTCAAAACTTGCGGAAGCGAATCCACAGCTATTTCAGGGCCAAAGTGATCCAGCCGACAAATCCTCTTGATCTGGGAGACCTCTTCGACTTCGATCTCTATACGAAGATCCTTGAGCAGGTGCTCAAAATTAAGACCGTCGATGGAATTATCTTCCAACACGCAGCGGTGGGAGAGGAAATGCAACCCTCCCGAAGGCTGATTCATACCGCAAAGGAACTCTCTCTCCGTTACCAAAAGCCCGTGGCTTTCTGTTACCTTACCGAAGAAGAAGAATTAGCCTTCATCAAAAGGGCTTTTGACTATCCTATCTTCATAGAGCCTGAAGATGCCTTAAGCGCCTTAGCGATCTCGAGGGATCACTACAGGAAGCAAAAAATTTCGAAGGAGAAGCCTCCTTCTTATCCCGTGGATAGCCGTCGAGTCAAGCGCCTCATTCAAAAAGCAAAAAAAGAGAAGAGAGATCTCCTGCTTTCGGAGGCATTCGAAGTCCTCCAAGCCTATGGCATTCCTGTAGCGAATTATCAAGTCGTTCACCAAAAAGAGGATTTGGAAAAAATAATGAATCAAATTAAGGTTCCCGTTGCCCTCAAGATCATTTCTCCAGAAATCTCTCACAAGTCTGATGTGGGGGGTGTCGTACTGGGTATCAGCCATCTCCCAGAAGCAGAAAAAGTTTATGATAAGATGAAAAGACTTGTAAAAGGAATCCCTTCCGGGGTACTCGTCCAGAAGATGATCTCAGATGGAAAGGAAATCATCTTAGGGGCGAAACGAGACCCTTCTTTCGGGCCAGTGCTCCTCTTTGGATTGGGAGGAATTTATGTGGAGGTCTTCAAGGAGACTTCTCTACGGGTGGCTCCGATCAATCGACCCGAGGCAGAAGAAATGATTTCAGAATTGAAGGCAGCGGCCATTCTCAAAGGCATCCGGGGAGAACGGCCCCTGGATATTGGGGCACTGGTTGAAAATCTTCTCAGGCTTTCCCAGTTGATGATGGATTTCCCTGAGGTCGAAGGAATTGATATCAACCCTGTGAAGGTACTGGAGAGGGGAGCTGTCGCAGTAGACGCCCGAATACTTTTGAGCAAAGGGCATGGAGCAAAGGGCAAGGTACATAGCGCAAAGCTGAAAGCTCAAAGTTAAAATCTAAAATCCCTGCCTGCGCCTGCCTGCGGTAGGCAGGGCAGGCAGGTGCAATCTGCAATATAATTAGATTCCTAAAT
>Ga0315281_10010115_pt1 | contig 13026 bp, 11 predicted proteins | sample YL17G07_0_MG_FD_204540 | JGI IMG/M metagenome (GOLD analysis project Ga0315281, IMG submission 204540) | Sediment microbial communities from Yellowstone Lake, YNP, Wyoming, USA - YL17G07_0 | ecosystem: Environmental > Aquatic > Freshwater > Lake > Sediment | place: USA: Wyoming | collected... | reverse complement strand
CATCAGCAACGGATGGCGGGCGCCTGCGAGATGGATACCGTCCTCCCCGATTTGCGGCTCGATACAGCGATAGCGCTCGGCGAAAATCGCGCCCGCATTGAGCGCATCGATAGCGACCAGCGCGCCGAAAGTAATCCTCAACTCGCGAACATAGCCCCGGACCAGGGCCGTCAGCTGCTCGAGCACGCGGCGCTCCTCGGCCTCGGCCTCCCGCTCGAGCATCATCAGGCGGTTGTTGAGATCCACCGCCCACAGCGGTTCGACGAACAGGGTTTCGCCGGAAACCGAGCGGTCCTGAACGATGCCTTCGAGCCGTTCGGCGTAGTTCAGCTTGAGCGGCAGCACCAGGCGGCGGTTCCGAACCGTGACCACCCGGTCGCTCAGGAACGGTTCCATTCCGGGCGATGTCAGCATCCGTCCGAGCCGGCTTTCCAGCTCGAGCCGTTCTTCGCGAAGGCGGCTCCGCAGGCGCTTGAGCTCGCGGCTGGCGTCGTCGAGCAGGCCGCCGTCATCGGCCAGCGCCTTCAGCAACGCATCGGAGAGTTCCTTGGGGGCGAGCAGGTTGTGCGCCAAAGCGCCAAGATTGGGCAGTGTTTCCAGCCGCGAGCGCATGAAGGCGGCGACGTGGCGCGCAATCAGCACGAACTCGCGAATCCTGAGCAGCGAAACGCCGTCGAGGACCGCGCCGTCACGCGCGGCGACAATCAGCAACCGGTTCTGGTCGATGAATTCACCGATAGGGAGCGTGCCGGCATTGGCCCGCAATTCGACCATCTCGGCGGTGGCGCGAAGCCGCTCGCGCACCTCGACGGGATCGGTTGATGGGCCGAGCACGGCCAGGCGTCGGCGCCCCGGCTCGGAGGCGGCCATCGCGCCAACCAGGTCGCGTACCTTGTCGAATTCCAGAGCTTTTAGATCGCGCTCACGCATGATTAAACTGGAGCTCGCCGGTTGTACCCACCATGACGAACCCCGGTTAATATTCTAGCCTAACTCAAACTTGCTAAAATCAAGAGGATTCAGATGGAACGGATAGAGTCGCGGCTCAACACCGCCAGTGCCGAGTACAAGGATAATCGCCGGCAGATGGAGGCGACGGTCGCCAAGCTCAAAGCGGAGATCGAGCGGATTCGCCTGGGCGGACCCGAAGAGAGTCGCCGCCGCCACGTCGAGCGGGACAAGCTGCTGGCGCGCGACCGCGTCGCCCGGCTGGTCGACCCCAACACGCCCTTCCTGGAACTCTCGGTGCTGGCAGCCTACGGGATGTACGACGATGAAGCCCCCTCGGCCAGTATCGTAACCGGAATCGGGCGGATTCACGGTCGCGAGACCGTAATTATCGCCAACGACGCCACCGTCAAGGGCGGCACCTACTATCCGATGACGGTCAAGAAGCAGCTCCGTGCCCAGGAGATCGCGCTGCAAAACCGGATTCCCTGCGTCTACCTGGTGGATTCCGGCGGGGCTTTTCTGCCGCTGCAAGCCGAGATTTTTCCTGACCGCGAGCACTTCGGCCGTTCGTTTTACAATCAGGCCCAGATGTCGGCGCTCGGCATCCCGCAGATTGCCGTGGTGATGGGCTCGTGTACCGCCGGTGGCGCCTATCTGCCGGCGATGTGCGATGAGAACGTCATCGTAAGGGAGCAGGGCACAATTTTCCTGGCCGGGCCTCCCCTGGTACGCGCGGCCACAGGCGAAGAGGTCACCGCCGAAGAACTCGGCGGCGGCGATGTCCACACGCGCTTGTCCGGAGTGAGCGATCACCTGGCGGAAGACGACGCGCACGCGCTCGAAATCTGCCGTTCGATTTTCGAAAACCTGGGTCCGCGCAAGTTGGAAACGCTCGACCAGGAGGAGCCCGAAGATCCTTACTACGATCCCAATGAGCTGTACGGCATCGTTCCGGTCGATACCCGCAAGCCCTACGACGCGCGCGAGGTCATCGCGCGGCTGGTCGACGGCAGCCGGATGCATGAGTTCAAGCCCCGCTACGGCACCACGCTCGTGACAGGCTTTGCTCGCCTCTATGGCTACCCGGTCGGGATTCTTGCCAACAACGGCGTCATTTTCAGCGAGTCGGCGCTCAAGGGCACGCATTTCATCGAGCTCTGCTGCCAGCGTCGTATCCCGCTGATTTTCCTGCAGAACATCACTGGCTTTATCGTCGGCAAACGCTACGAGCAGGGCGGCATCTCGAAGGACGGCGCCAAGATGGTCCGAGCCGTCGCCAATGCCAGCGTGCCGAAGTTCACCGTCATGATCGGAGCATCCAACGGGGCCGGCAACTATGGGATGTGCGGGCGCGCCTACTCGCCACGATTGCTCTTCACGTGGCCCAATTCACGGATCTCGGTGATGGGTGGCGAGCAGGCGGCAAGCACCCTGCTGCAGGTCAAGATGGAGCAATTGAAGCGCAAGGGCCTTACCATGACCGAGGCCGAACAGGCCGAGTTCATTCGTCCCACGCTGGCCAGATATGAAGTGGAATCGAGCTGCTACTATTCCAGCGCCCACGTGTGGGACGACGGCGTGATCGATCCTGTCGAAACCCGGGCGACGCTCGCCTTGGGAATCGCGACGTCGCTCAACGCCCCCATCCCGTCGGATCAGAACTTCGGCGTGTTCCGTATGTGACGGGTTGTTCTGTACGAGAAAGAGTCATGTTTTGTTTCAACCATCTGTCGCGGTGAAGCGCACGTTGCGAGACGACACACTATCCGCGGTAATCTTCAATTTATGAGGGCACGCGCCTTGCTGTCTGTCTCGCGTGGAGGCGACGAGTCCCCTGAGAAATGGTTGGGTAGTGCTTGTAGCGGGCGAGGCTGGAGAAGTCGCGCCGCTTCGTTTGGCGCTGGAAGCCGCTGGAATCTTCACGGTTATCTGCCAGGACGCGGAGGCAATCGTAGCCGAAGGCTTCGTTGCCGATCTTGAAATAGTTTGCAGCAAGCCGTCACGCCCGGAGATGCTCGGTTCCGCCCGGGGTCAGAACGGTGCGGATCTCGCGGATACGGATCCGGCGAACAAGTCGGGAGCGATGACAAAGATGGCGCGCATTGCGCGCCATCCGGTGCCGGTCATCTTTGTGAACGACTCCCCGACCATCTGGGAGGTTAATTACTTACGATCGTGCGGCGCGTTCTACGTCCTCGATCGCCGGGTCGAGGAGGCCGGAGGTTGGCAAGGATTACGGGATACTGTGGCCTGCGCACTGGCAGCAAAGCTCCGGTGTGCCTTCTGCAATCGGATCACCGAACCCGGCGCCGCGGGCCTCAAGGGGGCCGGTCGGGTCGTCGCGTGCCGAGACTGCGTCCTGCTTGGTGCGCGCGATCTCATGAAATCGGGCTGTTTCAGCGCCAAGTGGGTGCATTAAACGGCGATATTCCCGAGCGCTGCGGCACAAACGGTTGCGACGCAACCGCCTCGGCGGTGTGACCGTCCGAATTCCTGGCGGCGATCGCGCCTGAGCGTGCCGTCCGGCGCCGGCTTAATCCCCCGGACCGATCATCTTTTCCGGCCGAACGATCTTGTCGAATTCGTCTGCGGTCAGGAAACCGAGCTCGACGCAGGCCTCGCGCAGGGTCTTGCGCTCGGCGTGGGCTTTCTTGGCGACCTTGGCGGCCTTGTCGTAGCCGATCCGTGGGTTAAGCGCCGTCACCAGCATCAGGGAATCGTTCAAAAAGTGCTGGATACGCTCCCGGTTTGGTTCGATGCCGACCACGCAGTGATCCGTGAACGAGCGGCAGGCATCCGAAAGCAGCCGGACGGAGTGCAGCAGGTTATGGATCAGCACCGGCTTGAAAACGTTGAGCTCGAAGTTGCCCTGCGAACCGGCAATCGCGATCGCGGTGTCGTTGCCGATGACCTGCACGCAGACCATGGTCATCGCCTCCGATTGGGTCGGGTTGACCTTGCCGGGCATGATCGATGAGCCGGGCTCGTTCTCGGGCAGGCTCAGTTCGCCCAGGCCGCAGCGGGGACCTGAGCCCAGCCAGCGGACGTCGTTGGCAATCTTCATCAGTGAGCAGGCAAGCGTCTTGAGCGCTCCGCTCGCCATGACGACCGCGTCGTGCGCGGCCAAAGCGGCGAACTTGTTGGGCGCCGAGACGAAGGGCAGTCCCGTGAGCTCCGAGATCCGCGCCGCCATCCTTTCCGCAAATTGCGCGGGAGCATTCAGCCCGGTCCCAACCGCAGTGCCGCCGATGGCAAGCTCACAAAGACCGGGCATCACTGCCTTTAGGCGCGTAAGGTCGGCGTCAAGCTGTGCGACGTAGCCGGAGAACTCCTGCCCCAGGGTGAGCGGCACCGCGTCCATAAGGTGCGTGCGGCCGATCTTGACGATCGCGCTGAACGCCGCCGCCCGCTCCGCCAGCGCATCGCGCAGCTTCGTCACCATCGGGATCAGCCGATGGGTGAACTCTTCGGCCGCCGCGATGTGCATCGCGGTCGGGAAGGTGTCGTTGGAGGACTGCGACATATTGACGTGGTCGTTGGGATGGATCGGGCTCTTGCTGCCGAGCGTGCCTCCCGCCAGTTCGATCGCGCGGTTGGAGATCACCTCGTTGGCATTCATGTTGGTCTGCGTGCCGCTGCCGGTCTGCCAGATGCGCAGGGGAAATTCGCCGTGGAGTTTGCCGGCGATTACCTCTTCGGCGGCACGGACGATGAGCTCCGCCTTGTCACGAGGCAGTTTGCCGAGGTCCCGGTTGACCTCGGCGGCCGCCTTCTTGAGTATTCCGAACGCCCGAATGATTTCCGGAGCCATCGTGTCGCGCCCGATCGCAAAATGGATCAGCGATCGCGCGGTCTGGGCGCCCCAGTAGTGCTCGTTCGGGACCTCGATCGGTCCCATGCTGTCGGTCTCGATACGTGTGCCCTTGGTGGCAGGAGTCAGAACTTCCTTCATGTGCGTGCAACCTTGTTGGCCGTCTTCTTAGACTGGATTGGTCTCCTCGAGTTTGAGGAATGCCAGTAGCGACTCGGCGCCGACTCGCACGGAACGGGCGGCCTCGATCACCTGACGGCGCATTTCCTTCCGATTGGCTTCGACCGGCGCTTCACAGGCGGGATCGAAAAACAGCGGCTCCTCCGGCCCGGGGTCGCGGCCGAATTTCTTCAAGAACATCCCATAGCGGCAGATAGCCACCTTGAGCAGGGCATGCTCGAGACCCTGGGATGCACCATCCGCTCGCTCACGCCGCCGGCAGCGAATCCGATCGCGTTTGGCCGCGCGAAGCGCCGAAGTCTCGCTTTGGAACATATCTGGCCTCCGTAAGTCGCGTTAGCGTAAACCCTCGCAAGCGGCGCCCGAGGCGACATATGAGCACTCTTTTAGGTCCCGCCTTGCCGATATACCCTTTACGAAGAACTTTTTACAGAGAGGACGACGATGCCTTGGACTATTACTCGGATTTGCCGAGATTGCCTCGATACAGGATGCGTTAGCGTGTGTCCGGTCGATTGCATATACGAGTACGTCGGCCAGGACACGCAGGCATTTCCCAATCAGCTCTACATCAACCCCGACGAGTGCATCGACTGCGGCGCCTGCGAGCCGGAATGTCCCTGGCAGGCGATCTTCGAGGAATCCGCGGTTCCCGGGATTTTCAACGACGACATTCCTCTGAACCACGCGACTTTGAAATCCCCTGATGATTTCAAGGTGAAGCAGTTCGAGCAGAAGGAGCGGCCGACTCCGGACCAGGTGACGGCAAACAAGGCGAAGTGGAGATTCACGGGGTAGCGAGGCGAGTGCGCTGACCTCCGCTTCCGCGCGCCGGATCTAATCGGCTAACGACCGCAGGCCGGGCGATCTAATCCGAGGAAACCCGCGTTGTAGATGGTGATGTCGCGCCGGACGTCATTGACAAGGCCGATGAAGGGAACTGGGTCGCCGTTGCCCGCCGCAACCGGAATCAGCGCGAGCGTCGGGGCTGCGCGTAAGGTTCTGAAATAGTGATATTTGAGGACCAGCCGCCCCGGCTCGGCTCCTTTCAGCTGGATGCAGTCTTCATAAGCGCGGACCGAGGCGGCTCGGCCTTCGAATAAAAAGCTGCGGGTTCCGCTTAGCCCGTAAAGCTCGAAAGGTTCGCTCTGCGCCAACAGATGGGAGTCGGGAAGCGCGGCGAAAAATCGCTTCGCCTGGTCCGACCAGAGTATCGCGCCGCCCACGTTGTAGATTTCCAACTGCTTGCGAAACTCGTCCGGCGACCACTGCTCCAGCGGACGACCGAAGGCCACTCCATTGCCGAAATCGGCAAATCGGTAGATTGAAAAACGTTCGGTTGGTGAGGCTCCAATCAGCTCTCGGCCGCTCTCGACCGCCCACAGCAAGCCGACATCGGCGCCGAAATATGGCAACAATAGTTGATCATCCTGTGTGCTCCAGCCCGACTCGACAAGCAGTCGGCTTTCGGGGTCGCTTGCCGTAATCCAACGGGTCAGTTCCTCGCCCTGTTCCGGCAATCGACCGAGGATCCTGCCGTGACTGCTTAGGTCGAAGTCGGCCAGGTAAAACGGGATCCAACAATAGAACAATACCGTTATTAGCGCGACGGCCCATGCGGGATACCGCAGCCCGCGCCTTAACGCGCTGAGGCGGCCCCAGAGTTCGCGAGCGCCCGCGGCGACGAACGGCACTGCGTAGAAATAGAACGGCGCCTCAAACCGAACGGGCTCGACAACGTCTGTCGCCGAAATCATCGAGCCGAAATAGGCCAGCACACAGAAGACGAGCGTGGTCGTGCACAGCGACGCTTTGTACCATCGCGAAAGCCGAATCCGCACCAGCCCAAAAAACATAAGCCCAAGAAGGGCCAGTGGCGGGAAGTTAAGCCGTGCGGAAAGAAGCTCCCTTGCCGCAGGGAGAAACGAGGTTGGCGTGTGCCACCACTCCGAAAAGTATGCGCGCAGGTCGTGAGTCAGAAGTATAGGTCCCAACCAGCCCAAGGCAATGATGAAGATCCCTACAAACGATGCGACGAGCGCGGCCCAGCGGCGCGGTTGACGCACAGTTTCGAGTAAGACTCCGGCCGCCGGGCCGGCGAGCAGTAACGGCGTCAGCGGATGCAGGTAAGTGATAGCGCCGCCGGCGACCGCCAGCACCACGAACAGTCTTGAACCGCCGTGTCGGGCGCATCGATACATGAGACAACTCAACGCCAGACACAGGTAGGACGCAGAAAAAAAGGCGAACATACCGGCACGCGTCATCGCCAATCCCGGAGCGCTGAAGGTACCCATGGCACCAAACATCGCCGCTATCAGGCACTCATCCGTGTCGAGCTCCAGACCCCAGGCCGCGAGCGCCGCCGCAAAAGGCGCCGCCGCCAGTAACCCCAGCACCAATGCCTTGTAAGCGACAGCAGGATTCATCCATTCGCTTACGACCAGCCACGGACCGACTGCGGCACCCATCGGTTCGGTCGCTGTGCCCGCCGGATAGCCTGCCATCAGCGCGGGGCTATAGCTCCAGAGCCTGGCGTGGGCCCGGAGACTTTCGGCCTGACGCAACCCGCGCGCGAAATGCAACGCGTAACTGTTGGTGTAGAAAGGCTCGGGGCCGAGCCAGGTGGCGGGCGGAAAGTAATGTGCCAACCCCCAAATCTGGAGGGCGGAGATGAGGGCCAGGAGGACCAGCGTCCCGGTGCGGCCGGGCGATAAGTGGGGAATCGCCTGCCCGCCCTCGAGCCGGGATGCGTCAGACGATCTTTTTCTGGCCGTGTTTGAAGCCGCCTTGCTGGCCAAGCGGTTCGCGCTCCCGGGAACGCTCGCGCGGGCCGCGCTCGCGCCTGCCTTCGGCGGGAATGATCTCCAGGGAACGGAGATATCCGGTGCCTTCGGAGCGAGTCGTGACCAGAGGGTCGTCTTTAAGCGCGAGATGAATGATGCGACGGTCGCGTGGCGGCATCGGCTCCAGCGTCACAGGCTTGTTCTCACGCTTTGCCTGCTCGCCCATCGATAGCGCCATGCGCTCGAGCTGCTGGCGCCGCCGGGTGCGATAGGATTCGGTGTCGACCAGAATCGGCACCGGGTCCTTGAAACGGCGCGCCACGATGCGGTTGACGAGGTATTCCAACGCGTCCAGGGTCTGGCCGCGCCGCCCGATCAGGATTCCCGAGCCGTCGCCTTTCAACTCGAGTTCAACGCCCTCGGCGTCGCTTACGGCTACGACCACGTCGGCCGGCTCGCCCATCAGCCCAAGGATCTTATTGAGCATCGTGACCGCTTCGCGGCCCTGCTCCTCGACCGTTACGCTCTGCCGCTCCGGAGCGCCCTCTTCACCATCGTGCGCGGCCCTTGCTTCGCCGGCCGGCCGCGTTTCGCCGACGCCTGAAGCTGCGGGCTGCCGTGGCGGGATCCCGGCTGATGCGCCTTCGGGTTGCCGGCGCTGGACCCGTACCTTCGCCGGACGGGCGCCGATCCCGAGCAGGCCGGACCTCGGCGTGCTCAAGACCTCGATTATCGCCTCGTCTTCGCTAACCCCGAGCGTCTCCAGGGCCTGGCTGATTGCGGCCTCGACCGTCGGGGCGGTTGCTTCTATCCAATTGTTAGGACTCATGTGCTGCTGGACTGAGCTGTTTGAACTCACGATTAAGGACATATTGCTGAATAACGCCGACCACGTTGGAAGACAAATAGTAGAGAGAGAGGCCGGCAGGAAAGTTGACCAGCATGACGGTGAAAATAATCGGCATCATCATCATCATGCGCTGCTGACTGGGGTCAACGGCCTGCGGCGACATCCACTGCTGCAAAAACGTGCTGAGCCCCATCAGGATTACCAGGACCGGGATGCCTCCGCATTCGGTGTAGGGCAGGGCCGGCATGCCAGGGATGATCAGACAGTCGGGAGCCGACAGGTCGCGGATCCAACCGATGAACGGTGCGTGGCGCAGTTCCACGGCGCCGCTCAGCGCGTAGTAAAGACCGATGAAAATCGGCAGTTGCAGAGCCATCGGAGCACATCCGCCCACCGGGTTGACGTGATTGCGCTTGTAGAGGTCGACCATCTCGCGATTGAGCCGCTCGCGGTCGTCCTTGAACTTTTCGCGGATGCGTGTGACCTGCGGTTGCAGCCGCTGCATCCGCATCATCGAGCGCTGGCTCTTGATCGACATCGGCAGCAGCAGACCACGGATCGCCACGGTCAGCAGAACGATATCAAGTCCGTAGTTCGGAGCGATGCGATGGAATAGCTTGAGCGTCCGCAACAAGGCAAGGGCGAGGATCCGGGTCCAGCCGAGCTCGATCGCCTTGCTCAGGCGCGGGTTGATTGCCTCGATGATGTCGAGTTCCTTGGGCCCGAAGTAGACGGCGGTGGTGGCCTCAAGCTTGGTGGCGTGACTGCTCGGCAGGAGCACTTGGGCGTCGGCCTGGACGCCGTCGAAGCCCATCACCAGCGTGCCGCCGGCCGGGTTCTGGGGCAGCAATACCGAGAGAAAATAGCGATCGCCGAAGCCGGCATAGGTAATCGGTCCCGATATCGGTTGGACACCCTTCCTGAGCTCCTTTTCGGTCGCGGTTATTGTCTTGTCACTGACGTAAGCCTGAATTTCCGGGATGTCACGGTAGCCCTTGTGCTCGGTTAACGGCTGGCCGATCTCGAAACCGATCCTGTCGCTCGGGGTGCTCCGCTCGCCCGCCTCGGCGCTCATGTCGAAAACATATTCGGCTCCGCGGAAGGTGAAAGTCTTGGTCAGGCTCAGGCCTTCCGCTGTGCGTGCGCTGAAAGTCAGGGTCGGATGTTCTCCGGCTCGAGCCTCGATGTGCGCCGGAGCGTCGGTCTGATAATCGACATCGCGGTCGTTGGCGCTTGAGCCGCCACGATTTAGCACCAGTCCGAGCGGGAGCTCGCCGCCATCGGCCCGCCTCACCATCTCGAGCGGCGGGCTGTTTGGCGCCGACGTTGCGCGAAAGTTCTTGAGGCGCATGCTCTTCAGTCGGGCGCCACGAGTAGTGAAGACCGCCTCGTAAAGCTCGGTATCTACTTCTACCGTCCGCTCGACGCCGCTCGTCAGAGCGCCGCCCGCCGCGGCCTCGTGGGGCCTGGCCGCCGGCGGCTGGGCCGGTGGAGTTGAAGGCGCCAAACCTTTGGGCTTTGCCTGGGGTGGCAGGACCGCCTGCTGGCCTGGCGGCGGATAAAACCGCTTCAAGACCAGTTCTTGATAGGCGAAGACGGTCGCCAAAGACAGGATTATGGCAATCAGAATTCGTGTATCCAAAAAATTTCCTTACCGGGAACTGATCCGCTCGGGCGGACCGTCAGGAACAGGATCGTAGCCGTGGCCGCCGAGCGGATGGCATCGCAGCAGGCGCCGGGCCGCCATCAGCCCGCCACGCAGGATGCCGTGCTCGGACAGCGCCGCGCTCGCATAGCGGGAGCAGCTCGGCTCGAAGCGGCAGGCCGGACCGAACAATGCCGTCAGCAATGGGGAAAGCACGATGCGGTAGGCGGCGATCGGCCCAAGCATCGCAGCGCGCATTGAAACCCGCAGGTAACGGCTAATGTTTTCGGTCTGTTTCATCGCCCCTTCGGTCTCGTAGCCTCTGTGCGAGCCTTAAAGTAGCAGTCTCCAGTTCCGCATTTATAGAGGGGGCGGCAAGCTCGGCGGCTCCAGCCCGCGCGATCACCACCAGCGCACATCCATCCGGCACCAACCCTCTGAGCGATAAGCGGAAATGTTCGCGAATTCGGCGCCTCAGCCGGTTGCGCACGACGGCCTTGCCGACCCGGCGCGATACCGCCATTCCCAGCCGCGGTCCGTCGTGCCCCGGATATTTGGCGGCGAACAGCACGAAATGAGGAGTCTGAAGTCTCAAGCCATGACGTTGAACGTGCATGAATTCCGCGCGCCGCCGCAAGCGGTTGGCGGCCGAAAAACCGCGGCGCTGCTCTGCGGCTAGCCCGGCTGCTTGGGCGGAATCGATACTGTCAGCTTGGTGCGGCCCTTGGTGCGGCGGCGCTTCAGCACGTTGCGTCCCCCGGGCGTCGCCATGCGGGCGAGAAAGCCGTGAGTCCGTTTGCGTCGGCGATTGCTGGGCTGGTAGGTCCTTTTCATTGTTATCGGCCAAGTGTGCCCTCTGCCGGGCTTCCTTTCTAGGGTCGCTTACCGACGATACGCGTTCTCGTCAAACATCCAATCCAACCATACCGGCCGGCAATGAACAAGTATCGCAGGAATTATAACCTATATTAATAGCGTCAGCGCTGCTCTATATTTAAGCGGAAGGGCCTTTCTCCATTTAAGATCCCCCCCTGATTTGCCTGCGGCTTGGTCGCTTGCGGGCACCGTAATAGGCTTTCGATCCGATGTACGAGCAGGACACGATCGTCGCACCGGCTACGCCGCCCGGTCAGGGCGCCGTGGCGATCGTGCGTCTTTCCGGCCCCCGGGCGATCGAAATCCTGCACCGGCTCTGGCATCCGGTGCAGGCGGGAGGAATCGAGCCGCGCCGTCTGACGCTGGGCGAGATCCGCGATCCCGCAACCGGAGCCGCGATCGATCGCGCTCTGGCCGTGGTGATGCCTGGTCCCGGAAGCCTCACCGGAGAGGATGTGGTCGAGCTGCAATGCCACGGCGGCTCTTTCTTGGTCAGGCGCGTAGTCGGACTCGCCATCGCCGAGGGCGCGCGGATGGCGGAGCGCGGCGAATTCAGTCGGCGCGCCTTCCTGAACGGCCGGATGGATCTGACCGAGGCCGAGGCGGTGGCCGATCTCGTGGCGGCGCAGGGCGAAGGCGCACTCCGCCAGGCGCTGAGCCAGCTGGGTGGGGCGCTCAAGGAGCGCATCGACCGCCTGCGCCGCGAGGTGATCGTCATCAAGGCTCATTTGGAAGTCGAGATCGATTTCAGTGACGAGGATATCAAGCTGCCCGGCCGCGAGCAGGTTGCGTCGGGCTTGGAACGACTCATCGAGGACATACGAATTCTGCACGACAGCTTCGCGCGCGGCCGTCTGATGCGCCAGGGTGCCCGTGCCGCGATCGTCGGCAAGCCCAACGCCGGCAAATCGAGCATCCTCAATCTCCTGCTCGGAATCGAGCGCGCGATCGTAACGCCGATTCCCGGCACCACCCGCGACGTTATCGAGGATTCGATTCAGCTCGGCCCCTGGCCGCTGGTGATCCAGGATACCGCCGGAATCCGCGACGGCGCTGACCAGATCGAACGGATCGGGGTCGAGCGCACGCTTCACCATGCCGGCGAGGCGGACCTGCTCATCGCGGTGTTCGATTCGTCACGCCCGTTCGAGGCCGAGGACCTCCGGGTCCTCGACCTCTGCCAATCACGCCCGGGCGTGGCGCTGCTCAACAAGAGCGACCTTCCTGCCGAGCTTTCGCTCAAGTCCCTGCGCGAGAAGGGGCTCATCATGCCGACGCTGTCGTTTTCGGCGATTCGCGCCGACGGGGTCGCGGCGTTGCGCGACGAACTCGGCCGCGCGCTGGGAGCGCTCGCGGCAGACGGCAATGCGGATGGCGTTGCGGTCTCTCGCGAGCGTCATCGCCAGGCGCTGTCACGCGCCATCGCGGCGCTCGATGCGGCGCGGGCCGGCGCCCTGGACCGGATGCCGCCCGAGATCGTGGCGGTCGATGTCGCGATTGCGGCCGAGGCGCTTGGATCGATCACCGGCGAGGTCAGCTCGGAAGACGTACTCGACGCGATTTTCGCCGAGTTTTGCATCGGGAAGTGAAAGTAACTAATAGTTAATTTATCTGACTATAAGTAGCGTTAACGGGAGAGCGGCGTCAATTGACGCCGCTGTTGTCGGGCTGAAATAAGTAGCTGGGTAAATTAATCACGGGCTATGCCACAGTACGACGTAATTGTAGTAGGCGCGGGACACGCGGGAATCGAAGCCGCTCTGGCGGCGGCAAGGATGGGCGCCCGCACCCTGATGCTGACGCTCAACCTCGATCATATCGGCCAGATGTCGTGCAATCCGGCAATCGGCGGGATTGGCAAGGGCCATCTGGTGCGTGAGATCGATGCGCTGGGCGGCGAGATGGGTATTGCCATCGACGAAACCGG
>Ga0315281_10010114_pt1 | contig 13026 bp, 12 predicted proteins | sample YL17G07_0_MG_FD_204540 | JGI IMG/M metagenome (GOLD analysis project Ga0315281, IMG submission 204540) | Sediment microbial communities from Yellowstone Lake, YNP, Wyoming, USA - YL17G07_0 | ecosystem: Environmental > Aquatic > Freshwater > Lake > Sediment | place: USA: Wyoming | collected... | reverse complement strand
GATTGAGGTGGACAGGGTACTAGCCATAGTAATGGCAGGAGGAGCAGGGGAGAGACTACAGCCTTTGACCCGGGAACGAGCTAAGGCGGCTGTTCCCTTCGGGGGCAAATTCCGGCTCATTGACTTTACGCTGAGCAACTGCATCAACTCTGGTCTCCGTCAGATTTACGTTTTGACACAGTACCGGTCGGAGTCGTTACACAGGCATATCCAGGATGGCTGGAGCATCTCAAGTGCAGGGTTAGGCGACTTCATATACTGTGTGCCAGCTCAGCAGAAGCTTGGGGCAGAGTGGTACCGCGGCACGGCTGACGCGGTACGACAGAACCTTAATCTGGTCAGGAGAAAAGACACCGAGGATGTTCTAATACTGTCTGGTGACCATATCTACAAGATGAACTGCCTTCAACTGGTGGCCTATCACAGGATGAAGAAAGCGAGTCTGACGATATCGGCTATAAGAGTGAGGAAAGAGCAGGCTGCCGGAAGCCTTGGCGTGCTGGAAATAGACCAAGATAACAGGCTGATTGGCTTCGAAGAAAAGCCAGCGCAGCCAAAGACAATGTCCGATGCTCCAGACTATGCTCTGGTTTCGATGGGCGTGTACATCTTCAGGGTCAGTACCCTGCTTGAGGCTTTGCAAGGACAGGAAGACGACTTCGGTAAACACATCATCCCAGGAATGATAGGCAAGCATAGCGACATTTTCGTTTATGACTACGAGAAAGAGAACAAAATACAGGATTTCGCCATTGAAGTGAAAGAGGGTATCAGACAAAAAATGTTGGCCGATAGAACCCGCGATTCCTCTTACTGGAAGGATGTCGGCACTATTGATTCTTACTACGAAGCGAGCATGGATTTGGTGGGCGTCGAGCCACTGTTTAACCTCTATGGAGAAAGGTGGCCCATTAGAAGCTGCCAGCGACCGCTGCCACCAAGCAAGTGTGTCCTTGGTGGAAAGACACCCGACTCCATCGTGAGCGATGGCTGTATCATCAGCGGTGGGACAGTGTGGAACTCTATACTCTCTCCGGGTGTGATCGTGGAGAGGGACGCCTTGGTGGAACAATCAATTATATTCGACGACGTTGTTATCGAGCCTGGTACCAGAGTGAGGCGAGCTATCGTCGATAAGGAAAGCAGAATCCGGGCAGGCGCTTCAATTGGGCTTAGCCGGGACGCAGATAAGGCAAGAGGGTCTACCGTTTCAGATTCCGGCATAACTATCGTCCCTAAAGGGGCTGACATAGGCCGTAGCGAGCCCTCCCTTTTTTAACCTCTGCGGTACCCTATCTAACTCCCCAATAGAGCATCAGGTTGTTAACGACTTTTGGAGGGACATCCAAGACGCGAGCAACCTCATCAAGAGAATGGTAATGCTCAAGTAGGTGCTTAAGGGTGACCAGCTGTTCCCAGCGGATGTTAACAGGCTATTACTTGACGGGAATGTAATGCCTGGAAGGCTTCTTCAACCAGGGAAATAAACTTTCTTCCAATTGGGGGCAGGGGGACATCCCTATGAACCAGGGCGTCTACCCCTATCTTTATGTCGTTAGCCAGGGGGAGTATTTTCAGCCTTCCCTCAGCTATTTCCTTTTCCACATTGGTTATATGCATTAAGGCTATACCCCTCCCCTCCTCGGCAAGCCTTTTGGCACACTCCAGATAGTCTGTTTCCACCAGTATAGAGGGTTTCACCTTTGAGCCTTCAGCCTCGAGCCTCTTCAACAAGACTTCGCGGGTGCCTGATTTTTCCGGAGGTAGGAGCAACGGAGAATCACAAATCTCAGCCAGTGTTAGCGGTTGCCGCGAAAAAAGGTCGCTGGAGGGTAACGTGACGAGCACCAGTCTTTCCCCATCAGAGACCTTCACCGCTCTGAGCTTGCGGGCGCGGTAATTCATGCTTACCACCACGGCAATGTCATGCTGTAGGTCTAAAAGCTCCTCAATGATTTGGTAGGAGGGCGCATTCCTTATACTCAGCTTCACATGAGGGAAAAGCTGCTCAAACCCGCTCGCCGCTGAGGCGATGACCGAGGAAAATGTGATGGCGGCACCAATACGAAGGCTGCTCTCTTTCTGATTCTCGAGAAACCTCTCCGCATTCTTTGCCTGCTCGTAAATCTCCTCAGCATACTGGAAAAGGGTCTCCCCGGCTTTGGTGAGGTAGACCCTTTTTCTCCTGACATCAAGAAGCTTTACCCCGGTGCACCTTTCTAGGGATTTAATGTGCACTGTCACCGCTGGCTGGGTCAAAAACAGCTTCTCCGAAGCCGCGCTGAAGCTCTTTTCGCTGGCAACGAAATAAAATGTAATCAAGTGATATAGATTTAGCTTTGGGGTTCTAACCATTGGTTAATTTAATAATATCATAAATAATTGTATATTGACAATTTCTGCCATAAGTCCTACATTTCTGGAGAAACAACACCATATTACGATTATACCACACTGATATAGCAAAGGGTGGGAAAGGGAAGATGGTGAAGCTGATAATAGGTATCAGCGGGGCATCGGGTGTCATTTACGGGATTAGGTTGCTTGAGTTCCTTTCCAAGAACCAAGCTATAGAAACACACCTTGTCATCACCGAAGCGGGTGAGCTGAACATAAGGTATGAAACCAACTGGAAAGTGGAAGATGTAAAGTCTCTAGCCAATTTCTCCTACGATGTTCATGACTTAGGAGCCCCCTTAAGCAGTGGCTCATTTAAGACCGATGGCATGGTAATTGCCCCCTGCTCAGTAAAGACCATGTCCGCCTTAGCCAACTCCTATACTGAGAACCTGTTACTCCGGGCTGGAGATGTGACCCTTAAAGAAAGGCGGAGGTTGGTGTTGTTAGTGAGGGAGACACCCCTTCACCTGGGTCACTTAAGGAATATGGAAAGATTGTCTGAAATGGGGGCTATCATTATGCCGCCGGTGCCCGCCTTCTACCACCGACCGACAACGGTTGAGGACATCATTGACCACACCATAGGTAAAATACTCGATATTCTTGGCATAGAGCATAACCTGTTTCACAGATGGTCAGGACTTCCAGCTGAGGAGGACTCCTTTTTGTTACAGCAAGTGGACAATGGCTAGGTATGAGATAACTAGAGGAGAAGGAAGGACAAAGGTTAGACTTTCAGCACATTATATAGGCAGTGACTTAGTAGTATATATCTATAACCAGAATGCTCACCTTGGGGCAGTAGCCATAGGCGAATACGACCACCGGAGCAAGAGAGCTTCTACTTCAATGATTACTAGGTTGGGACATAAGGAGGACGTGGTAGCTCAAAAAGCGGCTTACTCAATAAGCAAGTCTAGTAAAAAGCCAATATGTGTTATTGCCGGTATCCACCTTGATAACATTACCGAGGCGGAAATAACCCAGATTCTAGAAAATACCAGCCACTTGGTAGACGAATTCATCAGTCGGGGGGTGCAAAATGTAAAAACAAATGATGGCTTCGGAACCAATAGACAAAAAATAAAAGGGAGGTTAAACAACAATGGCACAACAACAACAAACGTGGGCTAATCCAGCGCCGTGGGCGCTACTAGCAGTAGCTGTACTCACCGCTTGTGTAGGCGTTTTCTTCGCCGGATTGGTACCCGGGAGCACTGCTCCCCTCTTGATAGGAATCTTGTTATCCTGTTCTCTGCCACAGCTCATAGGTGCTATCATCTGCTTCAGAAGAGGTGAGATTCTGTTAGGTTCCATAGCCGGTCTTTTTGGAACGGCGATAACCCTTGGTGCTGCTTTTACCCTATATCAACAAGTCTTCCAGGGTGGTGGGACTTTCACCCCTGAGATAATGGGCACCTTTTGGATTGCTTTGTTCGTAATCACAGAGATATTCGCCATCGGGTTTGGGCGCATGAGTTGGTTTCTTCTAGCCGGGATAGCCGAAGTCGGGGTAGCTTTCTTGTTCTTGGGCCTAGTTAACTTAGGTGGCGCACCGATCACAGCGGCAATAGCCGGTTACCTGCTTATCATATTCTCTGCTTTCTGCATCTATTCTTCAGCGGCTATACTGTGGGGAGAACACTTCCAAAGGCCGATGCTGCCCTTGGGGCGCCCTGTCTTTAAGTAACCAGAAGGATGGAGGAAGAAAATGGCTGAGAAAAGATTTCCTGATCCCCATGAGTTTAAGGTCCCACCTGAGCTTGCTGGCTGGGAGGAGATGTACCCGTCACACTATCTTTTCGCCAAGGAAAGGGGGGAATGGGAAAGCAGGCAATTCTGGTATCAGGACAAGATACATGCCCCTGAACCTCTGCCTCCCCTTGACATGATATTTGACGAGGCGTGGCAGATATCACTCTCCCAGTACACTACCCGGGTATTCTGTATCCCGCCAGCCCAAGGCATCGCCCAGAGAATGGTCGGCTGCTACATGTATATCTGCGCCATTGAACCACCGCCGCCAGAGATAATGAAGGAGAAGGGTGAGCTGTTTGGGAAGCGAGCCTTCTATGTATTTGAGCACTATGACGAGCTGTGGGAGAAATGGCTTAATAAGTTCCAGGCACTGGGTCGGGAAATGGCAGCCCTGAAAGTACCTAAAGAATTGCCCAAATATGTTCCCGAAGACCAGGTTTTACCAGCTCCACGCGGCTATTATGCGTCCTACGAGCTGATTGAGGCGTTCAATACCCTGGTAAGCCAAATGTTTAAGGGCTGGCAGTACCACTTTGAGATGCTAAACCTGACCTACCTGGCTTATCTGATGTTTGTTGATGTAGCCCGAAAGCTGTTTCCGGGGATAAGCCAGAGCGCTATCGGCAAGATGGTGGCTGGCGCCTATGTGTCAATGTTCCGCCCTGATGAGGAGCTTTGCCGGCTATCCAGGCTGGCTGCCACATATCCCGCCATAGCTAAAATTCTTAAACGTGATGCGCCTGCTGAGCAGAAGATAGCCGAGCTGAGAAAGACAGAAGATGGAAAAAGGTGGCTTGCGGAACTTGACAAGTCTAAGGACCCGTGGTTCTACGTATCCTGTGGTAGCGGCTGGTTCTATTACGAGGGGAGCTGGGTCAACAAGCTGGACATCCCATTTAGCTATATGAAGAGCTACGTCGAGAGGCTGGATAAGGGAGAGAAGATAGAGAGGTCAGTTGAGGAGATAAGCAAGAAGAGGGATGAGATTGTCGCCGAGTACCGTAAGCTGATTAAAACCGACGAGGATAGGAAGTCGTTTGACGGTGCTTATAAGACGGTCAGGACGATATACCGCTATGCTGAAGACCACCTTTTCTGGGTAGAGCACTGGTTCCATACTATATGGTGGGATAAGATAAGGGACATCGGCAAGCTCTTCGTTAAGCAAGGGATGTTAAAAGAGGTAGACGACATATTCATGTTTAATAGATTTGAAGTGCCGGAGATGATAGAGGAGTTAGTGACTGGCTGGGCTTTAGGTGAAGGTATCCCGCTGCGGAGCAGCTACTATAAGGAGAAGGCGGCCAAGCGGCAGAAGATACTGGCAGCGGCTAGGAAGTGGTCTCCCATAGCTGCTTTAGGCATTCCACCCAAAGAGGTTGCCGAACCATTTACCGTGATGCTATGGGGTATTACCAATGATCAAGTGGAGGAGTGGCTAAAAGGAGCAGCTGTGGTACCTGAGGTGGGAACCAAGATTAAGGGCTTTGCCGCTTCAGCCGGGATTGTTGAGGGAACAGCCCGGGTGCTTAAGCTTCTTGAGGAGATCGTAACCCTCAAGCAGGGCGAGATTATGGTCTGCCCGAGCAGCAACCCTGCCTGGGCTCCCGTGTTCACCAAGATTAAGGCTGCGGTTACTGACATTGGTGGGCTGACATGCCATGCCGCCATAGTATCTAGGGAGTACGGTCTGCCAGCGGTTACCGGCACCGGCGTTGCTACTAAGGTGATTAGCACTGGAGACACTATCAGGGTTGATGGTGATACCGGCTTAGTTACCATTCTCAAGCGGGCTCACAAGTAAAATTCCTTATCTAGCGCTATTAAAGGGGTAAAAAAAGGGGTGGAAAAGTTAAGCTATACCTTAGATTTTGATGAGGTAAATAAGGCTTCACTTCCTGCAGTCGGTGGCAAGAATGCTAGTCTTGGCGAAATGATTGCTGCTGGCATCAGGGTACCACCGGGCTTTGCTGTGACCACTGATAGCTACCTCAGCTTCTTGACTGAGGCAGGAATAAAGGACAAGGTCTTCAAGCTCCTCCTGGTGGATATCAACCCTGAGGATGTAGCATCCTTGGATAGCGTTAGTGCCGAAGTCCAAAAATTGATCAACGAAGCACCGATGCTTGGTGAGATTGAGGAGGCGATAAGGGAAGGTTATTGTTGTCTGTGTGATAAGTGCGGCGTGGAGAGGGCTCCAGTAGCAGTCCGGTCAAGCGCTACGGCTGAGGATTTGCCCACAGCCAGCTTTGCCGGGCAGCAGGATACCTATTTGTGGATTGAGGGTTTTGAGGAGGTTATTAGGAGCGTCCAGAAATGCTGGGCAAGCCTCTTCACGCCGCGTGCTATCAGCTACAGGATTAAGAACAACTTCCCTCATGAGAAGGTGCTGATAAGCGTTGGTGTACAGAAGATGGTGAATTCCAGGACAGCCGGCGTCATGTTCACCCTTGACCCGCTCAACGGAGACCCGTCAAGGGTGGTAATTGAGGGGAGCTGGGGACTGGGAGAGACTGTGGTATCAGGTTCGGTGACCCCGGACAAGTTTGTCGTGGACAAAGTCTTGATGGAGATAAATGAAAGGACCATCTCCCCCAAGAATATCCAGTGTGTTTATGACCCCGAGAAGGGGGAGGTGGTTCACACTGAGATAGCACCAGAGATGCAGAACAAGTCCTGCCTGGATGACAAGGAGATAAAAGAGCTGGTCGGGATAGCTAAGCGCATTGAGGAGCATTATGGGTGCCCCCAAGATATAGAGTGGGCGATTGATAAGGGGCTCTCCTTCCCTGAGAATATTTTTACCGTGCAGAGCCGCCCTGAAACGGTGTGGAGCCAGCGCCGGAAGGAGCCCATCATCGGCAAAAAGAGCGTATATGAGCTGCTGATGGAAAAAGCATTAACGTCTATAAAGATTAAACTTTAAGTGTGGGGTGGATGGCTTAAGCCAAGGGGTTTGACCAAATCTATAAAGTCCCAAAGTAATTAATGTTGTGGGAATTTTATTGCCAGTAAGGAGAAGATTATGAAAGACCTAGGAGAGTGGATTAAGGCTTGCGAAAAAGAAGGGGAGTTGCAGCGGATAAAGGTGGAGGTAGACTGGAACCTTGAGCTTTCCCATATAGCAACTCTCAACGAAAGGAAAAGAGGTCCAGCCCTCCTATTTGAAAATGTCAAGGGTTACGATATTCCGGTAGTAATCAGCGCCTTTTCCACCCCTAAGAGGATGGCGATTACCCTGGGTATGCCAACTACTTATTCTATGTGCCAAATGTCCCAGGGGTGGATGAGGGCTGTTACCAAGGGGCTGATAAAACCGGTTGAGGTGAAGGACGGACCAGTTATGGAGGAGGTGACAGAGGGAGACAAGGTCAATCTCTTTGACTTCCCCACCCCGCAGTTTTATCCCCAGGACGGAGGAAGATATATCGGAACAGCCGTCTATCTAATTACCCAAGACCCTGAAACCGGGTGGACAAACCTGGGGACATACCGCATGCAAATACTTGATGAGAAGAGCACCGGGGTTCAGATTCTCCCTGGGAAACATGCCGAGTTTATGCTAAATAAGTATAAAAAGATGGGTAAGATGATGCCGGCGGCAGCCGTGGTTGGTTGTGACCCGATTAACTTCCTTGTCTCAAGCACCATGATCTCGGCTGAGACTGATGAATATGACGTGATTGGAGCGCTGCGCGGTGAGCCTGTAGAGATAATCAAGAGCGACCTCACCGGGTTGAAACTTCCCGCCAACGCTGAAATTATTCTTGAGGGCGAGATTGACCCGGTTAACCTTAGACCGGAGGGGCCCTTTGGTGAGTATACCGGTTATTATTCGGGCAAGGCTAAGTGGGGGCTGCCCAAGACCTGGCTAAATGTCAAACGCATACTACGCCGGAAGAAACCTATTTTCTTAGCCACTACAGTAGGACTACCGGTTGGCGATATTCATATGGTTCAATCCTTGAACCGGACTGCCTCTCTATGGACTGACCTTGAGACGATGAAGATACCTGGCATTCAGTCGGTTTATATCCCCCCTGAATCAACGGGGAGGTTCTGGGCGATTGTCTCAGTAAAGACCATGTATCCCGGTCATGCCAACCAGGTGGGAAATGCCGTCATTGCCACCACCACCGGACACTACGGATTAAAGGGGGTCATTGTGGTTGATGATGATATCTCCGCCGATGATATGGCTGGAGTGTGGTGGTCGCTAGCGGTGCGTTACAACCCGGTCCAAGATACTGAGATTATTAAACGAGGCCGGTCTACAATCCTTGACCCATCGCTTCCTATTGACGCCAGGGAAATAGTTTCACGGATTATCATGGATTGCACTATTCCTTATGAGTGGAAGGAAAAACCACTTAAGATTACAATGGATGAGGCAATGGTAAAGCGTGTGGTAAGCCGGTGGCAGGAGTATGGCTTTACTGAACCCTATGAGTAAGGGGAAACTATTTTAATGAATGAGGAGGGGTGGGAATGAAACCAATACGATATGACCGCGACGAAGTAGAAAGATATGTGAAAGGGGAGTATTGGGATAAGACTATCCTAACTGATTACTGGGAGATAAATGCTAAAAAGTGGCCTACTAAGGAGGCACTAGTTGATTCAACAGGCAGCAGGTTAACTTGGGCACAGGCAAAACAACGGATAGATAGAATTGCTTTGGCTCTGGTCAAAGACTTGCAGCTAGACCGAGATGCCAGGTTAATGGTGCAGCTACCTAACTGCGTTGAACAGGTCTTGGTACGCCTTGCCTGTGAGAAGGCTGGCATTCTATCTATCCCGGAAATGACCGCATTCCGCCACACTGAGTTGAAGGAAATCGCCAGCCTTACTCAAGCCGTGGGTATAGCTATCCCCAAGGAATACCGAAATTTTGACCACTATCAGATGGTAAAGGAACTCCAGGCGGAATTGCCCTATCTAAAACATATTATTGTTATGGGTGACGATGTGCCTGCGGATTGTATCTCACTCAAAGAGATAATGGAGCACCCATATGAACAGGAATACGACCCTAGTGAGCTGGAGGCTAGAAAACTGGATGCTATTGAAGAAGTTGGCTTTCTGGTTACAACTACTGGCACTACTGGGCTTCCCAAGCTTATTGAACACCGAATTGCTGCCAGGGAAATCTGGACAGCCAAGTCTCATGTTAGGAACTGGCAGCTTGGTCCTGATGACTGCGTTCTAGCTATTGCCCCAATTGCTGGGGCAGCCGGTGGCACGCCAACATATGTCACCGCCCCGGTAGCTGGGGCTAAGATTGCTCTAGAGTACCTATACAGGGAAGAGGGCACCCTGGAGTTCATGGAGAAAGAAAGGGTCACTGTCATTGCCTTGGTGCCAACTCAGTTGGCTCGGCTGTTGCAATTGCCCTTGCACAAATATGACCTATCTTCCCTACGAATTATAAAGACGGCTGGCGGTTACCTGCCGCCACCTCTGGCCAAGGAGGCTGAAGAGAAATTCGGCTGCCCAATACTTGGTACCTATGGCACCCAAGATACCGGCTCAATATCCGGGGTACCGATAGCCGCCTCCGATGAGCAAAGATATACCACTGTTGGCAGATTGCACCCAGGGATTGAGATAAAGATACTGGATGATGAAGGGAAAGAGGTAAAGCCGGGTGAGGTCGGCACGCTCTGGTTCAAGGGTCCAGGAAACGCAATCGGTTACTATAGAGACCTTGAGAAGACCCTGACCGAGGCTTTTAATAAGGATGGTTTTGCCACACCCGGCGACCTGGTAACGATGACTGAGGATGGATATCTGAAGATAATGGGGAGGAAGAAGGATATCATCATTCGGGGTGGACAGAATATTTACCCCAAGGAGATTGAAGACTATCTTCTTGCCCACAGAAAGGTGACTAATGTTGCGGTTGTGCCAATGCCTGACCCGCTAATGGGGGAAAGGGCATGTGCCTTTGCCACGGTTAAGCCGGGGGAGCAATTTACCTTTGACGAGATGGTGGAATATCTTAAAAGCAAGAAGATTGCCATGTTTAAGTTCCCGGAAAGGCTAGAGGTGGTAGAAACCATCCCCATAGTCGGTGAAAGCGGTAAGATAGATAAGAAAGCAATGGTTCAGATGATAACTGATAAGCTGAGGTCTGAGGGTAAAATAAAGTAACAGAAGAGGGCAAAATATTAGAAAAGCGAGAGGGCAGAAGTTTATCCTGTTTGTATGTCTTGGTAATCGGGAAAGAAGCGTAATAGCCGAGAGGCTATTATGGCAAAAGCTTATTAATAATTTCTCCGAGTTGAGGGAGAAGGTGGTAGTTGGGTCGGCAGGCATAATCCCTAGAGAATACCTCAGGCATGCCGAGGCAAAGAGAATAACATTTCAATATCCCCATTTTGGCAAAAATCCTAATATTTATGCTATAAAATATCTAACCAAGAAGGGGATAGACGTGTCTTCATATCGTTCCCGGCAGCTAACTAAAGACTTGGCTGTGGAAGCAGATTTGATTCTTGCTATAGACCGGCTAATAAAGAAGGAGGTGCTTGACCTCTACCCAGAGACTTCAGGCAGGGTGTTTACTTTTAAGGAGTTTGTTTTTGGACCTAGCTCTCAGGACTTGGATATTGGCGACCCTTGGAAGCTGCCGGATATTGATGATAAAACAGGGATATGGGTCTGGCCTGAGGGCTATCCCGATACTTATATCGCCGAGATAGAGGAATGTCTATCACATGGCATTAACAAGTTTGTCCAGTACATTAAACAATCTTAATTAGGTAGGTATAGAGATGGGCAAGGTAATAATTATATTGGTAATGGCGGAGGAGAAGTGGGAAGAGGCTGATTTCCTGCGCCAGGAGATAGAATCGCAGGGGTGTAAGGCACTGATTTTGGATATGGGCTTGCTGGAGAAACCCCAGGGAGCCTGTGACATTACTCGTGAAGAGGTTATATCACTTAGTGGGCGAGAGGCTAAAGAGGTTGCCCTCATCACTGATAGGGGAAAGCGGATGCCGGTTATGGTGGATGGGGCGATAAAAAAGGTTAAGCAACTCTACTCCAAAGGTAAGATTGACGGAATTATAAGTATAGGTGGCACCACCGGGACCCAAATGGGAACAAGTATTATGAAGTCGCTTCCCTTTGGCTTGCCCAAGTTTGCTGTTTCAAGCACGGCATCACTCCCAGCATTTTCCGCAAGATATATTGGCACTGCCGATATCACGCTAATGCACTCGGTTGTGGAGATTGCCGGGCTTAATAGTCTGATGAAAAACGTTCTATCACGGGCTGCTGGTGCTATTTGTGGAATGGTTGAGGGTGCGGCTAAGGTTCCTGTGCTTAGCAAGGGCGAAAAACCATTAGTCGCAATGACACATTTCGGACCGTGTGAGGAGTGTGCCATAAGCATCAGAAAGCAGCTTGAGGATGAAGGGTACGAGGTTATTGGCTTCTCCGCTGCCGGCATTGGTGATAGGGCTATGGAGGAGATAATAGAGAGGCAAGATATTTTTAGGGCAATAGTTGACCTTTGTCCCGGGGGGGTAGGGGAGGAGTTGCTTGGCTTTACCCGTGCTGCCGGTACCACCAGGCTTGAAGCCGCTGGTAAGAAGGGGATACCGCAACTCATTGCTCCGGCCTGCGTCAACTGGGGCAGTCCACTTAAGAGAGACTACAAGCCTGAGTATTCCTTGCGCAAGAGGTATGATTATGATGCTCTGCGCTCCTTCCTAAAATTATCTAAAGAAGAGATGATTATGGTGGCAGATGCCATGGCAGATAAGTTAAATAAGGCGCGGGGTCCAGCAAAGTTTTTAATCCCGCTTGGTGGATGGTCATCCCTAGACAGGAGAGGAACAGATTTCTACGAGCCAGAATTAAATAGGACGTTTGTTGATGAACTGAAGAGACAGTTAAAGCCGGATATTGAAGTTAGAGAGGTAGATGCTGACCTTGAGACACCTGAGTTTGCTCAAGCAATGGTTAAAGCCCTTCATGAGGTAATGGGGACTTAATGGGCAAAAAAATCTTGCTTGTTGGTACATTGGATTCGAAGGGACGGGAGGTGGGTTATCATACTGGATGCTGGCACCCTGGGCAATCCTAAGGTAATGGTTTCCACAGTGGCTTTCCCTCGTCGGTGATGATTTGAAGAGCTAAGTCTCCTTTGGCAAATCTCTGGTACGTGGAGCGGGTGAAGGGATTCGAACCCTCGACGTCTTGCTTGGGAAGCAAGCACTCTTCCGCTGAGTTACACCCGCTAAAATCCTGTCTAGTTGTATCTAAATCTCCGGTAGTAATTTGACGAGGCAAGCACTCTTTTATTTTCGTCCTGTTTGAGTGGGATTCCCCGGTTATCCCCTTCATTTTTAAATCTCCTTACTCTGTTTTTGTTCCCGATCGATCTTCTCGATAATTGCCTCTTCAAACCACTGCCCCAGAGTCTTCTTTCGGATAACAGCAGCAACGCGGGCTTGATGAAGAACACTAGGTCTTATCCTGATATTGCGTGGTATTTTGGCTTCCTCACTCATATCTACACTGGAATTGTAGCACATGTAGCACAAACTGTCAAGCGTTTTCAGAACAATATGCCGGGAAAAGACAGAGACTGACCAAGATTAAACAAACTGCCCAATAGTAACCCCAGGTAACAATCCAAGCGTTTGTGACCTAAACCTTAACACTGTATATTTCGAGCCAAAGTTTTGGCCTAAGCCTATGATATGTGCCTTGACTGTTGCTTGAGCCTAAGCCCTTTTGGTATAATACTGCCAAAATATCTAGATGTCACCTGATAACCTGACTTAAGGATTAACCAGTGAGTCAAGGTAGGATTTCCCCAAAACTTGTTGCCGCAATAATAGTAGCTCTATTCTT
>Ga0315281_10010113_pt1 | contig 13027 bp, 12 predicted proteins | sample YL17G07_0_MG_FD_204540 | JGI IMG/M metagenome (GOLD analysis project Ga0315281, IMG submission 204540) | Sediment microbial communities from Yellowstone Lake, YNP, Wyoming, USA - YL17G07_0 | ecosystem: Environmental > Aquatic > Freshwater > Lake > Sediment | place: USA: Wyoming | collected... | reverse complement strand
CCCTGACTCACACCTGACGCGCTGTCCGCGCGCCGTTTCCGCCACGCTCACCACTCCGGCTCTTGACCGACGCAGCTGACGGTGGTTTGGAACCTCCTCCTGCAAGACGGTTCCGGAGGGCCAACCTCCATCTCCAGCACAGCACCGCATCCGAAAAGATCGTCTACATCGATCCCTCCCTCAACGTTCGTGGCACACAGTCGTCGGCGTAACGGATGAGTCGGTAGTTTGCCTCGCCGTGGCGTCGGCGCTTCGCTCGCGCCGTTGTGTCTCCCATCGCTTTCCACGCCCGCGCGTAGTGCTGATCAAGCGCGGAAAGCGCGATGTTCGACAGCAACGGTGAGAGAATCCCGCCCTGGGGTGTGCCGCTGAGCTGCGCCTCGAGGCCACCGTGCTCGCTCATGATCCCGGCCTTCAGGAACGCCTTGACGAGCCCAAGCACGCGCTTGTCCGCGATCCGGGCTCTCACACGGTCCATGATGGCGACATGATCGAGTCGGTCGAAGCACGCCTCGATGTCGGCTTCTACGATCCACTCGTAGGAGTGGGTCGTGAAGAAGTGCACCTCGGCGATCGCGTCCTGAGCCCGGCGTCCCGGCCGAAACCCATACGAGCACGGCTGAAAGTCGACCTCGAAGATCGGCTCCAGTACCAGCTTGACGGCCGCCTGCACGACTCGGTCGCGGACCGTCGCGATCCCCAGCCGACGCAGCTTGCCGCCGCGCTTGGGGATCTTGCGCTCCTTGACCGGCAGTTGCCGGTAGCTCCCCGACCGAAGCTCCTGTCGGAGATCGGTGAGGAACCGCTGCACGCCCAGCACCTGCTCGACGTAGGCGGCCGACTGGCCGTCCACGCCCGCCGAGCGCGACCCTCGGTTGGCCCTGACCCGCGTCCACGCAACCATCAGCGTGGCCGGGTCGCAGACGAGGTTGTAGAGGTCCGAGAACCTCCGGTCCTGATCGTCTGATGCCCACTTGTGCAGCTTGCGCTGGATCTCGAGTACCCGCTCCCGCGCCGCCTTCGGCTCCGGCCACGGTGCGCCGGCATTCACCGACGACCTCCCCGCCTTCCAGTCGGGCGCTGCAAGCCCGCTGCCCCCCTTCGCCCTGTACCGGGCTCTCCCCGGCGCCGACTACTACGGAGGCTCCGCCCCCTCCCGCCGCCCTCAGCGGACGCTGCGCCTTGCCTGCCCCGAAGGGCGTCGGCGACAGCGGAAGGGTTCCCACGTTCACTGCCGTTCGGTCGGCGGGGTGGTGCCCAGCTATGCCCCGGCGGGCCTGCCGCGACGATCACGCAGCCACTCATCGCGGTCCCTCGGCGACCGAATACCTGCCGCCCAGGGCCGGTCTCCCCGGAATCCACAGGAAGACCGCGCACCGCATGGCCGGCCCCTATCCATCGGGTTTGAGCCGGCGACCTCACTTGCGGGGGTTCTGCCACTGGTTCACTTGCGTTACACCGTTCCGCCTTGCTTGCCGTGCCCACGCAGTCCGATAGTCCCTACGCGCCACGTCGTTGTCAGGGCCGCTCCCGCCCTCGCCCACAGCTCCGGGCTCAGGCTGCCCTCAGCTTCACCGGGCCGCTGCGACGGCCCAGCGGTGGGGTCTTGCACCCCACCCGATCCAACAGCGCCTCGTGGCGCACGAACTCGTCCAAGTAGAAGTCGAGTTGGCGGATCGAGACGCCGCCCTGGTGCGTGCCGAGCACCCAGCGCTTCACGAGTGAAGCGACGCGATGCACCGCCGGCATCCCGACGTGAGCGGGATCGCCTGACGCTTTGACGTTCGTGATGACGTGCGTGTAGCCAAGTCGGTCGAGCTGGTCGTACTCCCGCTTTCCGTCGGTATGAACGATCGCTCCAGGCTCGACGACATCGGAGACGAAGTCTTCAAGCGTCTTGCGCTTCGTGTCCTCGATCACGCGCATCCGCACGCGCCCCAGTTTGACCCGCTTGCTCTTCTTGCCCCAGCCGAGCCGCTCGACGGCAATGATGATGATCGCCTTGCCGGAAGCTCCCCGCCCGCGTTTGCCGCCGACGGAGATACCGCCGATGTAGCTCTCGTCCACCTCGACAACGCCGTTGAGCAGATCCGGGCTCGTGCGCGTCATCGCCAGCTGGATCTTGTGGAGCGCAAGCCACGCCGTCTTGTAGCTCCCGAGGCCGAGCGCAGTCTGAACACTCTTCGCGCTCACGCCGCGCTTCTCGCCGGCGACGAGCCAGATCAGATACAGCCACTGCTGCGCGGACAGGCGAGAGCGGTCGAACACCGTCCCTGCCATCACGGAGGTTTCGCGCCGACAGCTCGTACAGACGTAGAGGAAGCGCCTGCGCAGTCACGCTTCCGAACCGCCGCAGGCAGGGCAGGAGAAGCCGTCCCGCCAGCGAAGACGTGCGAGATAGCTCCAGCTTTCACCATCAGTGGCGAACCACTCGATGAACTGGATGAAGTTCGCCGGGTAGTCGGTTCCCGCTCGTGGCCCAGGATTGCCAATCGGCATCAACCCTCATCCTACTGGAGTCAGCGGGATACCCCTTTTCGGGAATGGAGTTCTCGCCGGCGATCGACCCTCGCCTGGTCGCGAGCGTGGGGCGCACCGTGGAGCTCGGGTCGTCTGCCTCTGTCTGGCGCGGGCTTCGGCGTCGCGCCCGGCGCCTCGGCACAACCACACCGTGCTACGAGAGCGTCAGGAGACTCGTGGTTGCCGAACGCGAGCGGCGCGCCCGTCTCATCGCCACGATCGCGACCGTGCTCGCGATCGCGGCCCGGCGCGTCCCTATCCTTCCCGAGGATGTGCCGCGGATCCAGGCCCGGCAGCTGGCACGCAGCCGTGGCTGGATGAGGTTGCTAGCGATGTGGCCGCCCTGATCCTCCCGGGCGCACGCCTACGGGCTCGGCACCGTCGCGTCGGCTCTGGCGCAGCGCCGCTCGGCCGATCAGCCGCCCCTGCCGACACCCGTGCGAGCTCGGCTTCCCGCATGCGGAGCGCTGGACGCTCGTCCGGAGGTGTGGAGGCGCCGTCACCTGGTCGGACGCGCGCGTCACTCGCTGACGCGCCGGCGCAGCAGCATCCTCTCGGGTGTCGGACTGGCCCTCGCTGCTCGTCCGAGCGCGCGTGCGTCCGTGCGTCCGAGCTACACCACGCCGAGGGAGAGCCCTGGAAAAGGCGAAGGGCCGCACAGCGTCATCCCGCCGTGCGGCCCTTCATTCCCGGTAGCCAGCGTCGAAGTGGTAGAGGCGATTCCTGCCTGGCCAGATGGCCGGCGGCGCGGAACGCGCGTCCCCTACGCTTGGCTATGGCGATTCCCCAGTGGGTCTCGGGGACACGCCTCTACCCGCTGGTACCTCCACTGCCGGTACTGCTGGAATCTGTCACGTCCGGACCACCTCCTTTCCGCGGTAGCCGCAGTGTATAGCGACCGGCACGGATGGCAAGGGGTGCGCGTCAGGCGTCCACGACGACGACGCCGTCCTCACGGACGCGTACGGGGAAGGTCTCGACCGCGATGTAGGCCGGCAGCGCGAGCGCCCTGCCAGTCGGAATGTCGAAGCGGGCGCCGTGCCGCGGGCAAATCGCTACGCGCTCCTCGCAATCGAACTCGCCCTCGCACAGGGGCCCGTCGTCGTGTGAGCACCGGTCTTCGAGGCCGTAGAGCTCACCATCGCAGTTGTAGACGCCGATCGACAGGAGCGGCCCCGCCTCGACGATGCGCACCGTCCCGGGCGGAAGCTCGCCGAGCGGGCAGACCTCGTGCTCCGACATCTCAGTTGACGGAGATCCCGGTTGCGGCTGCCCGCCACTCGTCGGGGAGCGGGGTGCCCTTCGCCCGGTGTAGGGCGACCTTGAGGACGCCGAGCCCGAGCAGCGCGCACTTGAGGCGGACGGGCGTGAGCGGGATCCCGATCTCGTCGAGCAGCTCGTCCTTCGGCATCGACGCCACCTCCTGCGCGGTACGCCCCTTGACGAGATCGGTCAGCATCGACGTCGCGGCCTGGCTGATCGCGCAGCCGCGGCCCTCGAACCCGACCTCCTCGATGACGTCTTCTGCACCGAAGCGCAGCGTTACCGTCACCTCGTCGCCGCAAAGCGGGTTCTGTCCCTCCGCGACGGCATCGTGCGGGTCGAGCAGCCCATGATTCCGGGGCGCCTTGTAATGGTCGAGGATGACCTCGCGGTAGAGCTGCTCGAACTCGCTCATCCGAGGCTCTTCTTCACCTTGTGCAGGCCGTCGATGAGGCGGTCGACCTCTTCCTGGATCGAGTACAGGTAGAAGCTCGCACGCGTGGTCGCAACGAGACCGAGGCGGGTCATCAGCGGCTGCGCGCAGTGATGGCCCGCCCGTACGGCGACACCGTCCCAGTCCAGGATCTGCGCTACGTCGTGTGGGTGCACACCCTCGATGTCGAAGGAGACAATCCCGGTGCGGCGACTTGCCGGGGGCCCAAACACTCGCACCCACGCCAGCTCCGCAAGCCGCTCCATCGCATAGACCGTGAGCGCATGCTCGTGGTGCTCGATCGCCTCGAGACCCACTGCCCGAACGTAGTCGATCGCTGCGCCGAAACCGACCGCCTCGGCGATCGCAGGCGTACCCGCCTCGAACTTGTGGGGCAACTCGTTGAACGTGGTCTGCTCGAGCGAGACCGAGCTGATCATCTCGCCGCCCAGGTTGAACGGCGCCATCGACTCCAACAGCTCCCGACGTCCCCAGAGGGCTCCGACGCCGCTCGGGCCACAGAGCTTGTGGGAGGAGAGCGCGAGGAAGTCGCAGCCGAGCGCCTGTACGTCCACGGCCCTGTGCGGAGCGGCCTGGGCCGCATCGACGACCATGATCGCGCCCTGCTCGTGTGCCCACGCGGCGAGCCTTTCAACCGGGTTGACCGTCCCCAGCGCGTTGGAGACGAGTCCGGCGGCGACGACCTTGACGCGGCCCTCCCGTGCGAGAGCCTCGAGCGAGCCCAGTTGCAGCTCACCGAGGTCGTCCATCGGGATATGGCGGAAACTGGCGCCCGTCCGGCTCGCGACGTACTGCCACGGCACGAAGTTCGCATGGTGCTCGAGCTCGGTGATCACGACGACGTCTCCGGGACCGAGGTTGTCGAGACCCCACGCATACGCGACGAGGTTGATCGCCTCCGTGGCGTTGCGGGTGAAGATCACCTCTCGCTCCGACGGGGCGTTCAGGAACGCTGCAACGGTGCGGCGTGCGCCCTCGTACCCCTCTGTGGCGCGTTCGGAGAGCCGGTAGACGCCGCGGTGTACGTTGGCGTACTCGTGCTCGTAGAAGTGCCGCATGCGGTCGAGCACCTGCCTCGGCTTCTGCGTTGACGACGCCGAATCGAGGTAGGCGATCGGCTTCCCGCCGACGAGCTCCTCGAACACCGCGAAGTCGGCGCGCAGGCGCTCCGTGTCCAGGGCGGGCGTTGTCGTCACGGCCATGACCCCATCGTACCCGGGCACCCCCGGCGGAGCCGGAATCAGCCTGGTTCAGACTCCTGCGGCACCGCGCCGCGCAACGGTACGAAACGGTCGTCCGTGAGCCAGAGGAAGCCGATCGCGATCGCGGCGCCCACGAGGATCAGCATTACTGCCGCGAGGGCCGGAGCGGTGAGCTCGTAAAATCGGCGCACGCCCGGCATGAGCAGAATCGCGACGTAAGCCGCGAAGAGGGTCGTACACAAGAGCCCGACGAGCCGGGCCCGTTTCGTGCTGGTCGCCTCGAGCGCCAGCACGAGATAGAGGCCGACGATGACCAGCGTCGAGGTCGCCGCGGTGCGCGCCTGCAGCAACCCGAGGTCGAACACGTTCAGGGCCACGAGATAGGTGACCGTGACACCGATACCGGCCGCGACCCCGGCAGGGACGGCGAACCGGGTCACCTCGCGCAGGAACCCCTCGGTGCGCCACGGGCCGTCACTCGGAGCGAGGGCCAGGAAGAACGCCGGGATGCCGACGGTGAGCGCACCGACGATCGTGAGATGACGCGGCAGCAACGGGTACTCGGTAGGGGTGATCCCGATCGCCACGATCAGGAACGCGGCGAAGACGGACTTCGTCACGAACAGCTTCGTGACACGCTGGAGGTTGCGCAGGATTCGCCGGCCCTCGGCGACCATGCCGGGCACAGCGCCGAAGTCCCCGCTCACGAGCACGATGTCCGAGACCGCCTTCGCCATCTGCGTGCCCGAGCCCTGCGCGATCGCGAGCCGCGCTGCCTTCAGAGCCGGCACATCGTTGACACCGTCGCCCACCATCGCGACGTGCCGTCCCTGGTTGCGCAGCGCCTCCACCACGCGCCGCTTCCCCTCGGGCGAGATGCGGCCGATCACAGACACGTCGCGCACGGCGCCTGCGAGCTCGGCGTCGCCGTCCGGTAGTGCGCCGCCCTCGAGAGGGTCGGCGTGCAGCGGGATACCGACGTCGCGGGCGATCGATCCGGCCGTCTGCGCGGAGTCGCCCGACAGCACCAGCAAGCGGACGCCTTGCTGGGCAAGAAACGCAACCGTCTCCCGCGCGTCGGGCCGCAACTCCTCTGCGAGGACGACGAGCCCGAGTGCCTGCAACGGGGGCGGGCCGCTGTCCGGATCGGCCGGAAAGCCCACCGTCGCCGTACCGAACGCGACGACGCGGCGCCCGGCCTCCTGATGGCCGCGTGCCTCCGCGGCCAGTTCGCCGAGCGGAAACACCTCCGGAGCTCCGAGGACGAAACGGCTGCCGCCGATCCGCAGCCCGCTCCAGCGCCGACGAGAGAGAAACGGAACCTGCTCCTCGGCGGGCTCCGCCGGGGACGGCGACGGCACCGCTGCGGCAATCGCGTCCAGGGTCAGGTTGCGCGCGTCCGCCGCGGCGGCGAAGCGGCCGAGCTCGTGGGCGAGCTTCTCCTCCGAGACGCCGTCAACCGGCAAGAGTGCGATGACTCGAAGGCGCGACTCGGTCAGGGTGCCGGTCTTGTCGAGGCAGAGCGTGTCGACCGACGCGAGTGACTCGATCGCGTTCAGCTGCTGAGCGAGGGCGCCGACCCGCGCCATCCGCAGCGCGGCCGCGGCGAAAGTGATCGACACGAGCAGGACGAGCCCCTCGGGAACGAGGGTGACCATGCCTGCCACGGAGGTGTCCACGGCGTGGCGGATGCCGACGTCCTGCTTCCACAGCGCGACCACGAGCATCGCACCGAGCGGCACCATCGCAGCGACGAGCACGTAGAGCAGGCGGTTGACCGAGCGCTCGAGCGGCGAGCGAGGATGCCGGAACTCGCGCGCGGTGCCCGTGATCCTGCCCGCGTAGCAGTCTCCACCCACGGCGGAGACGAGAAACGACGCCGTTCCCTCGACGGCAAACGAGCCCGACAGCACCTCCTCTCCGACGCCGCGACTCACGGTGCGCGACTCGCCCGTGAGAATCGACTCGTCCAGGTGCAGCCCCAGGCTCTCGACAACCTGCCCGTCCGCCACGACCTGGTCACCCGGTACGAGCCGGACAAGATCCCCCTCGACGACCTCCTCGACCGGAACCTCGCGCGGCACACCGCCGCGGACGACGGTCGCATGCGGGGCGATCAGAGCTGCGAGCGCGTCGAGCTTGTTCCTGGCTCGCACCTCCTGCCAGATCCCGATCGCCGAGTTGGTGACGACGATGCCGAGGAACAGCGCGTCGCGCCAGTCGGCGAAGACGAGCGTGAGCAAGCCGAGCGCGAGCAGGATCGCGTTGAACGGCGTCACGACGTTCGCGCGTACGATGCTCGCAGTCGAGCGGCTGGTCGCCGGCTCGCCCGGCTCGCCCCGCGCCGCGAGGCGGCGAAGCGCCTCGGCCTCTGTCAGCCCCTCCGGCACGCTCCCGAGGCTAACAGCGTCTCCAGCTCTAGCGTCCGGGTGGGTCCACTTTCCCGTTCGTCTGCGCCCGGGCCGCGATCTCCCGCTGCCGCTCGACCGTCTCGGCCGCGGTCCCGAGAAGCTCGCAGAGGCGCTTCAACCGGATCCGCTCCGACGTCGCCTCGAGCAGTTCCTGCTTCAGGTCGGGCGAGAGCTCGAACCGGCTCGCGAGCGCGAACGACAGCTCCGGCGCGTCGGGGGAAGGGGGCTCGACCTGCGCGCCCGTCAGCTCGGCGAGTCGCCGAAACAGCTCGAGCGCCCGCTCCGCGTCCAGGCCGTCAGGCGGATCGTCCTGATCCTCGACAGGCTCGACGGCGGCCGTGTGGAACGTGCGCCCATCGGTCAACTCGACCAGCTTGAACCGGTCGCGGCCCTCGACGACGATGTTGAGGCGGCCGTCGTCGAAGCGCTCGACCACCTCGACCACTGCCGCACGAGTTCCGATCTCGCGGATGCCGTCGTCATCTGCGTAGACGAGCCCGAACTGCGTCTCCTGCTCGAGGCACTCGGAGATGAGCTCGCGATAGCGCGGCTCGAAGATGTGTAACGGCACCTGCTCCGTGGGGAGCAGCACGAGGCCCAGGGGGAAGAGGCCGAGCGCGTCCATGCCGGGAAGCCTAGCGAGGCCGCCTTGCGGCGGCCTCGCCCTCTTGGGCCGTGCCCCCCGCACGAGCCCGGCACCCAGACCGAACAGCGGCTCTAGGCGAAGGTCTTCATGAAGACGGCGACATCCTCGGCGGGGAATGTCTGGGTCTCGACGAACTCGAGCAACCCGATCTTCGCGAGCACGCGGAATGCGGTCTCGTTGTCCGGATACTTGACGATCGCAAGAAAGTCCCAGGGACCCATCACTGCGAGCGTCCGCTCGACGACGCCGCCCTCGTCCTTGACGAGCTGGGCGAACTTCTCGAGGTACTCGGGAGCCTTGTCGAGATGCTCCCTGCCGTCGGGTGTGAGCTTGATCAGCTCGATATACGTGAACATGCGCGCCTCCTCTGGCGATTGCGCCCCGTTCGAAGACCACATTCGCACCTCGGCGGGCCGGCCGCATCGGAGAATTCACCGACAGACCTGCTCGAAGTTGCGGATTTCGCACAGGGCGAGCTCGCGGGAACAGGCGGGGGCCGCCGTCACCGTCGCGGTAGCCGGCTGCCCTCGTTCCGGGCTATGCCTGCGGGATGCGCGCCTCGAGCGCGGCGCCGAGTGCGGTGCGCACCGGCTCCAGCTCGATCCGGTCGAGCACGTCCTGGAAGAAACCGCGCACGATCAGCCGCTCCGCCTCCTGGCGGGAGAGGCCGCGCGCCATCGCGTAGAAGAGCTGCTCGCGGTCGACCTGGCTGAGCGTCGCTCCGTGGGTGCAGCGCACGTCGTTGGCGAGGATCTCGAGGCCGGGAATCGAGTCGGCGTGCGCCGTCTTCGACAGCAGCAGGTTGCGGTTCTCCTGGTAGGCGTTCGTTTTTTGCGCGCCCTCCTCGACCCGGATCATGCCGCGCCAGACGGCACTCGCCGTGTCGCGCAACACGCCCTTGAAGGCGAAATCCGACGTTGTGTTAGGGGCGATGTGCTCCTGGAACGTGTCGTAGTCGAGGCGCTGCACACCGTCGGCGAAGTAGGCACCCGTGACCCGGGAGGTGGCTCCCTGACCGGCGAGGTCGTTCTGGATCCACACCTTGCCACCGCCCGACCCGAACCCGCCCGCGACCCAGTCGAGCTCGGCGTCGCGCTCGACCCGCGCGTGGTGCGACGCGAAGTGCCAGGTGCTCCGCGAGAGGTTCTGCACCGACACGTACTCGACCTTGGCGCCGTCCTCGACGAGGATCTCGACGGCTGCGTTCGAGTAGCCGGACAGCTCCGGCGCCGCCGACACGTACTCCTCGATCACCGTGAAGCGGCTCTGGGGCTCGGCGACGATCAGCAGGCGCCAGAACAGCGAGCCCCCCTCGATCGTGTTCGCGATCCGGATGTACAGCGGCTTCTCGAGGACGACGCCCTTGGGCACGTGCACCAGCAGGCCGTGCTTCCACAGGGCCGCGTTGTGGGCGGCGAACTTCTCGCTGCTGCCGACGAGCGTCCCGAGCAGGGGATGGTGATCCGACAGCAGCTCGAAGCGAATCCCTTCGGGCGCACGGTCGATCGTGATCCCTGCCTCACCGACGAGCGCCACGCCCGACGCGTCGATGTCGAGCATCGTCGCGGGGGTGACCGTCTCACCGGCGGCGCCCGCAGTGAACGAATCTGGGTCGAAGCCCACGAGATCGGTGAAGCGCCAGTGCTCGTCGGACTTCGTGGGCAGCGGGAGCGCCTGGTAGCGCTCGAGGAGCTCAGCCCGCATGGGGGGCGTACCGGTGGTGGAGCATCAGGCCGTTGCCATCGGGGTCAGCGAAGAAGGCCATGTGGCGGATGAAATGGACCTTCTCGACCTGCATCTAGCCGACTGACCCTTCCATCTGCAGCTGGATCAGCCGGTTCATCTCGACGGCGTACTCGAGCGGCAGCTCCTTCGTGATCGGCTCGACGAAGCCGGACACGATCATCGCGCTCGCCTCCGCCTCGGAGAGGCCACGGCTCATCAGGTAGAAGAGCTGCTCCTCGCCGATCTTCGACACGGTCGCCTCGTGGCCCAGGTCGACGTCGCTCTCGTCCACCTTGATGTACGGGTAGGTGTCGGAGCGCGACTCGTCGTCGAGGATGAGCGCGTCGCAGACGACCTTCGACTTGGAGCCTGTGGCACCACGCGCCACCTCGAGCAGCCCGCGGTAGCCCGCACGGCCACCGTCCTTCGAGATCGACTTCGACGTGATCACGCTCGTCGTGTCCTTGCCGACGTGGACGACCTTGCCGCCGGCGTCCTGGTGCTGGCCCTTGCCCGCGAACGCGATCGAGAGCACCTCACCATGGGCGCGCGCGCCCATCAGCCAGATGGCGGGGTACTTCATCGTGAGCTTTGAGTTGTGGACGAGGAGACCGTTCGCAACGAAGTTGTGCGCCCCCTCGACCTCGATGTCGTAGGTCTGCTCCCACGGCAAGGGCACGATCTCGCGCACGGGCGTGAACTCGAGCCGCGTCGTCAGCGGCTGGTGCGAGCGGATCGCCTCGAGGTTGTCGCGGAGATTCATGCTCATCGCATAGCTGACGTACTCCTTGACCTCACGCCCGAGAGTCAGCTTTCGCTCCTTCACGTACCGGCTCAGCTTGCCGGGATCGAGACCGCAACTGATCGCGAGCAACTTCACGTCGTTCAGGAGCTCGCGATTCGCGGAAACGAACGTGAGTTGACCGTACTGCCGGCCGTCCACGACCTTGGCCTTCCGGACATGCCCGTCTGTATCGAGGTATCCCTCGATGAAAGCGAGGCGCTGGGCCGCCGGGAGACCCCAGACCCAGCCGGGGACACGCTTCGTTCTGGCGGTGCCGCTCAATCCGAGCCAGAGTAGAAAGTCAGCGAGGATCGTCGAGGAGACGACGAGCGCGACGGGACCCTTCTGGCGACCCGTGACACCGAACACGCGGTCGAGGAGCCGCTCGAGCGTGGCGCGAGCCTTGTCGCCGGGCGGAACCGCGAAGTACACGCGATTCGCAGTGCCGCGCGCGTCACGCTCCATGTAGCCGTCGCCGATGTACGCCCCGAGGAGCCAGAGCAGATCCTCGTCCGCGATGTCGGGGAGCCGCACGGACGTCCGCGGGCGGCCGCGGGCGTTGCCGCGGTACTCGTAATCGCTCAGATCACGAGGAACTCCATCGTCCGGAAGGCCCTGGACAACACCCACCCGGTCGCCCGGATGCACGTCGACCAGCATCTTCCACGAGAGCGCGGCGACGCCGTCCGGGGACGGAGGGTGCATGACGAGGAACGGGTGATTCGCCGTCGCCTTGATCTCGCGGTGGTTCTTCGTGCGTATGCCATAGACGGCCTGCAGGCCGCTGTCGCGAACCGCCGTGACCTCCCGTCGTACGGGCTCGAGTGCATCGAGATCGTAAGCGTAGACCTTGTCGCCCGGCTCGATCTCCGCGATCGAGCGAGGCCCCTTGGGGTTCGTGAAGACCTGCGAGTCGCCGGCAAGGCAGCCGAGGTTGCCGTCGACCCACTCCATCGTTGCGTCCTCATGGGCGACGGCGCGCTTCGTGACGAGGTTGTAGACGTTGTTGGACCAGTTCTGGATCGTCGTGTAGCGGCAGCGGCCCCGCGCCTTGACGACGATCTCGACCACGGCCGAGTGAAGCGAGTCGGACGAGTAGATGGGCGCCGTGCAACCCTCGACATAGTGACAATAGGCATCTTCGTCGATGATGATCAGCGTTCGCTCGAACTGGCCCATGTTCTCCGCGTTGATGCGGAAATAGGCCTGCAGCGGCATCTCGATGCGCACGCCCGGCGGCACGTAGATGAACGAGCCGCCCGACCACACGGCCGAGTTGAGCGCCGCGAACTTGTTGTCGTTCTGCGGGATGATCGTGCCCATGTACTGCTTGACGATGTCCTCGTGCTCGCGCAGCCCCGAGTCCATGTCGAGGAAGAGCACGCCCTTGCGCTCGAGGTCCTCCTGCAGCTTGTGATACACGACCTCGGACTCGTACTGGGCGCCGACGCCGGCGAGGTACTTCTTCTCCGCCTCGGGAATGCCGAGCTTGTCCCAGGTGTCGAGGATGTCGGCCGGCAGATCCTCCCACTTGTCGACCTGCTTCTCGGTCGGCTTGATGTAGTAGAAGATGTTGTCGAAGTCGATCTCGGCGACGTTCCCGCCCCAGGCCGGCAGCGGCCGCGCGTAGAAGTAGTCGAGCGACTTGTGGCGGAACTTGCGCATCCAGTCCGGCTCGCTCTTGTGCTCGGAGATCGCCTCGACGAGCTCGTGCGAGAGCCCGCGGCCCGACTTGAAGAAGTAGTCCTTGGCCTCGTCGGGGTTCGAGAAACCGTACTGGTACTCGCTGCGGATCCCCTTGACGACGTCGTTCTCGGCGGTGCTCATGCGGTTTCGCCTCCTCCTACGGTGGCAGGAATGAAAGCTTCGTAGCCGTCGGCCTCGAGCGTCTGCGCCAGCTCCGCGCCGCCCGACGCGACGATGCGCCCGTCCACGAACACGTGCACGTGATCCGGGGTGATGTAGTTGAGGATGCGCTGGTAGTGCGTGATCACGAGCGCGCCCATCTCCGGGCCGACGAGC
>Ga0315281_10010111_pt1 | contig 13029 bp, 14 predicted proteins | sample YL17G07_0_MG_FD_204540 | JGI IMG/M metagenome (GOLD analysis project Ga0315281, IMG submission 204540) | Sediment microbial communities from Yellowstone Lake, YNP, Wyoming, USA - YL17G07_0 | ecosystem: Environmental > Aquatic > Freshwater > Lake > Sediment | place: USA: Wyoming | collected... | reverse complement strand
GCGGTGCGACTGCGCAGCACCATCGGATCGCCGGGGCCGGCCGCGGCGGGCGCCGACGCGCGCGCATCGAGTGCATCGGAAAACAACCCGCGCGGCGTCTGTGCTCCCACGCGTGACGGGTGGGAGACGAGACTCACCGCAAGCGCCGCGCACAGTGCTGCCGCGTGAAGGACCGAAGAGGGGGAACGGCGCAACGTCATCGAACTTGGACGGGGCTACTTGCTCGTCTTGATCCGGTACGATCCGTCGTCGAACCGCTCGCGATACGCGGTGTGGCACCGGCCGCACGATTGACCGAGCGGCCCGGCCGCGGTCTTGGCGGCTTCCCACGTGCCCGCCGCCGCCGCCGTTTCGATCGCCTCGGCGTTCTTGCGCGCCTCGGCCGCCCACTGCATGGGTTCGGTCTTCCCGCGGCCCTTCCAGATCGCTTCGGTGTCGGCGAACGCCTGTTTCAGGACGGCGGCATTCTGCTTTGTGATGTCGACGTTCGAGCCGTCGATGCTGCCGCGCAGGGCGCCAAACGCCGGCTGGACCTTGCGCATGACCTGACTCAGCGCGTCCTCGTCTGGCGTCGCCGGCGGCGGCATGCGCCAGGTGAGATCGAGAAAGGATTCGTTGATCACGGCTGACGCGATCAGCGCCGGCTTGCCGCGATATTTCGCGATGACGTCCGCCGGCAGATCGAGGGTGTAATCCTTGGCCTTCTTCGCGATCTCCTCGGGATCGAACTTGACGACTTCCCCGAAGACGGTCAGGTAGGCGCCGGCGGGCACGGGCGCCTGGAGTTTCGGCGCCAGGATCAGCACGTCCGCAACGGCGGTCGTTTTCGCGGCGTCGCCGAAGGACTTCTGCGCCACCGAAAACGCCGACTTCGACAGGACGCTCTGCACCGACGCGGTCATCGTGACGCGCTCGCCGTAATACGTTTCAGGATGCGCGACCACGGTGTTGGTGGCGACGGGAATCAGCGGCTTGACGGGCGCCGCAGGCGGGGCGGGCGCGGCTTCGCCCCCGCGTCCGCCCCGCTGCTGTGCGCCAAGCGCCACACCCAGGCCGACCGCGAGTGTGAGAGTGATGGTCAGAGACCGCATGAACAAACTCCTTGACGTTCGGGTGACCTGCTCATTGTAGGGGAATCCAGTATGAGCGCTGAACCGTGGACTCTCCGTGAAAGGCTAATGGATTACCTATAGTGGCCAATTAGTTAGCCTGTATAATACCGATCACAAGGGAGGCTTCATAACTCAATGGCGTTAACTCGTTCGCAACTCCTCACACTCGCACAATCTGGAGCGGAAACCCGGCTCGCGGAGCTCAAGACGGAAATCGAAGCCCTTTATAGGTCGTTCCCCGAACTCCGGAAGGGGCGGACGCCTGGCGCGCCGGCCGCTTCGGGAAAGCGTCTGCCAGGGCGTCGAGGCTGGAATGCCGCGCAGCGCAAGGCCGCCGCGGATCGCATGAAGAAGTACTGGGCGGCTCGCAAGTCGGCGAAGAAGAAGTAAACAAGGCTGGCACCGGCGGCCGGCTCTCACTTGAGCTGGCCGTCCAACTCCAAATAGACCCGCTGCAGCGCGCCGAACGCATTATTCCCCGCGCGCGTCCACCCGTCATACGGCTCGAGGATGGCGCCGGCCGGCGCACTGTCAACCGGCGTCTTCGCATGGTGCAGGCGCGTGCCCTCTGCGATGATGCGCTCGAGCGCGGCGCGAAAATTCCGTTCCTCTTCCTTCAGGATCGCGGCGCTGTCGACGAACCCGTGCGCCGGCACGTACCACGCCGCGTCCATGGCTTCGGCCTTCATGAGCGTCGCCACCCACTCGCTGGGATACCCGTTCGCCATCGAGGGAAAAATACGATTCGAGAAGACCTCGCTCATGAAGAGGACCCTCTCGCGCGGCAGATAGACCTCGAGGTCGCCGCCCGTATGCGCGCGTCCGAGCATCAGGATGTCGATCTCGATGCCGCCCAGCATCAGCACGCGCCTGTCGGCGACGGTCTCGGAGGGAACGACGACAGGCCGCGCATTCGCGCGGCGCCCGGCCGCCGAGGCCTGTCGTTCGAACGTCGCCTTCGAGGACGGTGACGCGATGAACGTCGCGCCCGCCGGAAACGCTGAATTGCCACCGGTGTGATCGCCGTGCTCCGAGCCGACCACTACATACTTGATAGGCTGAGGCGTGAGCGTCGCGATCGCGGCGACGAGCGCCTGTGTGTTCTCGACCGTGCCCTGCCCTTCGGCGACGAGCACGCCATCCGGCGTTACGACGATCAGGTTATTAACGGTGACCGTGCGCTTGGTGGGATCGATCTGCTCGAACGTGTAGACGTGGTCCGCCAGTTTCTTCACGCGCGGAAAGTCGGCGGCCGTCAGTCCGCGGAGGTTGACGTCCGCGGTGCGGATGACGTCCTGCGCCGGACGCGCGCTGAGTGTTGCGGCGGCGAGCGCGAAAAGCGTAGCTGGGACGAGGAGCCCCGCCGCCGCGCCGCCCGGCCGGGCGGGCGCTTCGGTCATCGCCGGCCGCCGAAGTTCTTCTGGCACCATTCCACGCCTTTGGCGGGATCCGGCATGTTGAGGCGAATGTGATCGAGAATCTGGAGCACGAGCGTGTGGGCCGCCGCCGGCGCGCTCGACGCGGCGACGATCAGGCCGGCACACACACGCGCACGCACGAACAGTCGCATGGGAGATCCTCCGTGGCATACGTTATCAAGAATTCGGTGGCCGGTGGCTGGTGGCTGGCTTGCCCCGCCGAAGCCCGCGACCAGCGGGCGAAGGCGGGTGGCTGGAAATGAAGAAGGCCGTCGCGATGACGCTCATCACGGCCTGTTTCTGTGCCGGATGCGCCGCCGTGCGTCCGACCGCCCGCCCCGTCGGTGCGGCGCCTCCGGCCGCGGCGCCGGCTTACGCGGCGTTCGGCGGAGGCCATCTGCTGCGCTCGGTGAGCGACGAGGGCCGCTACGTCACGCTCGAAGATGGCTCGGTGTGGGAAATCGAACCAAGCGTTCGCTTCCAGACAGCCGAGTGGCAGCCGCAAGCGCCCATCACCGTGCGCACGGGCCGCGGCGAGGACGGCTACACCTACGAAATCGTCAACACGCAGGACGACGAAGGCGCGATGGCGAAGTACGTCGCGCGCCGCTGAGGAAGTGCTATCCTCCGCCAGACTGGTGGCTGGTGGCTGGTGGAGCAAATCATGAAGCGTGGGCTTGCAATCGTCGCCGTGATGACCGCTGCCGTGACCTTGCTCTCCGCTGACACTCTGCAGGGCCGCTGGAAACTCGTCGCTGCCGAAGACATCCGCGCCGACGGCTCGGTCGCGCGATTACCCTGGGGCCGGCACCCGGTCGGATCGATCGTCGTCGAGGCCGGCGCGTGCATGGTCCAGATCATGTCGAGCGACACGCCGTCGTTCACAGGCGTGACGCCGGTCAACGAGCAGATGAAAGCGTCGCTGCTCAGCTCCTATATCGCGTATTCGGGCCCGTGCACGTTCAATGACGCGGAGGGCAGCCTGAGTTTGAAGGTTGAAGCGGCGTGGCGGCCCGACTACGTGGGCACCGATCAGAAACGGATGTTTCGCTTCGACAACGGCAGGCTCCTGTTCGGCACGCTTCCCAACACCATCCGCATGGGCACCGAAACGCTGACGCGCCGCCTGACGCTCGAGCGCGTTCAGTAACGCGCGCCGGCCTTCTCCTCCGATCGCGCGCCCCGGAGAATATCGGGCAGCGCGTAATTCCCCTCGTGGCACGCGTACTCGTAGATCTGATCCGAGGACTTCGCCATCGGCAGCGCGACCGTCCACGCCTTCGTGAACGACGCGGCATCGTCGACCGTGAACTCGTAGAGCAGCGTGCCCGCATCGGCGCGCGTGAAGCGCTCGACCAGATGCAGTCGATCGCTCGCGCCGCGGAAATTCGATTTGTCCGTGAAGTTCGTCGTGTCCACGACCAGCGTCGCGCCTTCCCACCGCCCCACCGAATCGCCCTGCCACGTGCGGATAGACGAGGCGCGGTGCGGCCGGCCGTCCAGCGGCACGACGCGCGCGTCGTGAATCATCTCGTTCGCGATGACGACGTGGTCGCCGAACTGCAGGATCTGCACGAAGTTGTTGTACGGCCCGGGCAGCATCGGCGGCCCGGCGTTGAATGACAGGCAGCGCTCGGCGAGCGAGCGATCTTCGGGGCCGTCCGCGGGACGGTCGCGCCGCGCTTGCGCGCGATCCGCGGCCCGCCGCTGGGCGTCCGGCGTCAGCGCAGGCAGCCGTCCGTCCGGCGGAGCGATGAGCAGCGAGGTGCGCGTCTTCCCGTACACGGTCGCGACGCGCGTGCCGCGGTCGTACCACGCGTCGTTGTACGCGCGCGCAAGGTCGGCGTCGACCGAGCCGTCGCGGCGGTCCATGTTGCCGCGCTCCAGCACCTGTTTCGTGAACGCCGCCGCTTCCTGCGGCGTGAGAAATTCCCTGCCGGCGAACTCGGCGGGCCGCTCGAGAGGCGTGAGCGACGAATAGTTCCAGATTCCCTCAATGTCGGCGCCCTTCGCCGGCGCCTGCCCTCCGCCGAACAGGCGCACGGGGCTCGACAGCGCGACGAGCGCGATCGTCGCAGGCAGCAACGCGCGTGAGGCGAAGGATAGAGTGCGCATGGCCGGATTGTGGGCGTTCGCCCGGCGTCTGTCCAGACCAAACCGTGTTACCCTCACCCGGACTTTTTCGGAGGAGATGCACATGAAACGAAGCCTCGTGCTGAGCGCGATTCTGACGGTCGGCGTGCTCACGATGACCGTCGCCGGCTTTCAGGCGCCCGCCGCGCCGAAAGTGATCGACCTGCTGAAGCTGAAGGACAACCTGTACGTCCTGACCAGTTCCACGCCTGGCAACGCCGCGACGTTCAGCGGCGGCAACGTCGCGATCTTCATCACCGACAGCGGCGTCACGCTGGTCGACACCAAGCTCGCGGGCTGGGGCCAGGCGATTCTCGACAAGCTCAAGACCGTCACGAACAAGCCGGTCACGACGATCATCAACACGCACACGCACGGCGACCACACGGGCAACAACGACCTCTTCGGCGCGACCGTCACCGTCGTCGCCCAGGAGAACACCAAGACCAACATGGAGAAGATGGACGCCTTCAAGGGCGACAAGGCGAAATTCCTGCCGTCGAAGACCTACAAGGACAAGATGTCGCTCGGCTCCGGCAAGGACCGCATCGATCTCTATTACTTTGGCGCGGCCCACACGAGCGGCGACACGTTCGTCGTGTTCCCGGCGCTGCGCATCCTGCACACCGGCGACGCGTTCGCGTGGAAAGACGGCCCGCTCTGCGACCGCAGCAACGGTGGCAGCTGCGTCTCGTTCCCGCAGACGTTGTCGAAGCTGATGGCGGCCATCAAGGACGTCGACATCGTCATCCCGGGTCACAGCCCGATGCAGACGCCGAAGGACGTCCAGGAGTACCAGCGGTTCACCGCGTACCTGCTGGCCTACGCCGAAGAGTCGATGAAATCGGGCAAGAGCGTCGACGACGCCACGGCGTCCTTCAGCGTCGACAAGTACCCCGGCTACAAGAAGGAGCGCGTCAAGGGATCGATTCAGGCGGTTTACGACGAGCTGAAGAAGTAAGAACTCGTCGAGGTGAAGTCGCGCGGCCCTCTTATGCGACAGCGTGATTTCGCGCGGTTTGTTGTTGCCTCCAGGCCGTCAGTCTAGTAACTTCTGGCTCTCTGAACCGCTCAAGCAGGCTCGACACCGCGATTGCGTAATCGCAAGGAGTGCATATGCGTTGGCGCGTTGTTCTCGTCGCCGCTCTTTGCGTGTACCTCGGCCCTCGTCTCGCCGCTCAGACCAGGCCGGCCTCTAGGCCAGCGAGTCCGCCTGCCCAGGTGGCGGCACCGACAGGGATGACGAACGCGGACGTCATCAAGATGGTGACCGCGACGTTGTCAGACGACCTCATCATCAATTCCATTCGTCAGGCGCCGAAGCGCAATTTCGATTTCAGTGTGGATGGGCTCGTCGCATTGAAGCTGGCCAAGGTTTCAGATGCGGTGATCCGGGTCATGCAGTCGCCCGATGCGATTCCCGAGCCGATCAAGCCTGCGGTCGCGCTTCCGCCCCCGCCGCCAGCCACGAAGGAAGTGATGGTCCAGGACGGTACCGAGGTCAAGTTGCGTCTCCTGAAGGCGATCTCATCAGCGACGGCAAGGGTGGACGATCGGGTGGAACTCGAAGCGGTCGAGGACCTGGTCGTCCAAGATCTCGTCATCGTCAGGAAGGGCGCCGTAGCCACGGGGAAGGTCATCGAAGCTCTGGAGAAGAAGAGTTTCGGACGCCAGGGCAAGCTGAACTTCTCTATCGACTACGTCAAGGCCGTCGATGGCCAGAACGTCCGTCTACGAGCGACGAAAGAAACAAAGGGCGGAGACAGCTATGGAAAAGCGGGCGTCGTAACGCTCCTTGCGGGCCCGTTCGGAGCCCTCGTCAAGGGCAAGGACGTCGACATCGTCACGGGGACGCAGTTCACGATCTTTGTGGACGGCGATCGGCCATTCAAGCTCACGGCCGGCGCGCCACCGAAATAATCCGCAGTTACCCGCGCGTCTTCTGCGCGCGGGAGAGTTGCTCGAGGAGCGGCTCGGTCTGCTCGAGCGACAGACACGCGTCCGTGATGCTCTGCCCGTACACGGACGGCTGGCCGGGGACGTAATCCTGCCGCCCTTCCACGAGATGGCTTTCCAGCATCGCGCCGGAGATCCGACGCGACCCTGACGCAATCTGCTCGCTGATCGACGCCGCGACCTCCGCCTGCCGACGGTGATCCTTGCGGCTGTTGCCGTGCGAGCAATCCACCATCACGTTGTCGGCGAGGCCGCGCGCCGCCAGCTTCGTGCACACCTTCGCGATGTGCTCCGCGTCGAAGTTCGGCCCCGTGCGCGATCCGCCGCGCAGGATGACGTGGCACGCGTCGTTCCCCGCCGTCTGGAAGATCGCCGACACGCCCTGCTTCGTCACCGACGGGAACCAGTGCGGCGATCGCGCGCTCAGGACGGCATCGATCGCCACGTCCACGCCGCCGTCGGTGCTGTTCTTGAATCCCACCGGCATGGAGAGGCCCGACGCCAACTCCCGGTGCACCTGGCTCTCGGCCGTGCGCGCGCCAATCGCCACCCACGACGTCAGGTCCGCGATGTGCTGCGGAATCTGCACGTCGAGGAACTCGGACGCCGTCGGCAGGCCGAGCTCGTTGATGTCCAGCAGCAGCCGGCGCGCAAGCCGCAGACCCTTGTTGATGTGAAAGCTCTCGTCGAGATCCGGATCGTTGATGAGCCCCTTCCAACCGACGACGGTGCGCGGCTTCTCGAAATAGCTGCGCATGACGAGCATGAGATGCTCCGCGTACCGGTCGGCCAGCGTCTTCAGCCGGCGCGCGTACTCGAGCGCCGACGCCGTGTCGTGGATCGAGCACGGCCCGACCACGACAATGAGCCGCGTGTCGCGGCCCTGCACGATGCTGGTCGCGGTCTGCCGCGCGTCCGCAACGATGTTCGAGGCGCGCTCGGTGAGGGGAATCTCCTCGAGCAGAATCGCCGGCGGGATCAGCGGCCGCACCTGCCGGATGCGGAGGTCGTCGGTCGGTCTCAACATGCTCGTGTTATTGTATGGCGACTTCTGACTCCCACGATGTTCGCGAGCGTCCGTCGCCACCTGCTCATCGTTGCCAGCAGCACGATCCTGACGCTCGTCCTCGCCGAAGGCGTCGTCCTTCGTGGCGTGCTCCGTTACAACGGCCTCTCGGATCTGGCGATCTACGAGCGCGACATCGAACTCGGCTGGACGATTGTGCCCAACGCCCGCGGGTGGCACGCGGCGCTCGATTTCGGCCTGTGGCTGCGGTCCGACGAGCATGGATTCCGCTCGCCGGTCGACGACGGGCCCGCGCCTCCGGTCCCGGAAGGCGCGCAGCAGATCCTCGTGCTGGGCGATTCGTTCGCCTTCGGCTGGGGCGTTGCCGCCGATCGGATGTTTTCGACGGAGCTCGAGCGCCAGCTGTCCCCGCGCGGACGTCCCTACGCCGTACGCACGGCCGCCGTCCCGGGATACAGCACCGATCAGGAGTACCTGCAGTGGCGGCGGCTCTCGACGCACGTGCACCCCGATCGGGTCGTGCTCCTGTTTCATCAGAGCGATCCGCCAGGCAATATTCGCGAATGGTCCGACATGGGCAAGTTCAGCTACGGGAAGCCCCGCTTCGACATCGCGAACGGCCGGCTGGCGCTGGTCAACGTGCCGGTCCCAGACAAGCGCTTGCTAGCGCCAGACTCTGCATTGGAGCCTGCCAAGAAACTGCTTCGGCCGTTGGCGATGTATGCAGTGCTGCAGTCGGCGATGCGCAACGGCATTCACCTCCCCGCGCCTCGCGTCGCGGCGCAGCCCGTCCCTGTCCTCGATCCCGCGGCGTACACCGTCACGGCGGCACTGCTGGAAGCGCTCGACGCGGACATCCGCGCGCACGGCGCCACGCTGTTCGTCGCATTGATTCCGACGGAGCCGGTGATGACGGCGCGCCTCGCGGAGATCTGCCACACCCTCGGGATTGCGTTCCTCGATCTGCAGCCCGCTTTTGCGAATCAGACGGACGTGCTGCTCGTGCACGACGGGCACTGGAACGCGAAGGGGCACGCGATCGCGGCTCGCGCGGTCGCGCCGTTTGTGCGCTGACCGCCGGTCTCACGAGACCGGCGACCGGACCTCGTGTCCTTGCTCTCGCCAAGACGCGCCATGGCGTCTCAGAAATCCATCAGCCTCGTGTACTTCACGATGAACGATCGTCCCAGCGTCGTGGCGGGATTGAAGTCGGTGGTGTCGCGGCGATCGTTGAACACGACGAAGACGCCCGTGCCGCTGCGATTGAGCATCGCCAGGCGCACGTTGGTCGTCACGAGCGACGACTGATTGTTGTACTGGACCAGCGCCTGGATGTTCGCCAGCGTGGTGAAGGCGTAGCTCACCTTCATCGGTACGAGGTCCGTGTGAAAGTCTCCATAGCGCATGTCGACGTTCTGCCGCGTCCACCCTGCCGATCCGATGAAGCGGGAGCCCACGCGCCAGTTCAGCGCGGTCTCGTACGAGTCGAAGTCGCCGTCGTAGAACCCGCCGTGCCGCCAGCGGAGTGTGGTGGAGATGACCGCGCTGGGATCGCTCAAGTACTCGTTGCCGAGCTGGTACCACGTGTAGTACCCGGGCGGGATGACGACCTTCTGGCCGCCGGCGTTGAACACCGTGAACGGCGCGAGCGGCCGATCCTGCAATCGATCGACGAACGTCCCAAAACGCCCGCCCTGCTTCGGATCGATCTCGAAGAAATGGAAGTGGCCCATCGAGCTCTGCACCTGGTTATCGTCGACGCCGACGTAGGCGTTGTAGCTGACGTGCGGCGAAATGCGGCGGATCCACGGCCAGCGTTTCGGCTGCGGCTGGAAGAAGACGCGCCCTTCGGGCCGCCAGTACCCGCGGCGCGGAAGGTAGCCAACCTCAGGGTTGAAGGTGTCGCCCACGCGCGAGTAACCGCCCGCCACCTGCCAGAGGTTGTTGGCGAAGTTGTAGAACACGCGCTCGGAGTGGTCGGAGCCGCCCTTCACGGCCGGCGAAGTCGTGCCCGCGAGATACAGGAATAGTTTGCCGTTGCGCGAGACCTGCAGGTTCGCGTCGACGCCGTACGCGCGGTTGTAGTCGTTGTCGCCGGCGAAAGCGCCCGTGCCCTGGCGGTTCACGAAGATCGCGCCGAAATTCGACCGGCCCACCTCGCGCTGCACACGAATGACGCCGAAGTTGTTCGCCTCGGTGATCAGCTTCCCTGTTTGCGCATCGGTCGCCGACTCGGTCTGCATATTGAGCAGGCCGATGTTGTACGAGCCGATCTTTCCGGACAGACGGCCGCCGCCATCGATATCGATCGGCAGCCCCGACGAGCCCGTGGCCGAGAGACCGATCCGGCGCGAGAAGAACAGGTCCACCTGCTGCGGCGCGCCGAACTGGAAGATCGACGCGTTCTCGAGGAAGAAGCCGCGCTTCTCGGGGAAGAAGAGATCGAAGCGCGTGAGGTTCAACTGCTCCTCGTCGGCTTCCACCTGCGCGAAGTCGGTGTTGACCGTGAAGTCGGCCGTCAGGTTCGGACGCACGCCCCACTTCACGTCAAGGCCGACGTTCCGGGCGCCGTCGAAGGGATTCCACCGGCTGACGACCTGGTCCTTGGCGACGGTGTAGTCCTTGTTGACCGACGCGAGCACGTACGGCGTGAGCTTCAGATCGTGCCGCGGCTGCAGATCGAGACCCGTCAGCTTGGCGGCCGACGAGATGCGGTAGATGTCGAAGCCGCGCTGCACGGGCGAGAGGTAGACCTGCTCGTTCTTGCGCCTGATGTTGCGCTTGACGTTGAAGCCCCAGACCTTGTCGCTGCCGGTCGCATAGCGCAGGGTCTTGAACGGAATCGCGAGCTCGGCCTCCCAGCCGCGCTCGGTGATCGACGCCTTGACGCGCCAATCGCCGTCCCAGTTCGCGTTGAACGAGCTGATCGTGCCGCGCTGCGATCCCCCGCCGCCGGACACATTCGACGAGATGCCGCTCGTCAATCCTTCGGACGCCACCTAGCCGTCGTAGAGAATGCCGATCGCATTCGTACCAAAGACGAACCCATTCTGGCTGTCGTTGAACGTGTCCAGCACGAGGATGATGGCGTCGGTTTCGCTCAAGTCCGCGTCGCGGCGGTTCTGGCTGACGACGATCTTGGACGGATCCGAATCGAAGCAGATCACGCCGATGTACAGCGTCGTCTTGTCGAAGAGGACGCGGACTTCGGTGCGCTCGCTGGCGGGCGCGCCCTCGATCGGATCGGTCTGCGTGAATGTGGAGTGGGGCTGGACCGTGTTCCAGATGTCTTCGTTGAGGCGCCCGTCGAGGTTCGGCGCCGTACCGCCGTCGGGAATCCGCACGGCGCGCAGCTGCAAAGGTGCGCGGGCGGCGCCGGACTGCGCGGCGGATCGGGAAACGGGAGTCAGGAAGGCGCTGAGGACGAGGACCCAGATCAGACCAGGGCGGTGAATTGATAACGACAAGCGGCAGACCTCCGCATGAGAAAGAAACAGAGTGGATGAACCTCTGACTTTATCAAACTTTCATGCGGCTCAGCGTCTCGACGACGTCAGCCAGCGATTGCATTCGCAGACAATCGCAGTCGGCGTACAAGCCGGCCGAATCAATCAGCACCGCCGTGATCCCTGCGTTCCGCGCGCCGACGACGTCGACGTGATAGAGGTCGCCGACGTGCACGGTCGTCAACGGCGTCGCCCCGCTGCGCTCGAGGGCGATCTGAAAGACGCGCGGATCGGGCTTCTCGACGCCTTCGTCGTGCGAGTCGACGATCAGATCCAGCGCCGACGTCAGGCCGAGCCGATCGAACATGCGGTGCAGCGTGCCGTTGGCGTTCGACACGACGACGAGGCGATAGCCCCGTGCGCGAAGCGCGGCCAACGCCGGCCGCACCTCATCGGGCACGGTCTCCCACAGGTTGTGCTCCTCGTGGTAGATGTGCAGTTCGGCGAGCGCGGCGTCGGTGGCGTCGGAGAGCGGGACGCCGGCGTCAGTGAGGACGAGGTTGAAGTACGTCCAGCCTCGCTGCCGATCGTTGGTGGCGCGAATCGTGTCGCCCGAATCCAGGCGCTTCTTCGCGTGGGGCTCGGCGGCGGCCAGCGCCGCGGCGGTCACGCGCACGCCATGACGCACCAGCGTGTCGCTGACCCGCGTCCAATTGGGATACACCAGGACGCCGCCGGCGTCGAGGAACACGGTTTGAATCGGCAAGGCTTCAGCTTACTATTGTGCCCAGCCCTATGAATGGACGGCGGCCGCTGTTATTCCTGATCTTCGTCGCGGGCCTCTCGCTGCTGTGGGCGGCCTCGCGCTACGCGCGCCAGCCCGAGACCTCCGGCACCGCGGCGGGGGCAGGCGCGGCGGCCGGCGCCCCGGACGATGACAAGGTCACGCTGCGGTTCTTCCGCCACCCGGCCGCAGTCGCCGCGTTCACGGCGCGCGATCTCAACGGACGCGACATCTCGCTGGCGTCCTTCCGCGGCAAAGTGGTCATCATCAACTTCTGGGCGACGTGGTGTCCGCCGTGCCGCGCGGAGATCCCGGATCTCATCGCGCTGCAGGAGAAGTACCGCGACCAGCTGCAGATCATCGGCGTCTCGGAAGACGAAGAGTCGGCCGAGACGGTGCAGCGCTTCGTGCGCATGCACAACATGAACTACCCGACCGTGATGACGACGCCCGATCTGGCGAAGCACTTTCCGGGCGTCAGCGCGCTGCCGACGTCGTTCATCATCGACCGTGACTCGCGCATCGTGCAGAAGCACGTCGGCATGCTGACCGCGCAGACGACCGAGTACGAAACGCGCGCGCTGGCCGGGCTGCCGGTGAACGCGTCGATCGAGGAAGTGGATCAGATGCAGGGCCTGAAGCTCGGCGACGGCGCCCAGGTCATGACGATCCCCGGCGTGGACCTTGCCGCGCTCTCACCCGCCAAACGGGCGGAAGCGCTGCAGAAGCTGAACGCGCAGTCGTGCACGTGCGGCTGCGATCTCACGGTCGCCAAGTGCCGCGTCGACGATCCCACCTGCAGCGTCAGCCTGCCGATCGCGCGCGAGATCGTCGCGCAGATCACCGCCTCTAAACCATGACGAAACACGCCGTGTCGGCGGCGCTCACGACGTGGACGGCGTTCTCGCCGTGGCGGGTCCCCTGAAACGATTGGCAGGGCGGCCCTGACGGGCCGCCCTACATGTTGGGAGTCTGCCCGCGGTGGCGGGAGATCTCGTCGATTTCCTCGGACACTTTCGCGTAGCACGCCGGGCAGATGCCGTGGCTGAACTCGGCGTTCGAGTGCTGCGCGATGTAGCCCTCGACCTGCTGCCAGTACTGATCGTCGCCGCGAATCCGCTTGCAGTAACTGCAGATCGGCAGCAGCCCGTGC
>Ga0315281_10010110_pt1 | contig 13030 bp, 10 predicted proteins | sample YL17G07_0_MG_FD_204540 | JGI IMG/M metagenome (GOLD analysis project Ga0315281, IMG submission 204540) | Sediment microbial communities from Yellowstone Lake, YNP, Wyoming, USA - YL17G07_0 | ecosystem: Environmental > Aquatic > Freshwater > Lake > Sediment | place: USA: Wyoming | collected... | reverse complement strand
CGCCGTTTTCCGTCCCGGCCGGACGAACGGCGAGTACGATTAGGATTACGATTACGATACGGTTATAGCATATGTCCCAGTTTCTGCCGCTTCGTGCGCAGGTATCTTTCGTTTTCCGGATTGGGCGCAATGACGATGGGGACGCGCTCGGCGATCTCCAGCCCGTATCCGGCGAGGGCGCTGTACTTCTTCGGATTATTCGTCAAGAGGCGCAGGCGGCGCAGGCCGAGGTCCGCCAGAATCTGCGCGCCGATGCCGTAGTCGCGCTCGTCCGCGTAGAAGCCCAGGGACTCATTCGCCTCGACGGTATCGAGTCCCGTGTCCTGCAGCGCGTAGGCGCGGAGCTTGTTCTCGAGGCCGATGCCGCGCCCTTCCTGGTGCATGTAGAGCACCACGCCGAGGCCGGCCTGCTGCACCATGCGCATGCTCTCCTGGAGTTGCTGCCGGCAATCGCACCGGAGCGAACCGAGCGCGTCGCCGGTGAGGCATTCGGAGTGCACGCGCACGAGGACCGGCTCTTCATGGATGGGCGAAGAGGCGTTCCGGCACGGGCGGATGTCGCCTTTGCAGAGGGCGAGGTGCAGGTCTTTGTCCACGGTCGTGCCGTACGCGTGGCAGATGAACTCGCCCGACACGGTCGGCAGGCGGTAGGAGACGCGGTGCTCGACGAGTCGCTCCGTGCCGCGACGATAACGGATCACATCCTCGACCGCGCACATCTTGAGGCCGTGCTTGCGGCAGAACTCGCGCAGTTGCGGCGCGCGCGCCATGGTGCCGTCCTCGTTCATGATCTCGCAGATCACGCCGGCGGGCTTGAGGCCGGCCAGCCGGCAGAGGTCCACCGAGCCTTCCGTCTGGCCCGGCCGGACGAGGCAGCCGCCCTTGCGCGCGCGGATCGGCATGATGTGCCCCGGCCGGGCGAGGTCTTCCGGGCGGCAGCCGTCCGATGCGACCGTCAGGATCGTCTCGGCGCGGTCCGCCGCCGAGACGCCCGTCGTCACGCCTTTCCGGGCGTCAACCGTAACCGTGAAGCCGGTCCCGAAGGCGGAGGTGTTGTCGGCCGTCTGAAGCGGCAGGTTGAGTTGGTCGGCCTTCTCCGGCGTCAAGGTGAGGCAGACCAGCCCGCGGCCCTCCTTGAGCATGAAGTTGATCGCCTGCGGCGTGACCTTCTCGGCCGCCAGGGTCAGGTCGCCTTCGTTCTCGCGCTTGGCGTCGTCCACGAGGACGATCATCCGTCCGGCGCGCAGTTCATCCAGGATTTCACTGATCGGGCTGTGGTCGCTCATGGCAAGTCCTGGCCCCGAGAATCGTGACTGTTTGGACACGTCGAGTATATACCAGCGCCTGGCGGGCGTCAACGGAGCAGGGGCGCCAGTTCTTTTGCGACGAGGGCCGGGACCTCCTGGCTTATGGCGAGTTCGTGAAATGCCGCGCCGCTGTCCGCGGCGAACTGCTTCGCGGACGGGATTTCGGCGAACGTCCCGATCGTGAAGAGGCAGCACCTGGCGCCGGTGGCTTTCAAGTGGGCGACGGCTGCCGGCAGGCCCTCGTCGGCCTGCCACCCGTAGGACAAGAGAATAAAGACGCGTTGCGAGTCGGGGAACTGCTCGAAGCTGCGGCATACGGTGTGAATCGCCTCACCGATTCTGCCGAGATCTTCGCTTCCCCAATCCCGCGGCGGCTCGTCGGGCGCATCCAGCGCCGGAATGAAGTGCAGGGATTGGCGCGGGGCCTTGTACGGGACACCGGCGTGCGCGAGGGCTATGGCGTCGAACGGCGCACATGCGGCGGCGATCTTGCCGATCACCGGCGCGGGATAGATCAGGCCGTGGAAATGCTGGAGCGCCTCCGACTCTTCCGGAACGGGCGCCGACTGGAGCACGAGGAGGACGATCTCGCGCTGCGGCGGCAGGGCGGGGCAACCGGCCTTGAACCATGCGGCCTGCCAGAACCCGGCAATAGCGTTCGCCGCGTCGCGCGTGCGCTCGTCCACGATGGGACCCGCGATATCGTTCATCTCGAGATAGTACGCCTCGCTGTCGAGCGGCGCCGCCAGCCGCCCCCAAGTGTCTGCCTTCAGGAACGCCGGGCAGAAACTCAGGCTGCGCTCGAGTTCCCTGAACGTCCACTCGACCGGGTCGCCGACCGCGGTGGAGTTGCTGGGCGCAACCATGGAGACGTTGTGGTATCGGGCGACCATTTCCACCTCGATGCGGCGGTGGACGCCGTTGTTGCCGGTCAACTGGCCGTCGTAATTCTTCGTTGCGTGCAGCGGCATGGTCGCGTCGGCGACGAAGTGGGAAAGATGCGCGGCGGCGAGGCGCGTCTCGGCCCAGTCCTTGTCCTTGAACGCCTTCACCAGCCGGTCGAATTCGCGGTTGACCGTCCAGGGCAGCAGGCCGCGTTCGACCACGACCTCCGCACCGTATTTCTTCTCCAGCTCGGCGCGGTCATGCGGCAAGTCCTTGAACGGCGGCGCGCCGTATGCGTCTATGTCGAAGAAATGCTCGGCCTTCTGAGCCTGCGTCCGGTTGAGGATGTAATCCGGGTCGGTGCTGTGTCGCGCGATGAAATCGCTGTTGATCAGGAAGAACGGGCGAAGCTGCTCAGGAACGTTGACCGCCGCGCCGCGGGCGACGGCGCGGTGCGTATCGCCTCCCCATCCGAACGCCGCAGCGGCGACGAAGGCTGTGAGGAACAGGGCGACTGCGCGCCAGCGCCGGGCCTTGCCGGTCAGAACGTGTCGCATGGGAGTCCGAGCGCCTCCGCCACCGCGCGAAAGACGAGCTTCCCGCCGATCACGTTGACCCCGCGCCGGATCGCGATGTCCTCCTGTGCGGCCGTCTCAATGCCGTTGTCGGCGATCTGGACGGCGTACGGCAGCGTCACGTTGGTCAGGGCGTAAGTCGAGGTCCGGCTGACCGCCCCGGGCATATTGGTCACACAGTAATGCACGATGCCGTCCACCAGGTACACCGGCTCGCTATGCGTGGTGGGGCGGCTGGTCTCAAAGCATCCGCCCTGGTCAATCGCCACGTCCACCATCACCGCGCGCGGCTTCATGGTTTTCAAGTGCTTGCGGCGGACGAGCACGGGCGTCCGCGCTCCGGCGATGAGCACCGCGCCGATGACCAGGTCGGCGGTCCGGATGCAGGCGTTCACGGAGTGCGAATCGGACATGAGCGTCCGAACGTTCGGCGGCAGCACGTCGTCGAGGTAGCGCATGCGGTCGAGGTTCACGTCGAGAACCGTCACGCGCGCGCCCATGCCGGCGGCGATCCGCGCGGCAAGGGCGCCCACGATGCCGCCGCCGAGGATCAGCACTTCCGCCGGCTCGACTCCGGGCACGCCGGCGAGGAGCACGCCGCGGCCCGACATCGGGCGTTCGAGGTACTTCGCGCCTTCCTGGATCGCCATGCGGCCGGCGACCTCGCTCATCGGCGTGAGCAGCGGCAGGCCGCCCGACTCCGGCTCGATCGTCTCGTACGCGATCGCCGTGGCGCCCGATTTCATCAGCGCCAGCGTCAGGGCCTTGTCCGCGGCCAGGTGGAAATAGGCGAAGATGAGCTGCCCGCGCCGCAACAGCCGGCACTCGGAAGGCTGCGGCTCCTTCACCTTCACGATCAGGTCGGCGGTCTTGAAAATCTGCGCGGGCGACTGGACGATCTCCGCTCCCGCCCGGCGGTATTCCGCGTCGGAAATGCCGCTGCCGACGCCGGCGCCCGTCTGTACGCGGACACGATGCCCGTGGGTCTTCAGCCGATGGACTCCGGCCGGCGCCATCGCGACGCGGTACTCATCTTCCTTGATCTCTTTCGGGACGCCGATAAGCATGGGGCATGCTCCTGTTGGAAGAGGCGCCGGCGAACGTCCGCAATCGCCGCGCCGGGGAAGCGCGGCAAGGGCGTCTCGGAGCGACAGGGTGAAGTTGAGAAGACCGCAACTCCCCGCGTCGCCGCTCTCCCTGCTCCATCAGCGGAGTGCGCCTAGCGGTACCTTCCGAAGAGGCCGGGCTTGGCGACGCCTTTGACCGCCTCGTCCTCGTCGTCGAAGATGGGGATCAGCTTGTCCAGGCGCGTGATTTTAAAGACCTGCATGATGTCCGGGTTGATGTTGCAGAAAGCCATTTGGCCCTTCTGCGCGGTGATTTTCTTGTTGAGGGAGATCATCTTGCCGAGGACGGCGCTGCTGAGGAATTTAATCTTCGAGAAATTGATCACGAGCCGAATCATGTTCTGCTTGTCCACCAGGACGTTCAACTCCTGGCCGAGTTGCTGCACGTTGAACTCGTCGAGCACCTGCGAGGTCAGAAAACTGACGACCGCCACTTCACCGACCTGCGCCGCCATGATCAAGGCATTCTGTTTTTCCATTCCACGGCCTCCCATTACGGCGGAAATCGCGCACTTTGCCGCCGCGAGTTGCCCGGCGCCGGTTCCCAATGACCAATTATAATAACAGCGGCATGCAGCCATGTCAATTATTATGTAAAGCGACATTGGGGTTTGTGGCGCGTTTGTGCAGACCGTGCCCTGCGGTTCCTGGACGTCGCGGCCGACCTTTCCCGCGCCGCAGGATACCGCAGTCCACACTCCGCACTCCGCCGCCCGAGTTGCATTATCGCCGGAGCTTGTCTAGCATTGTGCCGGTCCCGGGTTATGAGGAGGCGGAAATGGTCAGGCGGCTGGCGCATCGGACGTTCCTGTGGCTGATGTTGCTGTGCGTCCTGACCGTCCTCGGCATCATCGGACGCGGCGTCTGGCTGGCGAGCCGGACGATCTTCGACCTGCTGACGGAGAATCGCCAGCTCAAGACGGCCATCTCCAACCTGACCGCCGAGAGCCAGATCGGGCTGGCCAGGGTCGTTGGGCAGGAGCGCAAAGACGGACGGCTGTTGACTCGCGTGCGCTTCATCGAGACGGCGCGCGACGCCCCCTCCAGACATATCCTGACGCGCGAATACGACATCGAGGGGGACATCGTTCACTTCGACGCTCTGATCGTGAAATTCGACAACCGCTATGTCGCCGACGGGAAGGGGCGGGCGCTGTATCTCTGGCGGCGCATCTACGGCGAGAAGACGGCGCCCGAGTCCGCGAGTCCCATCGAGGAGCCGGGCGCCGAGCCGAAGCGCTACGACGAACTGCTGGCGAAACTTTCGCTCCGCGACCGCAGGCTGTTCTGGACCGAAATCTGGAAGCTCTCCAACGACCCGAATCGCCTGAAGTCGGCCGGCGTCCAGGCCGTCTATGGGAACGACGTGTACGCGAGCCTCGCCCAGGGCTTGCTCTACGTCTTCAAGATCGGCAGCGCCGGCCAGTTCTACGTCGAGGCCGTCCCCGCGCCGTGAGCCCGCGCCCGCGCGCCGCTCAAGCCGGGATCGGCCGCCCGTACCTCAGCCGTTGCACCAGCCAGGACGTGTAGGTCTCGAAATCGCGCTTGTTGAGAAACGTCAGCGGCTCCCAGACGACCTCCGACGCGCCCGCGGCGAGCAGCTCGACGCCTCGGTTCATCGGCACGCCTTGCGCGAAGCGGCGCAGGTTGAACGCGCAGCGGTAGAGCGGCCCCAGCGTGTCCTCCGGTCCGCGCCGCATCTCCGTCAGCGAGAACGCGGCGGCGTTCTGATCGAGCCGCAGCAGGCGCCAAGGCTCTAACAGGACCACGTCGAGCAGGAATTCGTGCCGTTTTTCCATGACCAGCGGCGTCGTCCGGCCGCGCGCCTCGGAGTTCCATTCCTCGGCCGCTTCGACGGCGCGCTCAATCTCGAGGCGGCCGCAGGAAATGAGGAGAACCTCGTCCCATCGGGCCGCGATGCGCTCCGTCTGGTTCCACGTGTACGCGTCGCAGCGGAGACCTTCGGCGTCCGCCGCCATGTCGCGCATCCGCAGGGCGGGCGGAAGCGCGACGCAGTCCGCGTCGGCGAGAACCAGCACCGGCGCGGAAAGTTCGCGCTCGGCCTTTTCGGCGAGCGCGACGGCGACCGGGGCGGCCAGTCCCTTCGCGATGAACCCCCGGGAGTTGCGCAACTCTCTCGTCACGTCCGGCAGCGGCCGCTGGACGGCCTCAGCCACGAGGCGCCCGACGCGGCGGACGTCCATTTCGCCGCTGCCGGCGTAGAGGACTGTGCAGAGGCCATGGAGACCGGATCGGTCCGGCGGCGGAACGGCCCGAGGGCGCGCAACGGGCGCGACGACGGCGGGCGCTTCAAGCGCGGCCCCGCAGGAGACGCAGAACCTTGCGCCGCTGGAGGCTTCCTGGCCGCACTTCGGGCATAAAATCGGGGGATTCATCTTCTCACTGCATCGTCCCGCGGCCGGCCGCGATCGGAGACTCCGTCCGCACGTATTGGCTCAACGCCTCCGCCCAGGGGCGCATGACGTGACCGGTCCTGCGCCGCAGTTTCTCCACGCTCAGTGGCGACCAGGCCGGGACGGCCGCGACGCGCGGGAAGGCCGAGGAATCCGCCGGCCGCAGCCGCGTGCGCAGACCGGCGCACTCGAACATCAGCTTCACCTGTTCATGTCGTGAACATGCGCCGCTGTTGGCCGCGTGGAAAATCCCCGTTTCGCCGGACTGGGCCAGCGCGATCAGCGCGGCGGCCAGGTCGCGCGTCCACGTCGGCGAGCCGACCTGGTCCGTCACGACGGAGAGTTCGTCCTTTTCCAAGCCAAGCTGCAGCATGCGGTCCACGAAGTTCATCCGCGTTCGGCCGTAGAGCCACGCCGTGCGGGCGATGACCCACTGGCCCGCGCGTTCGGCCACCAGACGCTCGCCGGCAAGCTTAGACCGGCCGTAGGCCGAAATGGGCGCGGGCGGATCGTCCTCCACGTACGGCGTGCGCTTTCGTCCGTCGAACACGAAGTCCGTGCTCACGTGGATCAGCAGGGCGCCGAGCGACGCGGCCGCGGCGGCCACGAGCCCGGCGGCCGTGGCGTTCAACGCGAAGGCGAGGTCGCATCTGGATTCGCACCCATCCACGTCGGTCATCGCCGCGCAATTGAAAATCACCTTCGGCTTCAGACCGGCCAGGGCGCGGCGCAGCGAGCCTTCGTCGGTGATGTCCACTTCCGGCAGGTCCGCCGCAAGCACCTCGCCGAACGCGCCGGCTTTGCGGCATGCCTCGACCAGGTCCACTCCGAGCATCCCGCGGCCGCCGAGGACCGCCGCATTTCCGAGTGCCGCCATGCCCTATTCCTGCAATCCGTGGCGTTCGTGGTAGTGCTTGCGGTAATATTCCTGGTACTCGCCGGACTTGACTTCGCGCAGCCAGTCCTGGTGCTCGCAGTACCAGCGCACGGTCAGGGGAATGCCATCGCTGAGGGAGACGAGCGGCTTCCAGCCGAGCTCGCGCGCTAGCTTCGAGGAGTCGAGCGCGTACCGCCGGTCGTGTCCGGGCCGGTCCTTCACGAACTGGATAAGCGACTCCGGCTTCTTCAACTCGCGCAGGATCAGGCGCGCCAGCTCGATGTTCGGCAGCTCATTCCCGCCGCCGACATTATACACCTCGCCCGCGCGGCCGCGCTCCATCACCGCCTCGATCGCGCGGCAATGGTCCTCGACGTACAGCCAGTCGCGCACGTGCAGGCCGTCGCCGTAAACCGGGATCGGGCGGTCCTCCAGCGCGTTGCCGATGAAGACCGGGATCGCCTTTTCCGGGAACTGGAACGGCCCGTAGTTGTTCGTGCAGCGCGTGACGGTCGCGTCCATGCCGTAAGTCCGCTGGAAGGCGCGGACGAGCAGGTCGGCGGAAGCCTTGCTGGCCGAATAGGGATTGTTCGGCTGGAGCGGCGAATCCTCCGTGAACTGCCCCGACGGGCCGAGCGAGCCGTAGACCTCGTCCGTCCCGACCTGGATGAACTTGCGGACCTTGTACTTGCGGGCGGCGGTCAGCAGCGCGTGCGTCCCGCCGACGTTGGTCAGGATGAACGGCGCCGAGTTCTGGATGCTCCGGTCCACGTGCGTCTCGGCGGCGAAATTGACGACCGAGTCCACGCCGCCGGCGAGGAGCCGCCCGACGAGCGCCTCGTCGCAGATGTCGCCGCGGACGAACCGGTGGCGCGAGTCGCCGGCGACCGCGGCGAGGTTCGCCAGGTTCCCGGCATACGTGAGCTTGTCCAGGTTGACGACCTGGATCTCCTTTCGCGTGCGCAGAAGATGAAGGACGAAGTTCGAGCCGATGAATCCGCATCCGCCGGTCACCAAAATCCTTCGCAAAGTGCCTCCTCCTCGCGCACGAGAAAAACTGCACTCCATGCTCTGCATTCTGCACTCGGATTATATCGGCCGCTCTCCCAAACGGCAAGGCGTCCGAAAAGGGACGATAGACGATGGACGACAGACGATAGATTTTGGTCCATCGTCCATCGTCCGCCATCCGTTGACAGGCCGAACGCCGCGATGCTAGGCTCACAATCTGTCGTCGCCGGGAATTCCATTGAGGGCCGCGATGTTCTCCGTCATCGAGTGGGACGACTCTCCTGAGACGGACCCGGTTCTGGTCCGGGCCGCGGACGAGGGCCGGCGCGAGGTCGCGCGTCCCGCGCCGCTCGACGCTCTCGCTCCGGGAGAGACGCTCGTCTGCTTCAAATCGGACGACCCGTCCGCGGAAGATTCCGCCACGCTGCAAACTCTGTTCGCCCTGGGCAGGGTGCTCGACGGCGCCCTGCTCGCGCGCGTCGTGCTGCCGAAGGAGGAATCGCACGATCTGCCGGCGCTGGCCGCGCACTACGGGCTGAAAGCCGGAGGGCCCGACGCGACCGCGCGAGCACTCGCGGCGGCCGACGTATTCGCCCGGCTGGTCGCCGACCTGAAGAAGCAACCGCTGGCGGCGCTGGACGAAATGCGCCGCCTTCTGGCGCCGACGCAGCACCCGTTGCGTCCGCTGATCGCCGAGGCCGCGAAACTCGCGCTCAAGAGCGGATTCGGCGCGCGCGCGAAGACGCTCAAGGACCTCGTGCCCGCCGATCCCGGCGCCCGCTGGATCACCCGCGAGCCGCCGAAGGAGCCGCCGGCGCCGCTCGACGTGGAACGGGTCTGCGGCGCCTTCTCGCCGCAGGGCGCGCTCGCGCAGGGCTTCGCGGCGTACGAGCATCGGCCGGAGCAACTCCGGATGGTGCGCGAGGTGTGCGACGCGTTCAACGAGGGACTCGTCCTCATGGTCGAAGCCGGCACCGGCACCGGCAAATCGCTGGCGTACCTGGCGCCCGCGATCCTGTGGGCGAGGGAGAACCGCGACCCGGTCGTGATCTCCACCAACACGAAGAATCTGCAATCCCAGCTCTTCGAGAAGGACCTGCCGTTCCTCGAAAAGGCGATGGGCGGAAATATCCGATACGCGCTCATCAAAGGGCGGGCGAACTATCTCTGCGTCCGGAAATTGCTCATGGTCCTCGGCGCGGCGGAGCGGGAACTCTCCGACGGCGAGCGCGTCGCCATTCTCCCGGTCATCTCCTGGCTGGCGGCGACGGAGACCGGAGACGTGGCCGAGGCCTCCGGCCTCAAGGGCGGCATGGAGTCGGAACTGTGGCCGCGGATTTCCACGCAGCGCGACGAATGCCTCGGGCCGCGATGCCGCTTCGCGCGCAACTGCTTCGTGCGGAGGGCGCGGGCGCGCGCGCTCCAGTCGGACGTCGTCGTGGCGAACCACGCCACCGTCTTCTGGGAAGCGGGCGATGCCGCCGTGGCGCTCCCGCCGTTCCGCTGCATCGTGTTCGACGAGGCGCACAACCTCGAAAACGCCGCGACCGACGCCGCGACGATCCGGGTGGCGCCCTGGCAACTGTCGCGCGTGCTCAATCGCCTGTTCCGCGCCCAGCGCGACGGCGCCGGCCGCGGGCTGTTCGCGAACCTGCAACACCAGCTTTCACTCGCGGCGATGGAATTGCCCGCCGGCCTGGCCGGCCGGCTGGCCGAGGCGATCCGGCTTTCCATCGAGACGTTCCCCGAAGCGCGGCGCGCGGCGGAATCGCTCTTCGGCGGCCTGGCGCTGCTCCTCGACGCCTCCGGGCAGCGGCTCGACCGGCTCCGCTATGGCGCAGATCGCCGGCCGGACGACTGGCCGCAACTGGCGCGGTCCGCCGAGGCCTTCATCGAGGTCGTCGAGCCGCTCGCCAAGGCGCTGGAGGGACTGGCGAAACCGTGCGCCGAGGTCGCGGACCCAGAGGCCGGCCGCGAGCCGTTCGCCACGCTCAGGGAAATTGCCGTGGAGATCGCCGCGCAGGCGCTGCTGCTGCGGGAAATGCTGGAGCACCTGAACAAGGTCCTCAAGGCCGGCGACGAGGACGCCGTGTACTGGATCGAACGAGAGCAGGGCCGCGCCGGCGCATCGTTCAACGCCGCGCCGCTCGACATCGCTCCGTTGATGGAAAAGACGATCTTCTCCAGAGTGCGGACGGCGGTCTTCACATCGGCGACCTTGACCGTCGCGGGGAATTTCGATTTCATGCGCGACCGGCTCGGCATGCGCGGCGCGGTCTCGACGCGCCTGCGCACGGCCGACCTCGGCACCTCCTTCGACTTCGAGCGCCAGGCGCTGCTGGCCGTGCCGACGTTCCTGCCGGAGCCGAGGACGGACGGCCCGGACTTCGTCCAGCCGTTCAGCGCGCTGGCGGCGGACATTCTGACCGCGACGCGCGGCCGCGGGCTGGTGCTCTTCACCTCGCACGCCATGCTCCGCGAGGCGTATCCGGCGATCAAATCCGCGCTGGCGCGCAGCGGCATCCGGGTCATGGCGCAGGGCGTGGACGGCGAGCGGTCCATGCTGGTCACGCGCTTCAGCCGCGAGACCTCGTCGGTGCTGCTCGGCACACAGAGTTTCTGGGAGGGCGTGGACGTGCCGGGCGAAGCCTTGAGTTGCCTGATCGTGGCCAAGCTCCCGTTCCGAGTGCACACCGACCCGCTGGTCAGCGCGCGCTGCGAGGCGCTCAAGCGAAAAGGCCGGAACGACTTCACCGAATACATGGTGCCCGACGCGGTAATAAGGCTCAAGCAAGGCTTTGGCCGCCTGATCCGCACGCGCACCGACCGGGGCGTGGTCATCGTGTGCGACCCGCGCGTAGTCACCAAGGCCTATGGCAAGACCTTCCGCGACTCATTGCCCGCCAGGACGCGAGTGTTCAAGAACCAGGCGCAGTTGGTCGGCGCGGTGCGGGAGTTCCTGAAAATCGGGTGAAAACAGGTCTACCGGGTTCCGGGTCTTGTTTCATCCGAAAAGTGCGAAACTTCAGGCTAATGAGCGACGCCCATGTGGTCGAGAAATTGGCGGATAGTGTCCAGCCGCGCAGGGTCAATCGGTTCTTTCCTCGCAGCGGAAACAACGGCGGTCAACCGCTGCCGCGCCATCCGGATGCGGCTGGGTGAGTCCGGTTTGAGCAACCAGTATTTGTAAGCCGCCAAAGCCCGCCAGTACAAAGGCTCTTCGGCATGGTGGTACTCGACGACCACGGCATCAAGGATCGGCAGCGCCCAGACATAGTGTTGCACGCGCTCCTTCATCATGATCGCCGCTGCGGCCGTATAGTAGATCTTCGCCCACCGTCCGATATGCCACTCATCCATCCTGTCAGTTGCCGCGCCGCGGCGGCATTTCTCCATGAAGCGCTCGACCAGTTTCTCCGCCAAAGTTCCGGCCGGCGCCGCTCGCCCCGCCTCGGCAAGCGCGGCCAGGGCGGAGGTCAATGTGATCATCCGCGGGTCGGGTCCCACTAAGGCGGGCGCCATTCCTTCCTCTTTCCGAAAGTACTTGCTGCAATTATCGTTCAGGGGAATGGTGGTCATATCGAGCCCGTTGAACGCCCCGCAGAGATGGGCATCATTGCACTGGCCAAGAAGGTCGGTGACCTCCGAGGCGAACACGCGCGAGGAAACCGGGACTGCAAGAACAGCGGCCACCCCGCCCTCAGCCTCCTCGACCTGCCGGGCGCCGGTAGTGCATGCGAAGACCCGCTGCAGCAAGGCCAGTTCCCGGGGACTCAATGCCCGCTTCGGCGCGGAAGGCCTTGCTTCAATGCTGGTTGCGGCCTTAGTGCTCAAATCCCCTGAATGAACGCCGAAGTACATCATCTCGGCCTCTTGCCGGTTCCATCCGAAGGTGTACAGCCGTTCGCGGCAAATCATGGAAATGCCATCGGGGGAAACCTTGGGTTGACTGGGACGCCGAGCGTCCTTCCGAACGGTGCCGATGAAGTCGAGATGGATGGGACGCCCATCCATGGGCGATTTTTCAATCCGGAACTCTTCCGGCGGTATCGAACCGTGCTCGTGGAACCAGGCCGACAGATCGGTCGGCAGCGCCAGCCCTACCAGGCACAGGCAACCGCGGTCTATCCGCTGCGGATGCAGCAACACACAGAGCGCCTTGCTGTGCGGGGAAGGTAAATCTTCGACATACATGTCGAACTTGTCGTGGTACTGGCGGGCCAAGTCAACGACCTCTGCCGCCGACATGACGAAGACGCCCCACCGCCTGCCGCCGTCTATCTTCCGCTGTCGCGGAGTGTGGTGCTGTTCAGCCAGGAATTCCACAACATGTTCCAGATGCCCCGATTCGATGGCGGCTGCCGTGGGCATCTCATTCGCGTGACCGGCTTGGGAAGTCACCGATGCCTGGATGGCCGGCGCCTCCACCATCTGGCCGCATCCCGAGCAGCGCCGGGCCCTTATCCCCAGTTCGTCATGCACCAGCAGACTATGCCCGCAATGTGGACACTTGAACGTGATTGGCATGGCAACCTCCGCGCGGGTCGCACGCAGGAGTTCAGGAGAGTTCTGGGGATGCCATATTTAACTCTTTCCGGCCTCCGTGGCATGAACTGAGCCGGCCTGTTTTCCTGCGCGCTCGTTCGCTTTGCCTCGCTTGACGGGCAATATACGCCTCGGCTCCGGGCGAAGTCAAGGAGTTTCCGACGACAAGAGTAATGCCTCAGTTACAGGAGGCTCATTTTCAAGATGTCGTGTGTGGCACAGGCGCCCTCGCCTGTGATAACGCCGGCAAGCCGTTCCGCACAGCCGGGGGCGGCTGTGCCACACCTCC
>Ga0315281_10010109_pt1 | contig 13031 bp, 11 predicted proteins | sample YL17G07_0_MG_FD_204540 | JGI IMG/M metagenome (GOLD analysis project Ga0315281, IMG submission 204540) | Sediment microbial communities from Yellowstone Lake, YNP, Wyoming, USA - YL17G07_0 | ecosystem: Environmental > Aquatic > Freshwater > Lake > Sediment | place: USA: Wyoming | collected... | reverse complement strand
GTGCAGGGCCGCTATGATGCGGTGTGCCCGATCGTTAGCGCCAGCGATTTGCACCGCGCATGGCCCGAGGCCGATTACATCGTCGTGCCCGACGCCGGCCATTCGGCGTGGGAGCCGGGCATCAGCGCCGAGCTTCTGCGGGCCACTGAGCGTTTCAAAATTTCTTTGACCAGTCGATAACGGGAGTAACCATGCGGTTGATCACTTTTTCGCCCAAGCGCGGCGGCACGCCACGTTTGGGTGTGCTGCTCGACGGCGCGCGCGCGCTGGACATCGGCGCAGCGGCCAAACAAGCGCGGCAGCGCCTGCCGTTCGAGGCCGACGACATGGTCGCGCTGATCGCGGCCGGCAAACCGGCGCTCGCCGCGATCCGCAAGCTTGTGCAAGGCTACCGGGGCAAGGGTGTCGCCTTGTCCGCGGTGCGCTTGCTGGCGCCGATTCCGCGTCCGCGCAAGAACGTGTTTTGCGTCGGCTGGAATTACCTCGAGCATTTCGAGGAGGGCTCGAAGGCCCGCCCCCACGTGCAGGAAATGCCCGTGCATCCGGCCTTTTTTACCAAGGCGCCGACCTGCGTGAACGGGCCCTACGACCGCATCCCGCGGCACGCCGGCGTGACCGAAAAGCTCGATTGGGAAGTGGAACTCGGCGTGATCATAGGCAAGGGCGGAATCAACATAACCGAGGTCGGCGCCTTGGAGCACATTTTCGGCTATACCGTGGTCAACGACGTTTCGGCGCGCGAAGTGCAGCGCCAGCACGGGCAGCAATGGTTCAAGGGCAAAAGCCTGGACGGCCACTGTCCAATGGGGCCCTGGATCGCCACGCCCGATGAAGTGCCAAACCCGCAGGACCTGCATATCGCCTGCCGCGTCAACGGCGTGACCAAGCAGAGCTCGAATACCCGTCACATGTATTTCAAGATTCCGCGCATCATCGCCGAACTTTCCGCGGGCCTCACGCTTGAACCGGGAGACATTATTTGCACCGGTACCCCGGCGGGCGTGGGCCACGCCCGCACGCCGCCCGAGTTCATGAAAGCAGGCGACGTTCTGGAGACTGAAATTACCGGCCTTGGACTACTGCGCAACAAAATCGGAAACTAAAGCCTCGCCGCCAAGGACGCAGAGGAAAACGCGAACAGGATTTTTTCACTCCTTACGCTCAGAAGAAGCCAACTGAGGCACGCAATACTCATTCATAGTTCTTTCTTCGAACTCCCTTTGCGTCCTTCGCGTCCTCTGCGGCAGAGCTTTAGGGTTTAGCGTGCGCCGAGAGCGCGCGCTGCGCGACCCACGTCCTTCGATTTGACCCAGAAGAAAGCGCCGTAACGCCCGGCACCCGCCGCAACTGCGTCCATCGCGATCATGTTGATGCGGGCCGCCGCGAGTTTGCCGCAAATCGCGGCTATCGCGCCCGGTTTATCCGCCCCTTGCGCAATAAACACGGTCTTGCGCTTGCCGACCTTGAGCCCGAGCTTGCGGGCGGCACGCAGGAATTTTCCGGTGTCAGCCGGCATGAAATCGACCTGGGAACGTCCCGCGTCCGGGAACCCCGTGAACGCGCGCAGATTGATCCCTTCCTCGTGCAACCCGCTGAGCATCCTGGCACAGACGCCGGCGCGGTTCGGGGCATGCATGCTGAAATAAGCGGCTTTGCGTATAGTGGCCATGGCGATCTCCTTGGTTTAAGCAGTGGGTTTAACAGCGCGGCGACGCTGCCCCGCTGAAACCCATTGCCGAATCCAATTATGCTCTGCCGGACCGCTGCTTGCAGCAGCAGCCCAACCGCTTTACGATGACCGCATCAACGGAGGAAACCCATGGATTTGCCCGGCACGAGCTTTGCAGTGGTTCCGACCGGCGCGGCCCTGGGCGCCGACATTGAAGGCGTAGACCTTTCCAGGCCGTTGGACGGCGCAGTGTTCAAGGCCATAGAAGCTGCGTGGCACAGACATCTGGTGCTGCGCTTCCGCGGTCAGCAGCTCGACGATCCGGGCCTGCTTCGTTTTGCGCGCCTGTTCGGAGAACTCGACCGCGCCCCGATCCATGCCGGACACGAAGTCGAAGACCCGTTCCCCGAAATCACGGTAATGTCGAACATCAAGGTCAACGGCAAATCGATAGGCAATCTCGGCCACTATGAGGCCGTGTGGCACACCGACATGTCGTATAACGAACGCACGCCGATCGGCAGTCTGCTGTATTCGATCGAAGTGCCGCCTGCCGGTGGCGATACCGGCTTTGCCAATATGTACGCGGCATACGACGAGTTGCCCGTGGAGCTGAAACGCGCAATCGCCGGCTTGCAATGCCGGCACGACTCAAGCCGCAACAGCGCCGGCGAGCTGCGCAAAGACTTCAAGGAAATCACCGATCCGCGCGAAGCACCGGGCGCAATACACCCTATCGTGCGCACCCATTCGGCGACCCGCCGCAACGCCTTGTTTCTCGGCCGCCGCCATAACGCTTATGTCATCGGCCTGCCACTCGATGAGAGCGAAGAGTTGCTCGACAAACTGTGGGCACATGCATCACAGCAACGCTTCACGTGGTACCAGAAGTGGAAAGTCGGCGATCTGGTGATGTGGGACAACCGCTGCGCAATGCATCGGCGAGATGCATTTGATCCCGATTCGCGGCGGCTGATGCACCGCACCCAGATCAAAGGCGACAAGCCCTACTTCGATCCCGCAACGACGGCCGCCTGAACGGCTATTTCGGTCCTTTTGGCTGCTTCGGCCTGGCCGCGTTGCTTGCGGCTTCACCCGCTGCGCGCAGGCTTTCGAGCGCGGCTTTCTGCATCTCCAGCGTCTTGATCGTCATCTGCACGAAACCGGTGTTCATCGTGAGCCAGGTTTCGACCGATTTAAGTTCGCCGATCTTCTTGCTGATTTCCTCCACATCGACGGTCGGCGTGATCATGCCGGGAAGCGGAAACGACATCGGATTCCACATCTTCTGCATGAATTCGAACCAGTCCTTGGGAACATCCTGCTCGGCCATGACTGCTGCCTCCTCTCGCCACTTCGGGATCTGACTCTATCACAGCCCTTTTGCATCATTTCTGGAGTCAGAAAAGTTAGCGCCTACTTAGCATTGATGCCAAGCAGCGCCTTGCCTCATTAAACTATGAGGGTGATAAAGCTAAATTGCCGGGGGGAGTGTTTTGACGGTGACGGATTGCTGGACGACGCGATTCTGAGTGTGATATTGACGCAGCACGAATTGCAGCCGGTCACGCTCGGCCATCACTTTGCCCGAGTAGCCGTTTTCGTTTTCGTCCGACGTGGCACCCACATACATCTGCAATGCATCGGCAAGATCCCCGGTCCGGCGGATGTATTCCTTGAGAATTTTGGCGCCGACGATGATATTGGCATCGGGATCAAATGCGACCTTCTCACCGCCGAGCGGGCCGAATTTTTCAGCATGGTAACGCGGTATGACCTGCATCAGGCCCTTGGCGCCCATTACGCTCTCGGCGATCGGATTAAAACGCGACTCGACAGAAATTACCGCGAGTATCAGCATCGGATCGAGCTTGAGTTCGGCGCCGGCGGCATGTGCTTTCGCGACGATATTGGTCGTCATTTCGGACGACACCCGGTAACGACGCGCGAGATACTCGCCGACCGCACGATACTTTCCTTGGTTAGGGTCGGCCACAACCATTACGGCCTCGGCCGAGCGCAACGGCACCAGTACAGCCAAGTCGATAGCGCCCAGGCCGTGCATGGGGGCACCGGCAAAGCGCAGGCCATACTGGTTATGAAGGAAGACACTGAGGGAAGCCAGGCTGGCCAGAAACGCCAAGCTGGCCAAGGTGGAGCGCGCCCAAATGGAAAAGCGGGGCACGCCGTAATTGTCAAACTGTTCGGGGTGTGATTTTGCCATTACGCAAAACCTCCTTTCGTAAATCGCCGGACTAACTGCTACCGGCGGACAAGTTACCTTGCTGGGGTAACGGCGCTCCTTGATACAACTGGTTCTAGTACAAAAACCACTATAGCTTGTGGGCTGCCCGAAAAAGTTGGGCAATTCTAGTGGTACACCTAGGGCTGTGCAACAAGAATCTTTGCAACCACATTACAAGGCGTTGGCCGAACCGCTAAATTTGATGCATTGCACCAATGCGGGCATTATATGTATTTTCATACACTTGTCAAACTTCATTGAATTCTCAATCGAACCAATATGATGCGTCGCATATATGCAGGCGCAAGCAAATTCATCTGTAGCCCTCCGCTGTGAACCCGGGGCAGGACGTATGTCCGACGGCTGATGGGGATATAGATATTGCGTTTTTATTCATCAGTTTATTCGGCCAGCACAGCGCGAATTGAGGTTAATGCTCAGGCTTGTAGCACCCCCAACGCCTCTCTATACTGAAATCAAATCCCATAGAACAGGCTGGAGAATCGGAATGCCGAAATTCACAACAGATGCGATCCGCACAATTGCCCTGGTAGGCCATGGCGCGGCCGGCAAAACCACACTTGCCGAGGCGTTGCTGCATAAAGCGGGGGCCATCCCTGCGCCCGGCAGCGTCGACCGGGGCACCACCGTGTGCGACTTCGACCCCCTGGAAAAAGAATTCAAGCACTCGCTGGCGAGCGCTATCGTCAATTTCGAATACCACGACACCCACATCCACTTGATCGACACGCCGGGTTACCCGGATTTTCTCGGTCAATCTCTCAACGCGCTGGCGGCAGTGGAAACCGCCGTCGTGGTTATCAACGCGCAGAACGGTCTTGAAATGGTGACCAAACGCATGATGCAGTGGGCGCGCGAGCGCGGCCTGTGCCGCATGCTGGTCGTCAACAAAATCGATGCCGAAAACGTCGATCTGCCGGGCCTGCTGGAGATCATTCAAAGCGCGTTCGGCAAGGAGTGCCTGCCGATCAATCTGCCGGCGGGTGGCGGCAGCAAAGTGGTCGATTGTTTCTTCAACCCGAGCGGCGACGCGGACTTCTCGTCTGTTTCCGACGCGCACCGGGCGCTGGTCGAGCAGGTGGTCGAAGTTGACGAAAAATTGATGGAACTCTACCTCGAACAGGGCGAAGTCAGCCCGGAACAGCTGCATGCGCCCTTCGAGCAGGCGTTGCGCGACGGACACCTGGTGCCGGTCTGCTTCGTGTCGGCGCGCAATGGCGCCGGCGTGACCGAACTGCTCGACGTAATCGCACAACTGATGCCGAACCCGGCCGAGGGCAATCCGCCGCCCTTCTACAAAGGCGAAATTGCGAATGCGGTCGAAATCCGCGCCGAACCCGACCCGAAGAAGCACGTGCTCGCCCACGTGTTCAAGATCGTGATCGATCCGTTCGTCGGCAAGCTGGCGGCGTTCCGGGTGTTCCAGGGCACGATCCGGCGCGACTCCCAGCTTTTTATCGGCGACGGGCGCAAGCCGTTCAAGGTCGGACACCTGTTCATGCTGCGAGGCAAGGATCATGTCGAAACCGACGCCTGCGTACCCGGCGACATCGCCGCCGTGACCAAAGTCGACGAAATCGAGCTCGATGCGGTGCTGCATGACTCGCACGACGAAGACAACATCCACTTGAAGCCGGTGCAGTACCCGGTGCCTATGCATGCGCTCGCGCTCGAGCTCAAGCGCCGCGGCGATGAGCAGCGGCTGTCGGAGGTGCTGCACAAGTTAGCCGCCGAAGACCCGTGTTTCCGCATCGACCACAGCGGCAACGAGACGGTGATCCGGGGGCTGGGCGACCTGCACATGCGCTACATCCTCGACAAGATGCAGAAACAATACCGCGTTGAGGTCGCCACCAAGCCTCCACGCATTCCGTACCGGGAGACCGTCACCGCCAAGGCCGAAGGCCATCACCGCCACAAGAAGCAGACCGGCGGGGCCGGCCAGTTCGGGGAAGTATTTCTGCGCATCGAGCCGCTTGCTCGCGGCAAAGGGTTCGAGTTCGTCGACGCCGTCAAAGGCGGCACGATTCCGTCGCAATTCATCCCTGCGGTCGAAAAGGGCATCCGGGACGTGCTTACAGCAGGACCGCTGGCCGGCTTTCCCATGCAGGACGTGCGCGTAATCGTTTACGACGGCAAGCACCACCCGGTCGATTCGAAGGAAGTGGCGTTTGTCGCGGCGGGCAGGAAAGCGTTTCTCGACGCGATCCTCAAAGCGCGGCCGATTGTGCTCGAGCCCATCGTGGACATCGAAATCAATGCGCCGGAAACCAACATGGGCGATATCGCCGGCGACATTTCCGCCAAGCGCGGCCAGATCACCGGCACGCAAAGCTCGCCGGCCGATACCGTCATCATCGAAGGCCGCGTGCCGCTGTCGGAACTCAACAATTACCAGGCGCGGCTCAAGTCCGTAACCGCTGGCCAGGGTTCCTATGTAATGGAGCTAAGCCACTACGAACCGGTGCCGCCCAACGTCCAGCAACTACTCGCCTCGCAGCACAAGCACGTCGACGACGAGCAATAAGCCCCAAAATTCGTCATTCCGGCGCACGCCGGAATCCAGTTTATGCAATCGCCTGGACACCGGCTTGCGCCGGTGTGACGATCTCAATCATGGCTTCCCCCTGCCCAGGCGAATTGGTTATTTCCTGCCGAGCGCTTCCGGGTTGAGCACGTTGACCGGCTTGCCGGAGGCGAAACCGAGAATGCTGTCGATCACGGTACCGTAGTAATTTTCATAGGTGCCGTGCTCCACATAGCCCAGGTGGGGCGTGCATATCACATTCGGCATCTTGAGCAGAGGATGGTTGCCGCCTACCACCGGTTCGTCCTCGAAGACGTCGACCGCGGCAAAACCCGGCCGCCCCTGTTTGAGCGCCGCCACCAGCGCGCCTTCCTGGATTAACGGCGCACGGCTGGTGTTGACTATCAGCGCCGAGGGTTTCATCAATGCTAGGTCCGCCGCGGTAACGATGCCGCGCGTTTCCTTGTTGAGCGGAATATGGAGGCTCAGGACGTCGGCATTCGAGAAAAACGCCGCGCGGCTCGCCGGCACATCGTAACCCGCTTCGCGCGCCTTGGCCTGCGACGCGTCGCGCCCCCAGCAGGTCACTTTCATGCCGAATGCCTTGCCGACCTGCGCGACCGCGCCGCCGATCTTGCCCAGCGCATAGACGCCGAGCGTCTTGCCGTACAGGCCCGTTCCAACCGTCGTCTGCCACGCCCCCTGCTTCAACTGCTGCACCTCGTGCGGAATGCTGCGCAAACTGGCGATGATCAATCCCCAGGTAAGCTCCCCCGTCGAATACGACGTGCCGCCCCCCGCAGCGGCAACCACAATGCCCTTTTCGGTGCACGCCGCAACGTCGATGTGATTGGTGTTACGGCCGGTCTGCGCGACAAGTTTTACGCGGGTCAGCTTTTCGACCACTGCACGCGGCAGCGGTGAGCGCTGTTGCGTGAGAATGACCGCCTCCGCGCCATTGAGCCGCGCCGCCAGTTTGGCGGGGTCCTTTTCGGTATCGTGAAACACCTGCACTTCGTGGCCTTGCAGGCGCGCGGCGCAGGCCAGCTTGCAAAACGCATCCTGATAATCGTCGATCACCACAATCTTCATCGCGGACTCCCCATAGAAAGCCGCCATTATCGCGCATTGCGGTTAAGTGCGCGGCGCCCGGCAGCGACCAGGTCTGGTCGCAGGACACCGGCGTGGCGACGTTAGGGTTAAAATCCGACACCTGATGGCACTCACGTTTCGCGCCCTGCGTCACCGCAACTTTGCGCTCTTCGTTTCCGGCCAGGCGTTCGCGCTGATCGGCTACTGGATCCAGCAACTCGCCGTCGCCTGGCTCGTCTACCGGCTTACCGGATCGGCGACGTTGCTCGGCGTGTTGAGCTTTGCGGCCAACGTCCCGGTGCTGCTGTTGTCGCCGTTCGTGGGGCTATGGTCGGACCGCTTCAATCGGCACCGCATAATGATAGCGACCCAGGTGCTCGAAATGCTGCAGGCAGTGGCGCTGGCGGCCCTGGCATTTTCCGGGCTGATCGAAATCTGGCATATCGTCGTGCTCACCATGTTCCTCGGCGTGTGCGTTGCCGTCGAGCTGCCGGTGCGCCATGCCTACCTGCTCGAACTCATCGCCGACAAACAGGATCTGCCCAACGCCGTTGCCACAACGTCGCTGGTCGCGAACTGCGGGCGGCTGATCGGCCCTTCGGTTGCCGGCCTGCTGATCGGCTGGTTCAGCGAGGCGGTTTGCTTTGCGATCAACGCCCTGACCTATATTGCAGTGTTAGCGAGTTTCTTCTTCATACGCGTCAAACCGCAAGCCGCCGCCGCGACTCACGCGAGCGGGTTGCACGGACTCAAGGAAGGGCTCGTCTATGCGTGGCGCACGGTTCCGATCCGGCTGCTGCTGACCCTGCTGGCGCTGGTGGCGCTGACAGCGGCCCCATACAACACGCTGATGCCCGCTATCGTCCACGAGGCATTTGGCGGCGACGCCGAAACCCTCGGTTTCCTGGTCGGTGCGGCAGGCTTGGGGGCGGTTAGCGGCACGCTATTGCTTGCTTCCCGCAAAAACGTGCGCGGCCTCACCCGGTTCATTGTCGCAGCATCGCTGGTCGTCGGCTGCGCGTTGATTGCGCTGGCGTGGTCGCGGGTGTTCCTGCTCTCGCTGGCGCTGATGGCGGCGATCGGCTTCGGTATCCTCGTGATTTCGGTATCGACCAACATGATCCTGCAGACCATAGTCGATGACGACAAACGCGGCCGCGTGATGAGCCTTTACACGGCGGCGTTTCTTGGCGTCGTGCCATTGGGCGGGCTTCTTGCCGGCATCGTTGCGGACCATATTGGCGCCACCCGCACCGTGTTTGTCAGCGGCGTCATCTGCACGCTCGCGACGTTATATATGGCGCGTCAGCTTCCGTTGCTGCGCCAGCACATGCGACCGATTTACGCCCGGCTCGGCATCCCGGCCGACTGATTATTCCGCCTTTACGCCCGACGCCTTGACGACTTTCGCCCATTTTCTGATTTCGCTCTGGATGTAAGCGCCAAACGCGTCCGGCGTGCCGCCGACGAGTTCAAAGCCGACGTTTTCCAGCCGCTCCTTCACGTCCGGCATTTTCAATACGCGCACGATCTCGCCGTTAAGCCGGACGATCACGGTTTTCGGCGTGCCGGCGGGAGCCAGCACACCGTACCATGCCGCCGCCTCGAAGCCCGGGAAACCCGACTCTGCGATGGTCGGCACTTCGGGCGCCGCCGCCGAACGCTGCGCGCCGGTCATTGCCAGCGGCCGCAGCTTGCCCGCCTTGGTGTGCGGCATCACCGACGACAGGCCGCTGAACATGACCTGCACCTGGCCCGCCAGCAAATCGATTACCGCCTGGCCGCTGCCTTTGTAGGGCACATGCTGCATCTCGATACCGGCGGCAGTGTTGAGCAGCTCGCCGGCAAGGTGCCCCAAGCTCGCCACCGCGGCCGAGGCGTAGTTGATTTTCTTCGGGTTCGCCTTGGCGTAAGTTATGAACTCACGGAACGATTTCGCCGGCACCGCCGGATGGGCGACAAAAATATTGGGCGATACCGCAAGCTGCGTGATCGGCGCGTAATCCTTGACCGGATCGAACGGCAAATTGGCGAAAAGACTCGGGCCAATGCCGAGGTTGGCGATGTAGCCCAGCACCAGGGTGTGGCCGTCGGGCGCCGCGTGCGCGACGATCCCCATACCGATGTTGCCGTTGCCGCCGGAGCGGTTGTCTATCACCACCTGCTGGCCGAGCGCATCGCCAAGTTTCTGGCCGATGGTGCGCGCCAGCGTATCGGTACTGCCGCCGGGCGCAAACGGCACGATGAGCCGTATGGGTTTTGTCGGGTAAGTTTGCGCAAAAACGGGCGCAGCCAAACCAAGCAGGACCGAACCGATCAAAACACCGAGCGATTTCAACAAGGGGCGCCCCTTTTGGCCTCGCGCCTCATCTGTATCACCGCCAGGGTGGTTATGGCTTTTTGGTCAAGCGGTCTTCAGCGCGCCAGCGATCCCACGCGAAGCGCTGGTCTTCGCGGATGCTCTCGTCTTCCAGCATCTTGCGCACCAGCGCGGTGACATCGGATTCGTAGTACTTCTTGCGCTTTTCGAAAACCCAGCGGTGCCCGCCCGGAAACACCGGTGATTTCAGGACGTCCTTGAATTTCATATGCGGTCCTTTGCTGGGCTAATCGGTTTAATTTCACTTGGCAGTATAACTTAGCCTCGCGGGCCATTCAGGCTGCCACCGCAAGCGGCGGATTTTTGTTCCGCCCCCCCTCTGTCAGGGCTTTTTCTGCGCCACGAGCTGCGCGCGGTCCTTGATTAGCGGCTGCAGCGATTTGCCGGCAACAACATAAGTCCAGTCGGCGAGGCCCTTCTCGGCCTTGAGCCGGTCGTCGAGCCTCTTGAGTTCTTCGGCAAACTGCTTGTCGAGCCGCGCTTTATCTTCGTCCTTCTCGCCCTTTTCAGGTTTGCGCTCGCGCGCCGGCTCGCCCGCGATCCCGACCGTCAGGTAAAAATCCTCGGTGCCGGGCTTTCTGCCAAGCTTGAGCGTGTAGGTAAGACGATCGAACGTCTCGGCGACGATGGAGCGCGGCTTGTCGAACTCCGCGGATTTTACTTCGGGCGCGACATCGGCGAATGCAAGCGAAGCGAGCGAATTGACGGCTGCAACCGCCGCACTCGCATCGAGCGTCCCCGCGCCGTCGGCGAATTTCCATTGCCCGTACTCTTCGTCGCGCGTGATTTTCCATTGCGCGCCGTCACCACTGACACTGAGCGTCTTGATGCGCTCGGCCTTGAAAAAATCCTTGGCGAGCCAGCGCTCGGGCTTCGCCTCAGCGCTTTTCAGCGCATCGGAGATGACAAGCACGCTCTGACTGCCGGGGCTCAATACGTAACGCCCCACCTCGGTTTGCGGCTTGATGGGCAGGGGGCTGTCCTCCGTCTTGATGACCTTCTTGCCGAGCAGCAAACTGGCGACCGCCTTGCCGCCCTGGTCGCCTAATTCGAGCAGCGTGCCGGTGCCGTCAGCGCTCTTGGCGTCTTTGCCGGGCTGCACGAGTTCAAGCCGCGGCAGCAATGTAGCGCCGACGCTCTCCGTCTGCACCACCTTGAGGTCGGGAAGCTTGACCAGCAAATCGCCGATGTCCTGAACGTTCGCGCTGTAATCGCCGCGCTGCCTGACGACCCAGCGCTTGTCCTTGATCGCCAGCGTGACCTCGCCCTTGCCGTCGACGATGCGAATTTGCGCGACGTCGTTGACCGCCAGCTTGGCGAACACCTTGGAGCCGATTTTGGCATCGGCGCCGCGCCAAGCGCTCAAGTCCTGCCAGAACAGCGCGAGCCCCGCGCCGCCCAGCACCACGAGCAGCCCGATCAGGATGAGGAAGGACTTGCGGTTCATCGCGCCGCCTGCCTGCGCCTGCGCATGACTGCCAGCAGGATACCGGTTAGCACTACCAGCAGCGGCACCGCGCCGATGTTGACGAGCTTGGTCCAGAACTGGAGCGAGTCGCTTTCCACCCGCAGATTCTTGCGCATTTCCTTGAGATCGCGCTTGGCCTCGATGGCCTTCTTGCGGAAATTTTCGACTTCGGTTTGCTGTTCCGGCGTCAATATTGCGCTTTGCGTCCCGCCACGCTGCTTTTGCAGGGCGGCGAGCTTCTCCTGCGTCTGACTGAGGCTGTCCTCGAGTTCCTTGATCTTGCCGAGGTAACTTTGCTGCGCGCGCGCTTCCATTTTCTGGACCACGGTCAGCGGCCGCGTAAACGCCGCGCGGCTGCGCAGGCTGGTCAGGTCGAAGTCACCCGAAACCTGCTCGACCAGGCTTTGCGCAAAATTAAGGTTGCCGTTGCGCGGCACGACCAGGCGCTGGCCGAAGACTTCCTGCACATCAACCGCCGCATTGTCAGTCAGCATGTCGACGTCCGCCACCAGCACCACCGAGTTGTCCTGCGCGGATTCCTTCAGCGCGGGTTCGGCCTTGACCTCCTCTGCTTTGGTTTCCGCTTTTTTCTTGTCCTTGGACGGCAGCTCGTACGGCTTGGGCTTGCCCTCTGGAAACGCAGTCTTGAATTTGCCCGTGAGCCGGATCGCCAGCGGATACGGTGAGCCCGAGGGCTGGAAGCCGCGCGTCGACGGCTCTCCCGACAACGTCGCAATGATCAAATCCACCAGCATCGCGTTGGGCGAGGATTGTGCGAGCACTGTTTGCGTCAGGCCCGCAGCCGGTTTGCCGGTAAACGCGCTGCCGAACGGTATCAACATGGTGCCGACCTGGCTCGCTACCACGTCGTCCTTGTTAAGCGCCTCCTGCGGCAGCGACAGCAAAGTCGGCAGTATGCGCGGCCCGGCGCCGCTTGCATAAGTCAGGTCGCCGACCACTTTGCCCATTTCCATGCCCAGGCCCCATTGCTTGAGCAGGTGATAGAACGTGGACTGCCCGGCATTATTGCCGCCAAACGGATTCTGCAGGTCGGGCTGCTGGTCGAAATACGCGTAGGAATCGAGAAACGCGATCATCTTGCCGCCGCGCAGTATGAACTGGTCGAGCGCGTATTCCGTGGTTTCCGAGATGTCGCGCGGGTGTATGACCAGCAGCACCTTGATGTCGTCCGGTATCTTCTCGACATTGAGCTCGACCTTCTTCACCGTGAACATGTTCTCCAGCTCGGTAATCAGCACCCACGGCGAGGTCGGCTGCTGCTTGCGCACGGGATTCAGCGGCCGCCCCATCACTGGCAACCCGCTCATCACGCCGACCACCGGTTTGGCGGCGGAGGCGACACGCGCAATGGCGCGCGTCAAGTCGTACTCGAGCAGTTGCTCGCGGTCCGGCGCCAGCACCGGCAACGCGGCTTTCTGGTCGAGAAAATTGACCGCCACGCCGAGGTAAAACTTCTCCTGGGTGTTGGTGAGCTGTCCCTCGATGCCATCCAGCGTCGCCGAGTCCTCGGCATCGGAATCGGGTTCGGGATTGAGCTTTTCAATGATGACTTTGCCCTTGCCGGCGCGCTTGTATTCGCCGAGCAGATCGTCGACGCGCTTGGCGAAT
>Ga0315281_10010108_pt1 | contig 13031 bp, 12 predicted proteins | sample YL17G07_0_MG_FD_204540 | JGI IMG/M metagenome (GOLD analysis project Ga0315281, IMG submission 204540) | Sediment microbial communities from Yellowstone Lake, YNP, Wyoming, USA - YL17G07_0 | ecosystem: Environmental > Aquatic > Freshwater > Lake > Sediment | place: USA: Wyoming | collected... | reverse complement strand
CACCTGCTCGCCGACCCGGGGCTGACCTCGTACTGGAAGATCTTCAATACCAGCTACGCGATGTATCTCGCGGTGCTCGCCTCGATGGTGCATGGCCTGACGGTGCCGGGCGCGATCGAGGTCGCGCAGAGGAAGAAGGGTTACACCAACGGCCTCTTCGAGTGGTTGCGCAAGGCGCCGTGGGGCAATCCGGTGTTTTCCGGGATGTTCATCTCGCTCATCGGCTTCGGCTTCCTCGGCGGCATCTCGGGCGTGATCATGGGCGTGGAGCAGATCAACCTGATCGTCCACAACACGATCTACGTGCCGGGGCACTTCCACGCCACCGTGGTGGTCGGCACCACGCTCGCGTTCATGTCGCTCACGTACTTCCTGATTCCGGTCCTGTTCCGCCGGGAAGTGGCGTTTCCGGGGCTGGCGAAGTGGCAGCCGTACCTGTTCGGCGGTGGCATGTCGGGGGTGGCGGTGTTCCTGATGGGCGCGGGCACGCTCGGCGTGCCGCGGCGCCACTGGGATATCACCTTCACGGGCAACGCATTCGCCTATGAGTTCCCGGGCGCCGCCGGCCTGATGATGGCGCTGGGCAGCATCGCGGGGTTGATCGCCATCGCCGGCGGCGGGGCCTTCCTGCTGATTACCGTGTACTCGGTGTTCCTCGGCAAGCGGATCGAGACGCCGGGATTCGCGCACCTGCGGGCGCGCGACAACGTCGCGCCGAGCACGGCGCCGGTGGCCGCGGCCATCACCTCGCACGGGCAGTCGGCGGGCTTTTCGGCACCGGGCACGTTCGTGCTGGCGATGGTGTTCCTGGTCGCCTTCGCGCTCTACTACTTCGTGAACTGGAAGTACCTGTCCACGGTCTGGCCGCTGAGCTGAGGGCGCCCCAGGGAGCCGCATGAGGTTGCTGCTCAACCTGTTCAAGTTGCGCATCGGCGTGGCCATCGCGCTCGCCTCGATGGCGGGTCTCGCGGTCACGCCGGGTGCGCTGCAGGGCTGGCAAGTGGTCGTGGTCACGCTCGCGGTGCTGGTTTCTTCCGCGGCCGCGGGAGCATACAACCAGTACGCCGAGCGCGATCTTGATGCGCGCATGGCGCGCACGCGCAACCGCCCGTTTGTCTCCGGCGCGCTTGATCACGGCCCGCTGTGGCTCTGGGTGATCGGTGCGATGACGGCGGCCTCGGTGCTGGCCGCGGCTTTCGCTGCCAACTGGCTGGCGGCGTTTTATGTTTTCATGGGAGCATTTACCTACGGCGTGGTGTATACGGTGTGGCTGAAGCGCCGCACCTGGCTTAACATCGTCGTCGGCGGGCTTGCAGGCAGCTTCGCGGTACTGGCCGGGGCGGCCGCCGTGACGCCGTCCCTGAGCCCGGCCTCGATCTGGCTCGCGGTGGTGCTGTTCTTGTGGACCCCGCCGCATTTCTGGAGTCTTGCCATCGTCTATCGTGAAGATTACGCAGGAGCGGGCGTGCCGATGCTGCCGGTGGTCGTCGGCGACGCGCGCTGCGCGCGCGTCATTCTCGGCAGCGCCGTGGTCCTTGTCGCCTCGACGCTGATGCCCGCGTTGTACGGCCTGGGGTGGGTGTATCTTGCCGCCGCAATTGCGGGCGGTACGTATTTCCTCGCCACCTGCGTCGCGCTGGTGCGCAACCCCGGCCGCGGCACTGCGCGCGCAAGCTTCCGCGCCTCGCTCGTACAGCTCAGCCTGGTTCTTTTCGGCGCCATCGCCGACGCGGCACTGCGGGGTTAGGGCATGCGAGCCGCCGCGCGCCTTATCGTGGCGCTCGCGTTGCCGTTCGCTGCGGGCCCGGCGGCGGCTGCCGACGCGACGCTCGACCGCGACTATGCGCTGAAAACGAGCCAGGCGGCGCTTGGCAACCGGCCCGCCAATTACGCCTTTACCGCGGCCGACGGCAAGCGCATCGAGCTGGCGGCATTTCGCGGCAAGCCGCTGGTCGTCAACTTCGTCTACACGGGCTGCTTCCAGGTCTGCCCGGCCGCGACCCAGTTCCTCAAGCTCGCGAGCGAGCAGGCCGGGGCGGCGTTGGGCAGGGATCGTTTCGCGCTCGCCACCATCGGCTTCAATCTGCCGTTCGATTCGCCCGCCGCGATGCGCGATTTCGCGCGCCGTCAGGGAGTCGACGAGGCTAACTGGCGTTTTCTGACGCCCGAGGCTGCGCAGCTCGATGCGCTGCTGGCGGATTTCGGTTTTTCGCACGTGGCGACGCCCAAGGGCTTCGACCACGTGCTGCAGGCGACGATGCTGGATGCCGATGGCCGCATCGTGAAGCAGGTCTACGGCGAATCCTTCGGCCTGGACGCCTTCGTCGGGCCGCTGAAGGCGCTGGTCGCCGGCGCGCCGCTGCCCGCGAACGACCTCGGCTCGATGATCGAGAAAGTCCGGCTGCTTTGCACGGTTTATGATCCGGTCAGCGGCGTCTACCGTCTCGACTACGCGCTGTTCGCCGAGATGCTGGGTGGGCTGCTGGTGATCGTTGCCACTGCGCTGTTCCTGCTGCAGGACCGCCGGCGCGCGCAGCGGCGGCACTGAATGCTGGAGATCATCCAGCGCGCGGGACGTTGGTGTTTCATGCGCGTCGAGGCGCTGTTCAACCTCGCCTTCGGCGAACGGCTCAATCCGCTTTACTACCTCGGTGCGATCAGCACCTGGATGTTGTGGATCGTGGTCGCGAGCGGGCTTTACCTCTACGCGTTCTTCGCCACCGGCATCAACGAGGCCTATGCCTCGGTCGAGCAGCTGACGAACGGGCAGCGCTATCTGGGCGGACTGTTGCGCAGCCTGCATCGCTACGCATCGGACGGCATGGTGCTCACCATGCTGCTGCATCTGACGCGGCATTTCGTCTTTGACCGCTACCGGGGCTTTCGCTGGTTTTCCTGGGTGAGCGGGGTGCTGCTGCTGTGGATGGTGTATGTGGCCGGGATTAACGGCTACATGCTGCCGTGGGACCGCCTCGCGCAGTTCGTCAACATCGCCACCGCCGAGTGGCTCGACTGGCTGCCGATCTTCGGCGGCACGCTGGTGCGCAATTTCATCTTCGCGGAGAATTTCAGCGACCGGCTGTTTTCACTCCTGTCGTTCATCCATATCGGCGTTCCGCTCGCGGTGCTGGCGCTGCTGTGGATTCACGTCCAGCGCGTGCCGCAGGCGAAGACCACGCCGCCGCGGCCGATCCTCGTGATGCTCACCGCGGCGTTGATTGCGCTCGCGTTCGTCAGGCCGGCGGTCAGTCAGGGGCCGGCGGACCTTTCGAAAGCGGTGACGGCGATTGCCCTGGACTGGTTCTACTTGCCGGTGTTTGCGCTGCTGTACCGCTTGTCGCCGGCCGAACTGTGGCTGCTGCTGGGCGGAGCCACGCTGCTGTTCGCGCTGCTGCCTTGGTTGCCGCCCAAGGGTTTGTCGGAAGGCTTCCATGTACTCGTCCATCCGGACGACCGCTTCATCGTGGTGCGCACGGGTGAAACGGTGCTCGATGCCGCGCTGCGCGAAGAGATCGCAATGCCCTTCGACTGCCGCAACGGCGGCTGCGGCGAATGCAAGGGCCGCGTCTTGCACGGCGAGATCGAACACGGCGCCTTCCAGGAAAGCGCGCTGGGCGCGACAGAAAGGGCGCAAGGCGGTGCGCTGCTGTGCTGCGCGACGCCGCGCAGCGATCTCGAGATTGAATACACGCCGAAAGCAGCACTGCGGGCCGTCCCTCCGCGGGTGCATACGGCGCGGGTGGTGAAGCTCGATCCCCTGGCGCCGGACGTGATGCGGGTGCTGCTTGCCGTGAGCGGCGAGCCGCTGCGTTTCTATCCGGGGCAGTACATCAATGTGCTGCTCGATGCCGGCGAGAAGCGCGCGTTTTCGTTCGCCACCGCACCGCATGCCACCGGGCCGATCGAGCTGCAGATCCGGCGGGTCGCCGGCGGCAAATACACGGGCCATGTTTTCGAGCGCATGAAGCCGGGCGACGAAATACGCTTCGAGGGACCGCTGGGCACGTTCTTCCTGCGCGAAGACAGCGCGAAGCCGATGATCTTCGTCGCTGGCGCCACTGGCTTCGCGCCGGTCAAGAGCATGCTGGAGCACGCTTTTCACCGCGGCATCCGGCGCCAGATCTACCTCTATTGGGGCACGCGCCGGCCCGCGGACCTGTACCTGAAGGCGCTCGCTGAAGAATGGGCGCGCGTGCACGAAAATTTTACTTTTGTGCCGGTGATCTCGGAGCCGCATGCGGAGGATGGCTGGAGCGGGCGCACCGGCCTCGTGCACGAAGCGATCCTGCAGGACTTCCCCGATCTCTCGGGCCATCAGGTCTACGCGTGCGGTTCGGCGGCGATGGTCGAGGCGGCGACGCCGGCGTTCCGCGGCCAGGGCATCTCGCAGGACGACTGTTTCTCGGATGCGTTCCGGCTCGCGCCCCACGTCCTTGGCGAATCCGCGGAATTTGCCAAGCTCGGGGGCAGTGCGACATGACGAGCCCGGCGCGCTATTTCCTGCAGGCCCTGTTCTACCTGCCGCTGATGCTGCTGATCGGCTATTTCTCCAGCGCGCCGGTGTTCGTGCACTTGCCCGCGAACGAGGCGCTGCTGCGCCTGTCGATCGCGCACGCGGGCGAGCGCATGCAGGCCTGCCGCGAGCGCTCGCAGGAAGAACTGGCGAAACTGCCCCCCAACATGCGAGCGGCGCAGGACTGCCCGCGCGAACGCTCGCCGCTGCTGGTCGAACTCGAGATCGATGGCCGCCTGAAGTACCGCACCGAAGCCGTGCCGGCGGGCGCGCAGCGCGATGGCCTGGCGACCCTGTACCATCGCCTGCCGATCGCCGCCGGCATGCACCGCATCGTGGTGCGCATGCGCGATCGCCCGCAAGAGGGATTTACTTACGTGCGCGAGGAAACGCTGAGCCTGGCCGGCGGCGATTCGCTGCTGATCGATTTCAACGCGGCGCGCGGCGGTCTCGAATTCAGGCGCTGAGCATGCTGCGTCAACTGGGCGCTGTGGCCTTTCTTCTGTTTTGGATTGTCGCGGTGACCGGTATCTATCTGTACGTATTCCTTGATACCAGTGCAGCAGGCGCCTGGCGCTCGGTAAATGACATCGGCGTGATGCGCAGCCTGCACCGCTATGCCTCGGATGCGCTGGTGGCGGTGACGTTCGCGCATCTCCTGCGCGAATACCTCGCCGGACACGCGCGCGGCTTCCGCTGGTTTTCCTGGCTTTCGGGCGTGCCCCTGATCGTGCTGCTCTACGCCTCGGGCATCGGCGGGTACTGGCTGGTGTGGGACCAGCTCGCGCTCTTTTCGGCCACCGCGACCGCGGAGTGGCTGGATTGGCTCGGCATCACCTCGGAGCCGTTCGCGCGCAACTTCCTTTCTTCCGACCGGGTCATCGACCGCCTCTTCACGCTGTTCACCTTCCTGCACATCGGCATCCCGCTCGCGTTGCTCGCCGGCATGTGGGTGCACGTGCAGCGCGTCAGCCGTCCGGAGAGCTTTCCCTCCCGCGACCTCGCCGCGGGCACCACCATCGCGCTGCTCGTGCTGGCGGCCGCGTGGCCGGTGCACAGTCTGCCGCAGGCCAATCCGGCGCAGGTGCCCGCGAAATTGGGGCTGGATTGGTTCTATCTGTTCCCGCACCCGCTGATGTACGCGACGTCGCCCGGCGCCCTGTGGGCGATGTTCGCGGGCGTCATGGTGCTGCTGCTCGCCCTGCCGTGGCTCGGGCGCAGCGAACGGCTGCCGGTGGCGGTGGTCAGCCCGCAGGACTGCAACGGCTGCGGCCGTTGCTTCGCCGATTGTCCGTATTCGGCGATCGTGCTGGTGCCGCACACCTCCAAACGCATTGCCCCGCGCATGGCCGAGGTGCAGCCGGCCCTGTGCGCCGGCTGCGGCATCTGCGCCGGCGCCTGCCCGTCGTCGACGCCGTTCCGCAGCAGCGCGACGTTTGCCTCGGGTATCGACATGCCGGGGCGCGAGATCGCCGCTCTGCGCGCCGAGCTCGAGCGCGGGATCGGCGGCTTGAGCGCGGGGCCGCGCGTCGTGGTATTCGGTTGCGACCGCTCGGCCGATGTGGCCGCGCTGCGTTCGGCGGATACTGCGGCCTTGAGCCTAATCTGCGCCGGCATGCTGCCGCCCTCATTCCTCGAGTACGCGCTGCGCAATGGGGCCGATGGCGTATTGGTCACCGGTTGCGCCGAGGGCGCCTGCGACTACCGATTCGGGCAGCGCTGGCTGGAGGAGCGCCTGGCAGGGACGCGCGAGCCGCACCTGCGCGCGAATGTGCCGCCGCAGCGCGTGCGCGTGGCCTGGGCGCGCGAGCGCTCGGTCGGGGAACTGCGGCATGCGCTGGCCGCATTCCGCTCGGACATTGCGCACAATGGATAAGGATCGAAGCGAGCTGATGCCGGTTCTCCAGGGCTATGCGCTGGAAGTGCCCGACGATGCGCGGCGCCGCCTCGCCATCGGCTGGCTGGCGCTCGCACTGGCCGCGCTGGTCGGCTCGGGGTTGTTTGCGGTCCTGCTGGTGCTGTCGCGCGCGCCGTACGCAAGGAATTTCTTCGTCGACGTGGATTTCTTCCGCGTGGCGCTGGTCGTGCACGTCGATCTTTCAGTGCTGGTCTGGTTCGCCGCCATCGGCGGCATGCTGTGGAGCCTGAACAGCACGCCGCGCGCGCTGGCCGCCGGCTGGGCCGCGCTCTGGCTCGCGCTCGTCGGCACGCTGCTCATGTGCGTCGCGCCGTTCACCGGCAGCGCGCAGCCGGTGATGAGCAACTACATCCCGGTGGTCGACGGCCCCTGGTTTCTCGCCGGGCTCGTCGTGTTTGCGACGGCTTGCGCGCTGCTGGTGCTGCGCTCGATGTGGGCGGTGCCGCGCGTCGGCGTGCGGCTCGATGGCGCGGGGGCGCTGCGCTTCGGCTTGAACAGCGCGCTGGTCTCGGCCGCGCTCGCGCTGATCGCGTTCGCGTGGTCCTGGCTGCGCCTGCCGGGCACGCTCGAGGGCAAGCCGTACTACGAGGTGCTGTTCTGGGGTGGCGGCCACGTGCTGCAGTTCACCTGGACGCTGCTGATGCTGGTGGCGTGGGTCTGGCTCGCCGAGGCAATCGGCGCGCGGCTGCCGCTCTCGCCGCGCATCGCCACGCTGTTCTTCGGCGTCGGCCTCGCCTCGGTGTTCGCGACGCCGGTTATCTACCTGGCATGGGACATCGTCTCGATGCAGCACTACCGCTACCTGACCTGGATCATGCGCTTCGGCGGCGGCCTCGCCATCCTGCCGTTCGCCCTGGCGGTCGGCATCGGGCTCGCGACCTTGCGCGGGATGCCCGAGGAGGGCCGCCCGCTGCGCGCGGCGCTCATCGCGTCGATGGTGCTGTTCGGTGCGGGCGGATTGATCGGCTTTGCAATCGAGGGAAACAACGTGAAGATCCCGGCGCATTACCACGGCAGTATTGTCGGGGTGACACTCGCGCTCATGGGCCTCGTCTATCATCTGCTGCCGCGACTGGGTTTCGGCGCGGTGCCGGTCAGGGCGGCTTCACTGCAGGCATGGCTGTATGGCGCCGGCCAGTTGATGCACGTTGCGGGCCTCGCCTGGTCGGGCGGCTACGGCGTGCAGCGCAAGGCCGCCGGTGCCGAGCAGGCGCTGCGCACGGCGCCGGAAATCGCGTCAATGGGGCTGATGGGAACCGGCGGCCTCATCGCCGTCATCGGCGGCCTGATGTTCCTGGTCATCGCCATCAACTCGATGAGGCGCGGATGGAAATCGTCTATTTCACGGTAGTCGCGATCGGCCTGTACGCGCTCGCCGACGCCGCGCTGCGCTGGCTCGAGCGCCTGCGCGGCGCGCCGTTCGAGAACCGGCAGCTGGTTTTCTTCGCCATCATCCTGCCGCTCGCCCTGATCACCTTCTGGTTTCTGCAATCATTCGGCCCCCATGTGTAAGAATGAGCCCATGCGGACGAATTTCTGTTTTGCGGTTGCCAGCATCTTCCTTTCGCTTTTGTCGGCTTGCGCCTCATTGGACGGTCGCGGCCTCGTGCCCGGCAAGTCCACGACTGCGGAAATACAAGGCGCGATGGGCGCGCCCGCGGAGCGCCTCAAGCGCCAGAATGGCGACGAGCTCTGGTATTACGTGCGTCATCCCGAGGGACGGGTCAGCTACGCGATCACCGTCGGCGCCGACGGGGTGATGAGGACGATGGAACAAAGACTCGGCCGCGAGAATTTCGCGAAGATTGTGGTCGGCAAAAGCACCCGCGACGAGGTGCGCGAGCTGCTGGGGCCGCCGTCCCATGTCCTGCACCTGCGGCTCAAGGCGATGGATGTCTGGGAATATCCCTGGCGGGAGATCGACGAGAAACGCGTTCTTTACGTCGGCTTCACCGGCGACGGGATCGTGCGCGAAGTCAGGGAAGCGCACGACGCCTTTTCCGACAGGCCGAGTATCGACTAGGCCTCACGCCGCAGGCACGGCGCGCAGCGCCGGTTCGATGGTCTTTTCCTTCAAAACAGTAGAATTCCGGTCGGCACGGCAGCCTTTATAAGGTTTCCATGATCACAGGTGCGCAAGCGGTTGTCGATTGCCTCCGCCGGGAGGAAATCGACCATGTGTTCGGCATTCCCGGCACCATGAATCTCCCCATTCTCGACGTGCTGCGCGCCACGCCGGAGATCCGGTTCATTCTCACCCGTCACGAGCAGGGCGCCGCGTTCATGGCCTACGGCTTCGCGCGGTCGGTGCACCGCCCGGCCATCGTCACCGCGACCGAGGGGCCGGGGGTCACCAACCTCCTCACGGGGATCGGCGCCGCATATAAGGGCTACGCGCCGGTCATCAGCATCAGCGGCGCGCAGGAGCTGTTTGTGCGGGAAAAGGACGCCAGCCAGGACATCGACCAGGTGACGTTGTGCCGGCCGATCACGAAGTGGGCGTACTCGATCCCGTCGGTGGCCAAGGTGCAGGAAGCAGTGCGGCGCGCATTCCGGATCGCCCTCGCCGAGCCGCTCGGCCCGATCCACCTCGATGCCTCGCGCGACATCCTGCTCGAGACGACGCAATCCGAGCCGATCGCGCCGCGAGCCTACCGGCCCGCCTCGCTGCCGTGCTGCCCGGCGGGCGAGCTCGAGCGCGCGGCGAAGGTGATCGGGCAAGCCAAGCGGCCGGTGCTGCTGGTTGGCGGCGGCGTTCTGCGCGAGAAGGCGCTCGAAGCGCTGCGGCGCCTGGTGGAGAAAACCTGCATTCCCGTGGCGACGCTCCAGTACCACCCGGACGCTTACCCGACGAGCTACCCGCTCGCGCTCGGACCGCTCGGGCGCAACGGCTGGTCGAGCGCCAACCGCGCCCTGCCGCAGGCCGACGTGGTCATCGCTGTGGGCGCGCACATCGACATGTTCTCCACGACCTTCAAGTACGGCCTCATCAGCCGCGAGGCAGAGCTGATCCATCACAGCCCGGTGGGGACCGACATCGGCGTGGTGTTCCCGGTCGCGCAAGCCGTCGTCGGTTCCACGCTCAGCTTCATCGAAGGGCTTGCAGAACGCCTCGACAAGAAATGGAATTGGATCGACGTCGCCACGGCGCGCAAGGAATGGGATTCGGAGAGAAACGCATTTCTCAATTACGACGCCAAGCCCATCCTGCCGCCGGTGGTGGCGCACGCAATGCGCCAGGCGCTGCCGCAGGACGGCATCATGGTCGTGGACGCGGGCAACGCGGGCAAGCACATGCGCGTGTTCATGGACACCTACCAGCCGGACACCTTCATGTACATAAACGACTGGGGCTCGGTCGGCGCGGCGCTGCCGATCGCGCTGGGCGTCAAGCTTGCCCGCCCGAATCAGCCGGTGATGGCCACTGTCGGCGACATGGGAATGATGTGCAACATCGGCGAACTGGAGACCGCGGTGCGCGAGAAGATTCCGGTGGTGTGCGTCGTCTACAACGACCGCGGCCTCGGCAACGAGCGCGCGTTCCAGAAGGAGCTCTACGGCGGACGCTATTTCGCGGTCGACTACGGCGACGTCGATTTCGCCGCGTTGGCCAAAGTATTCGGCGCCTACGGGGAGCGCGTGGTGGAGCCTTCGGGCGTGCTTCCCGCCGTGAAGCGCGCGCTGGCGAGCGGCCTGCCCGCGGTGGTGGACGTGGTGATCCACCAGGACAGCCACGCGCCGGTGGTTTTCAAGCGCTAGCCGCGCCTGCGCCGGTCTTTGCCAACATGCAAAATATTGGCGCGTTGGGGCAGAAATTGTTGTCGCCCTCGGCTTTTCCGGCGAGCCACCTGTCGCACAAGGCCTCGGACCGGCAATTTTCGCACCGACTGCGCACGTCCTGCATGATGGCCTTAACGTTACCCTGTCGGGCGACTTCGGGGTCCACGCCGGCACGAGTCAGCATTTGCATCATGCGCGTTGCCGAGACCATCGCCTGGTATCTAAAGAACCACACCATGAGGGCAACGATCACCACCACCATGAGCGCGGCCACGCCGATTTCGTACAATGTTGAGTCCATGGTCCAGTCCTCCTACCCGAGTATTTGACATTACTACACTCGTTTATCCACGCGAGTTTTGATCTGCGTCAATGGATCATGCTGCGCCGTGCGCACAGGTCCTCCTGTCGCCGCCACCACTTATCCCTGACCGCGGTGACGGGCGCATGATGCGATCTAGTGGTGATTAGTTGAATGACCGCCCCTTGCTGCGGATTCAACCGGTGGATGCAACACTCCTCACGCTTACGCAGCGTCTAGTGTGTTGCATCCACCGGTTGAATCCGCAGCCAAAAGCAGACATTCGCCAGACCGCGATAAGGCCCCAGCTGGCGCCTCTCAGTCCGGGTTCCCGGCAACCGGCGTCCTCCGGGCGAGGATGCAGCCCCCCCCCCGCTAGGACCGGAATAGGGTGTAACCGGGCAGGGCTGGCTGGCGTACCGGTCAGGCGACCCGGTTCTCGGGCTTCGGCGGCTTGCCCTGCAGGAAATCCACCGCCTGCTGAGCGACGCGCAGGGCGCTGCGCTCCTGCGTCTCGAAGGTGTTGCCGGCGACGTGCGGCGTCGCAATTACGTTGGGAAGCGTGAGCAGCGGATGGTCCTTCGGCGGCGGCTCCACGTCCCAGACGTCGAGCCCGGCGCCGAACAGGTGCCCGGCCTTCATCGCCGCGTAGAGCGCGGCTTCGTCCACCACGCCGCCGCGGCAGGTGTTCACCAGCACGGCAGTCTTCTTCATCAGCGCGATTTCGCGCGCGCCGATCATGCGGCGGGTTTCATCGGTCAGAGGCACGTGGAGGGTCACGAGATCCGCTTCACGAAGCAATTCATCCAGGGTGGATTTTTTTTCAAAAGGCAAATTCGGCACATATGGGTCGTAACCGATGACGCGGGCGTTGAAGGCGCTCGCCCACTTGCGCGCGACGCGGCTGCCGATGTTGCCGACGCCGACCACGCCTACGGTCTTGCCTTCGGTCTCGACGGCGAGGAAATCGGGCCGCTTGATGTCCTCGCCGGCGCGGATGCGCCGGTCGAGTTCCGCCACGCGCCGTCCCGCGCACAGGCCGAGCGCGAGCGCGAGTTCGGCCACCGCGTCGCTGTTCACTCCCGGCGTGCGGCACACGATGATGCCGTGCTTTTTTGCCGCCACGATGTCGACGGTGTCGTAGCCGACGCCCTGTTTGCAGATGATCCCTGCTTTTTTCACGCGCGCGATGTCGGCGGCGGTGACCACTGTCATGCGCACCATCACGGCGTCGGCGTCCTCGTGCCAGTTGTTCACGCGCGGGTCGTCCCAGCGCACGGTTTCGAAGTGCTTCGCGGCGTAGTCCACGCCCGCCTGGTGGAACGCGTCGAGAATGTAGATTTTCATTCGGCGCGGATGTTCGCGCTCTTGATGATCTCGGCCCACTGCGCCGATTCGGCGCGCAGCGCGGCGCCGAACTCTGCGGGCGAATTGCCGACCACGTCCGCGCCCAGGTCCACGATTTTCCTGTTGATTTCGGATTCGTTCAGCGCCTTCACCGCATCGGCATGGATTCTGGCAACGACTTCCCTCGGCGTCGCCGCCGGCGCGAGCAGGCCGAACCAGTTGGTGAGCGCGTAGCCGGGCAGGCCGGACTCGGCGACCGTCGGCACCTCGGGCAGCAGCGCGGTGCGCTTAGGTCCCAACACCGCGAGCGCCTTCAGCCGCCCGGCCTTGATGTGCGGCAAGGACTGCAGCAGGCTGTCCATGGTCAGCATGACGCGCCCGCCGATCAGGTCGCTGATGCTCGGCGAACTTCCCTTGTAGGGCACGTGGAGCAGGTCGACGCCCGCCTGGCGCTTGAAGAGCTCCATCGCGAGGTGCGGCGCGCCGCCGGGGCCCGACGAGCTGTAGGCGATTGCGCCGGGGGTCTTCTTCGCCAGCTCGATCAGCTCGCGCACGTTGCCGGCCGGCAGCGACGGATTGGCCATGAACACGAAATGCACGTCCACCACCTTGGTGACCGGCGCGAACGCAGCGAGCGGGTCGAGGCCCATCTTGTAGAGGTGCGGGTTGGCGGTCATGTTGCCCATGGTCGCCATGAACAGCGTGTGCCCATCCGGGTCGGCGCGTGCTGCGAGCTCGGTGCCGATGGTGCCGCTCGCCCCGGCGCGGTTCTCGACCACCACCGGCTGGACCCAAGCCTCGGTAAGGCGCGCGCCCAGCAGGCGCGCGACGATGTCGGTGCCGCCGCCCGGCGGAAAGGCGACGATGATCTTCACCGCCTTCGAAGGAAAGCCCTGGGCGCCGGCAATGCCGATCCAGAGTGAAAGCGCAATTTTCAGGAACGATTTCATGAATGAGAGAAAAACATGCCCGCCGCTATTCTGCCTTGAGGCCCGCGGCGCGGGCCGCTTTTGACCACTTCGCGAGCTCTTCGGCGATGAAGCGGCCGAATTCGGCGGGGCTCATGCGCACGATTTCCGCGCCCTCCGTGGCGAATCTTTTTCGTGTCTCTGCCGACACCAGAATCTCCGCTATTGCAGCATTGAGCCGCTCGATCACCGCCAGCGAAGCGC
>Ga0315281_10010106_pt1 | contig 13033 bp, 17 predicted proteins | sample YL17G07_0_MG_FD_204540 | JGI IMG/M metagenome (GOLD analysis project Ga0315281, IMG submission 204540) | Sediment microbial communities from Yellowstone Lake, YNP, Wyoming, USA - YL17G07_0 | ecosystem: Environmental > Aquatic > Freshwater > Lake > Sediment | place: USA: Wyoming | collected... | reverse complement strand
TGCAGGGGGAAGGAATCCTTCGTTTCACGATTTCAAGAATTTCAGAACGGATTGCCCCATGGAACTGACACCGCGCGAAAAAGACAAGCTGCTGATCTTCACCGCCGGGCTGCTGGCCGAGCGGCGCAAGGCGCGCGGCTTGAAATTAAATTATCCGGAAGCGGTCGCCTACATCAGCGCCGCGATTCTGGAAGGCGCGCGCGACGGGCGCAGCGTCGCGGAATTGATGAGCTATGGCGCCACCCTGCTGTCACGCGCCGACGTGATGGACGGCATCGCGGAATTGATTCCCGACGTGCAGGTGGAAGCGACCTTCCCGGACGGCACCAAGCTGGTGACCGTGCACAATCCGATTGTTTGAGCAGGAACACACTATGATCCCCGGTGAAATCATCACAACGGACGGCGATATCGAACTCAACGTTGGCCGCAACACCGTGGCGCTCACGGTGGCCAACCACGGCGACCGGCCGATTCAGGTCGGCTCGCATTACCATTTTTTTGAGACCAACAATGCCTTGGTGTTCGAGCGTGACAAGGCGCGTGGTTATCGGTTGAACATCGCCGCCGGCACGGCGGTGCGTTTCGAACCGGGGCAAACGCGCGACGTGGAGCTGGTGGAATATGCGGGCGCGCGCGTGGTGTATGGGTTTCAGGGGAAGGTGCAGGGCGCGCTGTAACTATTACGAACTGCAACTCCCTCCCCCTCGCAGGGGGAGGGCTGGGGTGGGGGTGAAATTAATACCAACCCCCATCCTGGCCTTCCCCCTTCCAGGGGGAAGGAAATCTCCGCTCAGCTGTATCAGCAGATTGACAGGAATGAACCGATGACCAAAATCTCCCGCCGCGCTTATGCCGACATGTTCGGCCCGACCGTCGGCGACCGCGTGCGGCTGGCCGACACCGAGCTGTTTATCGAAGTCGAAAAAGATTTCACCATCTACGGCGAAGAAGTGAAATTCGGCGGCGGCAAAGTCATCCGCGACGGCATGGGGCAAAGCCAGCGCACGTCAAAAGAAACTGTCGACACCGTGATCACCAACGCGCTGATCGTGGATCACTGGGGCATCGTCAAGGCCGACATCGGCATCAAGGCCGGGCGCATCGCGGCGATCGGCAAAGCGGGTAATCCGGATGTGCAGCCGGGCGTGACCATCATCATCGGGCCGGGCACCGAAGTGATCGCGGGCGAAGGTTTGATCGCGACCGCCGGCGCCATCGACGCGCATATTCATTTCATCTGTCCGCAGCAAGTCGACGAGGCGTTGATGTCCGGCGTCACCACCATGATCGGCGGCGGCACCGGACCAGCCACCGGCACCAATGCAACCACCTGCACGCCGGGGCCGTGGCACATCGAGCGCATGTATCAGGCGGTGGAAGAGCTGCCGATCAATTTCGGTTTTCTCGGCAAGGGCAACGCGAGCTTGCCGCAGGCGCTGGAAGAACAAATCGTCGCGGGCGTGATCGGCCTGAAATTGCACGAGGATTGGGGCACCACGCCGGCGGCGATCGACAACTGCTTAAATGTCGCGGACCGCTACGACGTGCAAGTCGCCATCCACACCGACACGTTGAATGAATCCGGTTTCGTCGAAGACACCGTCGCCGCGTTCAAGGGCCGCACCATCCACACCTATCACACCGAAGGGGCCGGAGGCGGACATGCGCCCGACATCATCAAGGTGTGCGGCGAAAGCTTCGTGCTGCCGTCGTCCACCAATCCAACCCGGCCGTATACCGTGAACACGGTCGACGAACATCTCGACATGCTGATGGTGTGTCACCACCTGGACGCGAGCATCGCCGAAGACGTGGCGTTCGCCGAATCGCGCATCCGGCGCGAGACCATCGCGGCGGAAGACATCCTGCACGACCTGGGCGCGTTCAGCATGATCTCGTCCGACTCGCAGGCGATGGGCCGCGTCGGCGAGGTGATCACGCGCACCTGGCAGACCGCGCACAAAATGAAAACGCAGCGCGGTGCGTTACCGCAAGACAGTGCGCGTCACGATAATTTCCGCGTGAAGCGTTATGTCGCGAAGTACACTATCAATCCCGCTATCGCGCAGGGCATCGCGCACGAAGTCGGTTCACTTGAAATCGATAAGCTCGCAGACATCGTGTTGTGGAAACCGGCGTTCTTCGGCGCGAAACCAGCGCTGATTATCAAAGGCGGCATGATCGTCGCGGCGCCGATGGGCGATGCGAATGCGTCCATCCCCACGCCGCAGCCGGTGCACTACCGCCCGATGTTCGGCGCGCTCGGCGGCGCACGCGCGGCGACCAGCGTGAGCTTTGTATCGCACGCTGGATTGCAGAACGGTATCAAGGAACGCTACAGCCTGCGCAAGACGTTAGTGGCCGTGCGTAACACGCGCAGCATTGGCAAAAAAGATATGGTGCACAACGCCTACATGCCGCACATGGATGTAGACCCGCAGACGTATGAGGTGCGCGCGGACGGCGAGCTGTTAATTTGCGCACCGGCCAAGGTGCTGCCGCTGGCGCAGCGGTATTTCTTATTTTAATTGTAGGAGCGCCCGCCCTCGGCGCGATGTTTTTGCAGTTTGACGCAATCGCGCCGGGGGCGGCGCTCCTACATGAGACTCTGCATGATCCAGATCACCGAAAAATTGTCCGCACCGGCACACGCCACCGCCACGCTCACCCTGCCCTTCGAGCTGCGGCAAAAAAGCCGTCTGCGCGCGACACTCGACAACGGTGCCGAAGCTGGACTTTATCTGGAGCGCGGCACACTGCTGCGCCACGGCGACCTGCTGCGCGCGGATAGCGGCGAAATCATCGAAGTGCGTGCCGCGATCGAGGATATGTCCACCGCACATGCCACCGATCCGCTGCTGCTGGCGCGCGCCTGTTATCACCTCGGCAATCGCCACGTGCCGCTACAAGTCGGCGACGGCTGGCTGCGTTACCTGCACGACCACGTGCTCGACGACATGCTGCTGCACATGGGCCTGGATGTGACATTTGAGCGCGCACCGTTTGAACCCGAGGCGGGCGCGTATGCGGGACAGGCGCATGGGCATGGGCATAGCCACACGCATCAGCATGACCATGAACATTGAGCCGGACACTGAGAACGCACAAATAGAAACTCCTTCCCCCTGCAAGGGGGAAGGCCGGCGACCGCCATGGATGGCGGAAGGTAGAGCAACGCAGGAGCAGTTTTGCCGAGATGGGGGTGCTCAAAAGACTCACCCCCACCCTAACCCTCCCCCTGCAAGGGGGAGGGGATCAAGCGCGAGCGTCGGGTTGTTACATTTGTTGCATCTCGCCAGCCCTGCGCTACCCGTCGGCGCCTACAGTTATTCGCAAGGTTTGGAATACGCCGTCGAAGCGCAGTGGGTACGCGACGAAGCCAGCGCGCTCGACTGGATCGCCGGCTTGCTCAGCCACACGCTCGCGCATTTGGACGTACCAGTGGCCGCGCGCTTGTATCATGCGTGGCAACACGATGATGGCACCGAAGTATTGCGCTGGTCGCAATTCCTGCTCGCCAATCGCGAAGCACGCGAGCTGCAGGATGAAGATCGCAACATGGGTTTGTCACTGGCGCGCTTGCTGAATGATTTAGGCATGAATGAGGCCGCCGCGTGGTGCAAAGCCGACAGCGCGTGTTTCCTCACGTTGTTCACGCTGGCCGCGCAGCGCTGGAACATTCCGCTGCCGGATGCGGTGCACGGTTATCTGTGGTCGTGGGCTGAGAACCAGGTGTTGTCAGCCGTCAAATTGATCCCGCTCGGCCAAACCGCTGGGCAACGTTTGCTGATGCAATTGATCCCGCGCATCGCGCAGGCGGTGGATACCGGCCTGGTGCTGCACGATGACGACATTGGTTTTTCCGCGCCGGGCTTGGCAGTCGCCGGTGCTTTGCACGAAACACAGTATTCGCGGTTATTCCGGTCGTAGGAGCGCCGCCCCCGGCGCGATGTTTTTTCGGTGCGAAGCAATCGCGCCGGGGGCGGCGCTCCTACCAACAAAGGAGCAGCAACAATGACTCATAAACATCCTCTGCGCGTCGGCGTCGGCGGCCCGGTTGGTTCCGGCAAAACCTCGCTGGTGGAAGCGCTGTGCAAACGCATGCGCGACATTTACAACATCGCGGTCGTAACCAACGACATTTACACCAAAGAGGATCAGCAGATTTTGATCCGCGCGCAGGCCTTGCCGGAAGAACGCATCGTCGGTGTCGAGACCGGCGGTTGCCCACACACCGCGATTCGCGAAGACGCGTCGATGAATCTCGCTGCGGTCGATGACCTGAACGCAAAATTTCCGGGGCTCGATGTCATCTTTATTGAAAGCGGCGGCGATAATCTGGCCGCGACCTTCAGCCCGGAGTTGTCCGACCTCACTATTTACGTGATCGACGTGGCGGCGGGCGACAAGATTCCGCGCAAGGGCGGGCCGGGCATTACCAAATCCGACCTGTTGGTGATCAACAAAATCGACCTCGCGCCGCACGTGGGCGCGTCGCTTGACATCATGGAACGCGACGCGAAAAAAATGCGCGGCACACGGCCATTTATTTTTTCCAACCTGAAAACCAAACAGGGGCTGGAAGATATCGTCGGGTTTATCGTCGAGCGCGGTATGTTAAAAAAAATTTAGTAGGTCAGTTTGCTGCGTTGCCGCTACCTGACAGACCAGGGTAGGTGCCGAATACCAGCCCGTTCCCACACGCACCCTTCCAACGCACCACACCCTCACTGCGCACCATCGCGGTGCCTCAGCTCGCTACGTGCCGCAGCTCAAAATCAAGATTCCCCGCCAACAGCTTGTGTATCTGCGGCTTGTTCTACGTGGCACAGCGCGTGCTGATGTCTCGACAGTTCGGTGAGCACGCTCACCTGGACCGGTAGCGGACTAGCAGTTGCGACACGGCCGTCCGACCTTAGACCACGCGGGTATCGACACAACTATTCAGAGGGGATTCAAATGAAATCAGCAAAGTTAGGACTTGTTGCCAGCGCGCTGTTGTTCGGCACGTTTGGCGCACAGGCCGCCGAAGACACCATCAAGGTCGGCGTGCTGCATTCGTTGTCGGGCACAATGGCGATCAGTGAAACCACATTGAAAGACACCATGTTGATGCTGATCGACGAGCAAAACAAAAAAGGTGGATTGCTGGGTAAAAAGCTTGAAGCCGTGGTGGTTGATCCGGCCTCTAACTGGCCGTTGTTCGCGGAGAAAGGTCGTGAGCTGATCCAGAAGGACAAGGTCGCGGCGATTTTCGGCTGCTGGACGTCGGTGTCGCGCAAGTCGGTGTTGCCGGTGATTGAAGAGTTAAACGGGCTGTTGTTTTATCCGGTGCAATACGAAGGTGAAGAGTCGTCGCGCAATGTGTTTTACACCGGCGCGGCGCCCAATCAACAGGCAATTCCCGCCGTCGATTACTTGATGAACGATCTGAAGGTCACGCGTTGGGTGTTGGCCGGTACCGACTACGTGTATCCGCGCACCACCAATAAAATCCTGGAAGCCTATCTGCTGGCCAAGGGCGTGAAGAAAGACGACATCATGATCAACTACACGCCGTTCGGTCATTCCGACTGGCAGAACATCGTGTCCGACATCAAGAAGTTCGGCACTGCCGGCAAGAAAACCGCCGTGGTCTCGACAATTAACGGCGACGCCAACGTGCCCTTCTACAAAGAGCTGGGCAACCAGGGCATCAAGGCCAAGGACATTCCGGTGATCGCGTTCTCGGTCGGCGAGGAAGAATTGTCTGGTCTTGACGCCAAGCCGTTGGTAGGCCACTTGGCCGCGTGGAATTACTTCATGAGCGTCGACGACAAAACCAACGACGCGTTCATCAAGCAATGGCAGGCGTTCATCAAGAATCCGAAGCGCGTCACCAACGATCCGATGGAAGCGCATTACATCGGCTTCAACATGTGGGTGAAGGCGGTGGAAAAGGCCAAGAGTACCAAGACGGATGACGTGGTCCGCGCCATCGTCGGCATCAAAGTGCCCAACCTGTCGGGCGGCACTGCTGAGATGCTGGCCAACCATCACATCACCAAGCCGGTGTTGATCGGCGAGATTCAAGCCGACGGCCAGTTCCAGACCGTGTGGAAGACCAAGACGCTGGTCGCGGGCGATGCTTGGTCAGACTTCCTGGAAGGCAGCAAGGATCTGACCGCCGACTGGACCGCCGCGCTGAATTGCGGCAACTACAACACCAAGCTGAAGAAGTGCATGGGCAAGACTGCTAACTAGCCTTAAATTTGTACCAAACCGTAGGGTGGGCAGTGCCCACCCTTTTATTATCTCCAGGGATGGAGTGTATGCCGCGAGAGCGCAGGATGCGCGAAGCGGCGAACGGTGGGCAGTGCCCACCCTACATAAAGTCACGTTCATGCCCCTGTTTCGAACTCTGTTGGCGTTGGTGCTGCTGTTCGGCGCTGCGCATGCCGATGACATTGCGGCTCCGCTCGCGGCGTTGAACTCCGATGATTTCGAGCAAAAAGCGCACGCACTCATTCAAATCGAAAACAGTAAAGACCCGCTCGCGTTACCGCTATTTCAAGCCTTGCTGGACGGAAATCTGTTCCAGCGCAAGCAAGACGACAAACTGGTGTACGCCTCCGAAGCGGATGGCGGTTACACGCTCGTTGATGTTCTAACGGGCGAAGCACTGGGCGCGGCCGGTAAGCGTGATGTGCGCAAAATGACGGTGAATAATGCGCTGCGCAATCAACTGCAAGCCGCGATCGCGCGCTTGAGCCTTACCAGCACCGACGCCCGTGTGCGTCTGGCGGCGGTGAACAATATACTCAAAGACGCGACGCCCGGCAGCGCCGATCTGTTGCGCACGGCGGTACTCACGGAAAGCGACCACGACGTCGTGCAAGCGATGCAACTGGCGATTGCGCTGGCCGACTTCGGCAGCAACGACGTGGACACACGCATCCGCGCGGTCACGGTATTGCAGACCAGCCTCAGTCCCGATGTGCGCAATCGCCTGGCTGCGGCTGCGGAAATAAAATCTGAGAAAATACTCAGCGCATCCGAAACGCAATTACGCGACATGGTCGAGCATGCCCTGGCCTCGATCGACGCGCGCGTCAGCGCCTATCACTTCGCGGAAAGTGTTTTCTTCGGCATCAGCCTCGGCTCGGTGCTGCTGCTGGCGGCCATTGGATTGGCCATCACCTTCGGCGTGATGGGCGTGATCAACATGGCGCACGGCGAGTTGATGATGTTGGGCGCCTACACCACCTATGTGGTGCAACTGCTGATGCCCAACCACATCGACGCATCCTTGTTTGTGGCAATACCTGCCGCCTTCGTCGTCGCAGGTGTAGTCGGCATCGCCATCGAGCGCGGCGTGATCCGTTTTTTGTACGGCCGCCCGCTGGAAACGCTGCTGGCGACCTTCGGCATCAGTCTGGTGTTGCAGCAAATGGTGCGCAGTATTTTTTCGCCGCTCAATCGCAGCGTTTCCGCACCGCAGTGGATGAGCGGCTCGTGGCAAATCAACGAAGTGTTTTCGCTGACGTATAACCGACTGTACATCGTGTTGTTCGCGCTCGCGGTGTTCGCATTACTGCTGTTGATTCTGAAAAAAACCCGTCTCGGTTTACAGGTGCGCGCAGTGTCGCAAAACCGTTCAATGGCGCGCGCGATGGGTGTGCGCTCGGATTGGGTGGACGCGTTCACCTTTGGGCTGGGCTCCGGCATTGCCGGCGTCGCGGGCGTCGCGTTGTCGCAGCTCACCAACGTCGGGCCCAACCTTGGCCAAAGCTACATCATCGACTCATTCATGGTGGTGGTGTTCGGCGGCGTCGGCAACTTGTGGGGCACGCTGGTGGGTGCGATGTCGCTCGGTGTGGTGAATAAATTTCTGGAACCGTGGTCCGGCGCGGTACTGGCTAAAGTGCTGGTGCTGGTGTTCATCATTTTGTTCATTCAGAAAAAACCACGCGGTTTATTCCCGCAGAAAGGCCGGGCGGCGGACTAACAAAAAAGCGGATCATGAAAAACACCTCGACATTATTTTCTTTACTCCGTGCTGATCGCGGCGGCCAAATTTTTTTGGCCCTGCTCGCGACCGTGGCGCTGGTGGTGCCGCTGCTCAACTTGATGGTGCTGGAAGGAAGCCCGCTGCACTTGTCCACCTACACGGTGACGCTGCTCGGCAAGTACCTGTGCTTTGCATTACTGGCGCTGGCGATGGATTTGGTGTGGGGTTATTGCGGCATTCTCAGTCTGGGTCACGGCGCATTTTTCGCGCTCGGTGGTTACGCGATGGGCATGTACCTGATGCGCCAGATCGGCGATCGCGGCGTATACGGCAACCCGGAATTGCCGGATTTCATGGTGTTTCTGAACTGGAAAGAGCTGCCGTGGTATTGGCAAGGCTTCGATCAATTCTGGTTCGCGATGCTGATGGTGATGGTGGTGCCGGGTCTGCTGGCGTTTGCGTTCGGCTGGTTCGCGTTTCGTTCACGTGTCACCGGCGTGTATCTGTCCATCATCACTCAGGCGCTGACCTTCGCGTTGTTGCTGGCCTTTTTCCGCAATGAAATGGGCTTCGGCGGCAACAACGGCCTGACCGATTTCAAAGATCTGCTCGGCTACAATTTGCAAAGCGACGCCATGCGCTCGGCGTTGTTTTTTGCTTCAGCCGTGGCACTGGCGCTGGGTTATCTGGCCTGCCGCTACATCGTCAATTCCAAACTCGGGCGCGTCGTCACGGCGGTGCGCGACGCGGAGAGCCGCGCGCGCTTCGTCGGTTATCAGGTCGAACACTACAAGCTGTGGATATTCACCTTCTCGGCGGTGCTGGCCGGCATCGCTGGCGCGCTGTACGTGCCGCAGGTTGGCATTATCAATCCGGGCGAATTTTCGCCGTTGAATTCCATCGAGCTGGTGGTATGGGTCGCGGTCGGCGGGCGCGCGACACTGTACGGAGCGGTCGCCGGCGCGGTGCTGGTTAACTACGGCAAAACCTACCTCACCGCGGCGCTGCCGGACGTGTGGCTGTTCGCGCTCGGTGGCCTGTTCGTGATCGTGACATTATTCCTGCCGCACGGCATCGTCGGGCTACTGGCGCAGTTCCGTAACCGCAAAAAAGCACTCCAGCCTGCGGAGAGCAACCCATGAACTCGATCAGCGGACCGCTCGACAGCGAACACATCGGCGAGATCGGGCGACATGTGCTGGTCCCCGGCGCGGTGGATGTCTCGCACCGCACCATTCTGTATCTGGAAGATGTGACGGTGAGTTTTGACGGTTTCAAGGCGCTGAATAATCTGTCGCTGTACATCGACGACGGTGAGTTGCGTTGCATCATCGGCCCCAACGGCGCCGGCAAGACCACCATGATGGACGTGATCACCGGCAAGACGCGCCCCGATGTCGGCAGTGTATTTTTCGGCCAGACGCTCGACCTGACAGCAATGAGCGAGCACCAAATTGCGCGCGCCGGCATCGGCCGCAAGTTTCAAAAACCGACCGTGTTCCCGGAACACAGCGTGTTTGAAAATCTGGAATTGGCGATGCACACCGACAAGCGGGTGTGGCGCTCGCTGTTCGCCAAGCTCAGCGGCGAACAACGCGACCGTATCGCCGAGGTGTTGCAGACTATCAATTTGACTGCACAACGCGAGCAACACGCCGCGCTGCTGTCGCATGGACAAAAGCAATGGCTGGAAATCGGCATGTTGCTGATGCAGAACCCGCGCGTGTTGCTGGTCGACGAACCGGTCGCGGGCATGACTCATCAGGAAATGGATCACACGGCGCAGTTGTTGACGAGCCTGGCCGGCAAGCACTCGGTCATCGTGGTCGAGCACGACATGGATTTCGTGCGCTCGATCGCGCGCAAGGTGACGGTGCTGCACGAAGGCTCGGTACTGGCCGAAGGCAGCATGGACGACGTACAAAATAATCGGCGCGTGATCGAGGTATATCTGGGCGAATGAACCTGCTGACCATCCACCAACTCAACCAATTCTACGGCGAGAGCCATACGCTGTGGGATGTCGATCTCAGCATCGCCGAAGGTGCCTGCCTGTGCCTGATGGGTCGCAATGGCGTCGGCAAAACCACCCTGCTCAAAGCGATCATGGGTTTACTGCCGATACGCTCCGGCACCATTAATTTCGCGGGACAAGACATTTCGCACGCCAACGCCGAAACCCGCGCGCGGCTGGGCATCGGCTTCGTGCCGCAAGGCCGGGAGATTTTTCCGCTGCTGAGCGTGGAAGAAAACCTGCGCATCGGGCTACCGGCACGACGCGACGGCCAACGCGACATCCCGGAACGCATCTTCGAACTGTTTCCGGTATTGAAACAAATGCTCAAACGACGCGGCGGCGATTTGTCTGGTGGTCAACAACAGCAACTCGCGATCGGTCGCGCCCTGGCACTGGACCCAAAAATCCTGATCCTCGACGAACCCACCGAAGGCATTCAGCCCAACATCGTGCGCGAGATCGGCGACATCTTGCTGCGGCTGAATCGCGAGGAAAAACTCACGGTGCTGCTGGTGGAGCAAAAGCTACCGTTCGCGCGCCGTGTGGGTGGCGAGTTTTGCATTCTGGATCGCGGCCGGGTGGTCGCCGGGGCGGCCATGACACAACTTAGCGACGACTTAATTCGCCGCTATTTAACGGTATAGCGTTGACGCCTTTAGGTACCGCAACCCGTGCTAGAATCTGGCCCATTCCGAAAATGAGTTTCTTCCAGAGAAGGCTCCATGCGTTACGGGATTGTGTTGATCGTATCTGTGCTGCTGGCGGGTTGCGGTGCCAGCCTCAAAGGACGTCTTGAAACCGACGTGCAATCCGTCAACTACGAAGACGGCGTCAACATGCACGAGGCGACCATCCTGGCGCATCACTATCGGCTGAATAATCTCAAATGGTATGCGCTGGAAGAGCCCATCGATGACGGCGAATATTGGTCGTTCAAACTCATCAACGGCCGCACCTACGAACCCGCCGACGAACCTCCGCTGCTGATTTACAAAAAAGCCTGGTCATACAAAAGCGCTATCGTGCTCGGAAAAAAACCGGTAACTCCGCCGGAACCCAGAAAGCATTAATGTAAAGACCGCGCCCGGCGAAACTTGGGCCGGCAACAATCAGCGGTTGATGTTGAATTGGGACAAGATGGTGCGAGTAGAGGAATCGAACTGTATGCGTAACGCTTTGTTCCAACTTGTTTTATCGGTCCTAATTATTTACTCATACCCCCACATCTACCCCCAAATAACCGGGCTACCCCTACCGCCACACGCTCCCTTTGTCTGTTAAAGCGTGAACCCGTTCTTGCCGACCTATAACGTATGGCGTTATAGTTGGTCATGCTCAAAAGTTTCAAGGATCGCGAAACGGAAAAGGTATGGCACGGGACGATGTCTCGCCGCTTGCCGCACGATATCCAGCAGACGGCACGCCGTAAACTTCGTGTACTGAACAACGTGCGGTCGCTGGACGATCTACGCGCACCGCCGTCGAACCGGCTGGAAGCCTTGAAAGGTAATCGCAAGGGTCAGCACAGCATCAGGATTAACGATCAGTGGCGCATCTGCTTTGTCTGGAAAGACGGCGACGCCCACGACGTTGAGATTGTGGACTACCACTAGAGAGAAACGGCTTATGAAGAAACTCGAAAACGTTCATCCCGGTGAAGTGTTGCTGAAGGACTTTCTCGAACCGATGGCGATCAGTCAAAACGCCCTTGCACGGGCTATCGATGTTCCGCCGCGCCGGGTAAATGAGATTGTGCTGGGCAAGCGTGCAATCTCTGCCGACACGGCACTACGCCTTGCGCGTGCGTTCGGTACGTCGGAACAGTTCTGGATGGGATTACAAGCCGACTACGATCTTGAGGAAGCCCGCAGCGCGGTGGACGTGGAACACATTCAGCCGATTGCCGCGTGACTCGCCCGGTCAGGTTTTGGCCGGGGGTGGTTACGTTACAGTGTAACGCGCCGCCGTCGTTTAACGCGCGCGGGGATCGGCTCGCCTTGTCGCACCCACTCTTCCATGATGATGCGGCCCAGCAGTTCAGTCTTGTTACAGCGTAACGACTGCGCCAGATAGTCCAACTTGATCGCCGTTTCCAGCGGCAAGATGAATTGCAGCCGCTTGCTTTCGCCGGTACTGATTCGCTTCCGATAGTGTGCCTGCCTTTCCGCAATGCTCTTTGCCATGACGAACCTCCGTTAGTCTGTAACGATACAATAACGCTCGTTACAGTATAACGCAACAGGTAGGGTGCCGGGTGTTGACGTTCAACGGACAATAAAAAACCCGCCGATGCTTTGGCGGGGGCGTGCTCACGCGTTGCGGCGCGCGGCACTAGTCGGGCGGTAGAGGATACCTGCCCGGTGTTCAAGCTACCGTCGCTGGCGAGCCATACCGCGCTCGTAAGCGGCGAAGTCTTCGAGACAATCAAACTCGATGCGCAGCGCCGCGCTGCTATCCCATTCGGTTTTGTAGCGCAATTCGACGGCCACGGGCTCAAGCATTAGGGCCTGGTCGGAGGTTAAGCTCCACAGCAGAATGTCGAGCACTGCCCCGCCTCGGTTATTGGGTAGGCAAGGCGCAATTTCCTTGTAGTCGCCCGGCTTAGCGTTCTTGGTCCATTCGACAGCGCCGTAAAGTCCTTCGTCGGGTCGCCATTGCAGATTCCATGGTTGGACCCATCCGGCTGCTGGTGCAGGTAAGCCGGTTTTGTGCGTAAGCATCGTCGCGCATTCAATGTCAACCACGAATGCGTCTTTGCGCATGCGCAATTTGGCTACAAGGCTATCGGCGTTTTCGTTGAGCGCATCCCAAATAACACCGCCTTGCGTGAAATATCCAGCCGGTAACAACAAAATCGGGTCAGGTGTTTTTTTCATTGGGGGAGCCCCGCGTCTGCGACCAGGGCGCGCTGGCAGGCCGCTACGGCGCTCGCATCGGGTGTGTCGAACATGTGTTGCATTGTCGGGTTATGGCCCGCCAGCGCGCACGCTGCGTGTATTTCAACGATGTATTCGAGCACGGCG
>Ga0315281_10010104_pt1 | contig 13035 bp, 14 predicted proteins | sample YL17G07_0_MG_FD_204540 | JGI IMG/M metagenome (GOLD analysis project Ga0315281, IMG submission 204540) | Sediment microbial communities from Yellowstone Lake, YNP, Wyoming, USA - YL17G07_0 | ecosystem: Environmental > Aquatic > Freshwater > Lake > Sediment | place: USA: Wyoming | collected... | reverse complement strand
AAAATAAGGTGAAGCTGGCCGGTAAGCCGGGTTCTGTCGTGGACAGTCATTCCTCTAGGCGTTTCGTTACCTGACGCTCAAGCAACCTACCCGCTGACGACGCGAGCAACGTCATAGCCAGCATATTTGGTCTTGCTCCGGATGGGGTTTACCCTGCCACGAATGTTGCCACCCGCGCGGTGAGCTCTTACCTCGCCATTTCAACCTTACCTGATCTGCTTGCGCAGCCATCGGCGGTATATTTTCTGTGGCACTTTCCATCGCCTCACGGCGTCCGGTCGTTAACCGGCATCCTGCTCTATGGAGCCCGGACTTTCCTCCCCGCACTTGCGTGCGCGGCGACTGCCTGGCCAACTTCAATATGGATTCTATCACGCATGCGATGCATGCTTACTTGAAGATACCCATGCTTTCTACGGTAATAAAATTGTCGTATTTATTGCTTCCCGCCAAACAATGCTTCCAGCTTAAAAGTCAGGGATGCATTATGTTTAAATCCATCAGCCCTTGGGAAATTCAATTGGGGCGTGACTTCAAAATACACCCAGTCCCTGTGCAAACGATATCGATAACGCGCGAGCAATACATAGGCCGTTTCCTGTGCCTCTGGCTCGGTGACACCGATTGCGCTTGCCTGATAAAGCCAGGCTGAGCGCTCGCTCAAGGTATGGTAAATGGAAAAATCCTGGCGCAAATCACAATTCATCGGGTATTCATAACAGGTGGCAGTGCTGGTTATACGTAGCAGCAACGGCTTGCTGATAATGTATTCCCAGTCAAGCTGTGTGGTTTCACCCAGTCCAATTGTCCTGAACCAGAAGGGTGTCTCGGATATTTTCATGCGCCACGATCCGACTGGAATACCATAACTTAACCTTCCACGAATAAATGGATCTGGCGGAAACTGAAATTTAAGGCCGGCATCCGTGCTGTAATACCAGGGGCTTTCTTCGGCCTTTTCATAACGCAGGGAGGCGGCATATTGTTCGGGTGGAGGAGCAGCCTCTGTTTTTGTGGCTGGAGGCTGATCTTTTTTCACCTCACCCGCAGTCTTTTTCTCGGGATTCGATTCAATTACAAAATGAAAGCGTTTTTCCGAAGCGGGCAGATCAAGCTTGGCTTTACCCTCGAAGCCAAAAGAGCGGTTGCCACCCTGGCCTATTATCTCAGTAAATTCGAGTTGAATCACGCTCTTGTTGCTTTCCTGATAATAGCGTTCATCGCCAAAAAACTGGTCGATACTTTTGGTTATAGCCACAATTTTGTCTGATACGTAATCTCGCGGCACATCGATCACTTCAATAATACCGCTATCTTTTGTCTCCGGTTTTGAGTCTTTAGCACCCTCCGTTTTAGTTTCCACAGGTGCATCGGGTATCACGTCCTGCACCGGAACGGGAGCAGAAGCAGGTACCATTTCCATCGTAGGAACAGGGGCTGAGACGGGGGATATTTCAGCTTTGAATTTCTTCTCAGAAGATGGCGCTGCAACATCGGCAGCCAGCGCAACAGCACCCCAGCAGATAAGCGCCCCCCAAAGCAGCAGTATTTTCAGGTACGGAAATTTTATATATCCCGTACGCATCATTCAAGTACGAATCCCGTACCCGCGGTTGAGGAGCGACAAGGCGTACCAGTACAGCCCCGCAATGAAGCCGATAATCGCCAGATAGGCCACACCCAGATGTACGTCCGAGACACCGAGCAGGCCATAACGAAATGCGTTGACCATATACAAAATAGGATTCGCCAAGGAAAGGGATTGCCAAAATGGCGGCAACATCGCGACAGTATAAAACACCCCGCCCAAATAGGTGAGCGGCGTCAGCACAAAGGTGGGGATGATGGTGATGTCGTCAAAACTGGTGGCATAAATGGCATTGATTAGCCCCCCCAGTGAAAACAGTACGCTGGTCAACATCAGTACAGAAACTGCAACCCATAAATTATGCACCGGTATGATGGTGAAGAATAAAGACACCACGGTAACCGCCACACCCACCGCCATTCCCCGCGCTAGACCTCCCCCGACAAAGCCGATCATGATCAAATAATTTGGCAAGGGCGACACCAGCATTTCCTCAATGCTGCGCTGAAATTTTGCGCTGTAAAACGATGCCACTACATTGCCGTAGGAATTGGTAATCACGTTCATCAATATCAGGCCAGGTGCAATGTAATTCATGTAGTGGTAGCCGCTGATATCACTCACCTGACTGCCAATCAAACGCCCAAAAATTACAAAATACAGTGCTGTGGTAATCATCGGCGGCAAGATGGTCTGCACCCAGATACGCGAAAAGCGCAAAATCTCTTTCCACAAGATCGACTTGAGTGCGATTAACTGCTCATGCCTGTTCATACGCCCTCTCCCTTATTACCCGTCAGGCGAATAAACAATTCTTCCAGACGATTTGTCTTGTTGCGCAAACTGCTCACCGCAATATTTTGCGACGCAAGTACTGCAAACATCTCGGTAATATTGGCACTATTTGAAACCACCACTTCCAGCGTATGTTCGTCCACACGGCTAGTCTTGAAACCTTGCAAAGCCGGTGCATGTACTAGCGGGCTGGCCAAATCCAGTACCAGTGTGTGCGTATCCATGCGCCCCAACAACTGCCGCATACTGGTGTTTTCCACAATGCGCCCCTCGTCGATAATTGCAATATTGCGACACAATTGCTCTGCCTCTTCCAGATAGTGCGTGGTCAAAATAATCGTCGTCCCCGCCGCATTAATCTCGCGCAAAAAATTCCACATCGAATGACGTATCTCGATATCCACACCCGCTGTCGGTTCATCCAGAATCAGTAATCTGGGCTGGTGCACCAAAGCTCGCGCAATCATCAAGCGCCGCTTCATTCCCCCCGACAAATCCCGCGCATTTTCCAGCCGCTTTTCCCACAAACCAAGTTGATTTAAATACAACTCGGCACGCTCCAGCGCCAAGGGACGAGCAATACCGTAATAACCCGCCTGATTAACCAAGATCTCTATAACAGGTTCAAACTGGTTAAAGTTGTATTCCTGCGGCACCAGACCAATACTGGCTTTGGCTGCAGCCAGATCGGCGTCCAGATCATGACCGAATACTTTCACCGTGCCGGCACTCTTGTTGACCAGCGAAGAAATAATGCCGATCGTGGTGGATTTACCCGCACCATTCGGCCCGAGCAAGGCAAAAAAATCACCCTGTTCGACAGCCAAGTCGATGCCTTGCAGCGCGATAACGCCGTTTTTATAGACCTTGGTGAGGTTTTGAATGGAGAGGGCCTGGGTCATAAATTGAGTACTATTTTCTTCAAGTTCTAATTGTACTTGTAAAAATTTCAATACAACACCAACTTCGCCGGGGGCAGCCCGGCAGCTGATTACCTTTCTTGCTTCGCCAAGAAAGGTAATCCAAAGAAAGCGATCCCCGGTTTACCGCCCCTGCGGGGTTCCCTCCAAAAAATACAATCAAGCGGGGCTGCGGAACTCGCACTACGTGCTCAGACAGTCCTCGCCTACCCCTCCGCATGATTGTGTTTTTTCTCGGCGGTGCACAGGGGAACCCAAAAGCAAACAAACGAAAGCAGTGTGCGCGTAGCGCACACCAAATTCAAAAACAAACCGTGTGGGCACATAGTGCCCACACTCAACTTTGGTTTTGGCTTACCCTCCCATCATCCGCCACCGAGTAGCGGAGACTGGTCAGGGGTTGGAGGTGACAACACGGCGCGTAGCAACTAGTTGCGGTGGAGACTAACCTTTAGGTTATGTCAGAACCACGACTGTCTGAGCACGTAGTGCGAGTTCCGCAGCCGCCTGACTAGTCGAGCAACGCAGGGAACCTCGAAGAGATAGCGGATTGGGGATCGCCTTCTTTGAATTACCACTCACAGTATGATCACGACATTAGCTAAGAACGTTCGTAATGCTCAAAGCAAACACCAGAAACTTTCTCAGATTGTCCTGACCCCAAATAGATCAGACTCCGGTTCGGACTGAGAATGGTTACTGTAAGTTGGCCAGTCCGGAAAATATTCGTCGGCCTGGTTGCCCCAAGTCGTCCAGCCAGGACGAGACCCCCGTGCGAAAAGTTCTAACCGCGGTCCAGGGCTGCATGCCTCTACTAGCTCATACATCTCATCTGGTTTGCGACTATGTTCACGCTTCATAGTCCTCAAGATGTTTACTTGACTCCGGCCGGGAGCAAGAGTTCTTGCATTTTTGCCTTTTACACCAAACAAAATAAGTTCTGTTGTATTGCGGAAATAGAATCCCACACCACGTCCATCAGGGCCGCCATCTTTCCGCACTTTGTGCCAAATCAAATTACTTTTGTACTGGAATCCCCATGCTTCCAAAACTCGCAATCCCTCGGGCAGGAGCGCATTTGGCACCCACAAATAGAGATGCGCTGTATCAGTAGTTAATTGTTGCACAGGGAGCGCAAGAATATCATCCAGAACCATCGTGCCGTATCGATTTAAACGTTTATGTTCTGGCGCCATCTTGCCTGTCCGATTTTGAAACTGCCAGGGTGGGTCAGCCAAAATGGTCGAGAAAGATTGCCCTGCTGTTCTTGCTAGAAGGTCGACTCCAACCTCGGAAATAATTTCTTGTTTTAGCTTTTCCATGTTAGTCCTCAATATAGATCTTTTTGGAAATACCGATAACCAATACAGGACAGCCACCGCCTCCACCACCTTCAATTCGCGGTAGTAACTTGCTCATGTGTGTTGTAGAAGCTCCATAACTCGAACCTCTACCTAACTCATTGAAAATATCTTGTAAATTGTCGCAACGCGTTATGATTATGCCAACAGATACTGCACGTAGCTCAAAGAGTAGCCTGAAATTATTCAGATCTCGATCAAAAAAAGGATCTTTGTTATTCCACTCAATTTCAAGCGCAACCCGATTTTTAAAACAATCTACTTGATGTGTTGGACTTTTAATTTGATTTGAATCAACAATAATTTCGGTATCGAACTGTTTTTCCACCCAGTCCCGAGCATAAAGTTCACTATCAATTGCTTCTGAAATCTTTGACTTACGTCCACCTGCAACAGTTAGCCAACTACGTTGTAGTTTAAAATTTGTTAGAACATCAATGACATCGTCCCACTCATTGGGGAAATCTTGTTTTAAGATGGCACATGCATGTTTCCACTCATATACCTCATAATTATCTTGTATGTATTGTGGCAATAGTTCCGTTCCCATGGCATCCCAATTCCGACATTAATGTTTAATTGTAACAGGATCATCACACCCTCAACACCAACCCCTTCAAATAAGCCCCCTCCGGAAAACTCAGCAGCACCGGATGATCGGCTGCTGCATGCACTTTGTGCACAATCTGCGCATCCACACCGGCATCCAGTGCCGCTCCCGCGATGATCTTCTGAAACAGGTCATCACTGATACCACCCGAGCAGGAAAAAGTCGCCAGTATTCCGCCCGGACGCAACAGTTTGAAACCCAGCAGGTTAATGTCCTTGTAAGCGCGTGAAGCTTTTTCGGCAAAGGCTGCGGTGGGCGCAAATTTTGGTGGATCTAAAACTATCAGATCAAACTTGCGATTCTGGTCGCGCAGTTTACGCAACGCTTCGAATACATCTTTATCCTGCCATTCCGCACGACTGGCATCGAGGCCGTTCAACTCGACATTGCGCTGCGCCAGTTGCAAGGCTTCTGCCGATGAATCTATCGACAGCACGGATTTCGCGCCGCCGCGCAATGCATATAATGAAAAACCGCCGGTGTAGCAGAAGCAGTTGAGCACATCGCGTCCCTCGGACAGCTCGCCAATTAATTTGCGGTTATCGCGCTGGTCGAGATAGAAGCCGGTCTTTTGCCCAGTAGCTACGTCCACCGCGATGCGGATGCCATTTTCCGTGACACTCAAATTTTCTGGAAGCTTTCCACGCAACACTTCATTGCGCTTTTGCAAACCTTCAAGCTCGCGCCCGTCCGAATCGGAGCGCTCATAAATACATACCGGGCTGCACAGTTCCTGCAAAATATTAGCAAGGGTGTCGCGCCAGCGCTCGGCCCCGGCACTGCCGAGTTGCAGCACCAGCACAGTTGCGTATTGATCGACGATCAATCCGGGCAAGCCATCAGATTCACCATGGATCAAACGCATGCCGTTGCTGTGTTGATCCAGCTTGAGTGCTTTTCGCGTTGCAACTGCATTGCTTATTTTTCGCCTGAAAAAATCCGCATCTATTTTTTCCTCTGCCTGCCACGACCATACCCGGGCGACGATTTGCGATTGTGAGTTGTATGCGCCCCAGGCGAGAAATCCGCCTTGAGTATCGCATATCTGCACAGTGTCGCCGCTGATGGCATTGCCCTCCAACCGCTCCACCGCACCCGAAAATACCCACGGATGATGACGCTGCAGGGATTTCTCCCGACCTTGCTGGAGAACAAGTTTGGCGCCCTCAAAATTTATTTTTGGGGCATTGCTCTTTGTTGCTGAGGAGTATTTATTTTGTTCAAAGCGACGTGAGGATGAGGTATGACGCGGCTGATTAATTTTTTTCGGGTTCATTTCTTTTTTGAATCATTTTTTTTGGCTCGGGGATGCGCGCTGTCGTATATTTTGGCAAGGTACTGAAAATCGAGGTGGGTATACACTTGAGTGGTTGAGATACTGGCGTGACCCAGCATTTCTTGCACCGCACGCAAATCACCGCTGGATTGCAGCACATGCGAGGCAAATGAATGACGCAGTAAATGCGGGTGCACATTGCTGCTGATACCCTGTTTGACACCCCACTCTTTCATGCGAATTTGTACCGTGCGTGCGCTGATACGGCCACCCTTGTTATTCAGAAACAGGGCAGGCTCTTCATCCTTCACCAATGTGGGCCGCACCAGTAACCACTGTTGAAGCGCGCTGATGGCATGGCTGCCCAGTGGCACAACGCGTGTCTTGCTGCCCTTACCGGTGACACGCACGGCTGCATCGTTAAAGTCCAGCGCCTCCGGGTTCAGCCCCACCAGCTCGGCGAGTCGCAAGCCGGAAGAGTACAACAATTCGAACATGGCTTTGTCGCGCAGACTTTGCACATCGTCACCTGCGGGTAAATCCACCAGCCGCACGGCTTCGTCCGGAGACAAGGTTTGCGGTAAATTTTTCGCCGATTTGGGCGCGCGTAATCCGGTACAGGGGTTGCTGGTGAACCGATGATCGCGTATCAGGTAGGCATAAAACCCGCGCCAGGCAGACAGCATGCGCGCCAGCGTTTTGCCACCCAAACCCGAGCCATGCAGCTGGGCGATGAAGCGGCGAATTTGATGACTCTTGAGATCCGCTAGCGGAGTTTCAGCAGCTGCCTTGAACAGCTTCTGAATGTCGCGTTGATAATTTTCCAGTGTGAGCGGTGAGTACTGCCGCTCATTGCCAAGATAGGCCATATAGCCGTTCAGCTTTTCCTGATTGGCTGGGGGCGCACTTTCTGCGTTCATTTTACAGGTGGGATTGCACGATGCCGCTGACCGTTTCTGCTATCCGCGACAGGAATACCGTACCCATTTCCGGATAGAAACGCTGCGCATCTTCACTGGCGAGGATCAGCAATCCAATAGACTGTGTATTGTTGCGAAGCGGCAGGTAAGCAAACGAATGCAAATGCGCTGCGTTTTCACCAAACCAGGCTTGGGTGTCGTGCACCGCCTGATGCGCACATACCGGCTTCAGGTGCTCGTCAGCAAAGGCCATCAATTCGGTGCTGGGAGGATGCGCTTTCCACAAATGCATAACCGCGTGGGGAACAGCAAAAATATCCCGCAAATTTCGGGTTGCCACAGCCTGCAAGGTATCCAGATCGTGCACCGCCAATAAGGCAAGCGTGTATTGATGAACCTTGTCTTGCAGGGCATCATTTTCCCGCGCAAGCTCCATCCACTCATATAGCTTTTTTTCCAGCTCTTTGACGCGTTCACGCAACACGAGCATTTGCCGCTCGGATAATGAAATGGTGCGCCCGCCATAAGGATGGGGAACAACCAGTTCCAGCAGCAGATCGGCATGTGACTCAAAAAAATCTGGATTACTCTTCAGGTACTCGGCAACGTTTTCAGCTTTCATGGTGCTCTCTTATAAATTAATTTCGCCTTCAAATACGGTAATTGCTGGCCCGGTCATAATGACTGGCGCCCCTCCGCCAGCCCAGGAAATAGTGAGTAGCCCGCCATGGGTGGCAACTTGCACAACGGAATCCAGCAAGCCGCGCTGGATTCCGCTCACCACCGCAGCACACGCACCGGTGCCGCAAGAAAGTGTCTCGCCAGAGCCGCGTTCGTATACGCGCAACTTGATATGACCACGATCAACCACCTGCATAAAGCCGGCATTGACCCGCCTGGGAAAGCGCGGGTGATGTTCAATCAGCGGTCCCAATCTGGCAACGGGCGCTTGCTCAATATCCTGGACGATTTGAACGGCATGCGGATTTCCCATCGACACCGCGGTGATCTGCACGGTCTCGCCGTTCACTTCCAGCGGTTGTATGACTGCCTGATTGTCGCTCTCAAAAGGAATGCGTGATACCTCAAAGATGGGCGCACCCATATTGACCGTTACGCGGCCATCATCTTCCAGGCGGGGAGAGATCAAACCGCTTTTTGTTTCCACCACAATTTCGCGCTTGCTGGTGAGCTTGTGGTCATGCACAAAACGCACGAAGCAGCGCGCACCGTTTCCGCATTGCTCAACCTCACCGCCATCCGCATTGAAAATAAGGTAACGAAAATCTGCTTCTTCATTTTTGGAGCGCTTGACGATCAGGACTTGATCGCAGCCTATACCAAAGTGTCTGTCTGCCAACAGGCGCAGTTGCTCAGGGTTCAGAAAAATATCCTGACGCACGCCATCGATCACCACGAAGTCGTTTCCCGCGCCGTGCATCTTGGTAAATTTCAGCTTTGCCATTTAATTTGCGCCAAGTTGTTTGTGTCTGAAACAGTCGGTGGTATGGTCATTCACCATACCGGTAGCCTGCATGAAAGCGTAACAAATAGTCGAACCTACAAATTTAAATCCGCGCCTTTTCAGTTCTTTGCTCATTGCATCCGATGTTGGTGTGCTGGCAGGCACTTCGGCAAGTGAGCGCCATTTATTCTGTTGCGGTTTGCCCTCAACAAAACGCCAGATGAATGCGTCAAAACTGCCAAACTCTTCCTGCACCGCCAAATACTTTTGCGCGTTAAGCACCGCAGAATTTATCTTCAAACGGTTGCGCACAATGGCCGGATTCTGCATTAATTGCTCAATCCTGTTTTCATCATAGCGCGCTACACGCTCCGCATTAAAATGATCAAACAACTGGCGGTATGCCTCGCGCTTTTTCAGAATTGTAATCCAGCTTAATCCGGCCTGCGCACCCTCCAGTACAAGAAATTCGAACAGTGCGCGTTCGTCATGCAGCGGAACCCCCCATTCCTTGTCGTGATAGCTCAGATAAGGGTCACTATTGCCCGCCCAGACGCAACGCATCTCAGCTATTCCGCTTCCCGCACGGTACACCGCCATCGCGCCAGATGCATTTATCCATTATCACGGTGATACCGGCAGCTTGCGCGCGTTCGGCAGCAGCTTCATTAACCACACCATCCTGCAACCACAGGTATTTAACACCCAGCGCAATGCAGGCATCCACAATTGCCGGAACATGCTCGGGAGCACGAAACACATCCACCAGATCGATTTTTTCAGGCACGCTGGCCAGATCGGGATAAGCAGTCTCACCCAGTACTTCGCTTACCTTGGGGCGCACCGGAATAATACGATGACCCAGTGCCTGCATTGCCTGCGCAACCCGGAAACTGGGGCGCTCCGTGTTGGCGGATAAGCCCACCACGGCAATATTACTTATGGAGTTCAGTATCCTGCAAATTTCCTGAGTGTCGGGATTGGTAAAATTCATAGGTCGTACAATACCATTTTTTGGCCCAAAAGGCTCGGGCGGGATTCGCCAAAAAACGTTATACTGCGCGCCCTTATACGCGCTCGTAGCTCAGCTGGATAGAGTATTGGTTTCCGAAGCCAAGGGTCGTGGGTTCGACTCCCGCCGAGCGCACCAAACACAGATAAAATAAAGTTGCGGCATCCAGTCACCCTATGGCTCGATGTTACTTCTTAACCTCGACGCTTTTCTGTTCAGACAATTCATCCCCGGGATACGGATAGCGAACATGTCCGTAGCGAATCAAGAACACCGCCAATGTCAATAAAAGAATAGAGGAGGTTACCGCCAGCATTCTCCAGTCATTCATCTCCTTCATATCCAGAATCATGTAACGTGCCAAAGCCACCATGGCAATGTACAGGGGGAAACGCACGGGTAATTTACCTGAACCGTAGTACAGGCCCACCATCGCAAGCACTTCAAGATACAAGAAGAGGAGTAGCAGATCAGACAAGGTAACCTTCACGGCACGTATCATGATTAACGTTTCAGTGCCCATTGCAAAAACTGTTGCAGCTGCAATGACCAACAACCCTGCATTTTCAACCATTGCAAGCAGCTTTTGATTAAAATTTTTTACCGAAAAATTTTTCAATTTCATTTCCCTTCATTAGCTCATATTATAAATAACGAATGCCAATTTTCTCAGCTTCGTGTAAATACCACTTATTTATCCACGCAATATTAATTCAATATACAATTATTTCGGGATAATATTTCTCAAAGGAGTATTTTCGTGGAAATTACCTGCTATCGCGAGCAGGAGGTTGGCCGTGAATCCCGCCAGCTTCCCGCAGACACTTACAATCTGGCAATCACACTGCTTTCACGCAGTATGAGTGGCAATCTTTTCATCCCCATTCGCTCCATGCAATATCTTGCTATTCTGGATGCAGAGGAAATGATATTTCTGGACGGACCACGCAAATGTTGGGTAGATATTGCCTGGCGTAATTTTCACCCTCAGTTACGTAACTCGCTGGATGAGCCTGTGAGTTACGATGCAGTTTATTACACAATAGAAGCGGCTAAGTTGATGAGCCGGTTACAACGCGAATTATTTCTGGCATTGCAACAACTTTCTGGCAAGGAGCCTGCACACGGCAATGCCAAAGTGATTAAATTTACCGGCGTTCAAAAAGTTTCAACCGGTGAAGGTTAATACCACGCTTAGCATAAATTAATCGTCATCGCCCAGCTCGGGGTCCCAACCATTCGCTTTGGCGAATTTAATCGCATCTTCATAAATTTTTGCATGGCGCTTTTTTAGATCTTCCGGCAACAGGCTGGGCAGGTTTGCATACTTCTCCCACTCGTTACAAATTTTATCGTAAAGATTTTGCATTTGTCCGCTATCCCAGCCGGTGCAGTCTTCCGTATCCGGTATAAAACCAAATACCCAACCGTCTTTGACCATTTGCCCAAAATGCGTCATGCCGCCATTTTCATCATTTTTCAGGCCTGAATATACTTGTGTCATTTATTACCTCGTTAATCCTGCATAGAGTAGCGGTAGTTTTTCTGGTAATCGCGCGATTTGATCCACTATCATATAATTTTTTGCACCGAAGATACGTGAAACATACTGATCTGCACGCGGATCGAGGGTCATACAGAAAGTTGATATACCGTTTCTGGCCGCATCTTCCACCGACTTCTTGGCGTCGTAACGCAGATACTGCGGGTCACGCACGTCAATATCTGCCGGTTCTCCATCCGTAATCACCATTAACAACTTTTTACTGGTTCGCTGCAAATTCAAATAATGCGTGGCATGCCGCATCGCCGCACCCATACGGGTGGATAACTGCCCTGTCATCCCAGCCAGCCTTGATTTAGGCAACTCATTATACGGCTGTTCGAAATCTTTGAAGCGGTAGTATTCCACATCATGCCGACCATCAGAACAAAAACCATGAATTGCGAATGGATCGCCAATTTTGTTAATCGCATCGGACAGCAATACAGTAGCCTGGCGTGTCAGATCTAGCACAGACTGCTCTTGCCCCAATACTTTTTCGTTGGTGGATTCGGATAAATCCAGTAACACCATCACCGAAATATCGCGCACCTTGCGCACAGAGCGCATCATGATACGCGGGTCCGGTTGTATTCCCATACGAAAATCGATCATGCTGCTGATCGCGGCATTAATGTCGATTTCGTCACCATCTTCAAGCTTGCGTATGCGCTGCACGCCCTGGGGCTGCATCGCATCCAGCAAAAATTTCAAGCGAGAAGCGATCTGCTTGTTATCTGCCGATATTTGATCTATTACCTGCAAGTCACCCGATTTAGCGCGCTTCTCCATCACTGTTGCCCAAGCCGGACGCTCAAGCTGAATCTGATAATCCCACTCCGCGTAATGGAATGGCTCAGATAATGGCTCTTTGCCTTCCCGCTCGTTAAAACTCACGCCATTCTCTTGCGCTGCATCATATGGGAAAAATTCCTCTGACATTACCCATATTTCCTGCGCATCGTCGCCCGCAGTCTCAACCTCAAGCTCGTTGGCGAACTCCATTACCGACACATGCTTGCGTACCTGCTTGATCGTCTCAAATCCTGCCGATTGTGACTTGTTGAAATCGAACTCTTCAAACTCCCAGAAGTAACGGTTGTCGTCGCGGTAGGGGGCTCTCAAGATATCGGTACGCGGATTAAAGCCCAGACGCTTTTCCTGCAATCCATGCGCCAGTGCCACACCGATTTCCCAGGAGATCGTGTTATCCGTCATGCGATCGTCGGCCTGCGCGAACAAGGTGCGTCCATGTGCTATCCAGGGGTCGTCATCCTTGAAATCACTATCCAGCAACGCACGCGCCAACCGGTTTAAATAATCACCCGCCGAATTTGCCTGGTCGGCTTGCACCGTATGCAACTTGGCCCAAACTTTCTTCAGTCCCGGGAAAGCTTTTATGGACAACGATTCAACACGTGCGTCTTCAATCACGCTGATGACCGCCATCTGCAACGGGTTGAGCGTTTCAGCCGAAATTGGCACGGTGGTGTAAACCAAATGTGCCGCGCAATGGGCCGCGGTGGCACGATACATTTCCAGACC
>Ga0315281_10010103_pt1 | contig 13035 bp, 15 predicted proteins | sample YL17G07_0_MG_FD_204540 | JGI IMG/M metagenome (GOLD analysis project Ga0315281, IMG submission 204540) | Sediment microbial communities from Yellowstone Lake, YNP, Wyoming, USA - YL17G07_0 | ecosystem: Environmental > Aquatic > Freshwater > Lake > Sediment | place: USA: Wyoming | collected... | reverse complement strand
GCCCTCAAGCCGTACCAGAATGACATCGTGGGGATCGTCGTCGAGTCCACCTACAATTGGTACTGGCTGGTGGATCTGCTCATGGCAGAAGGATACATGGTTCATCTTGCCAACCCGTCAGCAATCCTGAAGTACTCAGGACTCAAGCATGCCGATGATCTGGACGATGCCTTCTGGCTGGCAGAAATGCTGCGGCTGGGAATTCTGCCCGAGGGATACATCTACCCAAAAGAGGACCGGCCGATACGTGATCTATTGCGAAAACGCATGCACTTGGTAAGACTGCGGACATCACTCATTGTGAGTCTGCAAAACATACTTAGCCGCAACAACGGATTTAAGCTCAAAACGAGTGATGTGAAAGCGCTCACCGAGGATCGGGTTGCCCCCTATCTTGCGGGAAGCGAGGATCTTGCCCTGGCGGGGTTGGTCAGCAAAGAGTCCATCGATTTTCTAACCCGTCAAATCAAAAAGATCGAGGCAGTGGTTGAAAACAAGGTAGAGCTGAAGCCGCCTTACGAAAAATTGCAAAGCGTATTCGGGATCGGCAAAATTCTGGCGCTTACTATCATGCTGGAGACCGGCCCAATCACGCGATTCGCCAAGGTCGGCAACTACGTATCATACTGCCGAAAAGTTTCGAGCAAATGGCTTAGCAATGATAAGGTAAAAGGCAAAGGGAACAAAAAGAGCGGCAACAAGTATCTTGCATGGGCCTATTCCGAGGCGGCCGAGCATGCACGGCGCAGCTACACACAGGCCAGAGCATACTACAATCGCAAGATGCAGAAGACCAACTTCATGGCCGCGCACAACGCCCTTGCGCACAAGCTGGCGAGAGCGGCGTATCACGTCATGCGAGACGAGGTAATCTTTTTGCCGGAGAAAATATTTGTATGAGAAAGACCATCAATTACAGGATGGCTGGAGCGGTGAACCTGCTTAGGGTGTGGAAAAACCACGAGACTTGATTGGTAATCCGCTCCACCCAATACGATAGAGTTATCGGCATCTTTACTGCCCGTGCCGTGAGCCACCCTGGGGCTGGCTGACAACCACACGATCTGTGATAACCCGTTTTGGACACGGCAAGGAGCCGAATATTTTCTGGTCCCCGCTATGCGGGGAAAGGGTCATGCTGAGACCCGCTCATCATCAGAGAGACCTTAATCCAGATGGGTGACTGGTACAGTGAAGACTGATACCGAAACTAAATGAAATTACGGCAATGGTAAAGAAATCGATGACTGCGTAAACATCGGCGAGAAAATTTCATTTTCTCGCCATTGGGTGGGCTTTTTCACTTGACAGAGAGCCTTCAAATGGGTGACCCTAATGACCCCCCAAAGCAAGCAGGTTGATGGACCAGCGCAGGAAAAACCCGAGCATGCAGCCTCCTCAAACAAAAAAATAGTATCATACTTCCACCCTCTTTGCAACACCGGAGTGAAAGCGGTTCGTCATATGCCATATGCCGAGGAAACAGCTGGAGTGACACATGATCACTTTTTTTTGCACGAGCGACGGAAGCGGGCGAATATGCCCAAGAAACTCATTGACTTTACCCGGCTACTATGCTAAAAAATTTCTCAGTTATTATTATTGACTTGGCAAACTATCATGACCTTGCCGTTATTCGGATTGTATAATCGTAACATATTGCATCGATTGCCGTGAAAATAAATTGTGGCTGTCTGTATCGTATAGAGTGGGTTTTATGACGAATGATAAAATACGAGAAATCGACATGGATGAAATCATGGAAAAGATACGGAAGGAAGTCGCAATACGTCGCAATACACGGAAGCAGGTCTATTGAACATATTGTCGACGCGTTGATGTACTCGCTTGGCTTGAGAAAAACCCGATAAAAACGCATTAACGCATTGCGGTTTTTTTAGGGACATTAGACATTATCTGAGAGGAGCAAAGGATTTGAGAATGGGGAACGATTTAAAGAACAAGATTACTCAATTTATCAGGGGCGTCAAAGCAATGCGACCTTTCAGGCGCCGTGATGCACGGGTAATAATGCCCCCGGACCAGTCCATGGGTAAGACCCAAAGACAAAAAGTAACTACTGCGGAAGGAACGTTCGATGCATATGATTTCAACGATGCCGGAATGAATGAGAAGGCATTTGTCGTGCCATCGTGGTTTCGCAGGTATTTTGGTAGTGATGAAAACTCGAAAAGATACTGGGAATGGCAATACCAGTTGGCGAAAGAAGGGAAAGACCACGCGCTTCCTGATGACAGAATGAGGATGCCGGCGAACGAGTTGCACCAACTGATGGCAAAAAGTTTTATTGATGAACTGTTGGCTTCCTCCCATAACGATTTTGAAACAGTGCTGGATGTGGGATGTTCGGACGGATATATCGTGCATTATTTCAACTCGCACGGTAAGAAGGCAGTGGGCGTCAACGACGCCATATATCCGACCGACAGACTGTATATCGAAGAAAACAATTTGACAATCTTTGAAATGGATATGCATCACTTGAAGTTCGATGATTCTTCGTTCGATGCTGTCTGGTGTAGGCATTCTCTTGAGCACAGTTTTGCACCCCTGCAGGTTATCGCGGAAATTTACCGTGTACTGAAAAAGGGCGGCAAACTGTTTATGATTCTGCCCCCCCCTCCCAACCCTCCGGTCCCATATCATGGGCATTGGCACCAAATTCCCGACTATCAATTGAAATATCTGCTCGAGATGTGTAATTTTATGGTGCTGAGTTTGAATACGGTCTGGTTTTCTTATAAAAGAGAAAATGACAACTTGGAGATTCGGGCCGTTTGCCGAAAAGAATAACAGCGAATGAAAGTATCCACATACGCTGATGCTGCAACCATACATGATGATCTTTGATTTTATAGACTGCATCTTTTCAGACTGTTGCGTCGGGTACAACATTCGGGTGAATGAACAGTGGGCTAAATAAACAATAATGACAGAATGGAGGGAAAAATGATGCTTAACATCGGGTTCTGGACAATCGGAAGACTCTACAAACACTTGCAAATTTATTTTAACGGGATTTTGAGAGCAAGACTCAACGCTATAATATTTAGCATTTTGCTGCTATGTCTGCCAGATTCATATGCTATTGCAGGCGTAACCTCTAATTTTTTGCAGGTATCTAATACGTATCGACAACTCGTAGATCAACATGGTAACTGGATTCGGCTTAAAGGAGTTAATTATAATCTCATACAGGGTAGTGTTAAACATTCGCCTGATCCGACTCATATTGCTCATATTGCTAATTGGGGATTTAACTTCATTCGATTTTCTATCAATTGGGCTTTTCTTGAGCCTACGCCAGGAAATATTAATTGGAGCTATATAGACGAGATAGAGCACTTCGTTCAAATGGCGAACCAGTACGGTATTTACGTATTAATCGATATGCATCAATGGAATACGAGTCCTTGCTTTACGTACGCTTTTGGCAATGGTTTTCCTACGTGGTTTGTTAATCAAATAACCTTTAATAACTTTTGTTCACAAAATAACAATCAGACAGGCATGAACGTATTCTGGAAACGCTTCTGGGATAATCCCACACTTGTGTCAGGGCCCTATTCTGGAAAATCTGCATGGGACGTATATGCTGATGCATGGAGAACCGTTGTTTGGCGACTCAGAAACTATTCAAACATTGTGGGGTGGGATATACTTAATGAACCTTATTTAGGGGCGAATATGGATTCGTCCACGTTTAACAGTACGATTTTACCGAATTTCTATATCGAAGTTGGAAACCGGATTCGCTGGTCCGATTGGACCGATGGTGATATCAAGCATCATGTCCTTTTTATTGAAGGCGAAGATGGTGGTATAACCTCGGCACTTACTAAACCTAATTTAAGCAACTTTGTGCTTTCGCCACATTTTTATATAAATGATACATCGCTATGGGACAATTGTTCTGAACTTGCAAATGGTACATCGAGTTCTCCGGGTGTGCATGATGGTTTAAATAAAGGTCAGGCATGGGGTGTTCCGGTTGTTTTTGGAGAATTTGGGAGTGATAGTTCTGTTAACGGTTGTCCTACCTCCTCAGGCCCGTTGTTTGCACAGTATGTTTCGCGCATTATTAGTGTAAATGGACAAAGCTGGGCATGGTGGGATTTTGGTCCTCCGTGGTGGGGGGATGGCTGTAATATGGAGCTTGTTACGACATCTCTTCAGGATCAACCGGCCGTTGGAAATCTTTTTAACAATCTAATGGTTTATTCTGGTCCTGAATGTCCCTAGATTAGTGGTCACTAATTCATCCGAATCAGTTCATATGATTTTCGCATGAGTTAAGGTTATTATCATGATTTTCCTGAGAGAAAGGGTATTATTCACGCATGGGAATTGCAAGAAGAAGCCTTTAGGGTCACCCATTTAAAGGGCACCGTCAAGCAAAAAAAGCCATCTTGTGGCGAGAAACGGAACGTTTCTCGTCGAGCCTTTTCGTTATCCTCATCCTTACCATTGCCGCAATTTCAGTCGGTTTAAGGTATCAGTCTTTACTGTACCAGTCACCCATCAGGATTAAGGTCCTTGGCGAAGCTCTTTATCCATGACCCTTTCCGCCTTCCGGCGGACCAGAAAATCTTCGGTTCCATGCCGTGTCCAGAAATTTGTACAAGTCTTATGGTTGTTAACCAGCCCCAAGATGGCTCGCGGTATGGGCAGTAAAGATGCTGATAACGCTATAAAGGGTGGGACGGGTCTCTTTTGTTGCATTTAGCCCAAAGACGCTGGGATCGGTTCTTCCTTCTTGATATGCCCGCTCTTGAACGATCTGCCTGGGGTTTGAGAGCGCGATTAGGTAGAGCAGCATTCTAAGCATGGGTCGTCCGTTGTATTCCCCTTGAATCCGGGAGCGAACGCATTCCTCGCGGTTTGCCGCGTGGCCAATAATTGGATTGATATAGGTACTGTTATCTGGTAAAATATCGGTACCTATATAAGTACCGAAAGGAGTAACTATAATGAACGCAATTGCGGCTCAGGATATCAAAAAAAGAGGGATCTCGGCAGTGGATGAAGCGCTGAAAGAGGGGCCTGTTCACGTAATCAAGAACAACCAGCCCCGGTATGTCGTGCTTTCCGAAGAGCGGTATCGCGATCTTGTTGAAGCTGAGGGTGAGGCGTACAGCGCCCGTCTTCGTGCATCGCTGGAGGACGTCAAGGCGGGGCGGGTCAAGCGCGGGACTGCAAAGGATTTGATCAAGGAATTGGGGCTGGAAGAGTAAGGCATGTACACGCTCCTCTGGACAGCTCATTTCACGCGCAGCGCGAAGAAATTTACAAAACGCCATCCTGAACTCAGGAAGAAAGTCGCCGCTATCCTTCGCGATCTGGAAAAAGACCCCTTTCAGCCTCATCTCGACTACCATCATCTCGGAGGCAAACAAGCGGGTATCCAGGCGGTCAGCATTTCCGACAGCTGTAGAATCACGATGACCGTTATCATCACGAAAAAAGAGATCATCCTGCTCGATATCGGAACCCACGATGAAGTTTACAAATGAACCCATTTCCATCGAATATTGTCCCTTTTGCAGAACGGCTGCCAACATGATAGCAACCGTCTCCCCTCAGGCAATTGCCGGTAAAGACGGCATGATGAAAACAAGAGGCAATAGGGTCTTTCTTCTTGATATTCCATTAAAAAGCTCCTATAGACAGGTCTGTATATAAGTGCTACAATCAGACCTGTTAACAGCGCTAAATGGAGGTCTATTATGAGCACCAAATTTTCCGAAGACATCGTCCCCATCAGCGACCTGAAGATGAACCCCGGCAAAGTGGTCTCCCACGCGCAAGAGACGCATCGGCCTATATTGCTCACGAGCAGGGGCCGCGGAGTTGCCGTGGTCCGCTCGCTCAAGGATTATGAGGAGGAAACCGAAGAACGCGCCTTTATGCAGGGGGTGGTGAAAGGGCTGATGGACCTGGAAGAAGGACGCGAAATCTCGCTCTCCGAGGCGAAAAAACGCCTTGGCCTTAAGTGATCCCATGGCTGAACAGGCACGGATAACGTTTGCCGCGACAGCAATCAAGGACCTTGAGGATCTGCAGGCTTATTACTCAGGTGAAGGTGTGCCTGATGTGGGGAAAAGACTTACTGCTGAGCTCATAGCCAAGGTTGAGCGGCTGGCAGCACACCCGCTGAGCGGCCGTGTCGTGCCTGAGTTTCATGTCGAACATCTGCGAGAGATTATTTACCCGCCATTTCGTATCGTTTATCGGCATGATAAAAATAAAGTTCGTATTGTCCTGATCCGGCGAAGTGAAAGACTTCTGAAACTACCATGACTCCTGCCGCAATCGTTTCAAAACTCTGGAACTACCGTAACGTCCTCCGGGACGATGGGATGAGCTACGGCGATTACGTGGAGCAGCTCACGTACCTGCTGTTCCTCAAGATGGCCGACGAGCGCACGAAGCCGCCGTACAACCAGCCGAGTGTCGTGCCCGCGAAGTACAACTGGCCCACGCTCTTAAAGAAGGACGGCGACCTGTTCGACCATTACCGTCACATGCTCGAAAGCCTGGGTAATGAAAAAGGTCTGCTCGGCCTGATCTTCAACAAATCCCAGAACAAGTTCCAGGACCCTTCGAAGCTCCGGCGGCTTGTCGTCGACCTGATCGATAAGGAAAACTGGTCGGTCATGAGCGCTGATGTGAAAGGGGACGCATACGAAGGCCTCTTAGAGAAGAACGCTCAGGACACCAAGTCCGGCGCGGGCCAGTACTTCACTCCCCGTCCTTTGATCCAGGCCATGGTTGACGTGATCCAGCCGAAGCCGAAAGAGACCCTCTGCGATCCCGCGTGCGGGACTGGTGGCTTTCTCTTAGCTGCTCACGATTACGTGGTAAAGCACAATCCGAACATGAGCGCCGACGAGAAACGCAAGCTCAAAGGCTCGACCTTCAAGGGCTGGGAGCTGGTCCAGAGCACTGCCCGGCTCTGCGCCATGAACCTGATGCTCCACAGCATCGGGACCGACAAGGACCTTCCGATCATCGTTTCGGACTCGCTTGCAGCTCCGATCCCGATGTCATCGCCCAGGAGATCGTGGAAGACCTCGAAGCGGCGTTGGAACAGTTTCGGGAGATCGTGGGGGATTTGGGCGGGAAAGATGCCGTATGAACATCAGGTTTCATGCTGGGTGGTTTCGCCGGCCATCGAACCGGCAGGCTTGCCTATAAAGGAGAACACAAGTTCAGCATCTAAAAAACCCGGCTTGATCAGGGCCAAAAAAGCCTTGACACTCCATCTTCATAGATGTTATTTTGGTTTCCTGTTGTCAGGGAGATTTATTTGAAGATCGCGATCACCGGCAAAGGCGGCGTAGGGAAAACCACGCTGGCGGGTCTTTTGGCGCGGCTCTATGCGGCTGAGGGCAAAAAGGTCCTTGCTGTTGACGCCGATCCGGATGCGAACCTGGCATCCGCGCTCGGCATCTCGCCTGAGGCCGCGTCAAAAGTCCTGCCGCTTGCCGAGCAGTCGGACATGATTGAGGAGCGCACCGGCTCCCGACCCGGCGCTCCCGGCGGCATGTTCAGCATCAATCCCAAGGTGGACGATATCCCGGAGGCCTATGGGATCCAGCATGCGGGCGTGCGGCTTCTTGTCATGGGAAAATCGAAAGAGGCCGCGGCAGGCTGTTATTGTCCTGAACACGTGCTGCTGCGCCGTCTTATCAGTCACCTTATCCTGCGTCTTGACGAGGTGGTCATCCTTGACATGGAGGCGGGCATCGAACACCTGACCCGCGGCACCGCCAGCGGCGTGAATGCCTTCATCGTTGTCGTGGAGCCCGGCCAAAGGAGCCTTCAGACCGCGCGTCACGTGGAGGGCCTCGCAAAGGGGCTCGGCATCAAGGATGTCTTCGTCGTCGGCAATAAGATCAAACAGGATACGGACAAGGAGTTCATCGAGAAGCGCCTCGCCGGCATGAAGGTCCTTGGGTTCATGAGCTACAGCGACGACACCGTCAAGGCGGACCTTAACGGCAGCTCGCCCTACGATGCTTCGCCTCGCGCCGTGGATGAAGCAAGGGACATCAAGGCTTCGCTCGACCGGTTGATGAAGAAGTAATTCCTTCACGTGAAAAAAGAGCTCAGAACAAAGGCCATCGCCGCGCGAGACACGCTGTCGCCGGGAAAGAGAACGGCGAAAAGCCGTGAGATCGAGGAGCGGCTCTTTTCGCTTTCCGAATTCAAGTCCGCGCGCGTCATCCTGTTCTTCGCATCGTTCCGGAGTGAAGTGGACACGGGTCCGATGATCCGGCGCGCATTGGCCTTTGGCAAGAGGGTTGTCCTTCCGAAAGTAAAAGGCGCGGAATTGGTCCTGCACGAAATATCGGACCTGGACAAGGACGTGTCTCCCGGCGCGTGGGGGATTCCCGAGCCTCACGAGCCCAGGCCGGTCATGCTTGAGGAGCTCGACCTCATCATCGTCCCCGGCGCGGCATATGACAAGCAGGGCAACCGCGTGGGATACGGCGCCGGGTTTTACGACAAGCTTCTTTCCGCGTTCAAGAAGATGACCGTTGCGCTTGCATTCGAGCTCCAGATCATGCCGAACGTTCCAACGGAGATGCACGATATCCCGATCAAGAAGATTGTGACGGAAAGAAGGGTAATAAGTGCGCATAGTGCATAGCGCAGAGAGCAGGGTAACAAGCTCTTCTCCATGCGCCATGCCCTCTGAGAGGTTTACCGACGTATGGATATAAAAAAAATAGAAAAAGGCGTTCGCCTTCTGATCGAAGGCATCGGCGAAGATCCGGACCGTCCGGGATTGAAGGATACCCCTTCGCGCGTGGCTGAGATGTACTCCGAGATCTTCTCCGGCATCTCCACGGACACGGAGAAGCTCCTGATTCCCATGGCGGGAGAGAGCCACGACGAGATGGTGATGATCCGCGATCTGCCGTTCTATTCAGTATGCGAGCACCATCTGCTGCCGTTCTTCGGCAAAGCGCATATCGCCTACATCCCCGGCGCAGGCAAGATCGTCGGCATCAGCAGCCTTGCCAAGGCGCTCGAGGTCTTCGCCAAGCGGCCCCAGGTGCAGGAACGGCTCACGGCCCAGTTCATTGACCTGATCGTGGGCCACTTGAAGCCCAAGGGCGCCATGGTAGTGATTGACGCGGAACATCTTTGCATGAGCATGCGCGGCGTGAAGAAACCCGGCGCCCGCGTGGTCACTTCCGCGGTGCGCGGCAGCTTCCGCACCAAGGAGTCCACGCGCATGGAGATGCTTGAACTGTTGACGAAAAAGGAATAACCGCTTCGCGGAGTGCGGAATAAAACACCGTCATTCCCGCGTAGGCGGGGATCCAGGTTTTTAAGCCGGGCTGGCGCAGTAAACACATCGGAGCAGGAGTAGAAAATAATGGCAACAGATACCACTTGCATCCCGACCGAGTATAAGCCTTACGGCGCTGACATCAAAGAAACAAGGCCCTATTCGCCGTGCCGCGCGGCCTGCCCGGCGCATACGGACGTGCAGGCCTATGTGGGCCTGATCGCCCAGGGCAAATACACCGAGGCCTTCGAGGTCATCACGTCGGTGAACCCCATCGCGTCGGTCTGCTCTATGATTTGTCACCATCCCTGCGAACAGTCCTGCAGGCGCTGCGGTGTTGACGAACCGCTGGCGGTCCGGCATTTGAAGCGGTTTGCGATCGAGAAGTCCAAGGATTATCGTCGCGCTAAACGGAAACTCGTCGCGAAGACAAAGGGCAAGAGCGTCGGCATCATCGGTTCCGGCCCGTCGGGTCTGACCGCGGCGCGGGACCTCGCCAACCTCGGCTACAGCGTCACGATCTACGAACGCCATCCCGTGCTCGGCGGCATGCTTGCGGCAGCGATCCCGCCGTACCGCTTACCGAGAGAGGTATTGAAAGAGGACATTGACGACGTCGTCACCAAGGGCATCGAGGTGAAGACGAATTTCGAGGTCGGCAGGGACGCGAAGCTCGACGACCTGGCGAAGAAACACGATGCCGTGCTGGTCGCAATCGGCCTGTCCCTGAGCCGGTCTTTGAACATTCCTGGAGTTGAGGGCCCCGGCGTGCTGCTTGCGATCCCCTATCTCGAAGATGTGGCATTCGGCCGCAATCCGAAACTTGGAAAAAAAGTGCTGGTCATTGGCGGCGGGAACGTTGCCATGGATGTTGCGCGAAGCGCCCGGCGGCTCGGCGTAGAGAAGGTCGAGATGGTCTGCCTCGAGAACGAACAGGAGATCCCGGCCTGGAAATGGGAAGTGGATGAGGCGGTTGAAGAGGCGATCAAGATCAATTACCGCTGGGGACCCAAGGCGGTCAAGCGCGAGGGCGACAAGGTAAAAGGCCTTGAGGTGACGAAGGTCCTGTCCGTGTTCGACGCGAACAAGCGCTTTGCTCCGACCTTCGACAACAACGTGACCACGCTGCTCGAAGCGGACACGATCATCATCACCATCGGCCAGATGTCCAAGAACGATCTTTTTAACGACAGCTCGGTCAAGTTGGACAAGGGGCGGGTCGAATGGAACAATGCGACCCAGATGAGCACGGGCAGGAACATCTTCATGGCCGGCGAGGTCGTGACCGGTCCGGGTTCGGCCATCGCAGCGGTTGCGAACGGCCATCGCTCTGCCATTGCCATGCATCTCTTTCTCCAGGGCGAGGCCATCGAAGGCAAGCTTCCTGTGCAGGAAAAAGAAAAGATCGCCGAGATGCCGTCCGAGGTCGTTCTAAAGATCGCAAAAGAACCGCGGATGAAAGTGCGTCACATGGCCCCCGAAGTGCGCGTCAAGACCATGGACCACTTCGAGGAGGGGTACACCGAGAAGGAGGCCCTTGAGGAAGCAGGCAGGTGCCGCGGCTGCGGCGGCGGCGCGGTCGTGGACCAGAAGAAGTGCATGGCCTGCCTCACCTGTCTCCGCGTCTGCCCCTACGGCGCGCCGGTTGTCGACGCTTATTCCACGATCAGACCCGAATACTGCCAGGCCTGCGGCCTCTGCGCTCCTGAATGCCCTGCCGAGGCCATCAGCATGGTGAGCTATGACGTGCGGGAGATCAGGAACGCACTTCCGGCAGTTGTCGGCAAGGTTGGACCAAATCGGCAGGAGCCAATGATCGTTGCCCTTACGTGTGCAAACCACGCAGGCATTCTCGGCCTTGATCTGCCGAAAAACGTAAAGAGCGTCCCCGTGCACTGCACCAGCAGGATCGATATCCTCGATATGTTGAAGGCGTTCGAGTCCGGCGCAGACGGCGTGGCTGTTGTTCGCTGCGGCGATGGGAACTGTAAGTACAAGGACATTGCCCCGCGTGTGAACGCGCGGGTGAAGCGGGTCCAGGACCTGCTCGGGATGCTCAAGATCGAGACCAGCCGTGTGGAGATTCTTTCCGCAACATCGACCAATGGAGGCAATCCTTATTCAGCGGTGTGCAGAGAGTTCTCTGAGCGAGTAAAAAATATAGGGATAAGGACCAAGTAAATGATGTCATTATCAGAAGAAGCCGCGAAGGAGATTCGAGACCTGGCAAGTTCGGCTGCTTTCAAGAGAGACATGACTATAGTTGCGGAATCGCGGCGGAAATTTTTTATCAAAGACGGCAAGGTTGATGGTCTCGTAAGAAGTCTCCTCTGCCGTCATTGCGAGGAGCGGAGCGACGCGGCAATCTCGTTTTTTCAGGCGGTTACGAACTGCGAGATTGCTTCGCTTTGCTCGCAAAGACGGCTTAAAGGACTTTTTACGAACACATCAAGGTTGATGTGGATGCATATGTGGAGTTTGTTTGTGCCTTTAATGAATTCCTCAACTATGAACCAAAGAAGTTCGTGCCCATGATTGATAAGGATATGCGGTTGTGATTCTGTTGGGCATGATGAGTCGTATGCCCAACCTACAAGGCTGATGAGCGATTTATATGACCAAAATAGTCGATTTTATGGTAATTATAGAAGATGGGGTAAGAAAACGGCATTATCACGAAACCGAAGGCGGCAAGGTCAAAGCCTATGTCGTGCAATTAGAAATAAAGGCAAAGAATGCATGGAAAGTAGTCATCAGATACGACTGTTCGCACGGGTTTTCTCACGTTGACAGATACACAGTAAAAGGTGAGCAGACCAAAGAGGCCTTGAACCTGAGTTTTGAAAGCGCTTTGACGTATGCTGATTGGGACATTAATAGGAACTGGTCATCATATGCGAGGGAATTTCTCAAAGGAGTGAGCAATGAGTAAATATACTGATTTTTTGACCATGATTTCGACTGAGTTTCAGCGCTACCTCATGGAGCATGAACCCCTGACAGACAAAATCCCGGTCAAGGCATTGCTCATATTTCAGGTAGAGGGTGAAGATGAGTTCAATAAGTGGCATGAAGGTTTGTCGCTGAAGAACCGCGAACCAGAGCAGCCCGTCGTCTATGTTTCCGTGAAGAAATGGAGAAGCCATTCATCTATTGAAGATGTAAAGCTCAGCGGGGTGGCGGCATAAGGCAAATGTCCAGAATAGCGTCGTCAACGTTCTTGTTTCTGCCTGGATGGAACGTGGAACGAGTCAAGAGTGTTCTTGAACATTACGAGGCGCAATCCGAGGACGAAGCGGTGGCCAAGGATGAAGCCGCTAATGAGATGCCCGGGCAGACGATCATGGAAGTGCCGACGGACATCGTTCCCGCTGTACGCAAGCTTATTGCAAAGCGTAATGCTGTATGATTAGTGCTGTAGGTTACGCATAGCGCAACGGTCTTTGTCGGATTTCACTTTATTCAACCCGACCTACGGCTATGGTGGTGGGAGGTAATAGTATGGGACTCCTAGATTTCTTAAAAAGAAAACATGTGACACTGATTCAAGCCGTGAAAACGGGAAATCTTGATACTGTACAAAAACTCAGCATTGTCCGGTTAGCAACTTGCATTCAAAGGAGGCAATAAAAAAGCACAATATTCTATCGTTCGGTCACTATTAACTTGACATTTCGGAAAATGCGCGCAGACGAAATTTTCGTAAATAC
>Ga0315281_10010102_pt1 | contig 13036 bp, 15 predicted proteins | sample YL17G07_0_MG_FD_204540 | JGI IMG/M metagenome (GOLD analysis project Ga0315281, IMG submission 204540) | Sediment microbial communities from Yellowstone Lake, YNP, Wyoming, USA - YL17G07_0 | ecosystem: Environmental > Aquatic > Freshwater > Lake > Sediment | place: USA: Wyoming | collected... | reverse complement strand
GGAAGAGGAAGAGGTCGATACCGCCATCGGCAGTTGGTCGAAGATCATATGCGATGATTGCGAGCAACCCGGCGGGGTTATTTTCCGGCACTGGGGCCCCATGGTTCCGAAGGGTAGAGTGGGATACTTTTGCGGGGGATGCATGTACGCGCGGGAAGAGTATTTGAAAACGAACGGTACGGCGAAACCGATGTCTGACCCGCCGGAAGCCGCTATGTCGACTGACTGAGTTTTTCAGTTGCCCGAATTCGGGAAAGGAGGCGCGAAATGAACTTTTATTTTGCCGCCAGAGGATACTGGCCACTTACGGGTTGCGGCATCTGCGACTCAGCGCCAACGGTCATCGTGCTGTGGTCGGGCAAGTACAAGTCCTACTATTGCAAGGCGTGCTACAATAAGGTCGTTGTGCCGCGCGTAAATGAAGCAATAAAGAAAGCAAAAGAAATCACTCAGCCGAGTGAGGTTAAAGCGGGCTAATCCCCGCTTTTTTTGTATCGAATTTTAGAATACACTTTCCCATATGCCAGAATTGCCAGAAGTGGAAAATCTGCGCCGAGGACTTGAGAAAAAGGTCCTAGGCCAAAAAATAAAGAAAATAATCATACGACGCGCCAAGCTGGTTTCGGGCCCGGGCAATTTGCGCGTGGCCTCAAAAAAGAAGGCGAAGGAATTTATCCGCTCCCTAACCGGGGAAACGATTTCGCGCATGGATAGGCGGGCGAAAAATCTGATTTTCCGCTTTAAGAGTGGGAAGATTCTCTTAGCCCACCTCAAAATGTCCGGGCAGTTTATATATAAAGACGACAAGCCCTTCTCCATTAAAACCCCGGAGGGTAAGCATACCCACATAATTTTCGAGCTATCCAAGGGCACGCTTTTTTATAACGACATCCGCACCTTCGGCTACCTTTTATATTTCCCGAACGAACAAGCCCTCGGAAAGGCAGCGCCATTTAAAGATATTGGCTCCGAACCGCTTTCCGCGGAATTTACGCCGGAATATTTCTGCAGAGCGCTTAAAAATAAAAAAACAAACATCAAGGCATTACTTCTTGGCCAGTCCGCCGTTGCCGGGCTTGGGAATATTTACACCGATGAAGCGCTTTTCGCGGCGCGAATCCGGCCCACAAGGCTCGCCTTATCTTTAAAGCCGAAAGAAGTTAACAACCTATATTCGGCGATTAAAAAAATTTTATTAAAAACAATCCAACTTGGCGGTTCATCGGTAGACACTTATCGTCTTCTGGACGAGAGCCGGGGAAGCTTTGCGAAAGAGCACAAAGTTTACGGACGAGCGGGAGAAAAATGTTTGCGGTGCGGCAGCCAATTAATTTCCAAAAAAATTGCCGGGAGGACTACGGTTTATTGCCCTAATTGTCAGAAATAAAAGGTTTACTTTTTGAAAATTAAGCGGCATAATGCCTGATAGTAAATCGGGAAGGAGGATCTATGGTGCCACAGTGGCTTTGGGGCATGATTGCCGGCGCGTGTTTTTTCCTCGGTCTTTGGGATTTCAATATGGCGCTAAAGTCCGAACCAAAAAGCTTTTCACGCGCGAAGCACATAGTTTTTTCCGTAATTGGCTTTATGATTGCCATATACTGTCTGCGGCAGAAGTAATCGCGCACACTCCGCCCAATTTGGGCGGTTTTGTTTTAAAAGATGGGCTCTAATATACTTAAAATATGGAGAAAGCGGAAGAAGTTTTCCCGGAGGCGCATGAACCCCTAAAAGTCCCAGCAGACAAAACTATGCCCGGCGAGGTTTTTGAAGAAACAAGCGAGGCACCGATAGGGCCGGGCACTATTTTTGACCCGGAAACGGAACTGAAGGAAGTTTTAAAATCTTCCGGTCGGGAGCGAAAAGAAAAATTTGAAGAATATCGGGAAAAATATGCCTATCAAAAAGAGGGATTGGCCAAAATGCAAAAAGGACTGCGCGATGCCATCGTTGACAATCCGGACATAGATAAAGAAGCCCTCTCAACCTTAGCCGCAAGGTTTGAGAATGAATATGGATTTTCCTTTGGACAAAGCTTTCAGGCCCATGTCGTAATAGATGCTTGTGTCGAAAGACGCAAAGATTTGCATGAAACACTCAGTGATTTTGTGACTGAGCGGGATGGTCGCCCACGCATAGATGCGGCAGCGCTTTTTGAAGCCGCATTTTTTGAAAAACCGAAAGGGAAAATAGAGATTATTGTTGGTCCCCTAACTCTACATTTCAGGTGCTATCACTCGGATGATTTCAGGCAAATGATGAAAATATCGATGATCCTTGGGGCCGAAAAACCAACCGAGGATATTTTGAGCGTTACGAAAACGGAATCTCAAGTCGGCTACGGAGCTTCCATAAAAAACTGCCTTCTTACTGGGCTTGATGGGAAGATTACTGCCGAAAATCTCGATAAATTGACTGAAGAGAAAAAGAAGAAAGGTCTTGTTGGCGAGAAGTTATCGGAAAGTGTTCGAGAAGGATCGGCAGAAATTTTTAGACACGAAGAACAACATGCCGTTCAAGATTTTTTGCAAACCATGCAAGAATTTTTACAAAGAGAAGAAGGAACCAGCGCCAGGTATCTTAATGGGTTACTATTTTTTGCCGAAAGCGAGGAGGATAAAAAAACTGCTTGGCGCCTATACCTGAAAGATACGTGCAAAATTATGGATGCAAGAGCCAAGGATGAAATTTTGGCCTATTTAATCCAAGAAGCGCCTTCGGGAAACTCGGCTCACGTTTTAGAATTTTTAAAGAAAGCAATCGGAAGAGGGCGCGCATACGACTACTTTAAATATATGGCCCCGCCCTTTGAAAAACAGCTCGAGACCGCTTTCGGGAAGGAGCGCGCGCCGAAAGAATTACTCGCGCAAATATTCGGGGACGACTTTGAAAAAAGAGTAAACGAGGCCGTAGCAGCCGTAGATGCGTTGCTCGGCGGCGACTATTCGGAGGCCTCCAGAATTCGTGCCAAAAATCTCCTCTCCACGGTTCCCCTGAGGCGTTGGCCAAGAGAGGTCGGGATGTTCCTAGGTAGATAGGTTTTATAAGGCCAAAACGGCGCGTTTTGGGTTTGATTTTGGCCTCAAAAAATGGTAGAATTAGAGTGTAAAAAGAGCTCCAAACGGGGCTCGAAGTTTGTCTAAAATATGCCCAAACCTAAAAAAGAAGAATCAAAAAAGAAGCAGGAAGGAGATAAAGCCCCGTCCTACGAAGCCAAAGACATCTACGTTTTGGAGGGGTTGGATCCGGTCCGAAAGCGGCCGGGCATGTATATCGGCACGACCGGAGTCGATGGCCTGCATCATCTGGTTTGGGAAGTAGCGGATAACTCTATCGACGAGGCGATGGCCGGCTACGCGAAAAACATCACCGTAGAGATGCTGCCCGACAATCTCGTCTCCGTAACTGACGACGGCCGTGGAATTCCTACGGACATCCATCCGCAAACCAAGGTTTCCGCGCTTGAAACTGTTATGACCACGCTTCACGCCGGCGGCAAATTCGGCGGGGAATCCTATAAAGTATCCGGCGGCCTTCATGGCGTCGGTGTTTCGGTAGTTAACGCGCTTTCCGAGGGGTTGCGTGTGGAGGTTTGCCGCGACGAGAGTTTATACGTTCAGGAATATAAACGCGGGAAGCCGCTCGCTAAGGTAAAAAAAATCGGATCTTGCAACCGCACCGGCACAAAGGTTACTTTTTTGGCGGACCAAGAAATTTTTCAAATCATAGAATATTCGGATAAACGCATTTTAGAACACCTCCGCCAACAGGCATACCTTACAAAAGGCGTGAGAATAAATTTCATCGACAGACGGGAAAGCAATATTTCCGCTTACGGGTTTTATTTCGAGGGCGGGGTGATGTCTTTCGTAAAACACCTTTGCCGGAACAAAAAAACTCTCCAAGACGACATTTTTTATGTTCATAAGCAATACGAGAAAGTTGAGGTTGAGGCCGCGTTCACCTATGTGGACGACATAGAAACCAAAGAACTAAGCTTCGCGAATAACATTTATAATCCGGATGGCGGAATGCACGTGACCGGTTTCCGTTCGGCCCTAACAAGAACGCTTAACAACTACGCGCGAAGCGAAGGATATCTCAAAGAAAAAGACGAAAATCTTACGAGCGACGATACTCGCGAGGGGCTGGTTACCGTTATTTCCGTAAAACTGCCCGAGCCGCAATTCGAAGGCCAGACCAAGGCGCGGCTGGGGAGCCCCGAAGCGCGCCCGGCGGTAGAGAGCGTCGTAAACGAGGCCCTAAAGGATTTTTTGGAAAAACATCCGCAGGAGGGGCGCCGGATAATCGAAAAAGTTCTTTTGGCCGCGAGGGCGAGACGCGCCGCTAAAGCCGCGAAAGATACGGTTCTAAGGAAAGGAGCCCTCGAGGGACTGACCCTGCCCGGAAAATTAGCGGATTGCACCTCCAAAGACGCGGCCGAATCAGAACTCTTTATAGTGGAGGGGGACTCCGCCGGCGGTTCGGCGAAATCCGGACGTGACCGGCGGACGCAGGCCATCCTGCCTTTGCGCGGAAAAATTTTGAATGTGGAAAAATCCCGTCTGGACAAGATGCTTGCGAACGCGGAAATCCGTTCACTCGTCATAGCTATTGGCGCGGCAATAGGAAATGATTTTGACGTGACCAAGTGCCGCTACCACAAAATAATCATCATGACCGATGCGGACGTGGACGGCGCGCACATCCGGACATTACTCCTCACTCTTTTTTACCGTTATTTTCCAAATCTCATCGAGACCGGATATCTTTACGCCGCCTGCCCTCCTCTTTTCCGCCTTCAACAGGGCAAGGAAATTAGATATGCTTACGACGAAAAAGCTCAGGAAAAGACGGTTAAAGAAATGGAAAAGAAGGGAAGTGTGTCGGTCAGCCGCTATAAGGGTTTGGGAGAAATGAATCCGGAACAACTCTGGGAGACGACAATGAATCCGGAAAAGCGGGTTTTAAAGCAGATAACTATAGATGACGCCCAGGCGGTGGACAAACTTTTTGACATACTTATGGGTGACGAAGTTGAACCCAGAAAACAGTTTATCCAGACCCACGCAGTGAACGTCCGGAACCTGGATATATAGGGGAAATCTTGCCAACTTTAGGCCAGCATGGTAGTATTTCGACAACTGGATGACCCAGTTTTTTAATACATTTTCATGTTGAACAGAATAAAAAATTATCTCTCCGAGGCGCGGCACGAACTTCGTAATGTTCAGTGGCCGACGAGAGCTGACGCGACCAAGCTTACTTTCGTAGTAATCGGCGTATCCCTGGGACTCGCCCTATTTTTGGGCGTTTTTGACGCCTTTTTCGAATATCTCCTTAAGATATTCGTCATCAAATCTTAATGGACAAACAAAAAGAAAATTCCAAGGAGGCCCCAGAGTGGTTCGCGGTACACACTTATTCCGGCTACGAAGAAGCCGTTGCCCGCTACCTGAAGCAGCGTGTGGAATCCTTGTCCATGGACGACAAGATTTTTGAAGTCGTGGTGCCGGTGGAAAAAAAGATACAGGTTAAAAACGGCCGGAGGACTACGATAGAGGAAAAAATTTATCCGGGTTACGTGCTCGTTAAAATGATTCTGACCGAGGATTCCTGGTACGTGGTCAGGAACACTCCGCGGGTGACCGGATTCGTCGGCGCCGACTCCACGAAGCCCACCCCGCTTTCCAAAGATGAAGTGGAGGGCCTCCTTTCCCGCATGGGCAAAGAAGAGAGCAAGTTCAACGTGGATTTGCGCATCGGCGACCTCGTTAAGGTCATGGACGGACCGTTTAAGGACTATGACGGCAAGGTTTCGGAAATTGATGAAGAGCGCGGGCGGGTAAAGGTTCTGGTGCCGATTTTCGGCCGGGACACGGCGATAGAACTGGATTCCTTACAAGTCAAAAAGGTTTAAATATGAAAAAAGCGGCTATAATATTACTTTGTCTGGGAGCTGTTTTGTTTTTATATATAATTCTTCGCGGTGTCCCGCCAGTCATTAATATTTTTCTTAAATGTTCCTCGGGAGTTGTGGGTTGTACCACAAATCCAGCGGCACATTATTTTGGACTATCTCCCCTGGCAATCCCTCTCGGCTGGTTGGGATTATTGCTTGGGATGGGCGGGCTAATAAGCTTGATCCGCAATAGATGCAAAACTAGCGTAATATTGGGTTCTCTTTTCATATTATCGTCTCTGTCGGTAATTTATTTTATTTCAAACAGTCAATATTTCGCCCCATAATTTTTGGAATTGAAAATTTAACAAAAAATATATAAACTACAAAGCGTCAAAGGCAAACCTCAGCCCGCGGCACATAAACCTAAAACATGGCAAAAAAAGTAAAGACAATTTTGAAGCTCCAGATTGAGGCCGGAAAAGCCAACCCCGCGCCGCCTATCGGCACGGCTTTGGGTCCCCAAGGCGTGAACATTCAGGAGTTTTGCAAGCAGTTTAACGACGCGACCAAGGACAAGATAGGGGACATTATCCCCGCGGAGATAACTATCTTCGAGGACCGCTCCTTCACTTTCGTTCTTAAGACCCCGCCGGCCTCGGCTCTCCTTAGGAAAGCCGCCGGAGTGGAGAAGGGCGCCGCCGACCCCTTGAAGGGCAAAGTTGGAAAAGTGACCAAGGAAGATGTACGCAAGATTGCCGAGATTAAAATGGTTGACCTGAATGCGAATGATCTCAAAGCCGCAGAAAATATCGTCCGAGGCACCGCCCGCAGCATGGGCATAGAAGTTGTAGATTAAGAACTAGAACCTGCCGCCCCGCCAGTCCAATGGACTGGCGGGGTTTTGTTTAATATAATCCCTCTTAGCACTTTGCTATCCTGAAAGGAGAAAACATGCCACACAGAAAGGGCAAACTCATAGTTCTTGAAGGCGTAACTTCTACTGGCAAAGACGTCCAGGCAGAACTTTTGGTTCGGGCCCTTGGAACAAGAGCGGTTCTCGAGGCGGAGCCCACCTCAAAAGGCCCCTTCGGCATCTGCGCCAGGGATTATATAGAAAAAAAAGAAAAAATCCACGTACACGAAGCGATTGACTTGGCGGAGACGCTCTTCTCCAGGCGACCGGAACTGAAAGAGAAAATCATTTCCGTGCTCCTGGTGATGCGCGATAAAAAGCGCGTTTCCACCCTTGATCTCCAGATGATTTTCATGGCCGACAGATTCTGGCACTCCGTCATCATATTCGCGGAGCAGTTACGGACCGGGGCGAATGTAATCTGCGTGCGCTATGAACTTTCCACTTTTGCCTACGGGACGATGTACGGCGTTCCACTGGACGAACTTATCGTTTCCCAGGACAGGATTCTGGGAAATCGATACATCATGCCCGACCTTACGATTTACATCGGCATTTTGCCGCATACCGCGGCCTTACGCCTCGAGAAGTCCGGCAAGGTCAAGGACATGAACGAAACCGAGGCGGGAATCGCCAAGGCCTTGGAAGCATATGCCAGAGTTATCGACTTCGGCAGGCAGCACGGCCGTTTCGGGAAAATCGTGGAGACAGACGGCGAACCATCCATTAAGAAAGTTCACCGGGAAATCCTTTCGGAGCTCAAGAAGAACTTCGGAGAGAAATTCATACTCCGGTAACGCAAATTCGCCCGAGCGCACGCGCCCGGGCTTTTTATTTGGCGAAGTCGTAGAGGTAGCTCAAAACTTTTCCGGAAATTTCCTTGGAGCTCAGCCGTTCGCGGTTCTTTTCCGTAGTACAGATGCGGAAGGCGGTATAGGACTTGGCGATTTCTTCCAGATTTTTGAAGTGGGCCGGAAAGCGTTCCTTGAGCGAGAGATGGCCTCCGCTTTCCGAATAAATGCGGACATCCTGCGGCTTGAACCGCCAGGCGTTGAAGACCGGAACAGCCAAAACCTCTTCAAAAGGCACGCCGGCAATTTCGGCAATTTTCTGTTCTAGTTTTTCTAGGTCAACCTGATTTTTTACGGCTAACTTCGGCGATTGAATGAGCTTTTCGAGTTCTTCGGTCTCGAGTCCCACTACCGCGATGTTTTTCCCGGTCGTGTTATAGGAGTCGACGAAATTTTTATGCCGCAAGGTAAGCGCTTCGCGGAAAAGGTCGCGCTTTTTGAAGTGGTCGTAAAGCGTCTTGGCGGTTTTATTGTTTGAGGCGCGGACAATGCCGATAAGTTCGCCGTCAGTTAACGCCTGAAGTTCTTCCGCTTTAACTTCGCCCTCCAAGATTGAGTGGTAAATGGTTTTTTGGAGCATGCGTTGGGCAATGACCGATGCCTTTCGAAGATAAACGTTCTTGTACATCTTGAGATAGAAATTCTGCACCTCAATGGCGTTGTCCACGACTTTCTCGTCTATCATTATTTCCCCACCTACGAAATAAATATGCTTTCGAAGATAATCTATTCCCGAGGGCCGGCTAAGTATTGTTGTCATCCCGTCCCGTTCCAGATAGTCCAATTTTTCCATACCTAGATTTTTGTCGTGAACGGCCAAATAAAGCGAATCTTTGTGGCTCGCAAGTTTTTCTACCAGCGAGAAATCGGCGCCCGTTTCCTCTATGGGTTTTTTGAGCCGGCGGATAATTTCCAAACTCATCTCGTCGTTATCTTTGGGGCAAAGTTCCTCGGTAACATGGGAAAAGGCGGGGTGGCCTATGTCGTGATACAGCGCGTATGCCGAGAGCGCGAGGGCGCGTTTTTCGTCTATAAGCCCCAAGCTAATCCAAAGATTCGCCAGTTCCCGGGTCGCGTTGTAGGCGCCCAAAGAGTGCGCCTTCCTGGTATGCGTCGCGGAAGGGAAGACCAAATGGGCGAGGCCCAGCTGTTTTTTTTCGCCCAAGGATTGAAACTCCTCGGTTTCAACCATCGGGAGCATGGGCCGGATATCGAATATGCCGTAGATGGGGTCGGCAATGACTTTCGGCGTATATATCTTTTGGGCCATCAGTTTATCCTTAATCTACGTTAAAGGGCGGAACTTGGCAACGGATGCTTCCTTCGGAGCGGAAAATTTTGTAGGATGGATTAAATGCCTGTCCGCCGAAGTATCAGCGCAGGCGGAGGCAATTCTCATGAAAAAATATCAACCCACAATCGGCTTGGAAATCCACGCGGAGCTTAAAACCGCGACCAAGATGTTCTGCGACTCTCCGAACAATCCGGACGAGAAACATCCGAACGTGAATGTTTGCCCGGTTTGCATGGGGCACCCCGGATGTCTGCCGGTAATGAACAAAAAGGCCATCGAATCCACCATCCGGGTAGGCCTGGCTTTAGGGGGGAAGATCGCCCAAGTGACCAAATTCGACCGTAAAAATTATTTTTACCCAGATCTTCCCAAGGGCTACCAGATTTCCCAATATGACAAGCCGCTCGTCGCGGGCGGAGAGCTTCTCGGTGTGCGCATCCGGCGAGTCCATCTAGAAGAAGACACCGGGACGCTTTCCCACGACGAGGAGGGGAAGAGTTTGGTGGATTTCAATCGCGCTGGGGTCCCGCTTATGGAACTTGTCACCGAGCCGGATATAGAGAGCGCCGAACAAGCCGTCGCTTTCGCGAAAGAGCTTCAGCGAATACTTCGTTACCTCGGCGTATCGGACGCGAACATGGAAAAGGGGGAGATGCGGGTTGAGGTAAACATTTCCATGAACATGGGCACGAAAGTTGAAATTAAAAACATCAATTCTTTTAAGGCGGTAGAGGGAGCCGTGGCCAAAGAAATAGAACGACAGACCAAACTTCTGGAGAAGGGCGACGGTGACAAGATAAAACAGGAAACCCGCGGCTGGGACGACGTGGAAAAAACGACATTCAGCCAGCGCTCCAAAGAGAGCGCCCACGAGTACAGATATTTTCCCGAGCCGGATTTGCCCGCGTTTAAAACCGCCGGATTCGACCTTTTAAAGCTTGAAAGGGAGCTTCCGGAATTGCCGGAGGCGAGATGCGCGAGGTTCGCTTCGGAATACGGATTGTCCGGGGCCCAGGCAGACCTGCTCGTGGACGACGAAGCGCTCGCCGACTATTACGAAGAAGCCGCCTCGGAGTTAAAGGAAAAAACCGACAAACCGGATAATATTTTGCTTTATAATTATCTTGCGAGTGACCTTGCGGGGCTCATGAAGAAAGAGGGCCTGGGCGTGGGCGAAATAAAAATTCCTCCGGAACATTTGGCTCATCTGGTTTCCATGATTGTGGAAAATAAAATTACCAGCCGGCAGGCCAAAGACGCGCTCTCGGAAATGTTTAGAGGCGGCGAGGACGCGGAAACCCTGCTCAAGGGAAAAGAAAGCATCGGCGGAGACGCCCTCGAGTCCGCCATCGCCGAAACCGTAAATGAAAATCCCAAAGCGGTTCTGGACTACAAAAACGGGAAAACGGCAAGCTTACAGTTTCTTGTCGGACAGGTAATGAAGAAAACAAAAGGAGCCGCGAAGCCCGACGAACTCTCGGCGCTCTTAAAGAAAAAATTAGAAAAATAAAAACATGTCAGATTCATTTCTGAGGGAGCTTTGGGAAAAAAGGGAAAAAGAAAACAAACCGGAAACAAGCCCAGCCTTCCGCGTTTATCAGGATATTTTCGAGGCGGTCAGGGGCGTTCCGGAGCTGGAAAAACAGCGGCAAGCGTTGGAGGATTCTATTATAAATTACTATAGCTGTGTCAAATCAACTTCCCGCGTTTCCGCGCGCGAGGGGGTAGATGTCGGGTCTCTGACCCGGAGCGACGAAGTCCGTACCGTCGCTCACGACCGCGTGATAGACGAATTGAATATTCTTTCCAGAATGTGTGTTCCGAACCGGCGCTCAAATGAATGGAGGAGGAGCGTTGGTGACAGCCGCGATCAGATAGGCGAATGGGCCGCCACTGTCGGCAAAGAGCTTGCGGAATAGTCCGCGCCTTCTATTTTTGCGCGAGAAAGCTCCGAACTAACAGTCCAGCTTTTTCTTCCCCGGACAACCAACGAACATTTTTATCTTTTTTAAACCAGGTAATTTGGCGTTTTGAATAGCGGACAATTTCCTTTTCCAACTCCTGAATCGTTTCGCTTTTTGTCAAAACTCCGCGCAAATACCGACTTATGTAGCGATATTCCAAACCGAAATCATCCAATCGTTTCCAGCTGACGCCTAGATCGTGGAGCCGCTTTACCTCGCCGACCATCCCGTGATTCAAGCGTTTTATAAGACGGACACGAACTCGTTTTTTAAGTTGTTCCTTGGGCCAAGAAACGCCGAGTTTCAGGGTTTCAAAAACTTCTTTGCGGTTTCTCGGCGGGCTTTTGCCGAGCGCTTTGGCTATTTCTATAGCGCGCACCAAACGGCGTGGGTTTTTGGGGTCGATGAACTCCGCCCTATCCGGGTCTAGTTTTTGGAGCTCGGCAAAAAGTTCTTCTGTGGATTTTTTCCCCAGCTTTTTCCGGAGCGCGCGGTTCGGCGGAACTTCCGCCAGAGTTTTCTCTTCAAGCGCCGAGGCAATATAAAATCCCGTGCCGCCGCAGATTATCGGGAGTTTGCCGCGCTTTAAAATTTTTTTGATTGCGAGTTTGGCCAAACGCCCATAGTCGCCGGCCGTAAAAACTTTTTTCGGGTTTGCGATATCCAAAAGATGATGAGGAGCGCCACGCATTTCTTTTTTTGTAATTTTGCCGGTGCCGATATCCATTCCGCGGTAAACCTGGCGAGAATCGGCGGAAATTATTTCCCCGTTGAATTTTTTGGCCAAGGACACAGCCAGGTCGGACTTGCCCGAGGCGGTAGAGCCCAAAATAACCAGCATTTTCGTGGCTTTTTGAGTTGGTATTGACATTTTTCTCATACGATGATATACTATCACACAAGATTTAATTCGCAACTTTACAACGGCCGACGAGAGTTGGCCAAAAAAGGAGGTTCTCAATGGATCCACTCGTTCTGTTTCCCCTGGCCCTTCTCGTCATCCTCGTGCTTACCTATATCGTGTCGCGCAAGAAGAACACCGCGACGATGCCGCCCGATGAGTCGTCGGCGCGGCCGACGTTCAGGACGGAGTCGAAGGTCATTACCATCGGAGACCCGGTTCTGTATAAGCAGAACCACCGTTCCAGGCGGCCCGCCCCGCGCAATGCACAGGTCACGGGCTTCAAAACGGCCCGAGGTGGCGGGATGCTTATCTGCCTAAGAGACCTCTTCGGGAACAAGTTCTCGGTCGTCGAGAGCCGCATCCTCTAGGCCGCAAGGTCCGTTTCCTTGCCTGCTTCAAGCGGGCGGGGGAGCGGACCCTTCTTTTTATAAGTACCGCAATCCGTATTGACATTTTTAAAATATATGCTATATTTTTGGATAGTCCGTCCTATTTCACAACAACAACGAAAGGAGAAAGAGGTGAAGAGGTTCTTTCTGTCAATCGCGCTGGTTCTGGCCTTCGGGTTCGCAATCGCGACGCTCGGGAGCTTGAACCTCGCCGCCGCCGCCAAAGGAGAATCCCTGGTCGTCCCGCACGAGGTCGTATGGGCAGCGTCGATTTTCTGGCTCATTTCGGCGATGGTAATCCCCACCGTCGCCATCCATCGGGCAAAGTAGGAAAGGAGCATCGCATGAAAAAGCTGGTCGCAATCCTCGGTCTAGAGGCGCTGGTTGCGCTTTTCTTCGGAAACGGGAAGCGGAAAAAGCTCGTCGGATCCGACGAGGATCTCCAGCTCGGCTGGGGCGAAGCGCCCCCGAACACGGATTTCAACTTCACGGTTCGTCCCACGCCGGGTGACCGATGAGGCGCCTCGGCTCATTCCTCGTCACCCTTCTGCTCGTCCTTTTTGGTTTCGCCCTCTATCTCCTGACCCGCCAAGGATTCCGGTCCGGCCATCTCACGATTCAGCCCGACTGACGCCTCGCAAAAGCTCCCGACATCGGGGGCTTTCAAATTTCTATAATGTTTTCTCGTCTATTTCTTCCCTCAGACGAACCATAAGCTCCGAAAGTTTTTTGACCCCATCCTGTCCGCGTTTGTAATGACGGACACTTACCGTTCGCGCCCCTTCTTCCTTTTCGCCCACAACCAGCGTGTAGGGA
>Ga0315281_10010101_pt1 | contig 13038 bp, 6 predicted proteins | sample YL17G07_0_MG_FD_204540 | JGI IMG/M metagenome (GOLD analysis project Ga0315281, IMG submission 204540) | Sediment microbial communities from Yellowstone Lake, YNP, Wyoming, USA - YL17G07_0 | ecosystem: Environmental > Aquatic > Freshwater > Lake > Sediment | place: USA: Wyoming | collected... | reverse complement strand
AAACTGAAATCCCAGGTCCAGGATATCGCCAACAACCTGCAACCCGCTGTCAAGATACTGCTCGAAGAGCTTGAGAATATTCTCGTTATTTTCGTAAAAGAAGGGCACGATAAGCCGCATAAATGCTCATCGGGTTTTTATACTCGCGTCGGTCCGAATTCCCAGAAGCTCAGCCGTAATGAAATCATCGAGTTTTTCAAAGCAGAGGGAAAAGTCCGTTTCGATGAACTCGTAAATTCAAAATTCGATTATGACACGCAATTCGATCAGCGAAAGCTCGATAAGTATCTCCGTCTCGCCGGCATTTCAAAAGTCCTGGATGCTCCCTCGATCTTGACAAACCTGGGGGCCGTGGAAAAGCAGGAAGGCAGGATTATTTTCAACAACACCGGCATTCTCTTTTTCCCGAAAAACCTGGCCGACACCTACTTTCATACGGCAGTGACGTGCGCCCTGTATAAAGGCGTGGAAAAGGTTGACGTCCTCGATAGGCGCGACTTTAACGAGGACATCATCGGCTCCATAGACGGGGCGATGAATTTTCTCAAGCAGTACATCCCGGTGCGTTATGAGATGACCGGATCGCCGCGAAGAAGGGAACTCCCGGAAGTTCCCTACGACGCCCTGCGTGAAGCCCTCATCAACGCCGTAGTGCACCGCGACTATTTCGAGAAGGGCGCGAACGTCATGGTGGAGATGTTCGATGACAGGATCGAGATCACGAACCCCGGCGGCCTCGTGAAGAGCCTGCGCCCCGAGGATTTCGGCAAGAAGAGCGCGCTCAGAAATCCAAACATCGCCAACCTGCTCCACCGGATCGAGTATATCGAAAAGATGGGGACGGGCATCAGCAAGATCAGGAGGATACTCAAGGCCGCCGGTCTTTTGCCGCCGCGGTTTGAATTCAACACTTTTTTCACGGTGACCTTCATGCGGCCGAAGTCGAAAATTCAGGCTGCGGAGGGCGCGCCGGAAAAGTTCGGAATAAAGTTCGGAATAAAGTTCGGAATAAAAGGCAAAAGATTAAAGAGACTGACCGGCATAATCGAGATGCTCAGCAGCCACGTCCCTTTTTCCGTTGCCGCGTTTGCGGCTGATTCGGGCGTAAGCACCCGGGTAATAGAGAAGGACATAGACTTTTTGAAAGCGCATAGTCTGCTTGAATTCAGCGGCGCACGCAAGACCGGCAGGTATGTGTTGACGAAAAAGGCAAAAGAAATGATAAAGGTGTGAACGGTCTTTTGGGTAGTCTTTTGGGTAGTCTTATGGGTAGTCCTTTTGAATAGGTTTCCCCGATTATAAGGTTCGGGATTTGAAATTGAGCAAACTCCGTGGAACGGTTGACGATTAAGCTGATGATTAGGTTGATGATTATTCGTAAGGAGTAAATCGCCGTACTCGGTGAGGCGCAGGTCATGTCATGAGCAGAGGGAAGCGGAACGCATTGTACAGAAAAGCAGGTGCTACAGGAGAGCCAAAACTGTTCGGTTCATTATCCGAGCTTGCAGATAATAAAAACGAAGGCCTTAAATAAGCGCCAATTATCAGATGGTTAGCAATGACGCCATTATCTTGGCTGGGAGCAGATTCAGGGGTGGAGGGTGATATGAAAAGTCCAGATGAGACATTGGCAGAACAAATAATAGCCGAGTTGAAGAAGGAAGAAATTATAGATACTGCCAAAATCGATTCGTATAAAACAAAATTGTCTAATGGAAGCATCTCTGCGGGAGATTGGCGCTTGCTGTGTGAACTTGCGGACCGTGGTAAGGAAAAGGCTAATGGCTAAGAGAATAGAAAGACTGAAATTATGCCATTTCCGAGGCGCCACCTGTGAAGTAGAAATCGATTTCGAAACTGATAAGCCAATAACGCTGATCTTCGGAGAAAACGGAACAGGCAAGTCAACTATTGTTGACGCGATAGATTTTGTATGCAACGAATCAGTCGGTTCATTAGGGGATAAGAGCTCAACTGCGCCTAAAACGCACTTGCCGGCTATAGGCAGCGCAGCAAAAGATATTAAGACAGAACTTATTTTCAACAAGTGCACCTTGAAAGGTACGCTTACAGCACAAGGGCCAACAACTACAGGCACGGGTGAGAGGCCAATTGCGCGTATACTCCGTCGTGGTCAAATATTAAAAATCATTGAAGCACAGCCGAACAAGCGGTATGAAGAATTAAAATCGTTTATTGCGGTACCAGGTATTGAAAAGTCTGAAAATGCTCTCGGCGAAGCGTCAAAACGCGCAAGCTCGGAGTTGGAACAGGCTATTAAGGCCAATCAACTGGCCAGGGAACAACTTGAACTATTATGGCAAGATGAGGGAAAACCTGGCAAAGATAGCTTCTCCTGGGCAGAGACAAAGTCGAAAGAAGACCCAACAACTCTAAAGAATAATCTTTTGTCAATAAGTTCTATCCTTGATTCATTTAATGCTTGTAAATCAGCTTTGTCAGCTCTCAAAAAAGCAGAAGAGGATTATTCTGAAGCAAAAGAAGCAAAGAAGACTGCTGAAGCAACACTTCGTGAAGCTGAAACAAATGGCATTGCGGGCGGATCATCTCTTGTTGGTATTCTCCAGGATGCTCAGAAATATTTTGAAAAGCATTCAGCAACCATCTGCCCAGTATGTGAAAATGATATCGAGGTTGAGTCCCTCAAAAAAAGAATTGGTGAACGGTTAAATTCGATGGCCTTGCTAACGGGCCTTAAAAAGGCTTTTGATGATGCAGTTAAAAATGAGGATCGTACCTTATCCGCAATCGCACAGACAAGCAAAAAACTAATTATAGAAGCAAGTAAACTTGTGACACTATTGAAAGCAACCACGATTTCTGAGGTTGCTAGTTTTGTTGCAGATTTGGAACAATATTCTGCCCTGCTTGCTAAGCAGCCTGACGAAGAAGCACTAAAACAAGCGCGCTCTCTGCTGTCAATAATTGTAGCCGTTGAGGAAGCCATCAGCACACAAAAAGACGAACTTGGCAAAAGTGTTCATCAATATAACGCAATTAAAAATCATTACCAAACAATCATAGACAAGAGCAAGGCAATTATAAGTCTAGATTTGCTCGATAAGAGGTTAAAGAAAACGTTCGATATTGTCGGGAAGAAGCGAAAGGACTATGTTGAAAGCATTCTTGTAGCGATATCGGATATTGTCGACGCAATGTTCCAAAAAGTTCATCCAGGTGAAGAAATAGGCAAAGTCAAATTTTACCTGAAGTCTCAATTTAAAGGTTCGTTGATGTTCGATGGGACTTTTCATTCAAAGTCCGAGATACCACCCCAAGCCTATTATAGCGAGTCCCACCTTGATACCCTGGGTATCTGCGTATTTCTGGCACTGGCAAAATACTATAAAGATGATCGTTTAATCGTAGTATTGGATGACGTTCTAACCTCTGCCGATAATGTTCATATGGACAGGCTTATTAAAATGCTTCATGATGAGGCCGATCAATTCAATCAGCTCATAATAACAACGCATTACCGCCCATGGTTTGATCGTTACAAATTTCCGCATGCATCTTCAGCAGGACAGGTTCAGCTTATTGAGTTATTACATTGGTCGATTCCTCGCGGCATACAACATTCGCGAACAAAGCTTGCTGTTGATGAATTGCAGGAACTACTGAAAAAGCAACCTTTTGAAAGACAGGCTGCTGCGTCAAAGTCAGGCATTCTCTTGGAAGGAATATTGGATCACATTACCTTATTATATGGCTGTAAAATTCCACGCAAAGCAACTGCCAGTTATATGCTCGGCGAGTTACTTGGAGCAATTAGCCCTAAATTGCGCAACGTATTAAAGGTAACTAAAAAAGTAGAAGACAAAACTGGAGTTAAATCAACAGCCGAAATTGATATCAAGCCTCTTCTTGAGAAGCTTGAAAACTCTGCATGGATACGCAATCAGATTGGATGCCATTTTAGTGTTTCATCGACCGTTGCAGATAATCAAATAACGACGTTTGTGCACGACACGATATCCTTAGCTAATGCCGTCGTATGCAGTCAATGTGGTGAAGTTTCACGCCGAAACATAGATGGCATGTCGTGGGACTGTAAATGCAGCAAATCAAAATTGCAGCCATTGGTAATTCCCGGCGGCATGACATCAGCAATAGGCGGGGTTGAATGAAAAAACAAGGCAAACTCGAACTCACCTGGGTCGGCAAAGACGAACGGCCGCGTCTGGAGCCGCGTATCCTCATCGAGGACCCGACTAAGTCTTACGGTGATCCCAGGACCGAAAATATGCTCGTCTTTGGCGACAACCTGCTTGCTTTAAGGGCGTTGGAGCAGGACTTTACGGGCAAGATCAAGTGTATTTACATCGATCCGCCGTTTAATACTGGGCAAGCCTTTGAGCACTATGATGACAGCGTTGAGCATTCAATTTGGCTGAGTTTGATTAGGGACAGAATAGAGATATTGCATAAACTGCTTGCTGATGATGGATTACTTTGGATTCACTTAGACGATTCTGAAGTTCATTATTGCAAGGTATTGCTTGATGAAATCTTTCTGAGAAATAATTTTGTGGCGCAGATCACCTACGAACGATCAGGGGCAGCAGGGCTTGGCTTAGGAGGTTTTATTGTTAATACTGGTGAAAACATACTTTTATACAAGAAGAAACTCCTTCCGAATAAGAAGGTACTCTCGTTTCAGGGCCTAGATATAAAAACAATGAAGCGTTACAAACAGGCACTTGTCAATGATGGTAAAAGGGAATTAGTTGCCGAGTTTGCATCGAAATCAAATGGTCTTCCTGTTAGGCTCTATAAACATATAAATTTCCGCATAGAAACAATTTCGCTGAATAAGTATGAGGAACGTGAGACTGAAATCCGAAGTGAGTTCGCACGTCTCTTTGATCGCCTGTTTAGGACAAATCAGATCCAAAAAGAAAACGACTTCCAGCGCGATCTTGTCAATAGAATGGATAAAAGGTTTCTATATACGGTTGACTATGTCCCGAGCAGGGGGCGGCACGAGGGAAAGGCAACAACCTTGTATTATTTTAACGCCGAATTGTTTGCGTGGCTTAAAGATACATCGCAGTTAGAAAATGGCCACATCGTCAAAGCATCAAGTATCACAAGCGTATGGGCTCATGCCGAGATTCCAAAAGCAGACATTGCAAATGAAGGTGGTGTGGATTTTCCACGTGGTAAAAAACCAGAACAACTATTACGGCGGGTTATTGAGATGTCAACCGAATCGGGCGATTGGGTTCTCGACTCATTTGCAGGTTCCGGGACGACCGGAGCAGCAGCTCACAAAATGGGACGACGGTGGATCGTAATTGAGTTAGGCGAGCATTGTCATACTCATATAATACCGAGATTGAAACAAGTTATTAACGGACAGGATCAACGCGGCATTACTGAAGCGGTTAAGTGGAAGGGCGGCGGGGGTTTCAAGTATTATCACCTTGCGGAGACGTTACTGCTGAAGGACAAAGAACTAGGCGTGTATGTGATCAACCCGAAATACAACGCGGAGATGCTTATTCGCGCTATTTGTAAGATAGAGAATTTCCGTTACAAGATCAAAGATCGCTGGCATGGTTATTCCAGTGAAAAGCGGCTTATTCATGTGACCACTAAACTGTTGAACCAGAAGTATCTTGACCTCCTGGCAAACGACCTGGGCGATGACCAATCATTGCTGATTTATTCCACGAAGAAGGTCCATAAGCTTCGCATTCCCGATAATATCGAGGTCAGGCGGATACCGCGCGATCTGCTCGTCAAATGTGAATTCAACGCGGAGGTGAAATAATGAGCCTGACAAGCCATATCGCGAGGCTCATGAGCCTGAGAGAACCGCAGACCGCGGCTTTGGAAAGGTTTGACAGTATCGCATCCGTGGTCGATTTCAAATCCGCTGTTGCGTCGGAGGTTGCCCGGTTATCCAAAGAGCGGTTGCCGGAGCATCCTGATATCGAGTTTGACACTGAATTCCCGTCGTACTGTTTCGCCCTTGCAACAGGTGTCGGTAAAACTCGCTTAATGGGAGCATTGATATATTACCTTTGGAAGACCAAGGGATACAGAAATTTCTTTCTGCTCGCTCCCGGCACTACCATTTACAATAAGTTGAAAACAGACTTGCAGCCGTCGAACGATAAATATATATTCACGGGATTAACGGACTTTCCACGACCGGAGGTTTTTGACGGCGACAATTATCTTCAATACCGTGAACCAACGCTCGATTATAAAGAGATGGGACAGCCTTATATCTTTCTGTTCAACATATCCAAGATATTCAACCCGCGCGGTGATGCCGAGTTCAAGTTTCACAAATTTGACGAACGACTCGGCGGAAGCTTCAGCGCTATTCTACAATCTATGGGCGATCTGGTGGTGCTGATGGATGAAAGTCACCGTTATCGTGCTCCCGCCTCCCTGAAGGCCATCAACAATCTTAAACCCGTTGTCGGCCTGGAATTCACTGCTACGCCCAAATATGATAAAAACATTGCTTATCGTTTTTCATTGGGAGAAGCTATTGGGAAATTCGTCAAGACGCCGACTGTTGTTACGAGGACCAATCTGACTCTGGCCGACAGGGATTCGACCGAGAGTATTACAGTTGATAACGGCAAAATCGTGGTTTTGCCGATTATCGATCGAATTAAACTCAATGACGGCCTTCTTCTTCATGAAAAGAAAAAGGCCCGGTTGATCGAGTATTGCAGCGCGGTTAATGCGCCCCTTGTGAAGCCCTTTGTGCTTATTTCCACCAAGGATACGGACCATGCGAAAGACATCCGATCATTTATCGAGTCCAGCGCGTTCTTTGAGGGTCGATACAAGGGCAGGGTCATTGAGATACATTCAAAGCAGTCAGGGGCTGAATCCGAGGAGAATATTGAGCGGTTACTATCCGTTGAAGACGCGCACAGCAGCGTGGAAATCGTCGTCCATGTAAGCATGCTGAAAGAAGGCTGGGACGTTAAGAACCTTTATACGATCATTCCGCTCAGGGCCTCGGTATCGGAGATATTGACCGAGCAGACTATTGGCCGAGGACTGCGTCTGCCTTTTGGCACGTTGACGAATGAGCCGGACCTCGACGAGCTTGAGATCGTGTCGCACGACAGATACGAGGAAATCGTTACCGAGGCGAAGAAGAGCGGCCTTTTCAAGGTTAAAGAAATTACCGATAGCGACCTGACACCCGTAAAGACCGTTCAAGTCGATACACTATTTCCTCCAGACACTTTGGCGGCGCTCGATACGTTGAGCAAAATGAAAACTATTCCCGATATGCAGGCCTCGCTGACTGACGACGAACGCTTGGATAAGATTGTTGATGACCTGATCGAGAGACAGATTGAATTAACCCAGACACGGGCCGGTCAGGAGACCACGCCACTGCCCGCTGACGAAGAGCTTGCCCCGCAAGGTTCTCTTTTCCCTTCTTTAAAGGAAGTGGCCGAACCGATAGACCTTGAGCAATTCCGCAAGGAAACCAGGGAAAAGTTACGAACGGATTTTAAGGTATTCGCCGGGAAGAACATATTCATTCCCAAGATAATAACGTTCACGGAACCCAAAACAGGATTCAAGCCTTTTATGCCGCACCCGAGAGTGGAAAAGCTCGAACTTGTTGAACAAAGAATTCGCGTATCCAACCTTGCTACTGGTGAGCAGCGAACTGAAGGCGCTGTAGAAACGTGGGTAGTTGACGATCCGCGTTCTTTTCTCGCCGGCAGACTTCTGGATGAAATAGACGAATTCGATTCCACGGACAAGGAATTCATTCTCAAACTCGTTGATGATTATATAGCCGCCTTGAATCGTCCTCAGGAAGAACTACCGCACCTTATACATCTGTATCGCTCGGCAATCGTGGACGATATGAGGACACAGGTGTTGGAAAACATTTATGATGAAACCGAGGAGGAATATGAAGTAAAAGAAGGCTTCGTGGTTTTTAAAAGATATTCAAAAACCATCAAAGAGAAAGATGGCGTTTTGGATTTGCGTGAGCCTATCCTTGTTCGATCAGAAGTTACGAAGTACCTTTTTAAGGGAATAACAAAATCGCTCTTTGATCAGGTGCCATTTCAATCAGTCCCTGAAAAAGACTTTGCAATCGTTCTCGAGGATGACCCGAGGGTCATCAAGTGGATTCGCCCACCCCTCAATCAAATGCCGATTTTCTACAAGGGAAGTCCCTACAATATTGATTTCGTCGTCGAAACGAACGATAATAAATACCTCGTAGAAGTGAAAGCGAGAGATGAGATAAACGACCCGAAAAGGGCGATTAAGGATAAAGCAAAGTCTGCAATTACTTGGTGTAAAATTGCCTCAAAAATCGAGGCATCAAAACCGTGGGAGTATAGGCTTATTCCTGATGATGTTATCAAAACGACGAGTGATTTTACTTTTATTGTTAGTCATGCGGTGAATCTCGTGACCTAAGCCCCGATGACCGGGTGGGGTGTCAATGGTATTATGTCCTGCTCGGTGACGACTTGTTATACCATGCGCGGCAAGGGAAAAAGCTCATGGATTTTTCCGAGTCCAAGGGACCAGGTCTATATTGTTGGACTGTGGGCGCTATTGGTTTGTTTCCTTGCCTGCAACAGGTGCACAATGGGGACATCGTATTCCAAATTTACTATGAACGGACAGAAGCTATTCGCAAGCAATGCGATTCGGGGTTTGGACTCAGGCATTAAGGGGAATTTCACCATGCCAAAAAACTTCAATCCCCATCTGCAAACCGAGGGCCTTGAAGCCGTCGAGAACAAACTCGTCGAGCAACAAGCCGTCGCGGTTTTCATCGACAAAAAGAACACTGGGCGTCACACACTCAACCGTACGAAAAAATCGTACGGTTGGAGAGGAGTCCATCATGAGCACTGAAAAAGACAACAAGCTCGCCTTATTCGAAGGTCGGCAGATACGAAAAGCGATCCACGAGGGCGAATGGTGGTTTGCCGTGATTGACATTGTGGAAGTTCTGACAGGGAGCAGCATACCCAAGAGATACTGGAGTGACCTGAAAAGAAAACTGATCGACGAAGGATATTCCGAAGTGTCCGAAAAAATCGGACAGTTGAAAATGACCGCCCCGGATGGAAAGCAGCGGCTGACCGACTGCGCCAATACCGAGACCCTGTTCCGGGTCATCCAGTCCATACCCTCGCCCAAGGTGGAACCGCTCAAACGCTGGCTCGCCAAGGTGGGCAAAGAGCGGATTGACGAGATCGAAAACCCAGAGCTGGCCATGGGCCGGATGCAGGAACTCTACGAAAAGAAGGGCTACCCCAAGGAATGGATTGATAAGCGGCTGCGGGGCATCGCCGTCCGGCAGGATCTGACCGATGAATGGAAGAACCGGGGCGCGCAAACTGCCGTGGAATATGCCATTCTGACCAATGAGATCATGCAGGGCGCGTTTGGCCTGGACGTGGAGGAGTACAAGCAGGTGAAAGACCTGAAGCTGGAGAATCTCCGCGATCACATGACTGATATCGAGCTGATTCTGACCATGCTCGGCGAGGCAACCACTACGGAGCTGCACCGGGACCGGGATTCACAAGGAATGATGCCGCTGAAAAAGGATGCCCACGCCGGTGGGGCGGTGGCCGGCAGGACACGCAAGGACATTGAGGCCCAGACTGGTAAACCGGTGATCTCGGGCGGCAACTTTAAGAAACTGACCGTCAGAAAACCGAAAAAGCTGAAGGCGGCCGAGGACTGACCTTGCAAGAAGTCCATTGGGCCAGGTCTATATTATTGTACTTATAGCGATAACAATGACAACATATTGCAAAACATCATGGAGGCCCCATGACCATCAACAATAAGGACGGTTTCGAGTACAGCAAGCGCGGCCAGGACCGGGTGTCCCTGAAACATTCCTTCGCCAACCGCCTGATCTACTCGCTGGGCAAGGACCCGATCACCGCCACGCACAGGGACTGGTTCCAGACCACGGCCTATGCCGTGCGGGAACGCCTGATCGAGCGCTGGATGGAGACCATGCGCAGCTACTATGAAACCGACGCCAAGCGCGTCTATTACCTGTCCATGGAGTTTTTGACCGGCAGGCTGCTTGCGAACAGCCTCCTGAACATGGGGTTCTACGAAGAATGCCGCGAAGCGCTCTGTGACCTTGAACTGGACATCGACCGGATCCGCGAACTGGAAGTGGACGCCGCCCTGGGCAACGGCGGACTCGGCAGGCTTGCAGCCTGTTTTCTCGATTCCATGGCAACGCTCTCCCTTCCGGGTTACGGCTACGGCATCCGCTACGAGTACGGCATGTTCACCCAGCGCATCGAGCACGGCTATCAGGTGGAGCACCCCGACAACTGGCTGCGCTACGGAAATCCCTGGGATTTTCCGCGGCCCGAGGTGCTCTTTCCCGTGAAGTTCGGCGGCCGGGTCGTGCAATTCAAGGACGAACAGGGCAGTTCCCATTTTCACTGGGTCAATACGGAAGACGTGATGGCCATGGCCTGCGACACGCCCGTGCCCGGCTACAATACCGGCACCGTGAACAACATGCGCCTCTGGACCGCCAAGGCGTCGCGCGATTTCAACCTCAAGTACTTCAACGAGGGCAACTACATCAAGGCCGTGGAGGACAAGAACGAATCGGAGAACCTTTCCAAAGTACTCTACCCCGACGACACCACGATCATGGGGCGGGAGCTCCGGCTCAAACAGCAATACTTCTTCGTCTGCGCTTCGCTTCATGACATCCTCCGGCGCTTTACCAAGTATCATCCGGACCTCGATGAGCTGCCGGACAAGGTGGCGATCCAGCTGAACGATACCCATCCTTCGATCGGCGTTCCCGAGCTCATGCGCGTGCTGATCGACGTACATCACCTGGACTGGGACCGCGCCTGGAACATCACGCGCCGGACCTTCTCCTACACCAACCATACGCTCATGCCCGAAGCGCTTGAGACCTGGCCCGTGGGCCTTTTTGAGGAGGTCCTGCCGCGCCACCTCCAGATCATATACGAGATCAACTATCGTTTTCTGGAGGAGGTGCGCCATCGGTGGCCCGGCGACGTGGAACGGCTCAGGCGCATGTCGATCGTGGACGAGGGGGGCGGCCGCAAGCTGCGGATGGCGCACCTGGCGATCATTGGAAGCCACCGGGTGAACGGCGTGTCGCGGATCCATACCGACCTGATGAAAAAGACCATTTTCGCCGACTTTGAGGATTTCTTTCCCGGCAAGATCATCAATATCACGAACGGCGTCACGCCGCGGCGATGGCTGCACCAGGCCAATCCGGGTTTGTCCGCGCTCATCACGTCGCGCATCGGCCACCAGTGGGTCAGTGATCTCGCGGAGCTCAGAAAGCTCGCTCCTCTTGCCCGGGACCCTGCATTCCGCCAGCAGTTCCGCGCCGTCAAGCTGGAGAATAAGAAGCGACTGGCCGGGATCATTAAGATGAGGCTGAACCTTACGGTCGACCCCGCCTCGATGTTCGACGTGCAGATCAAGCGCATTCATGAATACAAACGGCAGCTGCTGAACGTGCTGCATATCATTGCCCGCTACAACCGCATCCGCGAGGGCCGGGGCCAGGACCTGGCCTCCCGTACGGTGATCTTCGGCGGCAAGGCGGCGCCCGGGTACTTCATGGCGAAATTGATCATCAAGCTGATCCACAGCGTCGGCGACGTGGTGAACAACGACCCGGTGGTCGGCAACCGCTTGAAGGTCGTGTTCATACCCGATTATAACGTTTCGAACGCCGAGAAGATCATCCCCGCCTGCGATCTGTCGGAGCAGATCTCCACCGCGGGCACCGAGGCCTCGGGCACGGGCAACATGAAGCTCGGGCTGAACGGCGCGCTCACCATCGGGACCCTGGACGGCGCGAATATCGAGATGAAGGACGAAGTGGGCGATGAGAACATCTTCATCTTCGGCATGACCGCGGAAGAAGCGGCCGCGACCCATGCGAACTCCTACCGTCCCCGGGACATTTATAATGCCAACAAGGAGCTCAGGCAGGCGCTTGACATGATCGGGGGCGGCTATTTCTCGCCCGACGCGACGGAGCGGTTCCGTCCGATCATCGAAGCGCTCCTTGAGCAGGGCGACCATTACCTGCTGCTCGCGGACTACGCTTCCTATATCGCCTGTCAGGAACGGGTGGATGCGCTGTATCGCGATGCCGACGAGTGGTCGGAGCGCGCCATTCTGAACGTGGCGGGCATGGGATTGTTCTCGAGCGACCGGACCATTCAGGAGTACGCGGGCAAAATTTGGGGGGTCAAGGCGGTGCGGAAGGATGGCGGCGCGGTTTGATCGCGGCGTGACGATACAGCCAAGGTATATGCTGATGAACCTTACGAGAGGGGCGGGTTTTAAACCCGCCCCTTTTTATTGTGCGCCCGGCAGGGCGCACTCACTCGGAGGTGTAAGTCCTCTATGGACCCTGATGACGGGAACCATTAGCCGAACCGCAAGGGCTGTCGCCGCGAGGCGAGGTCTGAAGGAAGCGGAACGCAAATCCCCGGCCCGAAGAACATGAAGCGCATACGAGGCAGCCGCGTCTGGGCGAGAAGGCAATAAGATTCAAAGCCCAATAGTCATCCGGAAGACGCGGAAGTATATGCGACGGGTATATGGGGAGAAGGTGAGTGCGCAATACCCGGGGAGGTCTGCATGTCTGCCGATAGGCTACCGCCGTCGAGAGATGACGGGATAAACATGCAGAAGTCAGCCGAGGGCATAGTAGTCGCTGCGCACAGCGACGAAGGCCCGAACATGGAAGGTCGGAGGGGAACCAAAACCTCGATGGACGAAGGAGACGCACCCAGGAAGGCTGAGATGCCCGAGGACTCCCGAAAGGTAGCGGGCGGAACCCGCAAGAATACGGCGAGGGAGCGTCAAGCGTCCACGGCGGCAGAGGAAAATGCCCAACCGGAAACGATGAATCTCTTAGAGGAGGTGCTGCGCCGTGAGAACCTGATAATCGCTTTGCGCCGCGTCCAGACGAACAAAGGAGCGCCGGGAGTG